>Ga0256835_1002508_pt1 | contig 10039 bp, 10 predicted proteins | sample PIR30metaG_FD_185972 | JGI IMG/M metagenome (GOLD analysis project Ga0256835, IMG submission 185972) | Hydrothermal vent microbial communities from East Pacific Rise, Pacific Ocean - PIR-30 | ecosystem: Environmental > Aquatic > Marine > Hydrothermal vents | place: Pacific Ocean: East Pacific...
CGACTGTCTGCTCCAGCTCTTTTCTGAATTCGGCAAACACGGCCAGCTCCTTACAGGATTCATGGTTACAGGCAGGACTGTACAGGACAGCCGCCCCGAGCGCAAAGGGAATCTGGCTGCCGGGCCATCTTCTTGACCATTTTTCCTGTCATACGTATAGTGAATACAGAAGATGGAGGAACGCCATATGTCGATGGCAGACTTGGTCACACAATACTACTTGGCTCCGAAACGGCGTGTGGAAGGTGAGTTTGAGAAAGACCGCACCGTGTCCAACTTGCCCATCAGATTCACACTGCGCCTGATGATAGCCGTCACAACCGCCCTATTGCTGACCTTTGCACCGGCGGCCGTCCAGGCAAAAATATACAAGTACAAGCAAGACGGCGTCTGGCACTTTACCGACGACCCGGCCCGGGTGCCTGCCCGCTACCTGAAACCGGCCGCAACGGACGAGACGGCCGCAGCCGGCCGGCAAGCACCAAAACGGCAAAAACCGGCGCCAAGCAAGCTCCCCCGGCTGCTGGAAAACTTTCCGGCGGCCAACGCCATCGAAAGGGCGGCTGCCGCCACCGTGGCCGTGGAAGGGGCCGCGGGCTACGGCAGCGGTTTTTTCATAACCGCCCAGGGCCACATCATCACCAACAAGCACGTGGTCAGGCCGGTGGTGGCCACCACCGCCCGGCAGGAAAAATACTTTACCGACACCCGGGCCAGGATGAAAGAAATCTCCCGCCGGCTGGAAACAGAAGGCCGCCGGCTGGAAAGGGCCGGACACAGTCTGGAGCGGATGGCGGAGATCACGGCCAAGCAGACCGATCCCAACCTCAAGCGGGCCTACCGGGATCAGTACAACGACGATCTGGCCACCTACCGCAGCTGGAAGGCGGATTACCGGCAGCGTAAAAAGCGCTTCGAGGCCGAAAAGGCCAAATTCGACGAGCAGCACCGGCAGTATGCCTATCGCAAGAGTGTCGCCAGCCTCAGCCGCACCTTTACCATCTACCTTGCCGACCGCAGCAGGTTTTACGTCCGCCTGGAGGCCGTCAGCCGGGATCATGACCTGGCCCTGCTCAAGCTGGACGGTTATCAGACTCCCTGCCTGGAGGCCGCCCCGGATCATTCCGTTACCCAGGGCCAGCCTGTCTATGCCATCGGCAATCCGGTCAAGCTGCACAATTCGGTCACCTCGGGAGTATTTTCAGGCTACGAGAACGGCTACCTGCAGACCAATGCCCAGATCTACCCGGGCAACAGCGGCGGCCCCCTGGTGGACCAAAAGGGCCGGGTGCTGGGCATCAACACCTTCAAAAAGCTGACCCGCAAGTTCGAAGGCCTGGGCTTTGCCATTCCGATAGAGATCGTGTGGCAGGATTTTTCCGCCTATCTTCCTGCCCTGCCTGCGGCCGGAAAATGACGAACATGACACCTGACTCGACTGACAGCGCCGGTTCCGCCCTCGACCGGCCTCTTGCGGAAGACCAGTATCTCTGCCAGGTCGGCCGGAGCGTATCCTGCGGGGCCTGCTGCGGACTTTACAACGTGGCCGATCCTTCCCGGCCGGCCCTGGAGAAAATGCTCAGGCGCCGTACGGAACTGTTTGCCGCCACCGCCAGAACGGTTGCCGACATAGACCGCTTTGCCGCCCGGGTAACAGCCGCCGAAAACCGGACCCGCCCCCTGGACGACCTGCACCACTGCCCCTTTCTGGGCCTCATCGGCCCGGCGCGGCAAACCGCTGGCTGCCTGCTGCATCCGGCCGGCAACGGGGGCACCGACTGGCGCGGGCTTAGCTACTACGGCGGGCTGGCCTGCCGGGTATACTTTTGCCCTTCCACCAGGCTCATGCCGGTTCGCCACAAACGCCTGATAAAAACCATCGCCCCCGACTGGCACTGGTACGGGCTGGTAATTACCGAGCACAGCCTGATCGACGCCATGTTATCACGCCTGGAACAAGAGCTTGACGGGCTGTCCCCGGACGAGCTGCTGCCTGACGAAAATTTCCGGCAGGCGCTTGTCTCGTTGCTGGGCCTGAAGGCAGAATGGCCTTTCCGGCCGGCCCGGTTCGACACATGCTGTCACAACATGTTCGTATCGGAGCATCCCAGCCGGCCGCCCCTGGAAGGCCCCTTGGTCGCCGGACTGCCACCTGAAACAAGGGCCATCCTTGAAGCCATGGGCTCCTGGTTCGGATCGCCATCCCGGGTCGAAGAGGCCTGCCGGCTGCTGGACAGACGATACGCGGCAGTGGTGGCGGCTGCCGCCGGCAGCACGGACCGCAGCCGGTCTTGCTTTGGATGATGAATCGGGATTAAGATGGAGCCGCAGTAATTGCGGCCCGAGTCTTCAGCTCTTTGCAATGCTTCACATCAACCTGCGACGGAGAACGCCCCATGCCGACGATCAGACTTGGACAGTGGCCGGTCCTGGTGTCCCAATGGCCGCCGGACCCGAAGCTCAAGACCATAATCTTCATCCACGGCGCATCCCACTGCGCTTCTTTCTGGGTTCATCAGGTCAGGGACCTGGCAGAAGCGGCAAACTGCATCGCCGTCGATCTGCCCGGCCACGGCCTCAGGCAGGACGCCGGCTTTTCCGATATCGGAGACTATGCCGCCTGCCTGCTGGAGTTCATGGAGCAAAACCGGATAGAGGCCCCGGTTGTTTGCGGTCTGAGCATGGGCGGAGCCATCGCGCAGCACCTGCTGATCGACCACGGCGACCGGCTGTCAGCCGGGATACTGTGCAACACCGGAGCCCGCCTGAAGGTGGCCCCGAAAATCTTCGAGACCATCGGGGCCGATTACGACGCTTACGTCGAAATGCTCTACGGCCTCGGAACCGCCCCGGAAAACCGCACCCCGGTCCTCTACCGGCAGCTGGTGGCCGTTTCCCGCTGCCGGCCCGAGGTTGCCCTGGGAGACTTCAGGGCCTGCGACAATTTCGACGTCATGGCTGAACTGGACCGGATCGAAAAGCCGGCGATGGTCATGGCCGCTGAAAAAGACCGGCTGACACCGCCGAAATACGCGGGCTTCCTGGCCCAAAAGATAAAAGGTGCGAGCCTGGAAACCGTGGGCGGGGCAGGACACTTCGCCCCCCTGGAAAAGCCGGAAGCCGTTAGCGGCCGGATTGAAAATTTCATCAAGCAGCTGACACACAAAGACTATGAAGACTGAAAAGAGCGGCCGGAAACAAAACGGACGCAACCGGCATTACCGCCGGCTGGAAAGAATGTATGCCACCGGCAGGTGCAATGTTTATTACCGGCCGCTGATCGAAATCGGGCGCGGCAGCGCAAAAGTCACAATCGAGATCAGGCCGGATTTCTTCCACTCGGGCGGCGCGGTTCACGGTTCGGTGTACTTCAAAGCCCTTGACGATGCCGCATTTTTCGCGGTAAACGCTCTGGTTGAAGATGTCCTGGTCCTGACGACAAGCTTCCATATCCACTTGCTGCGTCCGGTGTCCCGGGGTACACTGACAGCCACCGGCAAGGTGGTCAGTGCAGGGCGTACTTATTTCGTTGCCGAAGCACGGCTGACCGATTCCCGCGGCCGTGAAATCGCCCGGGGCAGCGGAACCTTCGTAAGGGGTAAAGTACCCCTGTCTCCGGAAATCGGTTATATCTAGGAGCATTGCAAATTGGCAAACAAACGTGTAAGCAACACGTTTCGCATCGACTACCGCTTTACCCTGCCCGACAGGCGCCGGGAGGATATAAGCCTCCGGTTCGACCGCGCCACCATGGTTCTGCGCAACCACCCCCGGCAATCCCCACCATTTTGGACTGAACTGACTTTCAACCAATGCTCCCACTGCCCGCTCAGTAAAACAGAATATCCCCATTGCCCGGTGGCCCTTAACCTGGTGACGGTGTATCACAGGATGGGCAAGCTGATGTCCTTCGACAAAGTGACGGTAAACATAATCACCGAACAGCGCAGGATCTGCAACCGCTGCTCGGCCCAGGAAGCCATCAGTTCGATCATGGGCCTGGTCATAGCCGCCAGCCGGTGCCCCCATACCCACTTTCTGAAACCCATGGCCCGCTTCCACCTGCCCTTTGCCAACAGGGAGGAAACCATCTGGCGGGCTCTGGCCACCTATCTTCTGGCGCGCCATTTCGAAGGGTTGAAAAAAGCCGATCTCAGCCTCGACGGTCTGGTAAAGATCTACGACAACATAGCCCGCATCAACGACGCCATGGTTGTGCGCCTGCGGGCCGCCTCCCGCAAGGATTCCATGGTAAACGCCCTGGTCCACCTGGATGTCTTTGCCAAGTTCATGATGCCGCCCCTGGATGACACCCTGGCTTCTATCAGGGCCCTGTTCAAGCCTTTCCTGGAAAACGGCTTCCGCAAATAGCCCATGCCATCGTCATTGCGCCGTCGCCGCCGGCTCCCGGCCGCCTTCATCTCGGAACTCATGCGAGACATGCCATACCGAAAACCTTGGTTTCGGACTTTTTGCGAACCATTCAACAACGAAAATCTTTTCAATACCACGATTTCATGATACGAATTTCCGTATCCCAGAGGCATCGATGTTTTCAACCCAAGGATTCTAAACCTTATCAATACAGACCGGGAGTCAAAATGGTAACAAAATCAGTCGTCAAAATGTTACTCACCCTGATAATCTGTTTTTGTCTTGCCTGGCCAATCAGCTGCATAGTCACATCAAGAACAATGTCTTACAGCAAGTACAACAGGGAAAAAAGCCGGCTTGAAAACAAGATCAGGGAAATCGACGGCAGAATCGCCGTCATCGACGCCGAGATCGCCAGGCATCGCAACAACATCAGATCAATGCAAGCCATTCTCGCTGAAGCGCAAAGAAACCATACCCAGCCCGATGTAAGCAGGCTACACCACGCAGCAACGGCAACAGGCCAGCGCACCGAGGCTTACCATGAAAAACCCCCCTGGTTGCAGGCCATGATCGACAAGTTCGAAAGCAAGGGCCCTATAGGCGCTTCTGCATCTCTTTGTTTTATTTCAATGATGGGGGGAACCGGCCGGGCACATTACCTGATGGAGATCGGCCGTTCCAACCAGTTCATCAATATGCTGGAAACCGAAAGAAACCGGCTGATCCATGAAAGGGATCAGGCGTTCCAGTCCCTGGTGGAACTTAGCCCGCCTCCGGGCCACCCCGACGACAGCGCCGACGATACCCAAATGGGTGGTTATTAAAAGCACTATGCCTGAAAGAGAGGAAAGTATGCGAAATATATTGGCAGTCCCGATTGCGCTTTGCCTCGTTCTGAGCGGCCTGACTTCAACCTGCCTGGCACAGGGCAAGTGGAAGCACAGCTATGCGAACCGGAGCAACGTCGCCTACTGGAGTGGAGCGGCAGAATCGTTCTTCGGCGTCTACACGCTGGAGTCGGGCGAAATATGGTTGGCATTCAATCTGCCGTCAGATTCCCAGCCCATCGACACTGGAAAACCCTTCACGGTCAGGGTGGACAACGGAAAGGAATTTTCCCCCCATGACCCAATCCTGCAGCCTTTGGCAACCTCCATCTGCTGGCAATTAGCCGGCCAGGATGAAAAAGTCAAATCCGGCTCACTGCTGTCCGCCCTTATGAAAGGAAGATTCGTTTCGGTAAGCGGCACCATGATCGACGGCCAAAAGTTTACCACCAAAATCCCGCTTAAGGGTTCGGGCAAAGCGATAAAGAAACTGCTGGCCAACCGCCGGTAAGCCAACGTTCGCATCCTTTCTTGCAACAGTGTTTTCCATCGGGTGATCTGCATGAGAAATTGTTCGGTCAGAGGTCTGATAGTAGTAATCATGGCGCTTGCCATGTCCTGCTCCGCACACCAGAACCGCTATTGGAGCGGAAGGCCCGGGGGAAACGGAAGTGGCGACCCGCAGGTGGGAAAACTCCTGGCCAGGGTAATATCACAAGCTGCAAGCCGCAAATACTTGGAGCCTGTCAGGATACTTTATCCCTGCGAGGGAGCCGTCTTTCCCGCCGATATCGCTTCCCCCCTGATAGAATGGGAAGACATTCACAGCCAGGCCACTGCCTGGCTGGTAACCGCCGAGGCACCGGAAACGGACACCTTTGCCATTCTTACCAGGCAGTGCCGGTGGGCGCCAAGCCGGAACGTATGGGAAGACATCAAGAAAGGTGCCGGCAACAACCCTGTCCGGCTGTCCGTATACGGTCTAAAAGGCAGCAAGCTCCAGGACCTGGTATCCAGGCAAAGCGTCGAAATAAAAATATCGTCAGACCCGGTGGCAAATCCGATCTTGTTCCGGCAGGTTCCGCCTTTTTTCAGTGTCGGCCGGCACCACCCAAGGCTAGTGAAGTGGCGTCTGGGAGATGTCTCGTCATACGATCCGCCGGCCACGCTTATGGAAAAGCAGTCTATCTGCGGCAGTTGTCATACAGCCTCGGCCGACGGCAGGCTGCTTGGCATGGATCTGGACTTCCGTAAAGACAAGGGAGCCTATGCTCTCATGCCTATTAAACCTATGATCAGACTCACGGAGAAAAACTTCATCAGCTGGAACAGTATGCCGAATAGAGACCGCCGCCCTTCCACCGGCCTCTATTCCCGGATATCTCCCAGCGGCAGATATGTGGTAAGCACCGTAAACGAAATATCACTGCTCATAATGATCGACGACCCTTACTGTTCCCAGCTTTTTTTCCCTTTAAGGGGCAAGCTGGCGATTTACGACATCGATGCCAGGCGGTTTCAGACCCTGCCGGGAGCAGACGATCCACACTATGTCCAGACTGCTCCCGAATGGAGCCCGGACGAAAAATACATACTCTTTTCACGGGTAAAAAAGGATGACGCCCTGATCGAATCATTCAGGGGACGCACCATATTCAGCAGCAAGGAAAGTATTGAAACCCTGAACAAGCGCTATCCGGTCCATTTCGACATCTGCCGCCTGCCTTTCAACCAAGGGCAAGGAGGCGTTGCGGAACCGGTGGCAGGAGCGTCCGGCAACGGGATGAGCAATTACTATCCGCGTTTTTCACCCGATGGCAAGTGGATCGTGTTCACCCGAAGCCGCACCGGCCTTGTTATCCAGCCTGATGCTCAGCTTTACATCATGCCGGCCGCAGGGGGACGGCCGAGAAAAATGATTTGCAATATCGGCCGTACCATCTCATGGCATTCATGGTCTCCCAACGGGCGCTGGATAGTTTTCATCTCGAAGGTAAACACGCCTTGCACGGAGCTTTTCCTGGCCCACGTCGACCGGGCCGGACGGTCCAGCCCGCCGGTCCGGCTCTGGCGTTTCAGCGACAAAGATCTGGCGGCCAATGTGCCCGAATTCATAAACATACATCCCGGCATGCTCCGCAACATCCGCCTGGCCGGCAACTGAAAGCCACTGACGCCTTTTTAGGGAGCCGGAAAACCCCGGCAGCAGGCCTCAGTGGCTGGTGGTGACTGAAAATATGTTTTTCTCTTACTTCAGATTCCCTTGTCGAGCACCTTCTGGCTGTGCCGCAGCCGTTCCTGGATTCCGCGTCCGACCTGGAAACTGCGGTTGAACTTCGACCAGAAATCCTTGTCCTTTTCCTGCCACCCCTTTCCAAAGCGCTGGTCAAAGAAATCGCCGAGTTTTTCAAAAAGAAGCTTCCAGGGCGGCCGGCCCTCGGCGTAGGCGGCCAGCAGTTGTTCCAGCAGCTCGTCAAGGTCGGCCAGGGTTTCTTTGGGCAGGTAGGCGATGGCCCCTTTACGAATGGACGCCATCAGGCTTTCGGGATTGACCGAATGGGCGGTCAGCATCACTGCCGGTATCTGGCGTTCGACGGCTTCTTCCAGCAGCTTCAGCCCGTCGACTCCCATTATATCCAGAATTACCAGATCATAATTTCCGGTCCTGATTTTTTCCGATGCGCTCTGGTAGTCGGTAGCGGTGTCCACCCGGGCCTCGTCGAGAATGTCAACAATGGTTTCTAGAATGTCTGTCTCATCATCAACGGCCAGGATACGTTTGCCCTTGAGGTAGGATTTTGCTGCCATAGACTTTGCTCCTTTCATGGTATCCCTTGATGGCTGCGCAACCGGCTGCCGTCCATATTCACTTGCCGCCAAAGCCATTTATGATTTCCGGGAATCCGGTCCGGAAACCGCACTTTTGCAAATCTGCTTCCAGCCGGTTGCATACCGTTTCTCACCCCGGAAAGGTCAGGGGCAGGACCAGCGTGAAAACAGCTCCCTTTCCGGGTTCGCTCTCCAGTGTCAGCTCGCCTCCCAGGCAGCGGGCCAGAATCCTGGCGCCGGCCAGTCCCAGGCCGTGGCCGTTGCGTGAAAGAACGGCATCCTGGCAAACCTGCCTGTATCTTTGGAAAACCAGCTGATGGTGTTCCGGAGGAATCCCGGGGCCGTCATCGATTATCTTGATCTCCAGGTGACTGCCGTCACAATCGAGGCGGGTTATCATCCGCCGGCGTTTGTAGCGCAGGGCGTTCTTTACCAGGTTTGCCACTATCTGTCTGAACTTGGTTTCATCCTGCTCCATCAAAACGTTCCCTGCTTTACCGTACTCTTCCCAGATTATTCCACATTCAGCCAGGTGTTTCAATCTTGTATCCCTGTCTTGCTGCTCGGCCACCTTGTCATAGATCTGGGAAGCCTCCATTTCGAGGACCTCCAGCAGTACCTGCATCACCACATCGGCCGGAACGAAGCGGTGACAGAGAAAACATCCGCTCTGACCGCGGCCGATTTCAAGCAGATCGCTGAGCATGCCCCGGGCCTTGCGGCAGCTGCGAAGCACTCTTTCCAGGGTCCGGCGCTGCCTGGCGCTCAGGGGACCGTACTTGTCGGCCTTTTCAAGCAGGGTGCGCACACCTGTTTCGGCCACGGCCAGCGGATCTTTCAGTTCGTGCACCAGAAACTCGACACTAAGGTCCCGGAAAAACGTCCGCGCATCACTCTCACATGCCAGTTGATCGTTTGTCTGTTTTCTTCGTTCCATATCTCTCACCATGCGTCATCTTTGATGGCTTTGCAAACACATTGGCCAGGCTTTCCCGTCAACTGTTTTTCGCATTAAGCGCTTGGAAAATCACCCTGACAGTGGTGCCGCCCGACTCCCGGCAATCTTCACTGCTCCGGCATTTGCTGCAACTGCTTATTCTTCCGGGGCACAGGTCGGAGTCCAGGGGCAGATGCTTACACCTTGCAGAGTCTATTTCTATCCTGAAGCCGTACAGTTCGGAAAAAATCTTCATCCGCAAAAGATCGAATCCCCGGCCGCCGGCATTGAAATCGAAGCGTTCCCTGGAAGCATATGACATGGTTTCGTAAGCGGTGAAATATCCGCCGAACAGCAATCTTCTCTTTTCTTCCGTCATTCCGATGCCATAGTCTCTGACTTCAAGAATCACTTTGCCATCTTCTGGCCCGACATTTACTTCCACCACGCCTTCGTCCGGAGTGTTTTCCACCGCGTTGCGCAGCAGACCGTCGAAAATCTTTGCCAGCACGTCTTCCGGAATCATCACCGTCGCGCCCGGTTTCAGGTCGGTCTCGATTTTCACCTGCCTGCGGGCAAGCTGCGGTTTCAGGGCCTCCAGGCGGCGCACGACAAAGTCATCGATACTGATCTCCACGGGGTCGGATCTGCGCGGGCCGAAAAGCTCGTCAATCCTGCGGCCGACTTCATCTGCAACGGCTCCGGAATCGCATTCCTGCTCAATGAGACTCTCCAGCACATCCCGGCAGGCGTCAAGGAGCACATGCAGCATGTCACGGGTCCGGTAGTCCCTTTCCTTGAGGATATCTTCTATCTCGTACTGCATCTCCAGCAAACGGTCCAGACTGCGATGGATGCGGGCAAAGACTTTCTCCAGAGATTTCTTCTTGCTGCCGCCGATCTTTTTTTCCAGTAATTCGACCGAGGCCGAAAGGACCGCCAGGGGCGTCTTCAGCTCGTGGGACAGGTGGTGAATCACCTTGTCCTTGGCCCGGTTCAGCTCTCTGACACGATCGTAGGAACGCTGAAGGGCGGAGTTGATCCGCGCATTTTCAATCGGCAGCGCAAC
>Ga0256835_1002509_pt1 | contig 10037 bp, 6 predicted proteins | sample PIR30metaG_FD_185972 | JGI IMG/M metagenome (GOLD analysis project Ga0256835, IMG submission 185972) | Hydrothermal vent microbial communities from East Pacific Rise, Pacific Ocean - PIR-30 | ecosystem: Environmental > Aquatic > Marine > Hydrothermal vents | place: Pacific Ocean: East Pacific...
AATAAAAGCCCTTTCAATATTGCGCACCGCACAAACTGCTTCCAGCTGGGTACGTCCCTGTACCCCTGCTCCGAATATGGCCACTGTTCTGGAATCTTCCCTCGCCAGATATGAGGTTGCCACGCCTGAGGCTGCTCCTGTTCTCAGGGCGGTAAGTGTTCCTCCTTCCAGAACTCCCAGTGGAGCTCCGGTTTTTCCATCCGCCAGAATAACAAGGGAGAAGGCCAGGGGTAATCCCTTTTCCGGATTTTTGTTGAAGAGGGAAATTAATTTCAGGCTTATTCCATCTTCGATTGGAAGATAGGCAGGCATAATGAGGGTTACTGCCTCCCTTTCTGGAATGTTCATAACGGTTCTCATGGGTACACGGGCTCCACCCAGGGAAAGCTGAAAGAAAGCTTCCTTTACAGCCTGTATTGCATCTTCCATTGGAAGTGCCATTTTTACGTCATTTGCTGATAAAAACCGGATTTTAAGTTCCATTTTTTCACCTCAAAAAGAATCCGTACTTGAGAGGGTCAGCAGGATCAATTAAAAACTGATTTTTCCCGACTATGTAGGCCTTACCTTCTACCTCAGGTATTACAGCCCTGTAGGGACCAAATTCTACCTCCTTTACGACCCTCCCCTTAAATTTTGTGCCTATAATGCTTTCAATGGTTATAACTTCTCCCCTTTTTATTTCTCCCCGGGCATAATGCAGTGCGAGCCTTGCGCTTACCCCCGTTCCTGTGGGGCTTCGGTCCACCTCGCCATCGGCGAAAATACAGACGTTTCTGCTATGGGAATCTCTGTCCTCAGGCGAGCAGATGAATATGGTTCCATAGAGAAAACCGAGGTCGCTGTCAAAGGGATGTTTTATAGATCTGGTGGACATTATTGCCCTTTTAATTTCCATTCCTGCCTGAATAAGAGCTTTCTGATTTTCAGGAGTGCATCTGAGTCCAAGGTGTTCGGCGTCTACAAAGGCATAGAAGGCACCTCCAAAGGCAATATCATATTTTATTTTCCCCAATCCTGGAACTTTTATATTTTCATCCAGAACGAGTACAAAGGATGGTACATTGTGAAAGTAAACGCTTTCCACACGAGTCCCCTTTACCCTCGCATGGGCAACCACCAGCCCTGCAGGTGTGTCTATCTTCAGGATTGTCTCTGGCTCGTTTGCAGGAAACATCCCTGTTTCCAGTAGGACGGTGGTGAGGGCAATGATGCCGTGTCCACACATTGTGCTGAAGCCTTCATTGTGGATAAACAATACTCCAAGATCCGCATCAGGGGAAACCGGCGCCGTTATAATTGCACCGTACATATCTGCATGGCCCCTGGGTTCCCACATTAAAGCCCTTCTGAGATGGTCAATATTCTCCATTGCCCATCTTCTTTTTTCCACCATTGTTGCCCCTGGAATATCAGGAAGTCCATCGATTATTACCCTCAGTGGTTCCCCTGCAGCATGGGAATCGATGGTTTTTATTATTTGCCAGTCAGATGGCGGTTTCCAGTCATATCCAGAGCTCATATCAGGCCTTATTTGTTTCTTATGGCTTCCACTTCCTCTATTTTTTTTGGAATGGGTTTTCCAAGGACACGATGTCCTGTCTCGGTAACCAGGACATCATCTTCTATTCGTATTCCTCCAAAGTTTTTATATTCCTCCACTTTTTCATAATTTATAAAGGATGTGAATTTTCCTTCATTTTTCCACCTGTCTATCAATGCCGGTATAAAGTAAATCCCGGGTTCTACTGTAAGGACAAAGCCAGGTTTAAGTTCCTTTGCCAGCCGGAGATATGCCAGACCGAACTGATCACTTCTTTTTACAGTGTGGTTGTAGCCGACATAATCCTCTCCAAGTCCTTCCATGTCATGAACATCCAGACCCATCATGTGTCCCAGACCGTGGGGGAAGAATAGTGCGTGAGCTCCTTCTGCTACTGCTTCTTCAATATCTCCCTTCATGAGTCCAAGTTCCTTCAGTCCTGAAGCAATGTTCTTTGCGGTCATAAGGTGTATTTCCCTGTATTTTATTCCGGGTTTTATGGCTTCGATTGCCTTCATCTGGGCGTTTAAAACAATACTGTAAATTTCACTCTGTTTCTGAGTGAATTTTTTACCTCCAGGAAAAGTTCTGGTTATATCACCTGCATAATGAAGGGGGGATTCGCCGCCGGCATCCACAAGGACGAGGTTTTCCTCTTTTATTATGTTGTCGGTAGGGGAGTTGTGCAGGATCTCTCCATGGGTGGTTAGAATTATCGGGAAGGAAAGATATCCACCCATTGAAATAGTAAGTCCTTCCATTATGCCCGCTATTTCCCTTTCCCTCATTCCGGGCTTTGTGACTTCCATAGCCTTCATGTGTATGGCCCTTGTTATTTCCATTGCCTTCTCTATTTCTTCTATTTCCTCAGGGGATTTTACAGATCTCATTTCAACCACTGCCTTTATGAGTTCAACCGATGCACCCTTTCCTGCCTCTTCAGGTGAAATTCCGAGAAGTCTGGAAAGCTTTATGAGGTGTTCAGCCCGATAAGGGGGAAGGTAGTGTATTTTTCTTCCCCTTTCCACCGCTTCCTTAATAATATCACTGAGCTCTTCCGGTGGTGCTGTTTCCTTTACCCCTACCCTTTCTGCCTTCTCCTTTATGGGAGGAAGATAGCCCATCCATATTATGTCTTCAATGGTCACATCTGTTCCGAAAATTATCTCCCTTCCCTCCTCAAAGTCGATAATAGCCGCAAGACCGGGTTCATCCAGTCCGAAGTAGTAGAGAAAGGAACTGTCCTGTCTGAAGTGAGGATATACGTTTGCTCTGTAGTTCATTGGAACATCATCGTTCCCAAGGAAAAGGGCCATTCCTGTTTTTACGATTTCCCTGAGTTTTTTTCTTCTTTCCACATAAATTTCTGACTTAAACATGATTTCCTCCTTTAAAAGCTCTCATGTTCAGTTCTTGCAATTATTTCATCCTGTAAATCCTTCCCCAGATTAACGAAATAATCACTGTATCCAGCAACCCTCACTATTAAATCCCTGTACTTTTCTGGATTTCTCTGGGCCTCCCTGAGGGTCTCAGCGCTGATAACGTTAAACTGGATGTGATGCCCGTCATAACGGAAATAGGTTCTCACCAGATGGGCGAGTTTGTCAATTCCTTCTTCGTCTTTAAGGAGGGTTGGGGTGAACTTCTGGTTGAGGAGGGTACCACCGGTTCTTACATGGTCGAATTTAGCCACCGATTTTACCGCAGCGGTGGGGCCGCGCCGATCCGCTCCCTGACTGGGAGAGACTCCATCGGAAAGGGGTTCCCCCGCCCGTCTTCCGTTTGGTGTGGCACCGGTAACCTTCCCAAAATAGATATGGACCGTTGTGGGCAGAAGGTTTACACGGTATTTTCCCCCTTTGGTATTGGGCCTTCCGTCCAGTATATCGAAATATGTTTCAAAGACCTGCCTTGCAAGGGAGTCTGCATAGTCATCGTCGTTTCCATACTTCGGTGCCTGATTTAAAAGAAGCTGGCGTATCTTTTCCTCTCCTTCAAAGTTTCTGGCAAGAACCCTGAGGAGTTTCTCCATGGTGATTATCTTTTTATCGTAAACCACATATTTTATTGCTGCGAGGGAATCCGTTATTGTTCCCATTCCCACCCCCTGGATGTAGGTGGAATTGTAGCGAGGTCCGCCGTCATGGTAGTCCCTTCCCTTTTCTATACAGTCGTCAATGAGGAGGGACATAAAGGGCGAGGGCATATACTCTGCATAGAGCCTTTCTATGATGTTGTTTCCCTTGATTTTAAGATCCACAAAATAACCGAGCTGTTTTCTGTAGGCTTCAAAGAGTTCGTCAAAGGTCTTGAAGTCCCTGGGGTCCCCGGTCTCTATCCCCACCATTTTGCCTGTCACCGGGTCTATTCCGTTGTTTAGGGTTATTTCCAGAATCTTCGGCCAGTTTATGTAACCGGTGAGGGTTGTGCTTTCCTTTCCGAAGGCGCTTATTGTTACACAGCCGCTTGGACCCCCAAGTCTTGCATCCTCAAGGCTCTTTCCCTGCCGCAGAAATTCCATGATTATGGCATCGGTATTAAAGAAGGAAGGCTGGCCAAATCCCTTTCTTACCACTTCTATGGCCTTTTTTAAAAAGGCATCTGGATTTTTCTTGCTGAGCTGCACGCATGTGCTGGGCATCATAAGTTCCATTTCTCCAAGGACGTCAAGAATAAGATAGGAGAGCTCGTTTACCGCATCATTTCCATCCTTTGTAAGTCCACCGACATTTATAAGGGAAAAATCCTGGTATGTTGCGCTCTGTTCCTCTGTAATGCCAACCTTTGGAGGGGCAGGCTGGTTATTGAACTTTATCCAGAAGCACTCAAGGAGTTCCTTTGCCATATCCCTGGTTAAATTTCCCTTTTCGAGGTCCTTTTTGTAGAAGGGATAGAGGTTAAGGTCAAGTCGTCCGGGGTTGAAAGAATCCCAGAGATTCAGCTCCAGGGTTACTCCCAGATGTATGAACCAGTACATCTGTAATGCTTCCCAGAAATCCCTGGGTGCATGTGCAGGAACCCTGTTGCATACCCCGGCTATTTTTTCAAGCTCCTTTTTTCTCCCAGGGTCACTTTCCTTTTCTGCCATTTCCGCGGCGAGCTTTGAGTACCTTTTTCCAAGAGTTATTATGGCATCAGCGGCTATTTTCATAGCTTTAAGTTGCTGTTCCTTTCTGTAGGCTTCAGGGTCGTTTATGTAATCCAGGGCTTCCATCTGGCGGTCTATCTTTCTTTTAAAGTCCTCCATTCCCATGTGATATATCCTGTCGTTCATTATTGCATGGCCGGGTGCCCGCTGTTCCATGAACTCCGTAAATACTCCGGCTTCAAAGGCTGCGTGCCATCGCTCGTCCATTGCAGCGAATACTCTCTCCCTCATGGTTTTTCCCTTCCAGAAGGGTATTATTTTTTCCCTGTAGACCTTCTTTACTTCTTCGCTTACAGCAAAGCGGGTTTTCTCCCTTGTGCTCATAATTTCGAAATCTTCAATAGAGTGGGTTGTAAGCTCAGGATAAGTGGGAGTTGCCTTTGGAGCAGGTCCCTTTTCTCCTACTATAAGCTCTCCATCGTCTATATGTATTTCTTTGTGTTCCATTATGTACTTCAGGGCAAGGGCTCTGGCAATGGGTGTGGAAACTCTTTCCGGGATTCCAGTTTTATAAAATTCAGTTATTAGTTCTGCCCTTTCGCCTGATACGTAGGGCTCGGTCCTTACGCTTTTTTCCCTTAATTTTTTAACCCTTTCAGTCATCATTTTATCCTCCTATTTTTACCCTCAGGCCGTATTTTTCGAATTTATGTTTTATCTCCTCCATCTTTTCTTCCCCGGGGGTTGCTACCAGATATGGTTTCCAGGGGCGGTCCAGCCTTTTGAATTTGTTTATCCATGAATTGTGGTAGGGCAGGAGACTGACATATTCAATTTCCGGAAGGGATGCGATAAACCTTGCTGTTTCTTCCAGGTTTTTTCTGTCGTCATTAATACCCGGGATTACAGGGAACCTTACGTTGATCTTTTTCCCCTTTTTAGAAAGATAACGAAGATTTTCCAGAATGGGTTCATTCGGGACTCCAGTCAGTGTCCGGTGCTTTTTGTTATCCATTAATTTTATGTCGTAAAGGAACAGGTCAACGAACTCACTCACTCTATCCAGGGCTTCCTTCCCGGTATATCCGGTGGTATCCAGGGCAATATGAATATACCTTTCCCTGCATTTTTTAAGGATTTCTAAAAGAAAATTAAGCTGCATCAACGGTTCCCCTCCGGAAAAAGTAACCCCTCCACCTGATTCGTCATAGAAGATAAGATCCCTTTCAATTTCCTGCATAACTTCTTCCACCGTATATTTTCTGCCTACGATTTCTATGGCTTCCGGATGGCATACCTTGAGGCATTCACCGCAGAGGTCACATTTATTCGCATCTATTTCAGGGAACTTTCCATTCATGGAGATGGCGCCGGTGGGACATACCTCCACGCAGTCTCCACATGAGATGCACCTGTCCTCCCAGAATATCAATTCTCTTTCCATTTTTATCCCTTCAGGGTTATGGCACCAGGGGCAGTGCAGGGGACATCCCTTGAAGAATATAGTGGTTCTTATACCCGGACCATCATGGATGGCGTATCGTTTGATGTCAAATATAACCCCCTCAGGCAAGTGTTTCCTCCCTGTATTTTTCTCCAAGGATTTCCTTCAGTTTTTTCTGGTATTCCTCAAGGGGATAATACTTCACAATGAACTTTTTCTGTACCTCAAAGGACCAGTGAACATCCCTTATGAACTCTGCTGCGAGTTTTGGATTTTCCTGCTCAAGGAGTTTAAGAAATTCCTGATGTTCCTTTATGGAAGCTTCCTCCCATTCTTTCAGGTAACCCTTTTGCCTTGGGAAGTCGTATAACCTTTTCTTCAGCGTATTCACAATTTTTGTAAGCTGTTCGTTTTCGCATAGGTTCAGATATGTGTTATGAAATTCAAGATTTTTTTCGTAATAGGAATCAAAATCGTCCTTTTCAATGGCGAGTTTCATCGCCCTGTTTAACTCCTCCATTTTCTTTAAGTGTGCAGGTTTCATTCTGGTATAGGCGGTTAAAACTGCAGAGGCTTCCAGGGACCCGATTATCTGATATATATCCTTTATATCCCTGAGGGTTAAGACGTTTACAACCACTCCGCGTCTTGGAAGAATCCTTACAAAACCTTCCATTTCCAGCTGAAGTAAAGCCTCTCGCAAAGGAGTCTTACTCACTCCAAGTTCCCGTGCAGTTTTTTCCAGATTTATCAATGAGCCGGGGAGGATGTTTCCCCTGCTTAGTTGTTCCCTGAGGAAATCATAAACCTGTTCCTTCAGGGATTTGTAAATAAGCGGTCCGTTTAATCCCATGTTTTTCTCCTGATATCTGATATATCACATATCAGATAGAAAGTCAAAAAATCCATTTTCCAACGATGATTTGAAATATGGTGAATATTTTCTCTATTATTCGTAATATACAAAAAAGAATTACTGGTAAAAGGAGGCTTTAAAAAATGAAAAGGATTTTCTCCTTATTTCTCATCGCATTCATAGTTTTTCCTTTAATTGCCCGGGAGGCAAGAAAAGCGGATTTAGCATTAAAGGAAGTAAAAATCGAGACCATTCAGGAAAATCCCCGCATGATTGAGGTCTCATTGTTTGTAAGGAACCAGGGTACAGAAGACCTGAGGGAATTTACCGTGGTTCTTGCCTATAGACTTGAGGGAAAGGAAGGGTGGAACGAGGTTAAAAGATGGAAGATGGAGTCAATAGGCGCTGGTAAAGAAAGGGTTCTTAAAGCAACCCTTACCCTTAAAAGAAAAAAGATTTATACCTTCAGGGCAGAGATAAGGACTCCCTTTGTTGATGGGGACCCCACCAACAATCAGTATGTAGTTCTTTATGATGCTTCAAAGCCCATGGTAGGGGCCTACATGAAAAGCATGGAGGTTGTGGTTACCGCACCATTGATGGAGGTACCCCTCAAGGAGAATCCGGCAGCAACTGCTGTTGTGGGAAAGGATTTTCTCGAAAGCATGCCCAGAAGCATAGCCGCCGATGAAGCTCTGGCAATAGTACCCGGGGTAAGGGTTGAAAATCAGGCAGATGGCGAAAGGGTACACCTTTCCATCAGAGGACAGGGAATTTTAACCGAAAGGGGAATAAGGGGAATTAAGGTCATTCTCGATGGATTGCCATTGAACGACCCCTCCGGTTTTGCTCCTGACCTTTATGATGTGGATTGGGCGACGGTGAAAAAGATAGAGGTATTACGTGGTCCCTCTGCTTCCATGTACGGAGGAGGTGCTGCTGGAGGGATAATCAATATAGAGACGCGGGATGGAGGAGAAGGTCCCTTTAATGTCGATGGTCTTTTCAACATCGGTTCCTACAGTTTTAATAAGGCCATGGTTAATGTTGGGGGGACAAAGGATAATTTGAATTACAGGGTTTCTGTTTCCCATAATGAGGGGGATGGATACAGAGAACATACCGCCTTCAAGGCCACAAATGTTTACAGTAAAACCTCCTGGCAACCGGGTGAATCAGTTAAGCTGACCGCCATTCTCGGATGGACAGATTTCTTTAACGAGAACGCAGAAGGGTTGAACCTTGAATGGTTGAGGGAAAATAGAAGAATGGCCAATCCCGATGCCCTTATATATAACGAATATCAACACACCAAGCGGTTTACCGGTGGAATAACAGGTAAAATAGAAATTTCGCCGAACCAGAGATTTTCCTTTGCTGCCTATTATCGCAGAACCAATTATGAGGAATCTGTGCCCTCTTCCCTTCAGCACAGGTTTTTGCATACCCCTGGCTTTACCTTTCAATATAGTCTTAGCACTGGCAGGGGGAAAATAAAAAACCATATTACAGCCGGTGCGGATTTTCAGTGGCAGTTCATCGATGAATACCGGCATCCCAATCTGGGGAATGCGGTTGAAGGTCCAGAATTCCTTTCCGACGAGAACATATTCCAGAGGGATGCAGGATTCTACCTTATGGACAGACTTGAGCTTGGAGAAAAATGGGCACTGGTGTTTAATTTGAGACACGACAGGATCCACAACGAACTTGATGATAATTTGAGGGCAGGGGGAGTTGACCTTTCTGGTAGCGCCCGTTTCCAGGAAACCACGGGCAGGGTGGGTCTTGTCTGGAACCCCAGACCTGGAATGGGATTTTATGTGAACTGGGGTACCGGCTTTTTGCCCCCATCCACAGAAGAACTTGCCAACAATCCTGATTCCCCGGGAGGATTTAATGCCCATCTTGTCCCTGCCACTTCCAGAGGTGAAGAAATAGGGGTTCGTGGCTATATGGGAAGCACTGTTTTCTACGATATTGCCTTCTTCCATCTTTATACAGAAAACGACTTTGGAAGGTACAGGATTCCCACAAGACCTCTTGAGACCTTTTATAGAAATGTTGGAACCACAAGAAGATATGGCCTTGAGGCCTTCGTTGCATGGTATCCGCTGGAATGTTTCGAAGTTGAAGCCGCTTACACCTATTCTGATTTTAAGTATGTGGAGTTTGTTGCTGACGGAGAAGTCATTTCAGGTACATATCTTCCCAATTCCCCGAAACATCAACTATTTCTCGATGTGGAGTACAAGCCTGCAGAAAGGTTAAGATTTGGTTTGAGTGTGCAGGCACAGAGCAGGTCGTACATCGATGCCACCAATGAAACCTGGATAGATGGCTTTGCCCTGTTTAACACCAGGGTGATATATACTCTGAAGAAGGGAAAAACCGGTGTGGATTTCATATTCTACGTGAGGAATCTCTTTAATAAAGAATATATAGCCTTTACAGAACCTGATCCCGATGGAAATTCCTATCAACCGGGACCAACCAGGGAGGTGTTCGCCGGGATAAGATTTTCCCTGTAGTTAATCTGTTCTATTTATAAAGAAGGTAGGGTATAATAAAAGCGTGAGGAAAATACTATTCCTGTTCATCATAATATGGTTTGGTCTGGGGGCAACAGTATATGTTGGCAGGGTGGATGCTCCGATTCATCCCATCACTGCCGAGTATATAATAAGGGTGATAAGCAGTGCTGAAGGAAACGCTGACCTTGTGGTTATTGAAATTAATACACCCGGGGGGCTTGACCTTTCCATGCGCAAGATAATGAAGAAAATCCTCAATGCGAAAGTCCCGGTTGTTGTTTACATATATCCCTCAGGTGCGAGGGCCGCATCCGCCGGATTTTTTATTGCACTCTCCTCTGACTTTATAGCAATGGCCCCCGGTACCAACATGGGAGCAGCCCATCCCGTTGCCATGGGGCAAAAAATGGATAAGGTAATGAGCGAGAAGGTTGCCCAGGATGCATCTGCTCTCATCCGATCCCTGGCAGAAAAGAGGGGCAGGGATGTAAAGAGGGCAGAGGAGGCAGTAACCAAAAGTCGTTCCTATGATGATAAGGAGGCCGTAAAATACCACCTTGCAGATGCCA
>Ga0256835_1002510_pt1 | contig 10036 bp, 10 predicted proteins | sample PIR30metaG_FD_185972 | JGI IMG/M metagenome (GOLD analysis project Ga0256835, IMG submission 185972) | Hydrothermal vent microbial communities from East Pacific Rise, Pacific Ocean - PIR-30 | ecosystem: Environmental > Aquatic > Marine > Hydrothermal vents | place: Pacific Ocean: East Pacific...
TTGTTTTTATCATTTGATATCGAGATTCCAGAAATTGCACTGCATACCATTTTGGGTTGTAGTAAAATACCCCCAAATGGGGGATGCTGTTCCTATTGCGTGAGGCAAGTTTCGTGAAATAACACGTTGCCTGGTATATCTAATTGGAAATACCCGCCAAAATATGTTTGTTCTTTCAGGTATAGCGATATTCTTATACCTGTGATAGGATGTTATATGTAGTATAGTATTGGCTCCCCATCACAATTTAGCTTTAGTATATACTTACTATTATCTATTGACATAGTTTTTAGTATTTGATAATCTACATTCAAGCAAAGGGGGAAACCCCTTAGACCTAAAAAGAACGTAGAAGGGGGAATGAATGATGAAGACTTTCAAGAAACTTTTCGGACTGCTTCTCAGCCTGATCGCTCTCGGTATCGCTGCTGGCGCGCACGCCACCTGGCGCTAAAAAGCGCAACACCAAAAAGGGGGTATATAACGCCCCCTTTTTTTCTTATACTTAACAATGGACATGTCTAAGATCGAGCTGCCGCCTCGGAAAATTGCCATATTTATTCTTCTGCTAGCAGTGGCGTTTCCGCTAGCCGTGTATTTATTGTGGCTCGGTTTTTCAAATGACAGCCTATTACAAAATATCCATATTTTAGATGTAATCTTCTGGGGTGCGCTTATTGCATGGGCCCAGTTAACTGAGGTTAAGCTGCCTTTCGCTGCAAGTTTTTCTCATTCTTACTTGTTTACCTTGTCAGCAGTTCTTTTATTCCCACCATGGATTCCACCATTATTAGTTTTTATTTTTTTGATAAGCGGCAGTATTAACGATCCTGGCTACACTTGGTACAAGGATTTATTTAACCGCTTGCAAACCGGCATTACGGTCGCGGCAGCTGCTGCCGCATATTGGTTAGTCATGTTGCACTTTCCGATGCAAGTAGCCGGTGTTGATATTTCTCAAGCTTTTGCTGTTGTCGTTGCATCAGCCGTTTCGTTTATCGTCAATGTTTCGCTTGTATCCATTGTTGTCCATTTAGCAACTTCTTCACCTATACGAGATATTTGGTTTCACAATTTTGGCTGGGTGCTTACTAGTTATTTAATAATGTCGCCTGTTGTTTTATTGCTTGCTAGAATGTACAGTCTATCTCCTCCACTACTTGGTAACTGGGGTGGCTGGGCTGTAATTTTATTTTTAATACCTCTATATTACGCTCGTTTCCATTGGGACGAAGTGGTTAAGCTCCGTGAAGCATTCAATAAAACTGTAGATTTGCTTTCTAACACAATCGACGCAAAAGACTCGCATACCTATTTACATTCAAAACGAGTAACCGCAATTGCGGCGGAGCTTGCTCGTGCGTACGGTTTAGATACTGCCCAAATAAACACAATCGAAAAAGGTTCGAGCATCCACGACATCGGCAAGATCGGCATACCAGACGCAGTGCTGTTCAAGCCAGGATCTCTAACCGAGGAGGAATATACTATAATCAAAAAACATCCCGAATATGGCGTCAGGCTGTTGGGGCCTGCACAGGATTATTTGAGTGAAACCTTTGACATAATCAAATATCACCATGAGCGATGGGATGGTCGGGGTTACCCCGAAGGCCTTGCCGGCCACGAAATACCCCTTTTTGCCCGTATCGTTGGCGTTGCCGATGCTTATGAGGCCATGACGGCCGGTCGCCCCTACCAAAAGGCCAAGAGCCCCGAAGAAGCACTACAAGAAATTGAAGATCTGGCGGGAATACAATTCGATCCACGGCTGGTAAAAACCTTCCGTGAAATATGGGAAACCAATCCTGCCTGGCGTGATAGGGAGGTGTTCTTACGTCTTTATTCCTCGCAAGTGCCCTCATTGGAATCTTCCTCGCCGCCTTATTCGGCGCCCGAGGTCGAGACTTCGCAGAAATAGAGCTAAAAGCCTACTGGGCCTTCTTGATAGCCGCTTTCATTGAAGGTGGCTTGGCCTGGTCAACCTCAAAAGGGTGGATTTCGCCACAAATCGCCGCCCCCTTAGCCAACCTGGCGGTTGTCGCCTTGGTCGGATATGGCTTCTGGCAAAATCGTCATTTACGCTCTATATGGTTAGCAGCCTTTGGGCTTCTGCTGAATACGATTGTTATCTGGGCCAATGGCGGGCAGATGCCCGTGTCCGCTCAGGCGCTCAAAGACGCCGGTCTGGAAGACTTTCTTCGTTTTATGCAAAATTCTAGCGACGCTGTTCATAATCTCATCGGACCGCACACCAAGCTTTGGTTCTTGAGCGATGTTATTCCTCTTCCTTTTTTGAAAAAAGTAATTAGCCCCGGTGACGCCTTCGTAATATTGGGAGTGATATTTTTCTTCCCCGAAACTACTCAACTGGCAAAGAAAAAGGCTGTCAAAGCGAATATAAAAGCGTCTGATTAGTTTGTTTGGAGGTATAAATAATGCAAAAAAAATCATACAAAGTTCTGCTAATAGAAGGTGACGGTATAGGACATGAAGTCATACCTGCGGCTAAATTAGTTATCGACGCTACCGGCTTAAACATTGAATACGACCAGGCAGACGCAGGCTGGGAGACCTTTGAAAGAATCGGGATATCGGTCCCGGAAGAAACAGTAACTAAAGTTAGGCGAGCAGACGCTACTCTTTTTGGCGCCGCGACAAGCCCAACCAGGAAAGTCGAAGGGTTCTTTGGGGCCATCCGTTACCTACGCCGCCGTCTCGACCTATACGCCAACATTCGCCCAGCCAAATACCACCCGGTGCCCGGCGCCATTCCTGGAACCGACTTAATAGTGGTGCGCGAAAACACCGAAGGGCTGTACGTCGAGGGCGAGAGGCGCTATGCCCGCGGGCGGGTAGCGATAGCTGATCGTGTAATTACTTATGATGCTTCTTATCGCATCGCCGAGTTTGCTCTCCGGCTAGCTGAAAGGCGTAAGAGCAGGCTGGCATTGGTCCACAAAGCAAATGTCCTGCCACTTTCCGACGGTCTATTCTTAGAGGCTGCCTATGACGCGGCCAAGAAACACCCGAACGTCACTATAGAAGAGGTCATAGTCGACGCGTGTGCTATGAGATTGGTTCGCGACCCCGGCCAATTTGACGTATTGGTTATGGAAAATTTATTTGGAGACATCATCTCCGATTTGACTGCCGGGCTAGTTGGCGGTTTGGGGATTGCGCCCTCGGGGAACATAGGCGAAGAAGCGGCTATTTTCGAACCCGTTCATGGTTCCGCTCCCGACATAGCCGGTAAGGGCATAGCCAATCCAACTGCGGCTATTCTTTCGGCCGCCATGATGTTTGACCACTTAGGTGAATACCGGGTGGCAACAGCTATAGAAAAAGCGGTAGACTTAACATTGGAATTAGGACCGCGAACGGCAGACCTGGGCGGAAACGCTGATACGATGGGTTTTGCCAAGGCCGTAGCTGACAATTTACGTGAAATATTGGACTAGAGCTAATGGATTATTTAAGTCAAAGTAAAATTGTCTTACTGGGCGTGAAAACTGTGATAAACTGAAGGCCAGTAAACTTCCTAACGTCCTGAAGGGGGGAAGCGTGCGAAACTTATTAAACCGATGGTTGCAACCGCGCATCGAAGCGCTCGGCCTTGAAATAGGCGCGGCCAACCTCAAGCTCGTGGAGATCAGCGGGTCTCCCCCAACGCTGCGCAGTTACGCCATACGGCCGACGCCGCATGGCGCAATCCGGGGCGGCAATATCGTTGAGCCTAGCATCATCGCCTCGGAATTACGCGAGATGTTGGCGGAAATGCAAACCCGCAAGAGATATGTCGTCGCCGGAGTTTCCAACCTGGCGGTCATTACCAGGATTATCCAGATTCCCAAAATGGGCGAAAGGGAACTGGAAGAGGCCATCCACTGGGAAGCAGAAAGGTACATTCCGTTTCCCATTGACGAAGTTGTGCTCGATTACGCACCCCTGGATCCCCCCTCCGAGGTGCCCGACGATGCACAACTCGACGTAGTAATCGCAGCCGCTCGCCTTGAGACAATTACTCAATTAGTGGAAACCCTCAAGGAAGCACAGCTCGAGCCGGTGGTCTTAGACGTCAAGCCTTTTGCGGGAATGCGCACTATAGATAGCTACCTAAACGGCGACAACAATGACGGCAGCGATCCTGTAACTGTGTTCCTAGAAATCGGCGCCGAATCTTCTTCGCTAGTACTGGCTCGTGGAACCAGGCTGTTGATGCACCGCAACCTTAACATATCCGGTAATGATTTTACCGAAGCCATAGCCAAATCATTCGGTCTTGACTTTGCAAGCGCCGAAGAAGTCAAACGCGATTACGGCCTGGCGACGATACCAACTGAAGACGAAGAATCTTTACTCGATTTCGACGCCGAACGAGAGCGTTTCAATCCGGCGCGGATGTATGATGCCATTCGCCCGGTGCTGGTTGACGCCACAACGGAATTACGGCGCAGTCTCGAGTTCTTCCGTGTTCAAATCGGCGATATACACATCGACAAAGGTTTCATTACTGGCGGCGGGAGCAAGTTGCGCGGCCTGCCCGGCATCCTGGGAGAGGCTCTAGGACTCCAGTTAAACCCTGTGGATCCCTGGGATTCCCTGCAAATCAACGAATCCCAATTCGACGTTTCCGATCTGCACAAGTTGGCACCAGAGTTCGCTGTTCCTGTTGGACTGGGGTTGAGGGGGGTGAATCCGCTTGATTAAACTTAACCTTCTCCCAAAAACCCTGCGTAAGCGGGTAGAACCCGGCTGGTGGCGATTGACAGCCATAATTTTCCCTCTAATTATTTTTACAATCATCGCCCTGGTTCACCTGAGCACATTGGCGAGAATCAACCAGCTGGAAAACGAGCGCAGCCAGCTTCAGGCCGAAGTTGCGGTACTGCAACCATATATAAGAAAGCAACGCGAACTCAATCAACGCAAGGCTGAGCTCGAGCAGATTATTCGGGTAGATCAAGAGATTAAGTCCAACTTCGTCGCCTGGTCGGATAACATCGCCAAATTTATCAATCAAATTCCTCGTCGAAACGGTAGATTCGAGGTATTCCTCCGCTCGATTAATACAAAATTGGTCCCTCCCAGTACTCGCGCGCAATTAGTTAATCAAGGCATTTATGACCGCAAGCCAGTCATAGTTGAGTTTACTGTTCAGGGTGAGGCCAAGAATGACCAGGCTTTAATTCGCTTCGTAAAAGCTTTTGAAGATAGCCCCGATTTTGGAATCAACTTCCAGCAAGGCAGCCGTACTAAAGACGGCGGATATACCTTTACCTCAACAATAGGTATTACCGAGGCCAGCGCCGTGGAGGGGGGTGAAGCGAATGCTCGCTAAAATAGGCCAGCGTGAGATCGCCATTATCGTCATCATTCTTACCCTCATAGCGGCAGCCGCCTGGTACTTCACCTGGTATAGCAACGCCCAGGCCAACATCGAAAGAATCCAAGCCGATATTAACCGGCTTTCTCTAGAACGCGATCGCGGCATTGCCGCCAAGCGCGCCCTACCTCAGCTAGAAGCAACGATTGCTGATTACGAAGGTCAGATTGCCGAGTTCCTCAAGGCTTTGCCGCCAAGAGAAGAATTTGCAAACGTTTTGCAAGATTTATCCGATCGCGCCAAGGCTACTGGCGTAACCGTAAAGTCCATTTCTCGCTCTCCAGGTGAATCAAAGATAGAAGATGTTCGCTCGGTAAATGTATCGCTAACCCTCGAATCACCTTTCCCTGAGCTCTTTGTCTACCTCAAGAAGCTAGAAGACATGAAGCGCTTCAGCACGATCGACGGTCTCACGATGTCGCTCTCCGACGCTAATAGCTACAACCCGCTTTTGAGCACCAATATGACCATGACCGTCTATGTTTACGAGGGCTCACCACCCCCAATTGAGGGAGGAGAAGGGGGGATGGGCCAATGAAGATGAGCCAACGCACTCGCATACTCATCCTAGTGGCCCTGCTTGTGGCAGCCGTAGCCGTTTGGTACTCCCTTTTCTTCGCGGGTAAACAAAGCCAGCAAGAGTTAGCCACAGAAACGACTGTCACTATTCCGCGTAAAAATGAAAATGTGGCGGCGGCAAAACCAGTAGCCGTCACCACCAGCGCTCGAGCCCTTCAGGTACTACCCATCCCATTCCTGGTTACCGAAGCCCCGGAAGAAGTGCCATTGGAGACCAGCGAAAAACAGGTTGCAGGAACTTTGGCCAGTACCAATGTTCCACCAAACCCCTTCGTTCCACTACATATCAAAACGGCCGCTGTTCCCGAAAAGCCTGAGCTAGTGCCAGAAAGCAAAAAACCGGTGGTAGTTACTCCCGAAGCAGAACTGACTCCAAACATTCCGGTTCCCAAAACTATCACCCCGGAAAATGGAACTGTTACTCCACCACCGGTCACTCTAGGCAAAGGAACTTTACCCATCAAGCTTAGCCCCTTAGACAAAGAGGTGGCGGGCGAGGAACCGCTGTCGCAAGCTATTGCCGAAAATCAGCCAGAGGAATCCGCAAACAACAGCGAGCAAACTGAAGAAACTACCGAAGGGGAAACCCAAGAAGTAACACAGCCAGAAGAGCCACCTCCACCACCACCCAACCCGCTGGAAGTTTGGGCGAATCAAGAAAACTTGAAACTTGATGGTGTGGCTCTTGGCCCAGTGGGTGTTGCCATCTTCAAAACCGCTAGCGGATATCTAGCGCTGCCGGTGGGTCAAACCTTCCCTAACAAGAATGTTCTGGTCAAAACAATCACGGCTGAAAGGGTGCTGCTAGTCGATGGCAGCGGCACCAACACACTAACCTTAGAACTCGGAGGCGGTGAGTAAGTATGAAACGTTTGTTGGCCCTTGTTGTTCTCGTGCTTAGCCTGGCCCTGGCTGGCACACTCCCACAAGATTCGCGCTTTGATGTACCAGTAACTCTGCGAACCGGGCCGGCGGGCATGAGCCTGCCCGCAGTTCTGGAAGGCGCCGCCAGAAGCGTCAATCTTACCCCAATTCTCAAGGATGTTCCCGAAGTCAACATCAAGATAGACTGGGTTGAAAAGCCGTTTCGTCAGCTTTGGGACTTGCTAATTACCACTTACGGCAATGGCAATTTGGACTATGCGTTATTTGACAATGATGTAATTTTAGTCGCGCCGCCAGAGGTGGTTCAGCAGGCTTTAGGCGAACCCGAAGAGGAGCCACCGGTCGAAACCGGCCAACAAGAATCGACTGAGCCAATAGTTCGCAAATTTTATCAAATTCCCACCGGGGATACCGCCAAGATTGCCCAGTTCCTGAACAATGAAATAGACGGTATTGTTGCTACCGTCGTACCCGGTCAGCGAGTAATCGCCGTCCGTGGCACCGAGTCACAGCAGGAAGAAGTGCAGCGGATATTGGCGCAAATTATTTCTCCACCACAAGCTGGGCCGCCCATTTTCCAGAAAACGTTCCGTTTATCCAACGCAAAGGCCGCCGATGCAGCCAAAGTTATTGCAGAAGCCTTGAAGGCCCGTCAATCAACCGCCGAGGCTGCCCAGGGCGGAGAAGGTGAAGGCGAAAAAGCGACGCCTACCGTTGTAACAACCAACCCGGAATTGAGCATCACCGCCGATGAAAGAACGAACACCCTGATTGTTACTGGAACTGCCAAGCAACTAGAGATGGTTGAGGAGCTGGTAAAGAAACTTGACTATCCAGTGCAGCAGGTCAACGTTCAGGTTCGCATTCAGGAGGTTTCGCAAACGCTGGTTCAGAACCTGGGCCTCAAGTGGAACAACATCTCCGGCGGCAATTTGGTGGCCAGCATCGTGGACGAGGGATTGCAGCTAATCTTTGACGCCACTCGCAGCCTGGCCTCGCTAAACATCGTTGCCACTCTGGAAGCGCTGGAAAAGCAGGGTCTATCGCGGACCGTCAATGACTCGAATATCACCGTGCTCAACAACGGGAAAGGTGTAATTCAATCTGGCTACACAATATTCATTTCTCGCATAATTGGGGATAGGGTTGAACGTATACCATACGACGTTGGCGTAATAGTTCGTGTCACCCCGCAAATAACCGCCGACGGTGAGATCGTTCTCGACGTCGAGAGTGAAGTGTCCGACATCAAAGAGCGCAATCCGGTAACCGGCGACATCGACGTACTCTCAAAGCAAAAGTCGGAAACCACCTTGCGGCTCAAAGACGGCGACACCGCTGTGCTTGGTGGTCTGATTCAGACAAAGCGCAATGAAACCACTCAGGGTGTGCCGATACTGATGCATATTCCAATTCTTGGAAATCTCTTCAAGCAAACCACTGTTGACAACACTGATACGGAGCTTATCCTGGTAATCACCGCCAACATTCTCAACAACCAGAACATGCCTCGCCCCGAAGCAAACAGCGGCAAGTAACTTAGAACCGCCTCCGAACCGCCCTGGCTTGTAGCCAGGGCGGTTTCCTTTTAAGCTGGGTAACGTGAACCTTCGTTTCTTGAGCGCCGGCGAATCGCACGGGCCGCAGCTAACGGCCGTCGTCGACGGGCTGCCCGCGGGGCTGCCGCTGTCGGCGGATGACGTAGACCCCTGGTTGAAAAAGCGTCAGGGTGGTTACGGCCGCGGCCGGCGGATGGCGATCGAGGCCGATCGGATATTCTTCGCCGCCGGCGTTCGCGGCGGTCGCACCACTGGCGCGCCGCTGGCGCTGGTGATCGAAAACCGCGACTGGCAGAACTGGACCGAGATAATGGACCCGGCCGCCGGCAACTGGCCGCGCAAGAAGGCGCTGACAACGCCGCGCCCCGGCCACGCCGACCTGACCGGCGGCATCAAGTACGGCCACAAAGACCTGCGCGACGTGCTCGAGCGCGCCTCGGCCCGCGAAACCGCCATGCGGGTGGCCATCGGCGCTATCGCCCACAAACTGCTGAGCGAGCTGGGCGTCGAGAGCATCGGCTATGTCCCCATGCTGGGCGGCATCGAGTCGGCGGTTCCCTTTTCCTGGGAGCTGCGCTCGCAGATCGAAGAAAGCCCGCTGCGAATGACCGACCCGGGCGTCGAGAAAGACGTAATAGCCGCCATCGACGCCGCCAAAAAGTCGGGCGACACCCTGGGCGGCCTGCTCGAGGCTCGCTTTAGGGGCCTGGTCCCCGGCCTGGGCAGTTACGTGCAGTATGACCGCAAGCTCGACGGTCGCATCGCCCAGATGGTCATGTCGATCCCGGCGGTCAAGGGGGTCGAGATTGGCGCAGGATTCGCCAACGCCTCCCGCCCCGGCTCGGCGGTGCACGACGCCATATACCGCAACGAAGAACGTGGCTGGTTCCGCAAGACAAACCGCGCCGGCGGCCTGGAGGCCGGCATGACGACCGGCCAGGAGTTGATAGTCCGCGCCGCCCTGAAACCAATCGCCACCCTGATGCAACCGCTGCCCTCGGTTGACGTCGTCAGCCACCAGCCGGCCGACGCCGCCCGCGAACGCTCCGACGTGACCGCGGTTCCCGCCGCCAGCGTCATTTTGGAAGCGCTGGTCTCGCTAGTTTTGGCCGACGCCTACCTGGAAAAGTTTGGCGGCGACACGCTGGACGAGGTAAAAGAGCGCGTGGCCGCCTACTGGAAGCGGGTGCGCGAATACTGATGAAACGAATCGACGTTCCGCGGCCGACCACCTGGGTCACCCTGACCGGGTTCATGGGCGTTGGCAAGACGCGCATCGGCCGCGAACTGGCCCAGGAGCTAATGCTCCACTTTGTCGACCTCGACCGCTACATCGAGCGGGCGACCGGCCTGAGCGTGGCCGACATCTTCCGCTACATTGGCGAAGACGCCTTTCGCAAGATGGAGGCCGAGGCGGTCCGCGAGCTGGTGGAGCGCGACAACCTGGTTCTCTCCCTCGGCGGCGGCACCTACACCAACCCCGACAACCGGCGGCTGCTGCTCGAGCGCGGCCCGGTGGTCGCCCTCTGGGCCAGCCCAGAGACGATTCACACCCGCGTCCAGCGCCGCCCCGGCCAGCGGCCGCTACTGGCTGGCGAGGACGCCCTGGAGCGCATCCGCCGGCTGA
>Ga0256835_1002511_pt1 | contig 10034 bp, 13 predicted proteins | sample PIR30metaG_FD_185972 | JGI IMG/M metagenome (GOLD analysis project Ga0256835, IMG submission 185972) | Hydrothermal vent microbial communities from East Pacific Rise, Pacific Ocean - PIR-30 | ecosystem: Environmental > Aquatic > Marine > Hydrothermal vents | place: Pacific Ocean: East Pacific...
TATATTATACACAAAAAAGTCCCAGTGAGAAGTAAGCCGGGTTCTGTACCTTCCCATAGGGAAGGTGGTGCTCATGTATCTGGGCTATCCCTTACAGGATAGCTCATGCAGCCTACCCGGGGGCATTGGTCGGGCCAACCTGCCCCCATATTTGGCCTTGCTCCGGACAGGGTTTACCATGCCTTCTTCCTCGCGGAAGAAGCGGTGGGCTCTTACCCCACCTTTTCACCCTTACCCCACCACAAGGGTGAGGCGGTATATTTTCTGTGGCACTTTCCCTCGGCTCGCGCCGGCCGGGTGTTACCCGGTGTCCTGCCCTGTGGAGCCCGGACTTTCCTCAGCAGGTTATACCTGCTGCGAGCACCTTTCTCACTGGGACCTCTTATATATACCTTACTCAGACTGTTTATATTCAGCCAGCCTAAGCATCTTATCCCAAAACTCTTCAAGTTTATAGTACTCTCTTGCCTCCGGAGTAAAGATGTGTACAATAATAGGTCCTATATCTATAAGCTTCCAAGATGTGGGGTCTCCTTCAGAGTGATATTCAATGTCCCTAACATCAAGCCAATCTTCAAGTTCAGAGATTAATGCATCGGCATGTATAGGAGAATTAGCGCTGCAGACAACAAAGTAATCGGCAATATTAGTAGCCGGTGCTACATGCATGATATTAATATCCTCTGCCTTCTTGTCATCAAGAACTTTGACAACATTGTCAAGAAGCTCCTTTAGTTCCAAAACATTCACCTCCTGTATAAGTTATGTTTATGTATATAGTCTATAACAGTATCGGGCAAAAGCCCCTTTAATGGAAGTCCCATTAGTAACTTTCTTCTAATATCGGTAGAAGATATTCCAATATAACATGGCATCGTTATAGTAAATGCCTTTACAATAGACAGAAGGTCTCTTCTAATAGGCACACAGAGTCTCGGAACAATCATAAAGCGCATATCCCTAACAATTTCATCAAAGTGATACCATGACAGAATAGTGTTAAAGCTATCGCTACCCAGAAGGTACCAATCCCTATCAGTGGCGTGGCGGTGCCATGTATTTATAGCATACCGTTCGTCTCTCTCCCAATCGGCCACAGAAAATCCTTCTATACCTTCAATAGCAAGCTTTACCATTTCAAATCGGTGACTGTAGGAAACTTCAACAGACTTATGTGGGGGATCAGCCGTTGGAACAAAAACCACCTCATCGACAAGACCTGTAGATAGGGCTATATATGCCATTTCAATATGCCCCATATGAATAGGATCAAATCTACCTCCCAATATAGCCCTGCGTTTAGAAGAGGTCAAAGGCTTTACCCTCCAACCAAATGGTATCTCCTTCTTTAGCACCTCGTTTGCGAAGTTCCTGCTCTATTCTCAGTTTCTTGAGCCAGTGCATAACATAGTTGAAGCTAGCTGTGTTGTTGAGGTCATATGACATGAGATATCTAATAATAGGCCCTGTAACCTTCCATTCACCTTCACCAATTTTCTCAATCTCATAAGTGTAAAAGGGAACAGGTGGTAGCTTGATAAGCTCGTATTCCTCAGGCTTCTTACCATAATGTTTAAATACATGTCCCTCAACCTTAGAACGAATCAGTCTTCTCAAGTCATCAAGACCTTCGCCTGTGACAGCTGATACAAAAACAACATCTTCATCTTTAAAACCATGCTTTCTCGCTATATCCAGAAGCCTTTCTTTGGCATTTTCGTCGTATGCTAATACATCCATCTTATTAAACGCAAGTATAGACGGTCTTTTTACAAGTTCGGGGTTATATTCTTCAAGTTCTTTTTTGACAATCTCCAATGCCTCCTCTGGAGGTGTATCGAAGCCAGAGGCATCTATAACATATGTTAACAGTCCTGTACGCTCAATGTGCTTAAGAAATTCAAGTCCCAAACCTTTACCCTCATGGGCATCCTCAATAATACCGGGCATATCAGCAATCACCACAGACCTGCCATCTCCAAGGTCCATAATACCAAGCACCGGGGCAAGGGTTGTAAAAGGATAGTCGGCTATCTTAGGATGAGCCGCAGTTAGGCGCGATATTAGCGTAGATTTACCGGCATTGGGAAGCCCCACGAGGCCAACATCGGCGACGAGCTTCAATTCCAAAATAAGATCTCTCTCTTCACCGGGATAACCTTTCTCTGCAAACTTAGGAGCTCTCCGCGTAGGGGTGGCAAAGTGAACATTACCCCTACCTCCTTTGCCACCACGGGCAACAAGGAGTCTTAGCCCCGGTCGGTTGAGGTCAGCTAGAACCTCTCCTGTGTCTGCATCTTTTACAATAGTGCCCACAGGCACTTTAATGATAATGTCCTTACCTTTCTTTCCATAAAGCTTTTTACTTCTACCAGGTTGGCCGTCCTCGGCCTCAAATTCATCTTCATAGTGAAAATCAAGGAGAGTTAGCAAAGAAGGGTCGGTTTCTAGGTAAACCGACCCTCCATCTCCGCCGTCTCCACCATCAGGACCACCACGGGGAACAAACTTTTCCCTTCTGAAGGTAGCCGCCCCGTCGCCGCCCTTTCCACCTTTTACATGTATCTGTGCCTGATCTGCAAACCTCATATCCTATTAGTCAGCTAGAGGAATAACATCTACATACTTGCGACCACGTCTACGGGTAAACTTTACAATGCCATCAACTGCTGCATGAAGTGTATAATCAGAACCAAGATACGTATTCTTGCCGGGATAGAAACGTGTGCCTCTCTGTCTAACGATAATATTGCCAGCTCTAACAATCTGTCCATCGTGTCTCTTCACACCAAGATACTTAGGATTGGAGTCACGACCGTTTTTGGTGGAAGAACCACCTTTATGGTGAGCGAACAACTGAAGATTCCACTTAATTACCATTTCACCCTTACCTCCTTCCTAAATCTCACATAGGGTCTGTACTGCAGAGATATACCCTCTGCAGCCTCAATAAGCCCCTTAATAATTGTCTTCTCTACAGCATCAAGCTGTAAATCTTTTACATAGAGCCTAAAAAAACCTTCTTCTAATTCTATTTCTACTCGCTTAGACCTATAAATATTCACGAGTGTATTAGCAACATACTGTGCCAGTGTTGAATACGCGGCACATACAATGTCCTTGCCCGTACCAGCCATACCAGCATGACCCTTAAATGTTATTTCTCTAATATGGCCATTTCTGTCTGTTAGGACAAGGACCTCTATCAAGATTATTCAGCTCCCAAAGATGTAATCTTTATCAGAGTGTATCTAGGTTTGATATTCTTGCGCTTTCTGTAGTTGCTTTTTGCACGATACTTAAATACCCTAATCTTCTTACCTCTAAACTGCTTCAATACATCAAAATCAACTTTAACAGATGGCAGATAAGGATCACCCATATATACCTGACCATTGTCATCTTTGTAAAAGAGCACCTTAATGTCATTCTTCAAATCGTCCTTCTCCCACCAGCCAGGAACGACAACAGGCTTACCCTCTTTTATCTTAAACTGTTTGCCAGCCATTTCCACTATTGCGTACATACTCGCCCTTCCTCCTTTCACCTATCTCACAGTGTATACATCGCCTGCTATTTTACCAGAAAAGTATAACATATCAAAGCCCAAAGACACCTATATACTCAGTAAAAGGTATACCAAATACCTTCTCAAACGCCGATTGTAAAAACATATCTGTCTTACCCGTGTATATTATTTTACCATCTTTTATACCTACTGCAAAGTGGCTCACAGCCTTCACAAATTCTATATCGTGGGAGGTAAAAATAACTTGATGTTTTTCACTAAGAAGACGAATAATATCCACAAGCATATATCGATGATACGGGTCAAGAAATGATGTAGGCTCATCAAGAAGAATAACCTTGGGGCTTTGAAGCATAACCATCGCTGTTAAAACAAGCTGTCTCTCTCCTGAAGACAGAGTAGAAAACAATCTATCCTTAAGGTGGGTAATACCCAACGTATTCATTACATCGTAGGCCTGTCGAATGATATTTCGAGGGTACCCACCTATAGGTTTCATATATCTGTACATACCGGCCATAATAACATCTATTACTGGAACAGACGCAGCATATGCCCTATCGGGAAAAAGCACACCGACAAGAGAGGCTCTTTCTTTGGCCGACAGGCGATGAATATTTTTTCCATCAATAAGCACTTTTCCAGTATGAGGTCTATAAATGCCAACAATTGTCTTTAACAAGGTTGTTTTTCCAGAACCATTTGGCCCCACAATGGCAAGAGGATACATATCACCCTCAAGATTTAAGGAAATATCGTGAAGCACCTGCTTATCTTTTTTGTATCCAAATGATACATTTTTCAGGATAAGACTCACAACCATTCACCACGCACAACAAGGTATAAGAAAAACACACCACCAACAACAGAGGTGAATACACCAATAGGGATCTCCATAGGGTACATAACACCTCTGCTTAAGAAATCCCCCACTACAAGTAAAATGGCACCTATCTCCATGGACAAAAGCAGTTTAGATAAGTGTTTGTCTCCTACCATTAAACGGGCAAGGTGTGGAGCCATGAGTCCAACAAAAGACACAATACCATAGAATGCAGCAACAAAGGCTGCAGCAAGGGATGCTAATACAAGATATATAAGTCTATAAACAAAGACATTAACACCTACACCATGTGCTACTTCATCACCTATAAGCATAATATCCAGAACCCTATGGGTCGATACAATAACTATGAAAACGAAGATAAGAACAATGCTTTGAAGCAATACCTTTTTTCCATCGGCCATGGCAAAGCTTCCCATAAGCCACGCCAAGATATTATGTAATGAATCATTCCACATAATAAGAACAAGTGTAATACCTGCAGATACCAATGATGAAATGACAACACCTGAAAGAACAATCTTTAACCGATTGCCTCTACCTAAGACATACGAAAATGCAAATGACAAGATAGCAAACACAAATGCATAAAGCCATACGGGACCAGAAAGATGAAAACGATAGGCTATCACGGCTCCTAAAGATGCACCGGCGGAAACACCAAGAAGATAAGGGTCAACAAGGGGATTCATGAGTGTAGTTTGATAGAGTGTTCCACCTATGGCAAGAAGCATGCCAGAAATGGCAGCAGCAAATACCCTTTGAAGGCGAAATATAGCTATTTTATCGGTGATATTAAAGGAAGCACCAGATAACCATTTAATAAATACATCAATGGCAGCATACGGAGAGATATAAATAGCCTGCCCAGGCTTTATGCTACTATAAGAAACAGCCAGTAGCATGGTAAAAAGGAGGAGGACAAAGCCTCCTCCTATCAGTGCTATTTGCCTATAATTTTTCATGGTAGCAGGAGGTAGATTTCTCTATAATCTCCATTCCATACAACATCTTTAATACCCATGCAGTTTAAAACATCTCTTAGACGGATATATATACCTGTATTATCAGTCTTTACTTTGCATGTTTTACCCTTATAAACAACAAAATCAGAACCTGTCTCTACTCCTAATATCTTTTCCGCACCATCTTTGGAAATATATGTGCGTCCTTCCTCGGCATTAAGATACACGGCGACAGCCCCGTTATCATCTCCCAGCTCATGCTTGTAATACGCCTTGGCATAGACTCTATCGTTAAGACCTATAGCAACAACTTCCTTGTTAAATGTTGTCGGTTGAACAATATGGGCCAGCTGAACAAGACCATAAACAATGCGAGGTCCTGGTCTGAACACCCAATCATCATTGACATAATAGACATTTCCATTTTTTACGGCCTTTAGGTCTTTCCAAGGAAATTCATTAAGAAATGCAGGTCTTCCTGCATATGCCATGGAATTTTTCGGCATGATGATAATATCTGGATCGTTCTGCAAAAGATATTCCGGGTTTACCATAGGCCAAGGGCTCTGAAGATCGGAAGCAATATTATTAACCTTGATATCCTCTAACATTTGACCAATAAATGTTGTCTTGTTTGTGGACATAATAGGGTTATACCATAACACAAAGAATACCTTTTTGTCCTGATGATTACCGGTGAATGCCCTAACGGCCCTTTCTATAGCTTCCACCTTAAATGCAACACCCTGAGCATTTCTGTATAGACCTGTTACAATACCTACCTTACGGATATCATTGGCTATATCTTTCAGAGAGTGAGGATCAAGCACCATCACAGGAAGCTGGGCAGCAAGCTTGTCAAACAGTTGTTTAGGGAAAGATTTAGCAGAGATAACAAGGTCAGGTCTAAGACTAATAATCTTCTCATAACTCGGTGTAGAAAAGCCACCTATGCTTGGTATTTTCTTCACCTCAGGCGGATAGTTATCAAAGTCTGTACGACCGACAACACGATCACCCGCGCCAATGGCAAACAAAATCTCAGTGATAGATGGAGCTGTAGACACAATACGCTTAGGGGTTTTGTAGAGTCTCACCACTCTACCTAGATCATCAACAACCACTGCAGAGTACACATTGGTGATAAATAGAGAAGAAACAAGAAGCAAAGATAACAAGAAAATAGCCAGCTTTCTCTTCATAGCTAGCACCTCCTTTTAAAATTTGGTGGAGGTCCCCGGTTTACCCCCACGCGAGGCTTCCGCGGCATGGCAAGGCAGGTCTCCTGACTCAGGGCATACCCTTGTCGCCTTCCCGGGTTTCCCCAGTGGCATATTGACAAGGGCTTTTAACCCCTCACAGTTGCGGGGCAGTGCCGGATTTTCACCGGCTTCCCTATTAAGCCTCACGGCACCTTGCCATGGCTTGGTTATACAAAACATATATTAACCTAAATTGTGCCTAACAACAAATTTATCTCCAACAGTATCCTTAATATGTCTCATGAGACTCATAAGTGATTTGGTTCTAAATGGAGAAGACAGTGGGTCAAGCTTCATAAGAAATACATCTTCTCCCTCTTTGTCTTCTGGACGAATCCATATATAGAATGATTGGAAAAACCCCTTATCTATAGTGTAACTACGAAGCAATATTTCTCTATCTCTATAAAATACTTCTCTAACACCATAGCCTTTATCGACAGCAGGTCTATAATTGAAACCTTCTAAAGACTTCATATCACCAAGAAGCTCTTTCCACGGCTTTTTTATTAGAGCATGTGGCATATAGTCAGCCCCCTTTATAAACAATCTTTCATAATCATCTGCATAATCCTTATCCTTGACAACTCTTACCAGGAATATATCTCTACCCTCTGCAAGCCATTTCTGTTCATACTTTGTCTGAACTCTACGGCTGGGATTTTTTTCTAGCTTTATAGAAAAAACACCAGTTTTTTCAGCATTTTCACGTGCTTCTTCAGCATACCAGTCAACATCTGTCATAAGTTCAAAATATCCCCCAACCTTTAGCACACGGGCAAGTACATGCCAAAAATCTTCCCTAACAACCCTTCGTTTGGCATGCTTTTTTTTAGGCCAAGGAACAGGAAAGTTCATATACACACCATCTACTGAGTTTGGTGCAAAAAATTCTGCAAGACCTAAAACACCATCAAAAAGGAGCATTTTCACATTATTTCTTTGCTCTCTTTGAAGCCGATATGCAGATTTTAGAAGTGATGTCATTGACACCTCAAATCCTACAATAAGAGCATTGGGGAAAGCTTTAGATAGTGTCAGCAAATATTCTCCCCTACCAAATCCCAACTCAACAAATAATGATGTAGCATCAGGCTTCATCATATGCCAAGGAATAGGCATGGGCATGTACTGAGGCTTTAGATACAGATGGTGTGGTGGAAAGTTCATAACATCCCCTCCTACAACTATCAAATGTTAGTAATAGTAGTAAATTCTATCAGAATAAAATTTATACCTAATAGGCCTATGATTTCTCACAACCAGACCTATCCACAAGCCTGCTACAAATCCTCCAACATGTGCCCAGTATGCAACAGGACTCATAACGTCTACAATACCACTAACAAGCTGAAGAAGTATCCAGTAGAAAAGATACCAATAAGCAGAAATATAAACAATAACAGGGAAAATACCAATAATCAACAGAGTTTCAATAGGCGATGCTGGGAAAAATATCATATAAGCCCCAAGCACACCAGAAATAGCAGCGGAACCGCCAATAAGAGGCATTGTGCTTGTGGGAAACACCAATGCATGCATTAACATACCAACTGCCGATGCAAAAAGGTAAAATAAAAGATATATATGATGTCCCATAACATCTTCTACATTATCCCCAAATACATATAAAAACCACATATTTCCAATAATGTGCATCCACCCACCATGAAGGAATGTTGAGATAAGTATCATTGATAATATTCCCCATATATCAAATACCTTCACCATATACCAAAATTTAGCAGGCACAAACGCGTGTGTTTGTATGAATGCCTGAAGGGCATCAGCAGGCATGGATAGTTCAAAGAAAAAAGCAAGAAAGGACACCAGTATTATGACATAAGTCATAACTGGTGCCCTGCGGGTGGGGTTAATATCCCTCAGCGGTAGCAGAAACATTATTTATTCCTCCAATCTCCTGTAGAATGGGGAATGTAACTAACACTGGGTCGACGGCTAGAAGGCTGAGGATAAAACTTCATCAGCATGTATACCTCAGTAGGTACATCGGTGCTAATCTTGATTCCATCTCCTCCATGCTGGGGTTTCAATATCTCGTTAAGAGTTTCCTTAAACAGTGGATAATCGTGAGTCCAAGTACCCTGAGAAAGGATGTCAGCTATTCTCTCTGCATCATCCTCCGTATAATGCTCGAGGAGCATTTCTTTGACAAACTCTTTGACCTGCTTTAAGGCTTTTCTTGACATATCAGCCTTAATCAGCGTGGCATCGTCTACTTTATCTGCCCCTTTCTCCTCTACTGCTTTGACAATAGATGCAGCAGGTTCAGTTCCAAGCTGAGGATCTACTGGACCCAAGACGGCATTTTCATCCATAATAATTTCATCTGCAGCAAGGGCTATTAGGGTTCCACCAGACATAGCATAGTGTGGAACAATAACCCTGGTAGGGGCCTTATGTCTCTTTAGGGCCTTAGCAATCTGCTCTGCAGCAAGCACAAGGCCTCCTGGGGTATGAATAATAAGGTCTATAGGAACATCATCGGGTGTAGAACGAATGGCGGAAAGTACAGCCTCGGAATCGTCAATATTGATGAAACGGGAAATAGGTAAACCAAAGAAGGAAATAGTCTCTTGTCGATGAATAAGGGTAATAACCCTACTCTTCCTTTTTTTCTCAAGTCTTGCCAACAGTATATTGCGCATATTCTGCAAATGCCACTGTTGCATAGCGGGCTCCATGAGCATAAAGATAAATAGAAGCCACCACAACATACTCATAAAATCCATTTTCATCACCTCCACAAGTATTCTATCTGTCTACTACCAGATTAATATCGTGATTTATAATTTAAGCGAGAGGAGGTGCTTGTATGGCATTTTTATATTTGGTTTCGCCTTCTGAAAGGCTAACCCCTGCTTATCATAGGTTTGCACGTATAAAAGAAACAGAAGACATTAGTATTTTCCAAGCCAAGGGCAGAGTACTGGCCAAAGATATTTACAGCTCAGAAAACATTCCACCATTACCCCGTTCCACGGTAGATGGATATGCTGTCAAATCAGAAGACACAATGGGGGCTTCACCTGAAACACCTGCAATGCTCCTTAAGATAGGAGAAATCCACATTAGTGAACTCCCCAAAGAGAAAATAGCACCAGGCCAGACGATGTACATTCCCACAGGTGGAATACTGCCTGAAGGGGCAGACGCAGTAGAAATGATTGAATACACTGAAGAAATACCACCATATGTAGAAATGTATCGCAGTGTAGCACCCGGTGAAAATACCGTACAACCGGGTGAGGATATAAAGGAAGGTATGCTTCTTATCTCTAAGGGAACAAAACTTCACGCCAGACACATAGGGCTTCTCGCGTATGCCGGTATTACAACAGTTACAGTGTATAGAAAACCCAAAATAGCCATCTTATCAACAGGAGATGAGATTGTTCCACCAGATACCAAGC
>Ga0256835_1002512_pt1 | contig 10032 bp, 7 predicted proteins | sample PIR30metaG_FD_185972 | JGI IMG/M metagenome (GOLD analysis project Ga0256835, IMG submission 185972) | Hydrothermal vent microbial communities from East Pacific Rise, Pacific Ocean - PIR-30 | ecosystem: Environmental > Aquatic > Marine > Hydrothermal vents | place: Pacific Ocean: East Pacific...
AATCTATTATGAAGAATTTGATAGAATTGACCATGCATTTTACAGGGAAAAACAAGTACAAGGATGGAGCCGTAAGAAAAAAGAAGCCTTAATGAATGGTAAAGAAGAATTACTATCAAAATTATCAAAAAAAATATTTTATAAATCTTAATTAATCTACCCGGCACCTCGGTACTATTTCGGCTGTCACCGAAATCACTCGGCGACCTACATAGCAGAAACAAAGGTGGCTGAGTGGTTTTGCTGAGGCACGAAGCAAAATTGTATCGAAGCCACCGGCATAGTTTTGATAAAGTTTTTGTGTATCCCAAAAAAATCCTATCTTTATTTTTCCAAAATCACACTCAAATATGAAAAACGCAAAAAAACTCCCCCTTCATTGGAAAATAATGCTGGGAATGCTAGCCGGATTAGTAGGCGGATTTATCCTTTTACAATTCGATTACGGCCAACAACTCACGTATGATTGGATAGCACCCATCGGAAAGATTTTTGTCAATCTGCTCAAACTCATCGCTATTCCATTGATTTTAGCTTCCTTGGTCAAAGGTGTTTCGGATTTAAAGGATATCGCCAAATTTAAAAGCATCGGACTACGCACCATCGGATTGTATATTACCACTACTGTTTTTGCCATTACAATTGGCTTATTGAGCGTTAATGTTTTTCAACCCGGCAAAGGAATCTCACAAGAAACCGTGTATAAATTGGAACAAACCTATGCCGGCAATCAAAAAATTGCCAAGAAAATAAATGTGGCTCAACAACAAAAAGACAAACCCAAATTGCAATTTCTCGTCGATATGGTGCCGGATAATATCTTTAAAGCGATGAGCAACAACGGCAATATGTTGCAAGTCATCTTCTTTGCTATTTTCTTGGGAATCACCTTGATTTTAATCCCCGAACACAAAGCCGCACCTCTTAAAGATTTTTTTGATTCGATGAACGAAGCTATTCTCAAAATGGTAGATTTGATTATGCTGATGGCTCCTTATGCCGTTTTTGCCCTGATTGCCAATGTCATTGTAGGAACAGCCGGCGATTGGGAATTATTGAACAGCTTGCTTAAATACGGCGGAACTGTAGTCATCGGTTTGGTTATTATGTTGGGCGTATATATGACAATGATATTTGTTTTTACCAAAAAGAATCCCTTTTGGTTTTTCAAGCAATTGGCACCTGCACAACTGCTGGCATTTTCCAGCAGCTCGAGTGCTGCCACCCTTCCCGTAACCATGGAACGCGTAGAAGAACACGTAGGTGTGGATAAAGAAGTATCCAGTTTTGTTTTACCGGTTGGTGCAACGGTCAATATGGACGGCACCAGTTTGTACCAAGCAGTAGCGGCTGTATTTATCTTGCAGGTATTATGGCCCGAAGGTTTAAGTTTTAGCAATCAGTTGACCATTATCCTAACCGCTCTTCTAGCCTCCATCGGAGCTGCCGCTGTACCGGGTGCCGGTATGATTATGTTGGTCATCGTGTTGGAAGCCTTGGGATTTCCTGCCGGAAAACTACCGGTTGCTTTGGCTTTGATATTTGCCATTGACCGTCCTTTAGACATGATGCGTACCTTAATCAATGTAACCGGTGATGCTACTGTGGCTACTATTGTTGCCAAATCCGTAGGAAAACTACATGAACCCAAACCCAAGGAATGGGATGATCATCTATAACGGATGACTATATTTTTTCTTGCGAAAATATTGATAGGCAAAGCCCAACATCCCGATGAATAACAAAGGCAGTAAAGTGTTGATGACTTGCCAAAAACGCAAATCGACCACCAGTTTGTTCTTGTCTAAAAAGCGAAGTTTTACTTCTTTGTTTTTCAAACTGATAACACCGGTTTTGTCCATCAAATAATCAATAGCATTCAATAAAAATTGCTTATTATCATATTTCATTTTACTCCATTTGTCAAAACCCAATTCCAAAGGTTTTCCCTTATCTACTTGGTTCTTAACTATATCACCATCTGAGATAACAATTAAAGCAGATTCTCCATTTTCTAAGCTAGCTTGTGTTTTAATCGGTTTTATACGGTGGTTGTAAGCAGATTTTAATTTTCCTTCCAACAACACACCAAAAATTTGCTTACCGGCAGAATAAGATGCTAAATCGGGTTTTTGGGCGATTTCATCAAAATTGATCTCAACCGGTACTCCTACGAGTTGAGTTTTGGGTGAACTGGTCAAAAGTATTGTTTTCTTTGTAGAATTTTTTAAGGTATCAATAGGACTGACAAAATCCAACATGACCATTTCCAAATTTTTACCGATGGGATGTTTTTTATTGGGTTGCGCCAGCGGACTGAAAAACCAAGGAAATTGTTCCAACTGGGGTCGATTTCCTACCTGTCCTACTTTGAGCACAACCGGTGCGGCAATAATATCTTTGACCAGTTTGGGCGAAATACGCACACCGTAAGCAAATAACATATCCGTTAAATTTAATTCGGCATTGAGTGCATAGGTTTTGCCGTGATACATCAATGTATCTTTATGGGCTTTTACGGCATCAAGCATCAGCAGCATTCGTCCGCCTTTCATTAAAAATTGATCTAAAACGTACTTTTCTTGTTCAGAAAATTTTTCAGTGGGTTTGGCTACAATTGCCAAGTCATACATCTGTAAATCTTTTAATGTTTTTACAGGATTGACAGCCACACTATCCAAAGTATAAGGTGCCAAACGGTATTTTTTGCCCAAACTCATCAAAAAATCGGCGATATGCATATCGTCCAATTCACCATTTCCTTTGATGATTGCTATTTTTTTACTTTTTTGTGCATTTATCAAATGAATGGCATTAATCAAAGCATATTCCAAATTTTCAATACTTTTTTCTATCTGATTTTCCACATCCGGACTGTAAGCATCGCTGAGAAGTGACACCGGTATTTCCTTTTTGCCTTGCCGGACAACAGCCCAAGGAAAAATCATTATTTGTTCGAGCTTTCCGCCTTTTTGAAGACTCATTTCTGCCGGATGTAAACCCTTATCTATCAATTCTTTAACATAATCATCGCCTTGTTCCAAAGGATTGATAAATACATAATCAATATGGGGATTTTTATCGTGAAAATCTTGCAACAAACTTTCGGTTTCATGAGCCAGTCTTTTGAAATAAGAAGGAAAATCACCCTTTAACAAAACGATAACTTGTATAGGCTCTTCTACTTTATCGATCACTTCCACAGAGGCTTTTGACAAAGTAAAACGATGGTCTTGTGTCATATCAATTTTGTAGTCAAAATGATTGGATATAAAGTTTACCAAAATCAGAGCCAGTAAAACAATGCTTATATTTTTGGTATTTTTCATCATAACAGGTCAATTATATTTTGATAATCATCATCATTGAGTTGTATATTCATACCGGTAGGACGGTTGATTTTCCACCATTTCAGTAATTCATGTTTATCGGTTTTTTGCAAGCCTAATTCTTCAAAATGTATGGGTGCTTCAATGGATTGAAAGAATTTTTCAAACCAAGCAATTGTGTCGTCTGCTGTTGTTTTTTGTCCGGTTAACAAAAATCCTAAATTTTCCAAGCGCCGGGCGATTTTATATTTCATCGCTTTCATCCAAGCCGGAAAAACCACCGACAAAGTTTGTCCGTGGGGAGTATCCCATAACAAAGAAATATGATGTGCCAAAGCATGCGTTCCCCAATCGCCTGAAACCGGACGTCCGTGCATGGTGGTACCGTTTTCAGCCAGCGTTGCCGACCACATCATCCGGGCGCGCAGGTCATAATTTTGCAAATCTTTTAAAAGCCGTAGTGCATAATCTCGGGTTTCCAAAATAATGGAAGCGACCAAACGGTCGGATAAAGGGGCATTGCCTCCGGCAAAATAGGCTTCTAAGCTGTGTGCTATTAAATCTACAATACCATTGACGGTTTGATTCTTTGGAACGCTCAGGGTGAATTCCGGATTGAGAAAAGAAACTTGCGGAAACATCAACGGGTTATAATAACCTATTTTTTCCATTGTTTCATGATTTTGTAATACAGCCGCCGCATTCATTTCGGTACCGGTTGCCGCCAAGGTCAATACGACCAATAAGGGAATTTTTTGCGTGGGTTTTACTTCGTGTTTCATCAGTTGCCAAACGCCGGCTTCGTTGGCATAAGCCAAAGCTACCAGTTTGGCGGTATCAATCACGCTACCGCCCCCCAATGCCAGCACAAAATCAATTTGGTGCTTACGAGCGAGTGCTACTGCTTTTTCGGCATCATCCACAATAGGATTGGCTTTGATGCCACTGTATTCCACAATTTCTTTACCGGCTGTTTTCAATTGGCCGGCAACTGCATCGTAGTAGCCGTATTTTTTTACACTGCCTTTGCCGGTAAGCAATAAGACCTTGTTGCCTAATCCGGCCACTTCTTCGGGTAGTTTTTCCAAAGCATCTTTGCCGAAATGCAATTTAACAGGATTATATGCGGTGAAATTCTCCATTATTGAATGCGTTTTTCTAAACTGTAACGGGTTAATAAAACAAAAAATACCATCACTGAAATCAAATAGATAACATCCGATAACTTGACAAGGCCTTTCAACAGATTTTGATAGTGAAAATCCAGACTTAGTTTTTGAAAAAACAAGTCCAAACCACCAAGCAAATTAAAACTCCCCAGTCCTTCAAAACCATAATAAAACAAGAAGCTTAAAAACATAGCGAGTAAAAAAGCGATGATTTGGCTATCGGTAATCGAGGAGCTGAAAATACCTATGGCAGAAAATGCGCCTATCAATAATATTAAACCGAAATAAGCACTCAGCAAGTTCAAATAATCGATATTGCCGTCCACCGAAAGGGCTTGTATGGAAATAACATAAATAAGGGTAGGTATCAACATCAAAATACCGATAGTCCATACCGACAGAAATTTGGCACCTACAATTTGATGGCTGAACAAAGGTTTGGTCATCAAATTTTCAATGGTACCGGTTTTGAATTCATCGGCAAAACTTTTCATGCTAACCGCAGCAATAACCAAAATCAAAATCCATGGAGCCGAACTGAAAAAAGGAGACAAATCAGCAAAACCATAGGAAGGAATATAATAATTGCCTTCTATCATCCATAAAAATAAAGAACTGAGCAAAAAGAATAAACCCATCGCCAAATAGGCAATTGGTGAAGATAAAAATTGCTTGATTTCTTTGAGGTATATGCTTTTCATTTGTTTATTGTGTAACTGTTGAATCGTGTAATCGTGTAATTGTGTAATCGTGTAATCGTGTAATTGTGTAATCGTGTAATCGTGTAATCGTGTAATCGTGTAATCGTGTAATCGTGTAATTGTGTAATCGTGTAATCGTGTAATCGTGTAATTGTGTAATCGTGTAATTGTGTAATCGTGTAATTGTGTAATCGTGAATAATCGTGTAATCGTTGAAATATTTTCCGGATAGAGACAAGGCATGCCTTGTCTCTACATATTCGGAATTATTTCATTCGTTATTGTTCAATTGTATATTTGTAATTCGTAATTCGTCACTCAATCCCCAACACACCGGTTCCTTGGTCAAAAATAATATCTACCGGTATATCGGCATCGTTGAGTTTCTGTAAATCTTTTCTCAATTGTTCGGGCACGATTCCTTTTTCTTTGATCAGCTTGGCTACTGCTTCATAATCACCGTCACCTTGCAACTTGAGAATTAAGGCTGACAAAGATTTCATCGCGTCATACATTTTGTCGTAATTTACGGTATAAGTTCCGTCGTCGTTGCGGGTAAAAGCGCCTTCTTCTTTGAAATAGTTAAACCGAATCATATTGGCAACCCCGTGTGCATCGGCCGCACCAAAGCGGATACTGCGAAAAATACTCGCCATAAAAGTAGTCATATAATCTTTCATATCACCGTCCAGCTCGCCTTTTTTATGCAATTGATCTACCATATACAAGCCCAAAATGTCTGCTTTTCCTTCTTCGATAGCCGAATAGTACTCTTTGAGTGCCGTACGGGCTTTTCCTTTTCCGTTAATGGTGTTTTTGATGCCTAATCCGTGGGCAACTTCGTGGAACATGGTATTGGCAAAAAACGCATCGAATTTGATGTGCTTGCGTTGTTCGGGCGTGATGAGCATATTGGCAATAGGTACCAAAATTTTATCGAATTTGGCTTTCATCACATTTTTGAGTTGCAAACGGCGCGTGCCTTTTTTGAGTTGGACTTCTTCATCGTTGGGCAGGTTGATAGCTATGGTTTTTCCGCCCGTATTGGCATCGCCTGCGTAGTACACCGCATCATAAGCATTCAAATCCGAACGGGTACCGGGTTTTTCTTGTTTATATTTGGCATCTACCGGCAAGTTTTTTTGTAATTCAGGTAAAAATCGGATGAATTTAGCCAGTTTTTTGCTCCAATCCATATCTTTGACCAAAACCACGCCTTCATAAGCAGTTTTGTAGTTATACAACTGGTCTTCGTAATTTTCAATCGGGCCGATAACGATATCAATGCGATTGTTTTTCATATCCATCCAGTGCATATCGCTTTTGCGGTAATCATCGTTGAGCATGGCATCAACACGAAGCAACAAATATTCTTTAAACATTTTGTCTTGGGCATATTCCGAGGCTTTTTTGAGCTCTTCGGTAGCCGGTTTGATATATTTTTCAAAGGCGACATGATAAGGAATGGTATATAGTTTCCCTTCTTTATTTCTACGTAAGATAGTATATTGGGAAGTTTTATCCGGCAAATCGGCCTTTTCAAATTCTTCTTTGGTCATATCATGCGGATAAAAATTAGCTCCCAAGGGTTTGGGGCCTATACCTTCTACAAAAGGCTTGTTGTCATCCATTCGATCCCAAGGGCCGTAGTTAATTTCGGCATATTGACGGGTTAAATCATCTTGAATGCGGTTCATTAATTCTTCTTTATCTCCATAGCTTTGTTCCCAAAAAGCCGGATCCATATATTGAGCGGCTTTGATTAAATGAACCAACATTTTTTTCTGCTTTTCATCGAGTTTGGAAGTATCGGTAGTCAATTTTACTTTAACGTATTGATTGATTTTCTTTTGCATTTCCGCTTGTTTTTGATTTTGTGCTTCCATTTGTTTGTCTATTTGGCTATGCCGTACATCTTTGGCTTCGCGTTCTTTATTTTCTCCTTGACAAGCAACATTTAAGAGAGCTGTAAACAGTATAAGATATATCGTTTTTTTCATTTTAATATTTTTTTGTTGAATGTTTACAAATTTACATTAATTTCCGTGAATAGCAAGTCTTTTATCTCGGTTTACTCGTAGTATTCCCTTTGGTCGTCAGTTGACAGTTTCGCTTTGTTCAAGAACAAACAAATGTTGTATAAACTTCTACAAGTGGTCTATAAAAGCTTTCATTTCAGCATAGTGCTCTTCCATACTTTCCACAAGACGGAACTGGTTACGGGCTCGTACCAAATTGTGTTCCGGATAAGCGGTTTTGAAGTAAGTATCGCCGTTGAGGTAATCCGTTAAAAATCTCAATCCGATGATATAGGTCATCAAACGGGCTGAAAAAGCCAGATATTTTTTTTCCAAAGGGCTTAAAATCTCTTGGGTTTCCGAAAGAAATCCTCGGGAAAAAGCTTTAAAATAATCCATATTGATACCTACTTTTGACAAATCGGGTTCGTCTTCATTGGCCGTATTGGTAAAGGTACGAATGGCATCCCCGAAATCGTAGTGTACATAGCCGGGCATGACTGTATCCAAATCGATAACAGCAATGGATTGATGATCTTGATTAAACAACACATTATTGATTTTTGTATCGTTATGGGTAACCCGGAGAGGGAGTTTTTTGGCCTTTCCGAGTTGTAATATACGGTGCATTTCACCGGCACGCCGGTTTATAAATTCTATTTCTTGTTTTATCTCTCCTACTCTATTTACAGCATCTTTATCTATTGCATTATTAAAATTTTGCAATCGAAAATCGATATCGTGAAACAAAGGGATTGTTTCTGTCAATTCGGCAACCGGAAAGTCGGATAAGGATTGAACAAACCAACCGTAAGCCTTGCCACCTTGGTATGCAATATCGGCATTGGGAACCAAATCATAACTGCGAGTATCCTCTATAAAACACATCAATCGCCAATAGTTACCTAGCGAATCCCGATAAAAATATCGATTGTTTCGGGTGGGATAAAAGCATGGAATTTTCATTGCAGAACCTGAAGAATCAATTTTTCGGGCCATAAAATCCGTGACTTTGATGATATTGGCGGTAAGCGCCGGAACATCTTTAAAAATATGGTGATTGATCCGTTGCAAAACATAAGTACCGGATACCGATTCCAATTTATAAGTATCGTTGATATGTCCCGAACCAAAAGGAATAATCTGTTGTATCTTATCACTAACAACCGGAAAAACTTTGACAATATCGATTAAATCATTATTCATAATTAAGATATTTATGATTTCCACAAACGGCCCGGATAAACAGCTTTGTCAATCAAGTTTTGAATGTTTTTAACGGCTGATTCTTTGTCTTTTTGATAGGTTACTCCAAACCAATTCTCCTTTGAAATCAATACTTTTAATTTTATTTTTTGCTGTGCTATCAAGTCATTTACTACGGTTGGTATGTAAAACTCCGCTGTTAAATCATTTATATTGCGGCAAATAAATTGTTGAAAAGCCGTTTCTAAATGCTTAAAAAATGAAGGCGTAAAACCCCAAAAGTTCATCGAAACGATTTCCTTACCGCTTAATTTCAATTCGCCTCCGGTTTCTGTTTTTGCCAAGATTCTTCTGTTGATTTTTTCAATATGCGTTCTTTCTACAACAGATTTTAGAAAATTTTCCTTGTCTACTTCGCATATACCTCTTGAAACATAACCGTATGGAGACAAAGTGTTGTGTAACGAATATCCCACCATACTATAATGTGCCGGTTGCATTGTAGATATTTTATGCAAGTATTTAGCCATACTCAGATAACTGCTACTACCGTAATAATCATCGGCATTGATTACGGCAAAAGGCTCATGAATGTGGTTTCTCGCCACCCATACGGCATGACCCGTTCCCCAAGGTTTGGTTCTATATCCGGAAATACTCGCTTGTCCGGGGATATCATCCAGCTCTTGAAAAACATAAGCTGTTTCTATTTTACCTGAAAGTTTTGATTCAAAGTTATCGATAAATTCACGGGCAAAACTCTTTCTGATAACAAATACCACCTTACCAAATCCGGCTTTTACAGCATCATAAATAGAATAGTCTATAATGGCTTCGCCGTACGGTCCAATCGCATCCATTTGTTTAAGTCCGCCATAACGGCTTCCCATTCCGGCTGCTAATATTAATAATGTAGGTTTCAGAATCTAACTGGTTTTATCAAGATAAGTTCTTTCCTATTTTATTACCTTTTACGGCAAAAAACAGGATAAACAAATAACAAGGTATCAAAATAGCATAAGCCAATTTGCTACCTACGGAGGGCATATCCGCTAAATATCCGTATACCAATGGAATAACAGCCCCTCCGGCAATCCCCATAATTAATAAGGCAGAGGCAATCTTGATATGTTTTCCCAATCCGTCAATAGCCAGCGGCCAGATGGCAGGCCACATAATGGAATTGGCAAAACCCAAAGCGGCTATAAAAAGTACCGAAAGATAAGGATCTTTAACTAAAATTGCAGCCAGTGTAAACAATACACCTAAAATGGAAAAAATAGTCAAAGCCTTTTGTTGTGATAAATATTTGGGTATGGTAAAAATACCGACGAAATAACCGATAATCATACCTGCCAAAGTAAAGGATGAAAAGAATTTGGCTTCACTCAAAGCAAAACCTTGAGAACTTCCATAGGCAATCAGGGTATCTACGGCAACTACTTCGGCTCCTACATACAAAAACAAGGTTAATACTCCAAACCACAAGTAAGGATATTGAAAAATACTGTTTCGGGAATGTCCCAGCGTTTCGGCAGATGTTTCATCTTCTTCGGCATCGATATCGGGCAAAGGAGAATATTTAACCATCAAAGCCAACAACATCAAT
>Ga0256835_1002513_pt1 | contig 10031 bp, 5 predicted proteins | sample PIR30metaG_FD_185972 | JGI IMG/M metagenome (GOLD analysis project Ga0256835, IMG submission 185972) | Hydrothermal vent microbial communities from East Pacific Rise, Pacific Ocean - PIR-30 | ecosystem: Environmental > Aquatic > Marine > Hydrothermal vents | place: Pacific Ocean: East Pacific...
ATGGACAGCGAGGCTGAGCTGGTCTCGGTGGTGGCCCACGAGATCGCCCACGTCAAGCAACGCCACCTGGCCATGCGCCTCAAACGCTCCCAGCCGGTGAACCTGGCCACGATGGCCGGCATGCTGGCCGGCATCCTGCTGGGGGCTGCCGGCGGCAACCCGGCCATCGGACAGGCGGTGATCATGGGCTCGGTGGCCGGCGGGATACAGAAGCAGTTGGCCTTCAGCCGCGAGGACGAGGAACAGGCCGACTACGTGGGCTATAAACTGATGACCGCCCTGGGCTATCCCGCCCGGGCCATGGCCGAGGGCTTCCGCAAGATCGGCCGGCGCGAGGCCATGATGGGGCCCCACGTGGCCACCTACCTGCGTACCCATCCCCAGAGCGCCTCGCGCATGGATCGCATCGACGCCTTGATCCGGCGTCACCAGCACCGGGTCCTGCCCCAGGACAACAGCAACTTCCTGCGCATCAAGACCCGGCTGGTGGCCCTCTACGACCAGGAGGAGCAGGCCGAGAGCCGCCTGCGCGGCTGGCTGGGGCGCGACCCCCATAGCCCCTGGCCCCGTTACGGACTGGCCCTGCTGGCCATGCGCCGTCGCAACCACAACCAGGCCCTGGCCATACTGGAGAACATCGACGCCGAGAACCGCTTCAACCCTTACTTCCTGCGCGAGCAGGCCCTGTGTCGCTTCAAGCTGGGCCAGATGGCCCGGGCCCAGCACCTCTATACCCGGGTCCTGGCCCGCCTGCCCAAGGACCAGGAGGCCCTCTACGGCATGGGCCAGGTGATGTTGCACCAGGGCCATCCCACCGCCGCCACCCGTTTCTTTAAGCGCCTGGTGGCCCTAAACAGCGACCATGACCGGGGCCAGCACCAACTGGGAGTAGCCTTGGGCAAGCTGGGGCGCACCGGCGAGGCCTCGCTGCACCTGGGGCTGGCCTTCAAGCTGCGCCGCAATTGGCGGGCGGCCCGCTACCACCTGGGCCGGGCCCAGGGATCACCCTCCCTGGACCCCCGGCAACGGGCCCAGGCCCACCGCGCGCTCAAGCAGACCATCGAGCTGGAAAAAAAGGCCAAGAAAAGGGCCGAGGCTGAGCAATAGCTCAGCGCTAAAGAATCGTTTTTACCCGAGGACCGGCCTACGCCGAGGGCGGTATGCCCTGGCGGGTACTCGTCGTAAAACACGCGGTTCGCAATGTCACAAAATGCCTTTGGCCCGGGCAGTCCATCCCTTATAATAATTATTAGTAATTAAAAGCTCGGCTATTCCTGTGTCTAAAGCGTAGGGGGGTTAGTATGCAGGTTAGTTTAAGCAATAAGATCGTCGGCCTGGCGGTAATCATGGTAGCGATGCTGCTGGGCATGGGTGGGGTATCCTACTGGGCCACCCACTCGCTGGTACTCAACGCCGACCAAGCCACTCGTTCCATGGATGACGCTCGCCAGGTAACCATTGCTTCCTTTTGGGCCCTCAAGCGCTACCAGTCCCAAGCTGAGCTCATCTTCAAGCAAGATCCCGCGTTGATCAAGGACTTTGACGCCGCCACCGCCAAGTTCGCCAAGCAGGTACAGCGCATCAAGCGCATTGCCCTCCCGCCCCGGCAGCAGGCCATGGTCAAGGCTATGGTCAAGGCCGACCGGCAGTTCGTGCGAGTGTTTAAAAACGGGGTGGTGCCGGAGGTGATGTACCAGCGAAAAAACGTTCTCGCCCAGGCGATTAATAAATCCGATATCTTGATTCGGCAGGCCCAGGAAAAGGGTAACCTCATCGCCGCCGCCATTTTCAAGGAGTTTGACGAAGCTTTAAAAACCCAGAACTTCGAGCTAATCGCCCGCTTAGCCCGGCGGCTGCATTATGTCAATAAAATGATCTGCTGCATGTTAAAGCTGTACCAAATCCAGGCCAACTTAATCATTACTCGCAACTCGGCCATGATCGAAAAATACGAAAAGGCGGCCGAAAAGTTAGATCACTATCGCGACTTGGTGAGTACCTGCCTAAGCCAAAAGAAACAGCGGGCCTGGTTCGCCGAGATGGTGCAGACCTTTGAGGACTATGACAACCAGTTCCGCGAGCAGGTGGTGCCGGCGGTGGAACGCGAGGCCCAGCGGCGGCTCCACAAACTCGACGCCCAATCGAGCCGGGCGCTCAAGGTGGTCCAGGACACGGTGGGCAAGTTGGCGGACGCTTTCAACGCTGCGGCTGAGAGTGCGGTGTCGGACTATCAACATACCGCCCGGCGGACCCGGTGGCTGATTATCATCATCAGCGCCGCCGCGGTGGTGCTGGGCCTGCTGCTGGGCTTTTTCCTGGCCCGCAGTATCGCCGGGCCGGTGCGCCTGGTGGTGACCGAACTCGACCATACCTCCCACCGGGTGGCCGCCGCCGCTGCCGAGGTGTCATCCTCCGGCCAAACCCTGGCCGAAGGGGCCTCGGAGCAGGCGGCCTCGGTGGAGGAGACCAGCGCCTCGCTGGAGGAGATGCGGGCCATGACCCGCCAGTCCTCGGAAAACGCCGTGAGCGCCGACAACCTGATGCGCGAAACCGGCCAAATGGTGGCCAAGGCCAACGCCTCCATGAAAAACCTGCGCCAGGCCATGGAGCGCATCAGCGCGGCCAGCGAAGAGACCGGCAAGATCATCAAGACCATCGACGAGATCGCCTTTCAGACCAACCTGTTGGCCCTAAACGCCGCGGTGGAGGCCGCCCGGGCCGGCGAGGCCGGGGCCGGTTTCGCGGTGGTGGCCGCCGAGGTCCGCTCTCTGGCCATGCGGGCGGCCGAAGCGGCCAAAAGCACCTCGGTGCTCATCGAGGACAATATCGAAAACATCCGGCACGGCTCGCAACTGGTTAAAACCACCGACCAGGACTTTGACGAGGTGGAGGAGAACACCGATAAGGTGGCCGAATTGGTACGCGAGATCGCCACGGCCTCCGAGAAGCAGTTCCAAGGCATCGAGCAGGTAAACTCGGCTACCTCGGAGTTGGATAACATCACCCAGCGGGTCGCGGCCAGCGCCGAAGAGGTGGCCGCCTCGGCCGAAGAGCTCTCCGGCCAATCCCAGAGCCTCAAGCAAATGGTACTGCAACTCGGGGCCGTGGTGGAGGGGGGCAAGATAACCCGGGGAGAGGACGACACCCGGCCGCCCTCTGGTACCAGGATGCTGCCCGCCGTCGAATAGGACGGGATTGAAGGCCAATGATAAGCTAAAATCTAAATGATAACAATATTTTATCGTGCCTTACGGGGCGTAGCAAACGATAAATATTATCAACAAGAGCAACTCTGAATACCTAGTATTTTAACAGTAATTCAGGTAACTGTTAATGATTCTTGCCATGCGGGTCGATCTGCATATAAAGTTAATAATGCTACCTAGTAATGATTTTGGGGGATGGGAGTCATGCGTACAGGTCTTAACATAAAGTTGTTTTTCATGTCATTTTCCATTGCCTGCCTGTTGGTGGCGCTGGGATCGGTGGCCTACTGGGCCAACAGCTCAGTGGTAACCAAGGCGGACGACGCCTCCAAGTATATGCAGCAGGTAAGTGATGCCACCAGTGCTTCTTTCTGGGCGGCGGAGCTTTACCAATTTGAGAGCGAGCTGATAATCAAGGGCGACCTGTCGGTGGCCGAGCAGTTTAAGAGGAGCGCCACCGAACTGGACCAAGGCATCAAGCGGCTTAAGGCCATCGTGGTGACTGACCAGCAGAGAAAATTGGTGGCCAAGGTGGAAGCGGCCTCCAAGCGACTGGGGGATATCTTCAAGCGGAAAATCGTGCCCGAAGTGCGCTACCACAACCAGCGGCGCCTGCGGGACGTAGTGACTCGTTCCAGCCAACTGATCCACACGGCCGAGGAGAACGGCCACAAGCTGGGAGAGGCCATCCGGGCCGAGCTGGATAGGGCCGCCAACTCGGGCGATCCGGCAAAGATAAAGATGCTATCGGACCGTCTGGACGCGGTGAACAAGATCACCTACTGGACCCAAAAGCTGCTGCAGATCCAAACTACGCTCATCGTGAGCAAGGACCTGAAGTTACTCGACCGTTACGAGCAGGCCGCGGCCAACGTGGACAAGCACCGCGAAAGGATCGTGGGATCGTTTACCGACAAGCGGCAAAAGCAGTGGTTTGCCAACATGGTGCAGGCCTTTGAGGACTATGACAACCTTTTCAGGGAGGAGTTGTTGCCGGTGGTGGAGCGGGAGGCCGAGCATCGCCTGCAAAAGTACCAAGACCAGTCCAACGCGGCCTTGGCCGAGTTGCAAAGCAGCATCGCTAAGTTGGCGGCCACCATCAAGGCCGCGGCCAAGCGGGCCACCGCGCAGTACCGGCAGACGGCCGGCTTTTCCCGCTGGCTCATCTTCCTCATTGGGGGCATTGCGGTGGTCCTGGCCATGGTCACCGGGCTTATCCTGGCCCGCGGCATCTCCAAGCCCATCCGGTTGGCGGTGGCCCGGCTCACCGATGCCTCCGAGCAGGTGGCCTCGGCCTCGGGCGAGGTAGCCGAGGCGGGCCAGGCCATGGCCGAGGGCGCCTCGGCCCAGGCCGGCTCCCTGGAGCAGACCGCCGCCGCCCTGGAGGAGATGACCGCCATGACCCGCCGCAACGCCGAGCACGCCAACCGGGCCGATACCCTGATGCAGCAGACCGGCGAAGTGGTGAGCAAGGCCAACGCCTCCATGAAGCACCTGCGCCAGGCCATGGAGCGCATCAGCCACGCCAGCGAGGAGACCAGCAAGATAATCAAGACCATCAATGAGATTGCCTTTCAGACCAACCTGTTGGCCCTAAACGCCGCGGTGGAGGCCGCCCGGGCCGGCGAGGCCGGGGCGGGGTTCGCGGTAGTGGCCGACGAGGTGCGCAACCTGGCCATGCGGGCGGCCGAGGCGGCCAACAACACCCAGGCGCTCATCGAGGACAATATAGACAACATCAAGAAGGGCTCCGAGTTGGTTCAGAACACCGACCAGGATTTCGACGCGGTGGAAGACAACGCGGCCAAGGTGGCCCAATTGGTGCGGGAGATATCAGAGGCCTCGGGCGAGCAGTCCCTGGGCATCGAGCAGATAAACAAGAGCACCAGCCAGCTCGACAGCGTGACCCAGCAGGTGGCGGCCAACGCCGAACAGGTGGCGGCCACGGCCCAGGAGTTGGCCGCCCAGTCCCAGGAGCTCTCGGGCATCGTGCGGGGGCTGGACCTGGTGGTGGAGGGGGAACGCAAGGGCAAGCGGGGCGCAACCAAGTGGCGCAAGCTACTGCCGGCCGGGGAGACCGCGCTCCAGGAGGAGGCCGGCGCGCCGGAGCTCACTCCCGGGGAGTCCCTGCCCATGGACCAGGCGGCCGACGACGGGCGGTTCTAACCCCGGTGGCCGGCGGGCCGCGGCGTCTCCGCCGGGCTGGCTTACTTGGCGTGGGACTTGGACCTGGTGCGGTCGTAGTGGGAGAACTGCATGGTGAAGATGGCCCGGCCCTGGGTGGCTGAGCGCAGGCTGGTGGAGTAGCCGAACATCTCGGCCAGGGGCACCAACGCCCGCACCACGCTGATGCCGCCCTTGGGCTCCACCCCTTCCACCGAGCCGCCGCGGGCGTTGAGGTCGCCGATGACCTCGCCCATGAAGTCTTCGGGCACCATCACCTCCACCTTCATCACCGGCTCCAGCAATACCGGGTCGGCCTCGGTGAGGGCCCGCTTTATGGCCATGGAGCAGGCCAGGCGGAAGCCCAGCTCGGTGGAGGTGCCCTGGGTATAGGTCCCGCCGGTGATCTTGACGCAGGTGTCCAGCACCGGGTAGCCCAGGACCACTCCGCTGGTGAGGGCTTCGTTCACCGCCGCCTCCAGCACCGGGTGCAGCTCCGGGGGCACCTGCTCCGGCGGGGCGGTCACCCGGAAGGTGTTGCCGCCGCCACGCGGGTTGGGGCTCACGCTGATGGTCACCTCGCCCACCTGGCGCTCGCCGCCCAGGTCGCGGTCAAAGGTCTCGGTCACCGCGGCCTCGCTGGTGATGGTCTCGCGGTAGACCACCTGGGGCCGGCCCACGTTCACCTGCAGCCCGTACTCCTGGGCCAGGCGGTGCACCAGGACCTCCAGGTGCAGCTCGCCCATGCCGCTGATCACCGTCTGGCCGGTGTCGGGGTCCTCGCGGGCCTTGAAGGTGGGGTCTTCGTCAGAAAGCTTGGCCAGGGTGGCCTCCAGCTTGTCCTGGTCGCCCACCGTCTTGGGCTCCACCGCCACCGAGATCACCGGCTCGTAAAACTCCATGGGGTCCAGCAGCAGGGGGCGGTCCTTGGGGGCCAGGGTGTCGCCGGTGGAGGTGTTCTTCAGCCCCATCACCCCCACGATGTCGCCGGCGCGCGCCTGGCTGAGGCGCTCGCGCTTGTTGGCGTGCATACGCAGGATACGGGCCACCTTTTCCCCCAAGCCCTTGGACACGTTAAACACCTCGGCCCCGGCCTTGATCACCCCGGAGTAGACCCGCAGGTAGACCAGCTTGCGCCCCTGGTCCATCTGCACCTTGAAGGCCAGGGCGGCCAGGGGGGCTGCGTCGTCGGCCTGGCGGCGTTCGGGCTCGTTGTCATCGGGGTGCACCCCCTCCACCGGGGGCACGTCCAGGGGCGAGGGTAGGTAGCTCACCACCGCGTCCAGCACCGGCTGCACCCCCTTGTTGCGCAGGGCGCTGCCGGCGAACACCGGCACCAGCTCCAGGGCCAGGCAGGCGCGGCGGATGGCCGCCTTGAGCTCGGCGGTGGGTATCTCCTGCTCCTCCAGGTAGAGGTCCATGATGCGGTCGTCGGTCTCGGCGATGGCCTCCAGCAGGGCCTCGCGCCCGGCGGCGGCGGTCTCGGCCATATCCTCGGGGATGGCCCCGCGCTTCACCGTGGCCCCCTGGTCGGCCTGGTCCCAGGTGAGGTACTCCATGGTCACCAGGTCCACCACCCCCTGGAAGCGGTCCTCGGCCCCGTGGGGAATAGTCAACGGCAGGGGGACGGCCCCCAGCTTGTCGCGCATCTGCTGGAGCACCTGGTGGAAGTCGGCCCCCACCCGGTCCATCTTGTTGACAAAGGCGATCTTGGGCACCCGGTAGCGGTCGGCCTGGTGCCAGACCGTCTCGGACTGGGGCTCCACCCCGCCCACCGCGCAGAAAACGGCCACCACTCCGTCGAGCACCCGCAGGCTGCGCTCCACCTCGATGGTGAAGTCCACGTGGCCGGGGGTGTCGATGAGGTTGAGGGTGTGGCCCTGCCACTGGCAGGAGGTGGCCGCGCTGGTGATGGTGATGCCCCGCTGCTGTTCCAGCTCCATCCAGTCCATCACCGCCGCTCCGTCGTGCACCTCGCCGATCTTGTGGGTGCGCCCGGTGTAGTAGAGCACCCGCTCGGTGAAGGTGGTCTTGCCTGCGTCGATGTGGGCCACCACCCCGAAGTTGCGCGTCTTTTTTATACGTGCTTCACCGGCCATGTGGATCAGTCGCTTTGCTCGGTGGGTTTGCAAACAAAAGCCACCCTGCGTCAGGCGGCAATTCAGTATCCCCGCCCGACCGGCGCCTGTCAAGCCGGGGCCGGGGCTCACACCCGTATGAATCCCCGCTCAGTGGCCCGCACCAGGCCGCGCCGGCGCAGCTCGACCAGGTGCTGGGATAGCATGCGGTCTTCGAAAAAGCGCACGATCTGGGGGGTGAAGGGGATGGCCGGGCCGTAGACGAGCCTTTGGTCCAACACCTGGTCCCAGGTGCGCTCTTGCTCCAGGTAGTCGAGCAAGGCCGCCTCGCGCCGATCGATCACCGCGGCGAAGCGGGCGAACTCGGCCGCGATGTCTTGGGTCACCGGCTCGCGGTGGGAGGAGACCACGATCTTGGGCCGCAGCGCCACCGCCTGGTCGATGGAGCGCCGGATCAGGTCCAGGTCCGATTCGGGGTTGCCGTACCAGGGGCCGAAGGGGGTGAGGTCCAGGTCGGCGCTGATGAGGATTTGATGATCCGGCAACAGGAACATGCAGTGGTCGGCCAGGTGTCCCGGCGCGAAGACGGTCTCCACCCGGGTGGTGCCGAACTTAAACACCTGCGACGGGCCGAAGGTGCCGGTGGGGGGCTGATCTCGCCAGGTGGTGCAGTCGAGGATGACCCGGCGCCAGAGAGATGACATCTCCGGCGGTACGAATCGCCGCGAGAGCTTCACCAGGTCGCCGGCGCTGTGGGCCATCATCTCCGGCACCAGGATATCGCGGTCGCCAAAAAGATAGTTGCCGAACACGTGGTCGATGTGGGTGTGGGTGTTGAGCACCACCTCCACTGGCCGCCGGCGGGTGAGATCGGCCAGCACCCGGTCGCCGGCCCCGGTGTCGATGAGCACGCCGCCGCCGTCGTCTATGTATACACAGTGGCAGCGGGGGAAGTGGCCGCCGCCCTCGCCGGGCACCACCCACACGGGGCCGGCCACGTGAACCTCTTGTCCTGGAATCATGGCCCGCTTTTCCCTCCCGGTGCTGGCTAGGGCCCCTGCTTGGGGCCCGAGAGTGGCGACAGTCTAGCCGCAAAAGGCGAATTTTGGCAAATCGCGGAGGCGCCACCCGCGGCCCCGGGGTGGGACCTTTGTTGACTTCTGTTTTGTTTTCGGCTATGTAGAGGAGGTTTCAAGCCTTCGGGAGTGGTTATGAACAGCCGCCGCCTGGCACGGCTAATGGGGATAATCTGCGAGATCAAATCCCACCCCAGGCATACTCCCGAGGAGATGTGCCGCCGGTTCAATATTTCCCGCCGCCAGTTTTACAAGGACCGAGAGGACCTGGCCCGGCTGGGCTTCTCGTTCCACTACGACCGCGGGCGGGGCGGCTTTGTGCTCAGCGCCGAAAAGGTCCGGCTGGTCGGCGGCATGAGCATGGCCGATTTTTTCGCGCTGATCCTGGCGGTCAAGGGGCTGGCCGCCGGCAGTGATTTCGGCCTGGCCTACGCCGGGCTGCGGGGGCTGCGCAACCTGGCTCCCCAGTTGCCGGGCGAGCGCGCCGCCGAGTTTTCCCAGGCCCTGGAGATGCTGGTGATCCAAGACGGCTTCGGCTGCCGGCCGGACATCTTCCAGAGCCTCATGGACGCGGTGAGCCAGGGCCAGCGCTCGGTGTTGTTGATCGACGGGGCCGGCGAGGACCAGAGCCTCACGGTGGACCCCCGGCGCTTGGTTTTGCACAAGGGCGCCTTGTACCTGGAGGCCGACGGGTTGCAGCCGTCGGGCCCCGGCCTGGTGGCCGCCAGCCGTATCCGCAAGGTGATACCCATGCCCCTGTACTCACCTTAGCGCCGGCATAAGGGGCCGTGACAGGGCCAAGCGGCCAGGGGCGCCGGCCGCCCCGGGAAGGTTTGTAGTTTCATGCGAGAAGTTGTCATCGTCTCGGCGGTTCGCACGCCGGTGGGCGCCTTCAACGGCGCGTTCAAGTCCTTGAGCGCCCTGGATTTGGGAGTCATCGTCCTCAACGAGAGCCTGGCCCGGGCCGGGCTGGAAGGCTCTGACGTGGACGAGGTCATCATGGGCAACGTGCTGCCGGCCGGCCTGGGCCAAAACCCGGCCCGCCAGGCCAGCCTGCGCGCCGGCCTGCCCTACGAGGTGGGCTGCATCACGGTGAACAAGGTCTGCGGCTCGGGGCTCAAGGCGGTGATGCTGGCCGCCCAGGCGGTGGCCTGCGGCGACGCCGACGTGGTGGTGGCCGGGGGTATGGAGTCCATGACCGGTGCGCCCTACCTGCTGCTCAAAAACCGCGGCGGCTACCGCATGGGCCACGGCCAGACCGTGGACTCCATGGTCAACGACGGGCTCTGGGACCATCTCAACGATTTCCACATGGGGGTGAGTGCCGAGTACTGCGCCGAGAAATACGGGGTGAGCCGCCAGGACCAGGACCAGTTCGCGGCGGACAGCTACGCCAAGTCGCTCCGCAGCGCCGAACAGGGGCGCTTCAAGGAGCAGATCGTACCGGTGCCGATTCCCCAGCGCAAGGGCGACCCGGTGATGATCGAGCGCGACGAGGGCCTGATGGA
>Ga0256835_1002514_pt1 | contig 10029 bp, 7 predicted proteins | sample PIR30metaG_FD_185972 | JGI IMG/M metagenome (GOLD analysis project Ga0256835, IMG submission 185972) | Hydrothermal vent microbial communities from East Pacific Rise, Pacific Ocean - PIR-30 | ecosystem: Environmental > Aquatic > Marine > Hydrothermal vents | place: Pacific Ocean: East Pacific...
CGCTGGAATGCCTGAAAGCGGCGCACGCGCTGGGGTGTGCCAACATATCCGTGCCACCCGGCGGACCGCTGGCGGGCATCTCGCGCAGTCGGGCGACGGCACTTTTCCGGGAGGGACTCGAGCGGGTGCTGCCCGAAGCCGAGCGCTTGGGCGTACGGGTGCTGATCGAACCGGAACCGGAGCTGTTCATCGAGCGCACCGCCGAGTTCAAAGCCTTCATCGGCCCGATCGACTCGCCTGCGGCGGGCCTCAACTTCGACATCGGCCACTTCTTCTGTGTAGGGGAAAACCCGGCCGATGCCTTCGAGGAACTGTTTGCGTGGGTGGGGCATGTCCACCTGGAGGACATCGCCCCCAACCGGCGCCACCACCACCTGATCGCCGGGCGCGGCGCCATCGATTTTGAACAGGTGCTGGGCACCATGCAGCGCATGGACTACGGTGGGGACATCACCCTCGAGCTCTACCCCTACACCGACGATCCCGAAAGCGCCGGTCGCGAGAGCCTCGACCACCTGCGGCCGATTTTCGAGGCCTGCGGACTGCCCCTGCAGCCGCCGCGCCCTGCTCCGGACACGGCATCGGGACATGGGAAGGTGCGGACATGACCTACGGCCGGTATCGCTGGTTCGACGAGCAGAAACGCCGCCAGCAGCTGGACGAGCATATCAAGCGCTCCAGGACCGCCAGTTTCGGTTTCCAGCAAGTGCCCGAAGAGGAGAAGGTCCAGTGGGTCTGCCGCCATTTCAACACCGTGGCCCGCCGCTACGACTTTATGAACACCCTGCTGAGCTTCGGCATCCACCACGCATGGAAGCGGGCGGCCATCCGCATGATGCACCTGCGGCCCGGCGACCGCGTACTGGACGTCTGTGGGGGGACCGGAGACCTGGCGCGGCTGGCGGCCCGACGCATCCAGCCCGGCGGACGCGTGATTATCTACGACATCAACCACGCCATGATGCAGGCCGGAAAGCCCCGCCTGGACAACGATATGCTGCGGCGCACCATCGGCCACGTCCAGGGGGACGCCGAGCGGATCGCCTTCCCGAACAACTGCTTCGAGGCCGCCATGGTAGGGTTCGGCATCCGCAACGTAACCCACATGAAACGCGGGTTCACGGAAATGCACCGGGTGCTGAAGCCCGGCGGCCGGTTCATGTGCCTGGAGTTCTCCAAACCCACGGCGCCCCTGTTTCGCTGGCTTTACGACATGTACTCTTTCTACGTTATGCCTTTTCTGGGGGAACTGCTGGCCGGGTCCCGGCAGGCCTACACCCACCTGCCCGAAACCATCCGCCTTTTTCCCCTGCCCGACGAACTGGCGTCCATCCTGGCGGAGATCGGTTTCGCAAATGTCCGCTACCGGCGCCTGACCAACGGCATTGCAGTGGTTCACACGGGCATCAAACAATAGCCGCGCACCGTTGCGCCACCGCAAAGGGCACTTTCACGGGACTGCTTCTACCGGCGAGCGCCAGCTTCGTATCCGGAATCAAACTCACCGCTCTGTATGAGCACCTTTTCAGAGGGGGCAAATTCAGCCTCAACGACTACCACCTTGACCACAGCCTTTACGGCGTGGCACTCGTCGCCGCTGCGGGGATGCTCCAGCTGAACCAGGCGGCGGTCGTGCTGACGATGGGCATGCTCGCCTTCGGCCTGGGCAACATCGTACAGCACACGCGGTCGGAACGTTTCGTCTTCATCGAGCGGGAAAAACGGGCGCCGGCCGACGGGTTTTCAGGCCAGCAGGCGCGCCAGCACCATTACCAGCAGCAGGGCCGGGAAGTAGCTGGCGCGGTTGAACAGGCGCATGGCACCGTCTGCAGTGGGGCTGCGCAGCAGCGCAATGGCGGGCATCAGCAGCAGCAGCCACCCCAACGCCCCAACGGCCAGCAGCCACCCGAAGGTAAAGCCGGCCGGCGAGAGTCCGAATACGATCACGCTCTCGGCCACCGCCAGGGACAAAAAGACCGCGATGAGCACCGCGGCGCGGCCGGCACCCAGCCGTACCGGCAGGGTGCAGGCCCCCTGGCAGCTGTCGCTCTCAAGGTCCGACCAGTCGTTGGGAATGTTCTGCCCGCCAATCTCCCAGAAGAACAGAAACAGGAAAAGTCCCCCCAGCAGGGACGCCTGTGGGCGGGGATCCACCGCGAAAACGGCGGCCACGGCGCCCAGGGTCTTGACCACACCGCTGACCAATACCCGCAGCTGACTGAAACGCAGCATCAGGCAGTAGACTGCCTCCAGCAGGCAACCAACGGCGAAGATCAGCACGCACACCGGGTTGAGGAGGTAGGCGCCCGTCACCGCAACCAGCGACCAGCCCGCGACCCACAGCAACCCCTGGCGCAGGCTCAGCAACCCCTGGGCCATGGGGTGGCGCACCAGCAGCGCGTCCAGATCCGCGCCGCCGCCGGCCAGCTGGCCCTGCCGGAACTTTTCACGGTCCACGCGCAGGTCCACCAGGTCATTGAGGGCGTACACCGCCGTGTAACCGGCAAAGGCCGTCAGCAGTCCCACCACGGTGGTCCCCAGAGAGGGAAAGCCCCCCAAGTACAGCACTGCCGCCAACACCGGGGTGGTCATGTCCAGCAGGCCGTGGGGTGTCCGGGACAGGGCCAGGTACAGCCTCAGCCGGCCGGCGAAGCCGCTGCGCGGGCACTGCCGCATCGTCGCGCACACGGCTCTCAGAACCCGCCGGAAGGGTGCATCTCGGGGGAAGGGCCGGCCATCCGGAGGCGGCGCGGCCGCGCTATTCCTTCATGCGACATTCGGCGTCCCACTCCGGGCAGGCATCCTTCATCTGTGCCTCGTAGTGCGCCATGCACTCGCTGCACTCCATCTCCACGTTGGGCACATTGCCATAGCGCGCTTTCATCTCTTCTTCGGAAAGCACGGTCGCACCGCTGCAGCCACACTGCGGGCAGGCGGTCTGGATGGTGTATCGCTTGTCTTTGGCCATGAGGAACCTCCATCTTCGGTTCGGACAACCGGAACGATGGGTCGCCGGTTACGGGTTCGCGCCGGCCCGGGGCCGGCGGCGTTTACCCTGAAACATAGTGCCTCTATAGGCCGCCGTCAAAACAGTTTTTTCAGCTCCTCTTCACGCATGAGCCCTTCTTCGGCCAGCACCTGGCCGATGGTCTTGCCGGCCCGATGGGCCTTGCGGGCCACTTCGGCGGCCCTTTCGTAACCCAGGCGCGGCACCAACAGGGTGGCCAACGCCAGGCTCTTGTCCACGTTGCCGGTGCAGACCGCGGCATTGGCCCGGATGCCGGCGATACACTTTGCAGCCAGGTGTTCGGCAGCGGCGGCTGTCAGGGCAATGGACTGCAACAGGTTGTATGCCATGAGCGGCATCATAACGTTGAGCTCGAAATTGCCGGACATGCCGGCCTGGGCGACGGCGGCGTCGTTTGCAGCCACCTGCACCGTGGCCTGCAATACGGCCTCGGGGATCACGGGGTTGACTTTGCCCGGCATGATGGAAGATCCAGGCTGCAGCGCCGGGATCTCGATCTCCCCGATGCCGCAGCGCGGCCCCGAGGCCAGCCAGCGGACATCGTTGGCGATCTTGGTCAGGCTGACGGCCACGGTGCGCACGGCGGCGCTGGCCTCGACGACCGCATCGCGGCAGGCAACGGCCTCGAAGGAATTGCCGGCACGCACGAAGGCCAGGCCGGTCCAGCGGTTGAGCAGATCGATGACACCCGCGGCGAAACGGGGATGACTGTTGATTCCGGTGCCCACCGCCGTGCCGCCCAGCGCCAGTTCCGCCAACCGAGGAAAAACGGCCCTCACCCGCTGCACACCGAGCTCAACCTGGCGGGCGTGGGCCGAAAATTCGTCGCCCAGCGTCATGGGCACGGCGTCCTGCAGGTGGGTACGGCCGACCTTGCGAAGGCCTGCAAACTCCCGGCCTTTTTCCGACAGCGAGCGGCCCAGCATCTCCAGGGCGGGCAGCAGGCGGTCGTCGACCTGCCGCCAGGCGCTTACGTGCAATGCCGATGGGATCACGTCGTTGCTGGACTGCCCCAGGTTGACGTGGTCATTGGGATGTACGGGGGAGCGGTCCCGTTTCTCCCCGGTCAGCAGTTCGTTGGCCCGGCAGGCCAGCACTTCGTTCATGTTCATGTGGGTCGAGGTGCCCGAACCGGTCTGGAAAACATCCACCACGAACTGGTCGTCGAACGTTCCCGCCATGACCTCGTCGCAGGCCCGCCGGATGGCGGCCGCCGGCGAGGCCTCCAGCAGCCCCAGCCGTCCGTTGACCACGGCGGCGCCCTTCTTGATCATGGCGAGGCTGTGGATGAACGTCCCGGGCAGCCGCAGGCCGCTGAAGGCAAAATTTTCCACCGCCCGCTGGGTCTGCGCGCCGTAGTAAGCCTCGGCCGGCACCGCCATCGTTCCCATGGTGTCCCTCACCTCGCGGTAATGCACGGCATCCTCCTTCCCGCCGCCTTGCTGCGCCCCAAAGGCGGTCTTGAAACATGCAGGGGCGGTGCCCCGCTCCGGCAGTGCCCGCTCAGTGGGTACCACAAAAGTCCTCAGTGGGTACCACAAAAGTCCCCTGGGCGTTGCGGCCGGTTCCTAATTATGCCCCAAAGGCCGGCGGGGGACAAGAAAAAAGGGCCGCCGGCCGCAACGGTTGACAAGCACAGGCAATTTTGGCTAGATGAGCGACACGCAACCTGTATCCACCACAAGGTTTTCGATGCAGCAGTCCCTTTTTTTCACCGGGCCGCGGGGGGAGAAACTGGCCGCCACCCTGCACACCCCCGAGGCACCTTCCCGGGAGGCCGTCATCCTCGGGCACTGCTTCACCTGCTCCCGCCACACGGGTATTCTGCGCGCCTTGGCCCTGCGACTGTGCGAAGATGGCTTCGAGGTACTGCGATTCGATTTTTCCGGCAACGGTCAGAGCGGGGGCGATTTCGCCGACGCCACGTACTCCGGCTATGTGGCCGAAATGGGCGCCGCCATGGCCTTCATGCGGGACCGGGGCGCCGACTGGATCGGCCTGGCGGGCCACAGCATGGGGGCCGCCGTAGCGGTGCTGGCAGCTGTCCGTTACCCCGCGGTCCGCGCGGTGTGCACCCTGGCCGGCCGACTCGCGGGCCTCGAACCGGCCGGGTTCCTGACGCCTGCCCAGCGCGGGGAACTCGCCCGGCAGGACGAGGTTTCTTTCGTCAGCCGGGGGCGACGGCTGCGACTGCGCCGGGACTTTTTCGCCGACGCCCGGCGCCACGACCTGGGCGCCAGCCTGGCGGCCCTGGAGATCCCCCTGCTGGTGGTCCACGGCGAGGCGGATGAAATCATCCCCGTGGGCAACGCGGACCAAGCCCGGCGCCGCAAACCGGAGGACACCGAAGTGATGATCATTGCCCGTGCCGACCACATGTTTTCGCGCCCCGAACACCGCAAGGAGGTGGCCGACGGCGTGAGCCGCTGGTTCGACCGGGTCCGGCCGGGGAGGCCGGGCGAACCGGCGTCGTGATGCCCAATGGAGACACAACCATCATGAATATCAGTGAAACGCTGAACGCCGCCTACATCGACGAACAGTACCGCCGCTGGAAAAGCGACCCCGGCAGCGTCTCCCGCGACTGGCAGTTCTTTTTCGAGGGGTTCCGCCAGGGCGCAGCGGCCGGGGCCCCGGCCGTCGAACTCGACGACGCCCGCCTGATGAAGCAGGCCCGGGTCCAGATGCTCATCGACCGCTACCGCAACATCGGCCACCTGCTGGCCTGCCTGGATCCGCTGTCGGCCTGCCCCACCGAGCACCCCCTGCTGAACCTGGCGGCTTTCGGGCTGACTCCCGACGATCTGGGAACGGAGTTCTGCACGCCCGACCTGGCCGGCATGGAACGGGCGCCGCTCAAGGACATCGTGGCCCTGCTGCGCGAGACCTATTGCCGATCGGTGGGCGTGGAATACATGCACCTGCAGGACCCCGAGGAGCGCCGCTGGCTCCGCCAGCGCATGGAACCGGTGCGCAACCGGCCCCAGATGGACACGGCCACCCGCCTGCGCATCATCACGCGGCTGACCGAATCGGTGCTCTTCGAGCATTTCCTCAATCGCAAGTACGCCGGCCAGACGCGTTTTTCCCTGGAGGGCGCCGACGTGGTCATCGCCATGCTGGACGCCCTGGCAGAGCACGGCGTCGCCCAGGGCGTGGGCGAGATCATCCTGGGCATGGCCCACCGCGGCCGGCTCAACGTGCAGGCCAATATCCTGCACAAGCCCCTGGCCGACATCTTCGCGGAGTTCGAAGTCTGCTACAACCCGGACTCGCTCACCGGCGCCGGGGACGTCAAGTATCACAACGGCTATCTGGCCGAAACGACCACCGCCGGCGGCGGGACACTGCGCTGGTTCCTGGTCAACAACCCCAGCCACCTGGAATCGGTGGACCCGGTGGCCGAGGGCGTGGCGCGGGCGCGGCAGGAACTGCTCCCCTCCGGCGACGCCGGCCAGGTGCTTCCCCTTCTGATCCACGGCGACGCCGCCTTCGCCGGCCAGGGGATAGTGGCTGAAACCCTCAACATGTCCCAGCTGCAGGGCTATCGCACCGGCGGCACCGTCCATCTGATCATCAACAACCAGATCGGGTACACCACGCTGCCCGAGGACGCCCGTTCCACGCGCTACTCCACGGATGTGGCCAAAATGCTGATGGTGCCGATCTTCCACGTACACGGCGAAAACCCCGACGCCGCCGTGCACGTCATGCGTCTGGCCGTCGAATACCGCCAGACCTTCGGCAAGGACGTGGTGGTGGACGTGGTCTGCTACCGCCGCTACGGGCACAACGAAGGCGATGAACCCTACTTCACCCAGCCCCTGATGTACGAGCGCATCCGCAACCGCCCGCCGGTGAGCGAACGCTATGCCCGGCAGCTGACCGAAGAGGGACTGATCCGCTCCCAGGACCTGGAGCGCATGGCAGCCAGCATCCGGGAGCGGCTGGAGGCCGCCTATGACGAGGTCCACGGCACAGCCTGCATGTTCCCGGCCTATGATTTTTACGAAAACTGGCGGCCTTACCAGGAGACAGACCTCTCCCTGCCGGCGGACACCCGCGTGCCCAAAGGCAGGCTGACCGACTTGGCCCACAGGCTGGCCGCCGTTCCGGAGGGGTTCGGCTTGCACCCCAAGCTCGAAAAACTGCTGGCAAAGCGGCTGCAGGCCGTGCGCCGGGGCAGCGGCATCAACTGGGCCAATGCCGAACAGCTGGCCTTCGCCAGCCTGCTGGCAGACGGCACACCGGTGCGCCTGAGCGGCCAGGACAGCCAACGCGGCACCTTCAGCCAGCGGCATAGCGTGCTGGTGGACACCCGTGACGGCAGCACCTACACACCGCTCAACCACCTGTCCGCGGACCAAGCACCCTTCGCGGTCTACAACAGCCTGCTGGCCGAGGCCGGTGTATTGGGCTTCGAGTACGGCTATGCCATGGTGCGCCCCGAGGTCCTGGTCCTGTGGGAGGCTCAGTTCGGCGACTTTGTCAACAACGCCCAGGCGGTCATCGACCTGTACATCGCCAGCGGCGAAGAGAAGTGGCAGCGCTTCAACGGACTGGTGCTGCTGCTGCCCCACGGCCTGGAGGGACTGGGCCCCGAGCACTCCAGTGCACGGCCCGAACGATTCCTGCAGCTGTGCGCCAACGACAACCTGCAGGTCTGCAACCCCACGACCCCGGCACAATATTTTCACCTGCTCCGCCGCCAGGTCCTGCGGCCGGTGCGCAAACCACTGGTGGTGCTGACCCCCAAGAGCCTGCTGCGCCACCCCCAGGCGGTGTCGGAACTGGCGGACCTGGCCGGCGGCGGCTTTCGGCCGATCCTGGCCGACGGCCCGGCCTTTGACGATGCCGGCACCGTGATCCTGTGCAGCGGCAAACTGTTCTACGAACTGGACCGCCACCGCCGGATGACCGAAAACCGGGAAACCGCCATCGTACGCATCGAGCAGCTCTACCCCTTTGCGGAGAAAGAACTCCGCGAGCTGGCCGGCGGCTATCCCAGGGCGCGGAAATGGCTGTGGGTGCAGGAGGAGCCTGAAAACATGGGCGCCTGGCGCTTCGTGCGCCCCCTGCTGGAAAGCGCCGGCATCATCCCCCTCTATGTGGGGCGGCCGGCGGCCGCCAGCCCGGCCACGGGATACCCCAACCGTTACCGCGCGGAACAGCAGGCCATTCTGGATCAGGCCCTGGGCGGCGTGCCGGACAAGTCCGTAGCCTGACGGCGACACCCGCTCCGGCGCCGCGGGAGCCGCGTAGCCCCCGACGGCCGGGCATCCGCAACCGACAACCATCTCATCCGAATGGGAGCAGCCATGCAGATCGACATCAAGGTACCCAGCGTGGGCGAGTCCGTCCAGGAGGCGGTGCTGGCCCAGTGGTTCAAGCAGGACGGCGACCGGGTTCGCAGGGACGAGCCCCTTTTCGTACTGGAAACCGACAAGGTAACCTTGGAGGTGGCGGCCGAGGCCGACGGCATCCTGCATATCCGGGTGCCCGAGGGTGAAACCGTGCTCATCGGCACGGTGGTGGGCTCCATCGAAACCGGGGCCGAGGCGGCGGAGCCTGCCCCGGCGGTGGAAGAACCGCAAGAGCCGCCCCAGGCATCGGAGCCGCCGGAAGGAGCGCCGCCGGAAACGCTGCCGACGCAGGCTACCGGCTCCGGAGATGAGGCGGGCGACACCCCGCCCCTGTCGCCGGCCGTGCGCCGACTGGTGGCCGAAAAGGGCGTGGATGTCCACGCCATCCGCGGCAGCGGCCCGGGAGGGCGTATCACCAAGGGAGACGTGCTACTGCACCTGGAGCAGTCTGCAGCGGCGGATGCGCACCCGGCGCCCCCCACGGTGGATGCCGCTCCCGTGACCGGAGACGGTGTGCGCCGCAAGGCCATGAGCCCCATCCGACGGCGCATCGCCGAGCGCCTGTTGGAGGCCCGCCAGAACACCGCCATGCTGACCACCTTCAACGAGATCGACATGAGCGCCGCCATGGCCCTGCGGGCACGCTACAGGGAAGCTTTCCTGGAAAAGCACGGCGTCTCGCTGGGGTTCATGTCCTTCTTCATCCGAGCCACGGTGGAGGCCCTGAAGGCCTACCCGGAGATCAACGCCTTCATCGACGGCACGGACATCCTCTACCACGATGCCATCCACATGGGTGTGGCCATCGGTACCGGACGCGGCCTGGTGGTGCCCGTCATCCGCAACGCCCAGGACATGGGATTCGCGGACCTGGAACGTGCCATCGTGGATTTCGTCCAGAAGATCAAGGCCAACCGCCTCTCCCTGGAGGATCTCGAGGGCGGCACCTTCACCATCAGCAACGGCGGCGTCTACGGTTCGCTGCTGAGCACCCCCATCCTCAACACGCCCCAAAGCGGGATTCTGGGGATGCACAAGATTGAAAAACGCCCCGTGGTGGTGGACGACGAGGTGGTCATCCGGCCCATGATGTACGTGGCCCTGAGCTACGACCACCGTATCGTGGACGGCCGTGAAGCTGTCGGCTGTCTCAAGCGCATCAAGGAACTGGTCGAAAACCCCGAACGCATCATGATGGAGATCTGAATATGGCACCCGCAGAACATTTCGATCTCATTGTCATCGGTTCCGGCCCCGGCGGGTACGTCGCGGCCGTGCGGGCCGCCCAGCTGGGCATGCGTGTGGCCTGCATCGAGCAGCGGGCACGCCTTGGCGGGGTCTGCCTCAACGTGGGCTGTATCCCCAGTAAAGCCCTGCTGGATTCCAGCGAGTATTACCACCTGGCGCGCGAGCACTTCGCCGAACACGGCATCCGCACCGGCAAGGTCGAGCTGGACCTGGCGGCCATGATGGCCCGCAAGCAGCGCGTGGTCGAGGAACTCACCGACAGCGTGCGGCAGCTGCTGGAGGGCCACAAGATCCGCATCGTGCACGGCACGGCCCGCCTGGCGGCCCCCGGGCGGGTGACAGTGACCCCCAACGGCAGCGGCGGCCGGGAGACCGACTACCAGGCCGACA
>Ga0256835_1002515_pt1 | contig 10029 bp, 8 predicted proteins | sample PIR30metaG_FD_185972 | JGI IMG/M metagenome (GOLD analysis project Ga0256835, IMG submission 185972) | Hydrothermal vent microbial communities from East Pacific Rise, Pacific Ocean - PIR-30 | ecosystem: Environmental > Aquatic > Marine > Hydrothermal vents | place: Pacific Ocean: East Pacific...
CGGCACTCGACACCGCTTTTTCGTAATGATCGTAGCGCCACTCGTCCACCACACCCAGGGCAATGCCGCGCCCGCTCAGTTCGGTGACGGTGTCGTCGCGGGGATCGTAAAACAGGGCGGCGTCGTGGCCGGCGCGCACCCAGCGCAGGCGCCAGCGGGCGGGATCGATCTCCAGGAAGAAAAGGGTCATGAAACGCCCGCTGTCTTTCATGTCCCGTGCCAGCTGGCGGTTGACGTCACCGACGATCTGGGAAAGCGACCCCGGCAGCTGGCAGCGCAGGCGCAGGGAAGCCCGCACGGTGGCCATGATCAGCGCCGAGGGGATGCCGTGGCCCGACACGTCGCCCACCACCAGCGCCAGCCTGCCGCCCGGCGCCGCATCCATATCGATAAAATCGAAATAGTCGCCCCCGGTCTGGTCGCAGTAGGTGCTTGTGCCGGCGATGTCCACGCCGGGGCGCCGCACCGAATGGCGGGGCAGCAGGCTCTGCTGCACCTCCCGGGCCAGCGCCAGGGCGTGTTGCATCCGCTCCCTTTCGCGCAGACCGTCGGTCATGTCGTTGATGACGTCTCCAGTGTAGCCGATCTCGTCATTGGACGTCACGCGGACCTTCCGGTCCAGCCGTCCCCGGCGGATGGCCCGCAGCACCTGGATGATCTCCCCCAGGGGGCGCGTCAGGTTGCTGGTCACCACTATGCCCAGAAATATGCCCACGGCGATAAAAAGAAACGCATCGACCGCCAGTGCAGCCCTGAGCAGATCCAGGTTGCGCCCCGCATCCAGACCGCTGAGGTGCGAGGTCCACACACTGCGCAGAACGGCGATGGCGGGAATGATGTTGCACGCGAACACCAGTACGGCAATGCGCGTGGCGATGCGGATGCGGATGGTGCCGGGCGTCATGAAAAGCCCGCCGTCGGGAAAAAGCCGGGGAACCAGTTGCTTCTGCATGGTGCGCTCCAGGATGAAAAAGGCGGCCACGGCGGTAACCAGGCCCACCATCATGGTGCGAATGAAAATCTCGCCGCCCGCCGCGAAGTCGGGGAACTGCCTCCGGTAAATCAGGGGATAAACGATGGCCGAACACAGCCAAATGCCCAGGTCGAGCGCGATGAGCACAAACGGTTCGTTGAGCAACCGCCGCCGGGCCTGAAGATCGTCTGCGGCCGGCGCGCCCGCAGGCTGCAGAGCACGCTGCAGCACCCTGCGGATGGGCCGCTCGTAGAGCACCGTTAGGGTGCCCACCAGGACGAAAGACAGGGGCAGGAACCAGCGGTCGATGCGCTCGGTCAGGGCCAGCAGGCTGGTCTGCATCTCGATGGGCAGTGGAGAGATGGAGCGGTGCCCGATCAGGTTTACCACCAGCACCCCGATCAGGTTGGACACGAAATTGCCGAACACCATCAGGTTCTTCAACACCGCCAGCTTGACCCGGGTCACGGTCCCCTCCCCTCGCTCCTGTTCCCAATGTACCCGATCGCCATACACAAGAAACGACGGGGCTGATGGTATACACCATATGGCAACTGGCACAGCCGTGCAATAAACTCCTGGCATACGGTGCGACCGTGGCGCCGCCAGGATGCGCGGTCCGAAACGGGGTTCCGGGGCGGCTTTCCCCAATTACCGCAGCCGCGATGCCCGTTGAGGCTGCCAACGCCAGTGCACACCCCTGGAAAAGTGATATGCGCCTTGACATCGGCCTCCGTGTAAAATACATTCATGACCCCATCCGGTGAACCGGAAACGGCGTTTGACGTCAGCATGCGAAATTGGGAAAGCAAAATTCCCATGGCTTCCCGCCAAGAGACCGCAAAAGCGTCTCTGGCATACTTTTTTTAAAGGTGCTTCAGAACACCGGTCTTTGGCGGAGGACCTCAGATCGCCCGCTTCGACAACCGCCCCTGTGTGTCAAGCGCGATGCATTTGTGCGTATCCTGCGATGTACCCGCAATGCTCCGTCACGTCTCGGCCCGTCCGGTCGGGGCAAACATGTCCGCAGCGTCGACAGGCTCGGGGGCAATGGCATTGATACCGAACGAAAAGGAGGCCCAGTATGTTTAAAAAAATGATGCGTTTTGCGGCACCAATCTTATCCGTGTTGCTGCTGCTGGCCGGGGCCACAATTACGGCCCATGCCGGGGATAGCGTTAAAATCGGCCTGTCCGCCCCCCTTACCGGTGACTGGGCGGAATACGGCAACGATTTCAAGCGCTCCATCACCATGGTGTTCGACAAGGTCAACAAGGAAGGCGGCGTGCACGGCAAACAACTCCAACTGGTCATCATGGACAGCCGTGGCGATCCCAAGGAGGCCGTCCTGATCGCCCAGAAGTTCGTGGCCAATCCCGAAATCATCGCCGAAATCGGAGACTTCAGCAGCTCCTGCAGCATGGCGGCTGCGCCCGTCTACGAAAAGGCCAACATGACCCAGCTGTCACCCACGGCCTCCCACATGGATTTCACCAAGAAGGGCAAAAACATGTTCCGGGTGGTGACCACCCAGGGGATCGAGGGCCCCTTCAACGCCCGCTGGGCAGTCAAAGATCTTGGCAAGAAACGCATTGCCACGATTTACATCAACAACGACTGGGGTGTTGACGCCAACAAGTTTTTCGTCCAGGAAGCCAAAAAACTGGGGGCCGAGGTGGTGGCCCAGGAAGCTTTCGTACCCGGTGAAAAGGACTTCACCGCCATCCTTACCAAGGTCAAGCGCCTGAAGCCTGATCTGATCTACCTGCCGGCCTTCTATGCCGATGCCGCGGCAATCCTGAACCAGGCCAAGCGCATGCATTTTAAGACCACGGTGATGGCTCCCGGATCGCTATTCTCGGAGAAGACCATCGAACTGGGGGGCAAGGCCGTCGAGGGGCTCCTGGTGGCGGCCAACTACTTCAACACCGACCCGCGTCCCGCGGCGCAGGCCTTCAATAAAGCCTATCAGGCGGCCTACGGCAAAGAGCCCAACATGTTTGCAGCACTGGCCTACGATGCGGCCGGCCTGATGGTCGCGGCCCTCAAGGCGGCCGGGGTCAACGACAGGTCCAAGATCCGTTTTGCCCTGGAGGGCCTCAAGGATTACCAGGGCGCCACGGGAACCATTTCCTATGCCAATGGCCATGATCCGGAAAAAGAATTGCTGAAGATCACCGTTAAAAACGGCAAATGGGTGGTCTACAATCCCTGAAGGCCGCATTGAACCCTCGATCTTCCGCCCCCCGGCTGGAACCCGGGGGGCGGGCCACGCCCCGGTGACCGGCTCCGGGGCGATCGAGACCATACGCCCGGTGAAACGCGGTTGCACCCGGGCGTGTCTTGCTGCTAAGCCCTGTCGTCCGGCGATCGGACGATACGCATCGGTTCCATCAAGCCACCCGGAACAGCCGAACCCGGGCAGCTATGGGCGGGGAAAGGCGCAACATGTTCGAACAGCTCATCAACGGTCTGACCCAGGGTAGCGTATACGCCCTGCTGGCGCTGGGGTTCACCCTCATATTCGGAACGCTGCGCATGGTGACTTTCGCCCACGGCGAAGTCTACATGGTCGGTGCCTACGTGGGATTCGAAATCATCCGCCTGCTGGCCCCCAGCTTCATGCTGGCCATACTGGTGGCCTTGGCGGCCACGGCGCTGCTGGGTGTGATCATCGAGATCCTCTCCTTTCACTTTCTCCGCGATGCCCCCCACGTTACCTCGCTGCTGGTGACCATCGGCATTTCCATCCTGCTGATCAATCTGGCGCAGCTGATCTGGGGGCCTGAAACCAAATCGATCCCCTATGCCCTGCTGGACCAGCTGGATTACGGAGAATTCGAGATCTGGGGGGTTTATATCACCTATCTCCAGATCGCGGTGTTGATGGTGACGGTGCTGCTCATGACCGCCCTGTACCTGCTCATCAACAAAACCAAGCTGGGAATGGTAATCCGGGCCACTGCCCAGGACTACGAGGCCGCTTATGCCATGGGCGTCAATGTCAACGTGGTTTTTTCCATGGCCTTCGCCATCGGTTCGATGCTGGGCGGAGTCGCCGGCGTGCTCATCGGCGTGTACTACAACCTCTTCTATCCCACCATGGGCCAGCTTTACGGGCTCAAGGCCTTTTCCGCCAGTGTGGTCGGCGGGCTCATGAGCCTGCCGGGATCCGTGGTGGCGGGTCTGCTCATTGGTGTCATCGAGACCTTCGCCGTGGAATTCGGCGCCTCCAGCCTGCGCCACATGATCTCTTTTCTGTTCATGATTCTGATTCTTCTGTTTCGCCCCAGCGGACTGTTCGGCGGCAAGGAACTGATTCAGGCCCGGGGGGACTGATGCCCAGAGCCCTTCGCTCCATACTGGCCAACCTGCCCTATATCGGCCTGCTCGCCCTTGCGCTCGCCTTGCCTTCCCTGCTGGGCAATGCCTACTACATCCAGGTGGCCATTTTTATCGGCATCTACATCATCCTGGTCCTGAGCCTCAATCTGCTCAACGGCTATATCGGCCTGCTCTCCATCGGCCACGCCGCTTTCTACGGCATCGGGGCTTACGCCTCGGCAAAACTGATGATGGAGGCCGGACTGCCCTTTATCCTGGCCATGCCGGCCGCCGGCCTCATCTCGGCGGCCTTCGGCTACCTGATCGCCAAGCCGACTTTGAAACTGTCGGGGATCTACCTGACCCTTGCCACCCTGGGGTTCAACATGATCCTTTTCCTCGTGCTCCAGAGCTGGATGAGCTTCACCAACGGTCCCCTGGGGATCATGGGAATTCCGCAGCCATCGCTTTTCGGGCGGGAAATCAGCAGTCGGCCCCAGTATTACTATCTTATTCTCGCGCTGGTGCTTTTGACGCTGTTCAGTATGCAGCGCCTGCTCAACTGCCGCTTCGGCCGGGCCCTGCTCGCCATCCGGGAAGATCAGCTGGCCGCGGAGGCCATGGGCATCCATGCCGCCCGCTACAAGATACAGGCCTTTGTACTGGCCGCTTTTTACGCCGGTATCGCGGGGAGCTTCTATGCCCATTTCGTCAAATTCATCAGTCCGGACAGTTTCTATATCTATGAATCATTCATCCTTCTGGCCATGTTGGCCCTTGGCGGGCAGGGCAATCTGGTCGGCCCCATGGTGGGTGCGGCGGTCCTTGTCCTGATCCCGGAGCTCTTTCGTTTTCTGCAGGAATACCGCATGATCGTGTACGGCAGCGTCCTCATAGTTATGATGCTGGTGCGCCGTCAGGGTCTGCTGGGCGGCAAAAACTACAGCCTGCGGCTGACCTGGTTCGACCCGCCGGCAGAGAAAAAATACTACCGGGGAGACAAGTTCCTGCCCGAAGAATGAGGGATGCAAGAATAGCGCATGGCATTGCTGGAAATCGAACATGTCACCAAGGACTTCGGGGGACTGGAAGCGTTGCACGACGTTTCCATGAGCGTCGACAGGGGAGAGATCGTCAGCCTCATCGGTCCCAACGGCGCCGGTAAAACCACGTTGTTCAACTGCATCACCGGCACCATGCCACCCTCCGCGGGCCGCATCACCTTCGAGGGCCGTTCGCTGGTCGATCTTGCCCCTTACGAAATCGCCGCCCGCGGGGTGAAGCGCACTTTCCAGCATATTCGCCTCTTCGATCAGATGACGGTCCTGGAGAACGTCATGGTGGGAAACGACCACCAGGGGCGCACCGGAATCTTCAGCGCCCTTCTTCGCCCGCCCTGGGTTTCACGGGAAGAACGGACAAACCGCCGCAAGAGCATCGAGGTTCTCTCGCTGTTCGGCGAACGCCTGCTGCCGCGGCTCGATCAGCAGGCCCGGATGCTTTCCTATGCCAACCGCAGGCGGGTGGAAATCGCCCGGGCCCTGGTGTCCGGCCCCAAACTGCTGCTGTTCGATGAACCCACGGCGGGCATGAATCCTCATGAAACCCAGGGGATCGTCGATCTGATCCGGCTCATCCGGGACCGCGGCCATGCCATCCTGGTGATCGAACACAAAATGAAAGTCGTCATGACCGTCTCGGACCGTATCGTTGTGCTGGACCACGGGGAAAAGATCGCCGAGGGCCCCCCGCAGGCCATCGCCCGCAACCAGGAAGTCATCAACGCCTACATGGGGAAACGCCGTGCTGGAATTGACTGACATCGACGCCTACTACGGTCCCATCCAGGCATTGAAAAACGTCTCTTTGACGGTTAATCGGGGGGAAATCGTCTCCCTGCTGGGGGGCAATGCCTGCGGCAAGTCGACCACCATGAAAACCATCCTGGGACTGGTAAAGCCCCGCAGAGGCCGCATCACCTTCGAGGGACAGCGCATCGACCGCCGCCCCCCCTCGGTGGTGGTCAAGGCCGGGATCTCGCCGGTTCTCGAGGCGCGGCGCCTGTTTCCCTACCTCACGGTGCTGGAGAATCTCCGCATGGGGGCCTACACGCGCAGGGACAAGAAGGGCATCGAACAGGACATCGAGCGTATGTACGAGCTGTTTCCGGTGGTCAGGGAGCGTTATCGCCAACCGGCCTCCACCCTGAGCGGCGGGGAGCAGCAGATGGTGGCCATGGCCCGTGCGCTGATGGCGCGCCCCAAGCTGCTGATCATGGACGAACCCTCCATGGGCCTATCCCCGCTGTACGTGGAAAAAGTGTTCGAAATCATCGAAACGGTCAACCGCAAGGAGGGAGTCGCCATACTGCTGGTGGAACAGAACGCCAACATGGCCCTGTCCATCGCCACACGCGGGTATGTACTGCAGACCGGCGAAATCGTTCTCAAAGACACCGCCGAAAACCTGCTCAGCAATCCGCTGATGCAGAAGGCTTACCTAGGTGTGGCCTGATGGCATAGCCACCCAACGGCCGCCCCCCGAAACCGCCCATCCAACCCAAAATACCACGAATCGCGACCAGCGATCCAAACGAGAGGAGATACGCATGAACAAAATCGAACGTGTCGACATGGTGCTGAGCGGACAGGAAGCCGATCGTCCGCCGCTTTCCATGTGGTATCATTTCGGGGTCCAGCACGGTTCCGGTGAGCAGTTTGCCCGCTTGTCCCTGGAGTATTTTCATCACTACGACCTGGATTTTCTCAAGGTGATGAGCGACTATTTCTACCCGGCGCCCGAGGGATTGGAGACGGTCGCCTCGGCCGAGGATCTGAAACGCTTCGAACCCGTCGATATCGACCGGACCGAGTGGACCGAACAGTTTAAAGCCCTGAAGGTGATCGCCCGGGACCTGGAGGGCAAAGCCTACTTTATCGATACGGCCTTCGATCCCTGGCAGAGCATCCGTCGGACCCTGGCCGGAGAGACCATTCACGACCTGATGGACCGCTGCCCGGATGAATTGCTCCAGGCACTGGATATCGTGGCAGACAATCTGATCGCCTACTGCAAACGCTCCCTGGAGCTGGGCAGCGCAGGAATTTTCCTCTCCGTCGCCGCCGGCAGCGAAATCGTAGACCGGGCGCATTTCCTCAAATTCGTCAAACCGCCCGCCATGAAAGTATTCGAGGCCATCCGCGGGCTGGGCCGCATGAATACCGCCCACATCCATGGCAAAGAACTCTTTTTCGACGACTGTATCGACTTCCCGGTGGATGTCTTCAGCTGGTGGGATCGCGGCCCCCATGGCCCCTCGCTGGCCGAGGTGAAGAAAAAGACCACGGCCTGCGTCATGGGCGGCATCGACCAGACCATCGTTGCCCGCAAGAGCCCGGGTTTCCTCAAAGCACATGTCAGGGAAGGCTGCCGGCTGGGAGGCCGCAGACGCTTTTTCCTGGCCGGCGGCTGCAGCATCGAGGGCTGGACCTACCCGGCTTCGCTGCGCGCCATCGTCGAAGCGGCCAGGAACTGCACAGATACCTGATGAACTTTCTGGTCATCGACTGCGGCACATCTTCCTGTCGCGCGATGGTGGTTACAGACGCCGGAGAAATCCTCTCCTCAAGCCGCGCGCCCATGCATGTCGCCACCCCGGAACCGGCCTTTGCGGAAGTCGACACCTACGGCCTGTGGCGCCGGGTCTGCGAACTGACCGCATGCGAGGTGGAAAAAAACCGCAATGTCCGGTTCGACGCCATCGGCGTCAGCGCCATGCTGGGGTATGTTTTCCTGGATGCGGAGGGCCGCCCGCTGATACCGGCCATCGTCTACAGCGACAACCGGGCGGTAGCCGAAACGGAGGAGATCGGGATACGAATTCCCGAGCGGACCTTCCATGCGGTCAGCGGCCGCCGCATCAGCCCTTTCCTGCTGGCGCCCAAGATCAGGTGGCTGCAAAAATTCCGCCCCGAGGTTTTCGGCCGGCTCTCACGGATCATCGGTCTGAAGGACGAAATCGTCCGGCGCCTGACGGGGTGCATCCAGACGGACACCACGCACCTGGACTATTCCGGCCTCTACGACATCCGCAAGGGACGGCCCTACCAGGATCTGCTGGAGGTCCTCGGGGTCAGCGGCGACCTGATGCCGGCGGGCAGATCCCCCGCCTCCCTGGCAGGAAAGATAAAGGCCGAAGTCGGACGAAAACTGGGATTGCCCGCCGGTACGCCGGTGATCAGCGGGACGTCGGACGGCACGGCGGCCATGTACGGCGCCGGAGTGCTGGAGCCCGGAAATGCCGTCCTGGTTTCCGGCACCACGGACGTGCTGATGTACGCCACCCGGCGGGCCGTTCAGGACGACAGCTGCACGTTGAACATCAACACCGGCGCCGCGCCGCACACTTTCCTGATCGGCGGACCTTTGGGCGCTTCGGGAGGCACCCTCGCGCACTTTGAAAAGATGCTCCACACCCGGCTGGACCGGTTGGCGGAACGCATCAGACGCCTGCCGCCGGGATCCAACGGCCTGCTTTTTTTCCCGGGGCTGACCGGTGAACGCTGTCCCTACTGGAAAGAACACGTCACCGGCGGCCTGCTGGGCCTGAATTTCTCCCACGGGGCGGAGCACGTGCTGCGCGCCATCATGGAAGGCTGTGCCCTGAGAATTGTCCACATGCTGGGCATTTTGGCCCGCAATGGTCTGGGGCCCCGGCAACTGACGATCGCGGGCGGCGGTGCGGCTTCAGATGTGTGGAACCAGATCCGGTGCGATGCCACCGGCCTGGAAACCCGCAGACCGGCAGTTACCGAGGCGACCTGCCTGGGCACGGCGGCCTTTTGCACCGCCGCGCTGGATCCCGGGCGGACGCTGGCGGAAATCACAGGCCGCTGGATGAACGCCTGCCGACGATATTCGCCGCAACCTGCCGGCAACGCGGCCTACCGGGAACTGGCGAAACTGTTCGACGACTACATTCAACGCAACGAGGGGATCTATCGGAACCTTGCCCGGATTAGAGAGACGACGCGGTGAACATCTATTTTTGCGGTATGATTGGATCGGGCAAAACCACCCTGGGCAAACTGCTGGCCCGGGAGACCGGGAGGGCCTTCCACGATCTGGACCAGGAAATGGACCGCCGCCTGGGGTATTCCTTTCACCGCCTGATCCAGGAACGCGGCTGGCTGGCCTTTCGTGAACTCGAGTATGCCATCTGCAAGGATTTCGCCCGGCTGGACGACGCCATCGTCTGCCTCGGCGGCGGGACGGTACGCTACCAGTGGAACATGGACGTGCTGCGTGGCACCGGTCTGTTCATTCTGCTCACCGCGGACCTGGATGAAATCATCCGGCGGGTGCGGCACGCAGACCGGCCACGGGTCAATCCCGGCACCAGCCTGGCGCAGGATGTCCGTACCATCTGGAACGAGTCCAGGGACAAGTATTTCGCCGCCGCCGATGTCGTCTATCCAACGGACCACAAGTCCATCGAACACTGCCTTTCGGAACTGAAGCGCATCATCCGGAAACGCTGACGGCCTGCGCGGCAAACAGCCCCCATCTCCATAAAGCCGTCCATTCCCGACGCAAGCTTTTCCACTGGCAACTGTCCCGAAAACGCATCCGTACCCCCGCGCGGACAAATGCCGTCGGCAACGGTTTTTTCTGCAGTCATCAGCCCTCCATGCGAGTTCATGCGGCCCCGGACTGAATGGCATTTTTTTCTT
>Ga0256835_1002516_pt1 | contig 10029 bp, 5 predicted proteins | sample PIR30metaG_FD_185972 | JGI IMG/M metagenome (GOLD analysis project Ga0256835, IMG submission 185972) | Hydrothermal vent microbial communities from East Pacific Rise, Pacific Ocean - PIR-30 | ecosystem: Environmental > Aquatic > Marine > Hydrothermal vents | place: Pacific Ocean: East Pacific...
GATCATGGAACTTGAGGCACATAAAAACCTCACCGTCATTCTCACCGGCGTGAAGGGACAGGTGCGCGACATGTTCGAAAAGATCGGCATTATCCCCAACCTGGTCAGGTACGACGAATGCTTCGATAGCCGTGAGGAGGTGGAAGCTTACCTGCAGAAAAAATTCAAACATTTGCTGGAAGATGGAAAAGAGGCCGTTAAGTAAGGAGGAGCTGTTACAGCTCACGCCGCAGGAGGTGCTGGAGCGGTTGCGTGCCGGCAACGAACGCTATGTGCGGGGCGGGATCCTGCCCCATGATGCGGCGGCGGCGCGGGAGCGCACCGCCACCGGCCAGCATCCCTATGCCGTCGTGCTGGGATGCATCGACTCGCGTGTGGTGCCGGAGATGATCTTCGATGCCGGCCTGGGCGAGCTCTTTGTCGTACGCATTGCCGGTAACATCGTCAACCGTGACATCCTGGGGAGCCTGGAATATGCCTGTGCCGTCACCGGCTCGAAGGTGGTGGTGGTGCTCGGACATACCTCTTGCGGTGCGGTGAAGGGCGCCGTCGACGGCGTGGTGCTGGGTAACCTCTCCGGCGCCCTGCGTCCCCTGCAGCTGGCCGTGGAGAAGACCGCCCGCCTCCTGCCGGGCGACCATACCTCCGCCGACAAGGTGTTCGTCGACAGCGTCGCCCGCAAGAACGTCCATATCTCCGTCGACGACATCCGCCGCCAAAGCCAGGTGCTGCGCGAGATGGAACAACGTGGCGAGATCATCATCGCCGGCGCCATGTACGACCACCTCACCGGCAAAGTGAGCTGGGAATAGTCTCCCGGTCCCGGCATTTTGAGATTTCCTTTCTTTTTCATAACTTGCCTTCGCAAGAAGGTCAAAATGCCTGCGATCAAAAAATACAAGAAACTTTTCGTCCACCACCTCTTTGAGTGCTGGATCTTTTAGGATCGTACCTGCCCGGGGGGCCCCGGCATATCTGTTTCTTTCCTGTTTATTCCTTCCCTTTTTTTATTGTTGGTCATTTCCTTGGATGAAAGGTCTCATCTTCGATATCAAGCGTTATGCGGTGCATGACGGTCCGGGCATCCGGACGACGGTCTTCCTGAAAGGCTGTCCGCTCTCGTGCTGGTGGTGCCACAACCCTGAGGGTATTTCACCGGAGCCGGAGGAGGTGGTGACGGTGCACCGCATGGAGGGGCGGGAGTTTCCCGTGCGGGAGAGCGTCGGCACCTGGATGGATGTGGAGAAGGTGATGACCGAGATCGACAAGGAGCGTACCTTCATGGAGGAGTCGGACGGCGGGGTCACCTTTTCCGGGGGCGAGCCGCTGTGGCAGGCCGGATTCCTGGAGGAGCTGCTGCTGCAGTGCAAGCGGCGGGGATACCATACCGCTGTCGACACGACAGGCCATATCTCACGAAAAGCCCTTGACCGGGTGATGCCTCTGACCGACCTCTTCCTCTACGATGTGAAGATGATGGATCCCGTCCGGCATCAGCATTATACGGGCGTGTCGAACCGGTTGATCCTCGATAACCTGCGCTACCTCGCCCGCGAGGGGAAGCAGCTTTTCATCCGAATTCCCGTGATCCCGACGATCAACGATGACGCGGAGAACATCACCGCGACGCTGCACCTGCTGAATGAGCTGGACGGGGCTGTCAGGGAGGTCGACCTGCTGCCATACCATGCCCTGGCCGCACACAAGTATGAAAAGTTCGGCAGGGAATACCGTATGGAAGGTGTGCCCGAGCCGGATGAAGGGGAGATGGAACAGCTCCGGGAACAGTTCGAACGGGAAGGATTCAGGGTGAAGATAGGAGGATGAAATGTGATACGAAAAATAAAAAACCGGAAGTTCCCAACTGAGAACTGGGAACACCGAACTCCCAACTCCGAACTCCCAACTGGGAACACCGAACTAAGAACTAAAATTGATCAATGATGATGACAAAAAGGATCGAGCGGTTACGTGAAGAGAGCCTGCAGGCGGTGAACCGCATCTCTGCGGAGCGGGCGGTGCTGGTGACGCAGTTTTACCGGAATCCGCGAGTGCAGAGCCTGTCGGTGCCGGTGCAGCGGGCATTGGCTTTTGAGCATTTTCTCCTGCACAAGTCTCTTTGGCTGGGCGAGGGGGAGCTGATCGTGGGAGAGCGCGGGCCGGCACCCAAGGCCACGCCCACCTATCCTGAGATCTCACTGCATTCGTTGAAGGACCTCGAGGTGCTCGATACGCGGTCGAAGGTGTCGTTCAAGGTCGACGATGAGGTGCGGCGTCTTTACCGTGAGGAGATCATCCCCTTCTGGCGGGGGCGTACCAACCGCGACCGCATCATGGCGGCGATGGAGCCGGCATGGCTGGCAGCCTACCGGGCGGGGGTGTTCACCGAGTTCCAGGAGCAGCGGGCGCCGGGGCATACGGTGCTGGGTGACAAGATCTACCGCATGGGGCTGCTCGACCTGCAGCGTGAGATACGGCGCCGCATCAAGGCGCTCGACATGGTGAATGATCCCGACGCTTATGACAAGCGCGAGGAGCTGCGCGCGATGTATATCGCCGCCCGCGCCATGATGCGTTTTGCCGCCCGCTATGCCGGGCTGCTGCAAGAGAAAGCCAAGGAGGAGCGCGACCCGCAGCGGCGCGCCGAGCTGCAGCAGATGGAAGCCGTCTGCCGGTGGGTGCCGGCCCGCGCTCCCCGTACCTTCCATGAGGCCTTGCAATACTACTGGTTCGTCCACCTGGGCGTGGTCTCCGAGCTCAACCCGTGGGACTCCTTCAACCCCGGCCGCCTCGACCAGCACCTGCTGCCCTTCTACCGCCGGGGACTTGAGGAGGGCACCCTCACCGAAGAACAGGCACGCGAACTGCTACAGGCCTTCTGGGTTAAGTTCAACAACCATCCCTCACCCCCCAAGATCGGTGTCACCGCCCAGGAGAGCAACACCTATACCGACTTCGCCCTCATCAACCTGGGCGGCGTAACCCCCGAAGGCGACGATGCCGTCAACGAGCTTACCTACCTCCTTCTCGACGTCATCGAGGAGATGCGCATCCTCCAGCCGTCGTCGATGATCCAGGTGAGCCGTAAGAATCCCGACCGTTTCATCCTGCGGGCTCTCGACATTATCAAGACCGGCTTCGGACAGCCGTCGGTGTTCAACACCGACGCCATCGTGGCCGAGCTGGTGCGCCAAGGCAAGGACATCGTCGACGCCCGCCGCGGCGGCGCCAGCGGATGTGTCGAGGCGGGAGCCTTCGGCACCGAAGCCTATATCCTCACCGGCTACTTCAACCTCAATAAGGTGTTGGAGATTACCCTGTACAACGGCCGTGACCCCCGCATGGGGAAAAAGATCGGCCTCGCCACCGGCGACCCCCGCACCTTCCGTACCTTCGACGAGCTGATGCAGGCCTATCGTACACAGCTGAACCATTTCCTTGAGATCAAGCTGAGGGGGAACAACATCATCGAAAGGATCAACGCCCGCCATCTGCCGGCGCCGTTCCTGTCGCTCTTCATCGACGATTGTATCGCCAACGGCCGCGATTACAATGCCGGCGGCGCCCGCTACAATACCAGCTACGTACAGGGTGTCGGCCTCGGCAGCATCACCGACAACCTCACCGCCTTGCGGTACCATGTCTTTGACAAGAAGAAGATTACCATGGCGGAGATGCTGGAGGCGCTCGAGCATAACTTCGAAGGGTATGAGGAGCTGCGGCACGAGTTGGTGTACATGACGCCCAAGTTCGGCAACGACGATGACTATGCCGACCGGCATGCCCGCGAGGTATTCGAGATCTTCTTTGCGGCGGTCGACGGCAAGCCCACGGCCCGCGGCGGCACCTTCCGCATCAACCTGCTGCCCACCACCAGTCATGTTTATTTCGGCTCGGTGATAGGTGCCATGCCCGACGGCCGCAAGGCCGGCGAACCCCTCTCCGAAGGGATCTCGCCCGTGCAGGGAGCCGACAGAAAAGGCCCCACCGCCGTGATCAAGTCGGTGGCCAAGATCGACCACCTGCGCACCGGCGGCACGCTGCTGAACCAGAAGTTTTCGCCCGACTTCTTCAAAGATCCCGAGGCAAAGAAAAAGCTCACCGCCCTGATCCGGTCGTACTTCCGCATGGACGGCCACCACATCCAGTTCAATGTGGTGAGTGCCGACACCCTGCGGGATGCGCAGAAGCATCCAGAGAAGTACCAGGATCTGATCGTGCGGGTGGCGGGGTACAGCGACTATTTCAACGACCTGGGCACCGACCTGCAGAATGAGATCATCCGGCGCACCGAGCATGAGAGCATGTGAGAGCGTCAGAGGTGGGCGAGGATCTCCGCCATCTTGCGCACCTTGCGGATGTCGACCTCCCAGATGTCATATTCGGGGATGCCCTCCATGCCGCCCATGAGGACTTTGGGGTTGCGGAAGGTCATCCCTCCCCGTACGAGGTGGCCGGCGGCGGCGTGGTATTCCTTGGCGCCGGTATAGCGGGCGAAGGCTTCCAGGTTCTCTTCGTTGAGGTCGCCCCCCGGGAAGATGGTGATCCTGTCGCCGGCTTTTTCGATAAGGCGGCGGATGAGCGCTTGACCTTCGACGGCGGTGGCTTCCTGGCCGGAGGTGAGCACCCTGTCGACGCCCAGGGCGATGAGGGCATCGAGGGCTTCGAAGGGGTCGCGCGTCATGTCGAAGGCACGGTGGAAGGTGAAGCCCAGGGGCCGGGCCAGGGCGAGCAGCTCGCCCGTGCGTTCGGTGTCGACGGTGCCGTCGCTGCGGAGGACGCCACTGACGATACCGTCGACGCCGGCCTCCTTGCAGAAGAGGATGTCGCGCTTCATCTCTTCGAACTCCAGATCGCTGTACAGGAAGTCGCCGCCGCGGGGGCGGATGATCACATAAAGCGGGATATGGAGCCGCTTACGCGCGAGCGTGATGGCCGCCGGCGAAGGGGTGGTGCCTCCCTCAGGACGGGCGGCGCACAGCTCCACACGGCCGGCGCCACCCTCCTCGGCGATGACCGCCGAGGCAACCGAATAACAGGAGATCTCAAGCAGTTTTTTCATATTGTTCTTTTCAGGATGATCTTCCAGCCGCCGGTGGCGAGGCCTTTGTGCGGGTCGGTGAGGTCGCGCCGCCGGAGCAGGATCTTGGTGGTGGTGCCCTCTTCCAGATGCAGGGAGGGGATCACGGTCTCGCGCAGGATGGCAGGGACGGGATAGCCTTTGCCGTTGACGAAAAGGCAATAGTCTTCGGGGGGTGTTCCCGCAAAGTGGAGGGTGTAAGTGCCACTGGCGGGCAGGGCGGGATACCACACCATCCGCACGATGGTGGGATGGAGCGAGTAGTAGTCGTGGCCACTGAAGCTGTGGTAGGCGATGGCGTTGGCAGGGGTGAGCAAGAGAGTGTCGCCGGCGGGGGATACGACCCTTTCGGGGGTGTAATGGGGATCTCCGCGCAGCGTGACCTTGAGCACCGCCGGCAGGCTCCCCGGCGGCGGAGGGACGATGTGGATAAGCAGGGTGTCGGCGTGCTGCTCCCAGTGCAGGGGATGTAAGATGTTGGAGAGCGGGGTGACCTTGATGATGTCGGCCCGGAGGCCGGCCACATGCACGACGCTGTCGTCAGGGGGGCGGAGCAGGTGCAAGTAGAGATGACTGGGGCGGGCGGTGGCCACACCCCACGGCTGCGGCACCAAGGGCACGGCATGGGTGCCGTAGACCGCCTCGGCGTTCTGCTTGAGCCAGCGGCCCATGCCCTCAAGCACCTTCCGCTCGAAGGGGATCACCTCCCCGTCGCCGGCAGGGCCGATGTTGAGGAGATAGTTGCCTCCCTGGCTCACCACCAGCAGCAGGTCGCGGATCTTCTCCCGGATCTTTGCCTGTGGGTCGCCCCGCTCCTGCCAGGAGCGGTAACCCCATGTCTCGCGGAACATCGAGGCGGGCGTCTGCCAGGGTACACCCATATGGAAACGGGGGCGGTAGTTGTCGCCCATGACAATGAAGTCGCCCTGGTCGTTCCAGATGCGGCCGCTGATGAGACATCCCGGCTGGATGCGTTTGACCAGCTCGCGCACCTCACGGCTCTGCTTCGGTGTGGGCGAGCCCATGTCGAACCAGATCTCCGAGATGGCACCGTATTTCGTCAGCAGCTCTTCGATCTGGTGGAGGTTGTACTGATGATGTTCCGGAGGTATGGAGTCGGAGTTGCGGGTAGAGGTGAAAGGCAGGGCGCCGGGGTAGTGCCAGTCGATGAGCGAATAGTACACCCCGAACTTCAGCCCGTGGCGCCGGCAGGCTTCGGCCAGCTCGCCCACCACATCGCGGCCGTAGGGTGTGGCATCGACGACATTGTATTTTGTGTATTTCGAATGGAACATGCAGAAGCCGTCGTGGTGCTTGGCCGTGATGACGATGGTATGCATGCCGGCATCTCGTGCCAGCAGGGCGACCGAGTCGGGATCCCAGCGGGTGGGGTTGAAACGCCGGGCCAGCAGCTCATACTCCTCCTTGGGTATGCGGGCATGACCCATGATCTGCTCACTGTAACCGGAAATACGTTGCCCCTTCCATACGCCTGCGGGAAGGGAATAAAGTCCCCAGTGGATGAACATCGAGAACTTATGCTGTTGCCACTCCTGCAGTGCCCTGCGTGTCTCGGAGGAGAGAAAACCCTCTGCCGGGGGACAGACCGCCTTCTCCTCCCTTTGGCAAGAAGAGAAGAACAACAGTGCCGCTGTACCCACCCCGATGGCAATATTTCTGATGGTATTTTTCATTTGGCAATGGGTCGTTCCGGGGTTGGAGTTCAATGTATCGTTCTTTTATTTCCCTTTTATCTTTTCCCTTTTTTTACATTGAAGCCTTCGATCTGTATGTCCGGTTTCTCACCGCGGCAGTCGCTTTCCTTGACCTCGATATGAAGGGTGCGGCTCTCTCCGGGCATAAGGGTGATATAGTTGTCGCTGTACAGTACGGGCAGGATGCGGTCGCCGCTCTTGTGGCGCACCACTTTCAGGCGTATCATCAATGCCGGCGTGTCGGAGTTGTTGTGGAGGGTGGTGGTGAGGTGCCAGGTCTCTCCTTCCCGGTTCATGGTGGTGGCTGTGGTGACGGTGGCTTTTTTCAGCTCGTGGATGGCCGTGAGGTTACCTTCCTTGTCGCCGCGCAGGTAGAGGTTGCGGGAGATCACCCGGCTGCTGTCGAGGAGGGTGAGGCGGAGGAACTGCAGTGGGCAGGAGGGGTTGGAAGGAAGGGCGGCTACACGTATCAGCGTGTCGGCGGGGAGGGTGATCTGCCTGTCGGAGCGGGAGACCTCCTGTCCCTGGGCGTTGAAGATCTGTATGCGGGCGGTGAAGGGGCCGCCGTCACGGCCGCTGTAGTTGATCACCTCCACGCTGTCGGTGAGGACATTCCACTGGATGTGGAGCGGCTCACAGGCTTTTTTCGCGCCGAAATAGGCGGCGGTGGGTTCCAGGTAGTAGTCATAGGTCTGCCAGGTGAGGGAGGGCCAGGCGGGATGGCTCATCCACAGGAGCAGACCCATACGGTGGCGTCCCTGGGCTTCGAACATGGCGCGGTAGCCGTCGTAGTTGACGAACTGTGCCAGGGTGAGCCAATCACGGAGGTCTTCGGCGCCGCCGTACTTTTCTTTTACCAGTTTGTTGAAGCTGATGGCGCTCTGGGCGCCGCTGGCGCAGTAGTCGTGCAGTCCCCACATGCGTCCCTGCGGCCACAGCGCACTGTCGGGAAGGGTGGCGCGCATGCTCTCGAGAGTCATGATGTTGGGCATGCCCATTTCGCTGTGGAGGGTGCGGGTGGCCCTTTCGGCAAAGTAATACTTGAGCGGCATGGCACGGTAGGGGCCGTGCCCGCTCACCACATCGGCAGCGGAGTTGGGGATGTAGAGGATGCCGGGATGGTACTTGTTCACCAGCTCCCGCAACCCCTGGTCGAGGGCCTTGGGAGGATAGCCTTCGTTGCGGCCACAGTAGAGCGCTATGGAAGGATGGTTACGGAGACGCAGCAGTAGGTCCCGGGCATTGTCAAGGAACATCAGGTTGTCATCAGGGTCGGGACCGTCCCAGGGGTTGGCCAGCCAGAAGTCCTGCCACACCAGGATGCCATACTTGTCGCATGCCTCCCAGAACTCTTCGTCGCCGGTCATCCCCACCCAGTTGCGGATCATGGTGAAATGCATGTCGCGGTGATAGCGGACAGCCGCATCGTATTCGCGGGCGCGGTAGCGCAACATCGACTCGGAAAAACCCCAGTTGCCGCCACGCGGGGTGATGCGGATGCCGTTGACGAAGATCTTCAGCTTATTGCCGGTGGTGTCATAGTCCATCTGGCGGATGCCGGTGCGGAGATCCTTCTGATCGGATACCTGTCCGTCCGGAGTGACGAAGGCCAGATGCACGTCGTAGAGGTTAGGACGGCCATAGCCGTTGGGCCACCATAGGCGGGGCCGGGAGAGGTGCAGCTGCGGATGGGTGGAAGGGTTAAAGACGACCCTCTTGGTGGCTTTGGCCTCGAGCTCGACCGGTGTTTCAAAAGATATCTTCCCGAAGGATCCCTGTAATTTCCCCTTTACCCGTTGATCGGAATGGTTGGTCACCTGTACGAGGATGGAGATGTCAGCAGTGGTGGTGTCGGGCAAAGGAAGATGGGTTATGACCGACGGATCGTGGAGGGTGACGGGACCGCTGGCCTGGAGCCAGACGTCGTTCCAGATGCCGGCGTCGCGACCGCGGATGGTGGGGATCCAGTCCCAGCCGATGGTGGCATGGAAAGTGGGGTTGTCGGCGCCCAGCACACCGCCGTTGAGGCCGGGACTCTCGAAGGTTTTTTCCTTTACTCCGCCGGGATGGGCGTTGGGATGGATCTTTACGAGGAGGACATTGGGTCCCTCCTCCCTGAGCAGGGAGGTGATGTTGAATTGTGTTCGTGTGAAGGCGCCGTCGATACGGTCGAGGAGGGTGCCGTTGAGCCACACCTCTGCCTTCCAGTTGATGCCGTCGAAGTGGAGCCATACCGTCCGGTCGCGGAAGGACGAAGGAAGGGAGAAGACATTGCGGTACCAGAAGTCGCCCAGGAAAAACGACTCAGAGACCATCAGCTGGTTGTCGCCGTAGTTGGGGTCGGGGAGGGCGCCGGCGTCGAGGTAGCTGCTGAGGACGGTGCCCGGCACGGTGGCGGGGAGCCAACGGCTGTCATCGTAGCCGGGACGGGAGAGGAGATAGGGGTCATCCGGCGTCTGGGAGGCACGCTGCAGCTTCCACCGGCCACCGGCCAGCAACATCTTGTTCTTCCCGGGCGGAGCGGCAGGATGGGGTGTGGTAACAAGACCGCCGCTACCCCAAGCCTCCACCTCGCTCAAAACGAAATAGTGCCCGCCCGCAGGCTCGTCCATGACGATCTTGAGATAGCGCCCCCGCCGGGATGAGACGGCGGTGAGCACATTCTTTTTCGTGCCGGAAAAAGTGGCAAAGGAACGCCAAGTATGCCTGTCATCGGAAAGGAACACCTCGCCGTGACGGGGAGGGACGATCCAGTGGAGGACGATACTATCAAGACGGGCGGGAGCCCCCAGGTCGGTGATGAGCCATTGCGGTGCGTCGTCCTCGCTCATCCAGGCACTGACAAAATGGAGCGAAGGCTTCAGCTCCAGCGGCCTTCCCCGGTGCAACAGAACAAACTCTCCCACCAGCCACTGCTGCATGACCGGCGAGCGGACCGACATCTTGTAATAACGGTAATGGGCCGGAGCGGAAAAAGAGAGGGTCGGCATAAAGATCTTTCCTAACGGGAAGAAAGTGGTGTCGACAAGGTCGCCATATCCTTTTGCAGTGCTGAGGAGCGTCCAGGTCTTCCCGTCGTCGGAGCCCCACGCCCGGCATTCCCAGGGCCCCTTCTTGCCGTTGTACAAGTACCACAGCGGTATCACCAGGCGGATACCATCCACCTCGGGCAGGGACCTCCGGCCTAAAAGACCCATGCTCACCCAGATCCCTGAGCCTTCGACCTTGACGGTG
>Ga0256835_1002517_pt1 | contig 10029 bp, 7 predicted proteins | sample PIR30metaG_FD_185972 | JGI IMG/M metagenome (GOLD analysis project Ga0256835, IMG submission 185972) | Hydrothermal vent microbial communities from East Pacific Rise, Pacific Ocean - PIR-30 | ecosystem: Environmental > Aquatic > Marine > Hydrothermal vents | place: Pacific Ocean: East Pacific...
CATCGTCCTCCTCGGGTCCGCCACTATCATCTTGAAGCCGCTCCTCCTCAGGCCGAACCTAGCTATGGCCACCCTAGCGGCTACGGCGTGCCTCTGCCTAGCCTCGGAAATTAACCTGGTTATGGCTGGGTGCGTCTCGGCGGGGTTGTAGCCTATTATGAACAGCGTTCTCGCATTGACAACGTCGTTTATCGGGTTGGTCATGGCTGCCGAGCCGAAGGCGTTCTTAAGCGCGGCGACTGTCGGGGAGTGGCACAGCCTCGCGCAGTGGTCGACGTTGTTCGTCCCCATGCCGGCCCTGGCGAGCTTCTGCATGAGGAAGTTCTCCTCGTTCGTGCACCTGGCTGAGGAGAGGAAGTATGCCCTGTCCGGATCGCCTGCGGACTTAACCTCCTTAAACCTCTCCGCAAGAATCCTTATTGCCTCGCCCCACTCGATCTCCTTGAAGCCCGACTCGGTGCGTAGGAGGGGCTTCCTAAGCCTGTCGGGGTGGTCTATAACCTTCCACCCGTATATCCCCTTAGGGCAGAGCACCCCCGCGCTGACCGGGTGGTCGAAAATCCTCTCGACGCCTAGGACCTTACCCTCCCTAACAACTAGGTAGAAGCCGCAGCCGGCGCCGCAGTAGGGGCACACGCTCTGAACAAGCCTGACCTTACCGCCGGCGACGCGTGTCCCGGCAGCCGCTTCAGAGCCGCTCAAGCCTCACACCCCCAGCCTCTCCCTCAAAGCCCTAACCCTCTGGACGAGTAGGGCGAAGGGTATCTTAACGGGGCAGACGTCCTCGCAGGACCCGCACTCAACGCACTTATCGTACATGTAGGTTAGGGTGCTGAGCTGCCAGACCGTGGGTGAGGTGTTCTCCCTCCACACGAATATCTCCTTACCGCTCCTTATGGGGCAGGCGTGCCAGCACTCCAGGCACATCATGCACCTCGACAGTATCTCGGCAATGTCGCTTGAGTCGAGCTCGTCGAACTGCGCCTCACGAGCTATTTCGGAGATCATAGTTATGAAGGCTATGGACTCCCTCCTCAACGCCCTCCCCTCCGGCGGGGCCTCCAGCACCTCAACCCTGCCCTCGCCGATCATGCCGGTCAGGACCTCAGCCCCCCACCTAGTGAGCGGTATTGCGTAGGTGTACTTCCTGTACTCCGGCAGTAGGCCCCAGTAACCGCACGCTATGTCGGAGTACTTGGGCACCCTATTCAAGCACCTCATGCATGCGGGCCTGTAGCCCTTACTGACCGCCTCCTTCATGTACCTGATCCTAACGCTCCTCCCGTCCTTAAGCACGACCTCAACGTACTCCTTCTCGAAGCGGATGTCCTTAACGTCGGTCGCGCCTAGGGAGCCGGCCGACTCTAAAGCCTCGCTGAGGAGTAGGGGGTTGAATAGCCCTCCGCAGTTAAGCCCTATCATGAATATGTTGCTCCTCCTAAACAAGCCCTTATCCACGAGGTACTTGACGGCAAGCTCCTCACAGGGCTTGACAGTCACCGCGACGCGCTCGTCAGGCCTTACGTAGTCCCTCAGAACCTTAGCTATGTTTAGAGGGGCGTAGCTTACGGACCCCGCCACACCCTCAACCTCGGAAGGCGAGGTTATGAAGGCCGGGACCCCGCCTAAGGGGGTGGGGCCGGACTTAACCGTGACTACGGAGTCAACAATGCCCTTCTCGAGAAGGTACCTCATGAGCTCGGGGACGAGGCCGCCGAGCGTTGACCTCCTCCTCAGCCCCTCACTCAAGGACCTGACGTAGTAGTGCTGGCCGACGACGGCCTGCCTAACAGGCTTTACTTCAGCCAATGTAACCGACCACCATAATACAATAAAGCTCTTGCAATATTAAGCTGTAGCGCGGTAAAGCACTTTAAATAACGGGTCGAACCGACTTCAACAGTATAAGCATGTGGTGCGGCGCGGCGCCCGCAGCCCCCGCCAGTCCTTCGGGAGGGTGCGGTAAGGTTTATAAGCAATGTTAGCTCACCCATTGAGAAAGGAGTGTGTGGGAGAGAAGGTAGTGAGGGTAGTGAAGGAGGTGGTGAGTCGTGAGGTCCATGCCGACGCTGCCGAAGGTGCTGCCGAAGGTCTCGGTAAGGAAGAAGCTGGGTAGGGGGAGGGGCTTCGACCCGGCGTTCACGCTCCTGGCCATGGAGGGGTTCTTCGGCGGCTTCTACGTCGCCGTCTCGAGAGGAGTTACCCCGGTCTTCCTAGTCTACATAGGGTACGGGCTTAAGGGGCTCCTAGCGTTCAACGCGTTAGCAGGCTTCCTAGGCGCGGTCACCGCCCTAGCACTCTACAGGAGGGTCGGTAGGAGGGGCGCGGCCCTCAAGGGCAGGATGCTGGCGGCCATGGCTGTGGAGAGGATAATGTGGTTCTCAATACCCTGGGTTGCCGGGCCCTCACCGGCCCAGACAGCGCTGATTTACGGGGCGGCCTTCGCCTCAACAATACCTACCGGCATATTCATGTCGGCGGCGTTCCTGAAGTGCTTCGACGAGCGGAGGTACAGGAAGCTAATGACCTACAGGGTCATGCTGGCCAGCGCCGCCGCCGTTCTGGGGCAGGGCCTTACGGTAGCCGTGCTGGCGTTCGGTGAGGGTGTGTGGAAGTACTACACGCTGTACCTGATGGCGTTCGCTGTCTCGCTAGTCTCCCTAATACTCGTCGGCCTCGCCCCGATCAAGAGGGTCGTCGTTAGGGCTGAGGAGGCGGTGGTTAGGGGTGAGGAGGAGGTTGAGGCTGAGGCCAGCAACACCTACCTCCTCTTCGTGATGGCCTTGGCGAGCACCTCACTACTCAGCATAGCTTGGGTCCCGCACCTGATGAGGGACCTCGGCGCCCCAGACTACTTCGCAGCGCTGATAGGGTTCGTGCAGACCGTGACGAGCATATTCGCCAGCCTATTCTGGGCTGGGAGGGACTTCAGAACCTACAGGTACGCCTTCGTGATGCTGGCGCTCGTACCCATACTCATATACCTAACCCCAATACCTGAGGCTCAGGTCGGGATAGCAGTGCTTTACGGCGCCGCCGTCGTCGGCACGAACCTATTCACGAGCTTCGCGTACTCTAGGGTGGCGGGCAGGCTAGGCATAATTAGGGCCGCAACCCTCCTGACGAGCGCCTACGCCCTCTCCCTACTGATAGCGTCGCTCGTCGGCTACGCCCTAATCGAGAGCACCGCCCTAGTGTTCGCGGCTGCGGCCGTCTTCTCGATACTGGCGCTGGCCATAGGGCTCACGACGCTCAAGCACACCGCCATAGTGCCGCCGAACCACGTTAGGGTGTACGCGAGGATACTCTACCACACGTCCGTCGTCAGCTACAACTACGTAATGACGGCTGCGGAGAACACAGCTAAGGCCGCTCTGAAGACGGCCGCCCTCATAGCGGTGCTGGCGATACTCTTCATAATATACAGGACGCTGTACTACATAATCCTGCTGACGCACTAGCGCCGAGCGGCTACCGACCCTCCTCAAGAATGTTGCTTACCTCCAGCGCGACGCCCTCATGCGTAGCCCTAATGCTAGCCAGATCCCCATTCCTAAGGGCTCCGGGCTCGAGCCCCGTCATCGACTTAAGCTCCGCCGCGGTGGATGAGGATGCCACGGCGGCGAAGTACGTTCCCGCCCTAACCACGTACGCCCTGTAGTACTCCCTCCTGACCTCACCTGCTACGTTATCGGAGACGTAGTTCAGCGCCAGCGCCTTGATCGACCCGCCCACGCCGGCCGAGAGTATGGCTAGGGTTAACGCCGTCTCAACCGCCTCCGCCCTAATAACCCTCCTCAACCCCGTCTCGAGCGGGGGGTTGTCGGCTAGGAAGAGCGTTAGGGCTACGGTGTCCGACCTTCTGGGAGGGCCTAGGAGGGCCGACTTACTGACCCTCCCGTTATGGGCCACGTAGATCTCAGTCCCGTCACGCACTATGGCGTGGTGTGGGTGGGCGTCAACCCAGGTGATCGCCTCACCCTTAGACGCCCTCCTAGCATGCACGACCCCGACGAAGACCTCGCCCTCCGACCCGGAGAGCATCTTAAGCAGGCCGCGGATCCCCTCGGAATCCTCGTATATTGGCCTGCCGAACCTCATGTGGTGAACCCTCCAGGCGCCGCCCTTAAGCACCGCTATGGCGAAGCCCCACCCGTCCCCGTGCACCGGGTTCTTAACGCCGAGCGCTTCGAGCAGCGGGTCGTGGGCGGCTGACCTGGCCAGCGACTTGATTAGGGCGGCGAGCTCCGGCAGCCCGTCTACGGTCGCTGCGAACGCGGCAAGCCTACACACGGGAACCGCCTCAAGTAAGTAGCGGCGGCGTAACTATGAGCTTTTCCCCTTAAAATCGTTGATGCCCCCGCTCACTCCCTTCGGGGCGGGAGGTAGTCGTGGAAGAAGTACCACGCCGCGAACACACCTATGGATAGCCCGATCCCTATGCTCACGCCCCACGCTAGGGCGGTCTTAACCTGGTTCGATATGCTGGTTATGTCTAGGATCAGCACGATGGTTATGAAGAAGGAGAGGAGGAATATGAAGCCCCTCAGCTTGGCCTCCATCCTAATCCTATGCATTATGGCGTTGAACGCTATGAAGACGAACACTATGAGGAACACCACGCTCACGACCCTAGCCGCGTAGTTCAGCACGGCGTCGAGGGTGCTGACCTGGCCGGGGAATAGCGTTACGGCCACTGAGTACAGGGCCAGCAGCGCTATCCCTATGTTCATCAACGCTATGATCAGGTTAGTCACGCTGAAGTACGTCTCCTTAAGTATGGGCTTAACGAGCTCGTCAATCCTTAAGGCGGTCAGGAGCTTCTTAACGAGCTTCGTCAGTATTAGGGCCACGCCTACGTAGATAGCTATTATGGCTAGCGTGATGAATATGTAGGGCAGGGAGGACACGAAGTCCCTTAAAGCCAGCTTAAACGCCTCCTTAAGCACCGTCGTGTTGAACCTGCCGGCCACCGACGCGTTGGCGGCCGCCCACACCTCCACGCCCCCCACACCAGCCACCGTGATGTGGGGATTACGGGATTAATAACAATCCCTCATGAGTCAACGTGGGCGGCACGCTTGAGGGAGGGGAAAGCAGATATACCGCCGCACCCCAGAGAAGATGTGCTGGATGTTAGAGCCGGCGCGGGTGGCGGGCATGCAGGAGCTTGAGACGATCATATGGCTTATAACGGCGAGATGCAATCTCGCCTGCAGGACGTGCTACGCCTCCAGATACGGGGGTGAGGCCGAAGCAAGCTTTAACGACGTCGTTAGGGTGCTGCGTGAGGCGGCGGAGGCGGGCGTAGCGCACGTCCACATAACGGGTGGGGAGCCGCTGCTGAGGGGCGACACCCTAGACATTGTTAAGGAGGCGTTGGACCTGGGGCTAGAGACGACGCTATTCACGAACGCCACCATCCTCACGGAGGAGGCCGCCAAGCGCCTCGGGAGGCTGGGGATTAAGGTCTACACGAGCATGGACGGCCCCTCAAAGAAGGTTCACGAGTCGGTGAGGGGGGCCGGGAGCTGGGACTCCCTGCTTAGAGGCTTAACCCTGCTTAAGAGGTATGGGGTTAGGCTCCACGTCAACGTGACTGTCTCGGAGCTTAACTGGGGGTGCGTGGCCGAGGCCCTTAGGAAGGCGCTCGAGTTAGGGGCTGATGAGGTATCCATAATACCTGCGATGCCTGCCGGCAGGGCCTTAGCGCTCGGCACCTACGTAAGGCCCGAGCACTACCTGAGGGCGTTGCTCGACGTTGAGGGCTTTGCCGAGGAGCTGGGGGTCGAGGTTGAGGTTTGGTGCACGCCCTTCCTAAGGTTAGTTGTGGCGTCGCCCCTACTGGTTAACGGGAACTGCAGGGACTGGGGCGTCATGGACTTAACGCCCTCGGGGAAGTCCGTGGTGTGTGACGTCCTGGGCGTCGTGACGGCTGACGTGCTTAGGGAGGGGTTGATGAGGGCTTGGGCTAAGACGTTGAGCCACCCGATAATTAAGGCGTCTGAGGCCGGCGGTAGGGAGCCCCCATGCGCCGACTGCCCCGTTAGGGAGGCGTGTAGGGGAGGGTGCTACGCGAGGTCCTACATACTTAGAGGCAGGGCGGACGCCCCGGACCCCCTATGCCCTAGGGCTGCCGGCGTCTTAAGGCGTGCCGGCCTGCCTTAACGCGCCCGCCCGCCGCATCCCCATCGGCGGGCCTGCGCTTAAGTATAAAAGGGGGAGGGGGTTACTCATTCTACGGTGAAATTATGGGCATGGCGGGTTACGGTAGCGACGCCCTCGCGATCATGAACGCCGGCGGACCTCCACGTAGGTTGCCGGGCGGGCGCGGCAGCTTAATCGGCGTGTCTAGCGTGGGGATCGATGCGGGCGCACGTACCCGCATTAGTTAATTACGTCACGCAATACTTGCTTGAGGTGAGGAGTATTATCCGCAGGTCCGTATAAGGTGAGGGGGTCGTACAACCCGGTTAAGGTTGAGGAGGTAGTTCTCAAGTTCTGGAGCGAGAATAAAGTATACGAGAAGGTTAAGAGGGAGTGCTGGGGTAGGAAGGCGCCGGTATTCGCGTTCCTGGAGGGGCCGCCCACAGCCAACGGCTTCATGCATGTGGGGCACGCTAGGGGCAGGACGATAAAGGATGTGAAGCTCCGCTACATGAGGATGAGGGGCTACCGCGTATGGGATCAGGCCGGCTGGGACACTCAAGGGCTTCCGGTGGAGATAGAGGTTGAGAGGAAGTTCAGGTTAAGGTCTAAGAAGGATATAGAGAAGCTAGGCATCGAGAGGTTCGTTGAGGAGTGCAGGAAGATAGTTGACTACTACGTCGGGATCTGGGAGAGGGCGAGCAGGAGGCTGGGGCTCTGGCTGGATTACGAGCACGCCTACCAGACTAGGCACCCTAAGTACATTATGTACGTCTGGTCATTCATAAAGAAGGCGTACGAGAAGAACCTCCTCTACGAGGGCTTGAGGGTCATACCCAGGTGCCCGCGCTGCGGGACCGCCTTAAGCAGCCATGAGGTCGCCCTAGGGTATAGGGAGGTGGACGACCCGAGCGTGTACTTCAAGCTGCCGCTGGCCGACGAGCCGGGAACCTACCTCATAGCGTGGACGACCACCCCCTGGACGATAATAGCTAATGAGATGGCGGTAGTGCATCCCGACGAGACCTACGTCGTGCTCGAGGTTAGCGGCGAGAGGTGGGTTGTCGCTGAGGGTAGGCTGGAGCCGTTCGCTAAGGATGTAGGGCTAAGCAACTACAGGGTTGTCCGCAGGCTGAAGGGCAGGGAGCTTGAGGGGAGGAGGTACCGCCACCCGCTGATGGAGGAGGTGCCGTACCACAGGAGCCACGACAGCAGCCCATACCACACCGTATTCGCTGCCGAGTGGGTGACTATGGAGGAGGGCACCGGGGTGGTCCACGCTGCCCCGGCGCACGGGCCCGAGGACTTCGAGCTGGCGCGCAGGGTCGGTGTGGAGGTGTACACGCCCCTAAGGCAGGACGGGTACTTCAGCAGCGAGGCCGGCACCTTCAAAGACCTCTGGTTCGAGGACGCGAATGACCGCGTGATACAGGCGCTTAGGGGGAAGGGCCTGCTAGTCCATGCCGGAACCTACAGGCACGAGTACCCGTTCTGCTGGAGGTGCGACACGAGGCTATTCTACTACGCATCCCGCCAGTGGTTCATAGGGATACCTGAGGAGCTTAGGAGGAAGATGGTTGAGGAAGTGTATTCGATGAGGTGGGCGCCCGCATGGGCCGCTAAGAGGATGGGTGACTGGGTCGAGAACGCTAAGGACTGGTGCGTCAGTAGGGAGAGGTACTGGGGGACCCCGCTACCCGTCTGGAGGTGCGGTAAGTGCGGCCACACCGTCGTCGTCGGGAGCCTCGAGGAGCTTAAGGAGCTAGCGCTGAACCCCGATGAGGTTCCCGACGACCCCCACAGGCCGTGGATAGATAGGGTGAGGCTGCGCTGCCCTAAGTGCGGCGGCGTGATGCTTAGGGAGCCCTACGTGGTTGACGTGTGGATGGATAGCGGGGCGGCGCATACGGCGGCGCTGGCGCAGTACGGCTGGCTCGACCTGCTGAGCGAGCTATACCCGTACACGTGGATCACGGAGGCCGCTGACCAGACTAGAGGCTGGTTCTACACGCTCCTAGTGACGGCGACGATATGGTATGGGAGGAAGCCCTACCTCGAGGTCCTGCTGCAGGGCCACGTTCTCGACAAGTACGGTAAGAAGATGAGTAAGAGTAAGGGCAACGTGATATGGGCTTTAGACTGGATGGAGAGGTACGGGGCAGACCCGATGAGGCTGTTCCTGCTGAGCAGAGCGCCGTGGGACAGCATAAACTTCGACCCCGACGAAGTCAGCAGGTACCGCAGCTACCTAAACATACTCTGGAATACGGTCAAGTTCGCCGACACGTACATGGGGCTAGACCGCTGGGGGCCGAAGGGCCTCCCGAAGGACGGCCTAGCGCCGGAGGACAGGTGGGTGCTGTACAAGCTGCATCAAGCCCTCAGGAGGATGGGTGAGGCCATAGAGAGCGATAACATGCACCGCGCCGTGCAGGCATTCGTCGACACCGTCGTCGAGCAGGTCAGCCACAGGTACATACCGCTGATAAGGCCTAGGGTCTGGGAGGAGGAGATGACTGAGAGTAAGGAGGCCGCCTACGCAACGCTCTACCACGTGCTGAAGTCCCTGATCCAGGTGGCGGCGCCTCTAACGCCCTTCATAGCCGAGTACCTGCACCAGGCGTTCGTAAGGAAGTACGAGCCCTCAAGCCCGGAGAGCGTCCACCTAACGAGCTGGCCTTCAGTGCCTGAGGACCTGCTGGACGAGAGGACCTACGTCGTTGTTGAGGAGCTCTTCGAGGCGTCTGAGAAGGTGCTTGCGGCCAGGAGCGAGAGGAAGCTTAAGAGGCGCTGGCCCCTGCGGAGGGCAGCCATAGTCGTTAAGGATGGCGAGTGGGTTGAGGCGTTCAGGGAGGCTGCAGGCATTCTGGCCAGGTTCGCCAACATAAAGGGTGTTGAGGTGGCTACGCAGGAACCTGAGTGGGCTTCGGAAGCCCTCCGCGCGGAGACCGAGCACGCGGTGGTCTACGTGGATATGGTGCTTGATGAGGAGACCCTGCTGGAGGGCCTGGCTAGGGAGGTGATAAGGAGGGCGCAGGTGCTTAGGAAGGAGTTGAACCTGCCTATAGAGTACGTGGCTAACGAGCTCGTAGTGTACGCGACGGGCAAGGTGCTCGAGGCCGTGAGGAGGCATGAGGAGCTGATAAAGAGTGAGGTGCGCGTGAAGAAGCTAACGATAGCGGGCGAACCCGTAGGGGCGAAGAAAGCCGTGATCGAGAACCTGGGCGAGTTCGAAGTAAAGCTCAACCCCTAACACTTAAAGGCAGGGTCCCACGCCTTTTCACCACTACCCGTACTAACGCACGCTAGGCACTGAGCGCTGCCCTAGCAAGGAGCTAGGGCTTCAGATGGGGTGCGCCCTAAAACCTGCTTAGGAAGATCTCCCGGGGAAAAACTCTCTAAAGCTACGTTTAGCCGGGCACGCCCTCAGCCACCGGCAGCCGCCCGCCGTAGGCGACGTAGGGTGACTGGAAGTTATCGATCTCGTGGAACCACTCCTTCAGCGTGTTGTAGGCCGGCTTCTTAGTCAGGTCGGCGTGAAGCACGCCGAAGTGCTTCTCCTCGGGCAGGCCGCTGGCTTGGGGCTCGTCTATCAGCTCGTACCAGCTTAGGAATGCTACGTAGTGCTTCTGAGCGATGTTAAGTATGGCTGGGAACGCCTGATTAATGTACTTAACCTGATTCTGCTCGTTAGCGTATATCGGGAACCACGGGAACCATGTGGAGTAGCCTGTCTCCATTATCGCGGGTATCTTCCCGTACTTATCCGCTATGTTGATTAGCTGCGTGAGCGGCGACCAGTCGCTGAAGGATGTTGGCGACCATGTTCCTGGGTAGTGGTCAATAGCTATTATGTCGAAGTACTTGCCTGACGCCTTAATC
>Ga0256835_1002518_pt1 | contig 10019 bp, 10 predicted proteins | sample PIR30metaG_FD_185972 | JGI IMG/M metagenome (GOLD analysis project Ga0256835, IMG submission 185972) | Hydrothermal vent microbial communities from East Pacific Rise, Pacific Ocean - PIR-30 | ecosystem: Environmental > Aquatic > Marine > Hydrothermal vents | place: Pacific Ocean: East Pacific...
TATTCATTCGGGCCTGGATCCCAATTTAATTTATTGCTATTCGGCCTTTTCGTATGACAGCTATGAAAATTATACCCATACTGCCCATACAAGTGCTCAACCATATGACAACCATATAACTATAAAGGTTTCAAAAAATTCGTTATCCAATCCTGGTGAAGTGGTTGATTTCACGGTACACGCTAATGGAGCAGGTTTTACTTTCACTTATAATTTTGGAGATGGAAAAACTTTAACAACTTCTCAAAATAAGATTAGCCATAAGTATCTTGCTGCTGGTACATACATGTTTACAGTCACTATAAAAGATAAAAAAGGCCGTAGCGTAAAAAGAAGCGAAGAGATAAAGGTGAATGATGTGGTTCCGGCAAAGCCAATTGCCCTAAAGCTACAATAGTAGACTAAGATATAAAAATGTGAAGAACGTAAAAAAGGCCGCTCCATTAGAGCGGCCTATGTAACATAAGGTCTAACTTTATCTTTCTGCGTGCCACACTCGCAAGACCTATCAGACGAAAGGATCCCCAGCTGGCTATCTCTGCTCCATTTCGCCCTGCCCTACGGCACCAACCATCAGCAGATCCTGTATCCAAAATATCCAAAATTTTGAACAACAGGCCAGACAGTAAAAGGTTTTCCTCCAAATAAAAAAGCGTGTGTTACAGACGCCTTTTCTTTTTTGATATTGGTCGGGACGAGAGGATTTGAACCTCCGACCCCCTGAACCCCATTCAGGTGCGCTTCCAGACTGCGCCACGTCCCGACATTAGATCAAGAAGCTATTTTGATTAACATCTTTAGCCTTAATCGTCAAGAAAACAGAATCAAACCTTTCAAAAAAACAGATTATCTTTTTATCTTGAAGTGATCCCCGATTTTTGTACAGTTGATCTGACATTTTTTGATCGCCTTCGCTTTTTCCTCAAGCTGCAAGAGCAAACTCATAGACTTCATCAGGGGTCTGGTCGTTGAGACTTTGATGAAATCTATCCTGATATATTGGATCCCTTGATCCGAATTGCATATCTCAGGACTCCCATGTCGGGAAAGAGCCATCTCAAGACAAGCCACGCAAAACTCAGCATCCAGGGTGTTAGATATGCTCCAGGCAAGTATCTTTCGGCTATACCAATCCATGATTACACAAAGAAACATAAAGCCTCCGTCACTTGGTTGGGAGTTATAACCATTTTTTGTGTATGGGCATAAAGAGGAATGCGGCGTATCCTGCTGATGTGATTTTTCGCAGATCATAATTCAGTAAAGGAGGATACGCCACCTGACCAAGGATACCGTAGTAACATTCAAAAAAACCAGCAGAGGTGGAGTTGGAGCATTTTCTGGCAGAATATGAGCATGTCCGTGATGCCAAGGGACGAAGAGCAATCGTCAGAAACGATTATTTGCCAAAGCGCAAGATATTGACTGGCCTGGGTCCTGTGGAGATACGAGTTGCCAAGACAAGGGACAGGAGCAGATCAGGTATTGTTTTCCGATCTTCTCTGTTGCCTCCCTATATCAAGCTGACAAAAAGTGTGGAGAATGTACTGCCCTGGCTTTATCTCAAACGACTAATAAATGGATGTCCTTTATTCAAAGACAAGGGGATGTGTTTCAAGAACCACTGTTTTGGCTATGGTGTTCCGTCTGGGACAATGTGCAGAAAAAGGCTGGCAAAGGATTCGTGGATTTCGCCGTCTGACAGACGTTGTGCAAGGAATACGATTTATTTATTGGCATTGACGAAAGATCACTTCAGCATGAGGCTGCATGATGCCATACGCAACATTTGACTATAACTCATCACAAGAGAATCATGGTCATCTGGGAGCAGAAGATCTGGCAATTATGCTCATGTTGTTATAGGCTTTTAATTTTAATATTTTTTATATTAATACCTTCCATCCATAAAGACGTCATTCTCAGATCCGGTCAAGTTTCCATTTATTTTTAGATTAGAAATCCGATTAATAAATGGATGCCCTTTTATTCATTCATCCTTTTTTATCCCAAAAAGGCCCGATTGTTTATCGGGCCTTTAGGTCAATCCTGATTGAGGAATCGAATCATTATCACTTCAGCACCTTCCTGCGAGCAAAGCCAGCGATGCCAAGGAGACCAGCACCAAAAAGGAGGATAGTCGCAGGTTCGGGGACGGGGGCGACATCAGTTATACCAACAACCATATCTCTAAAATCTTCATCCCCGCCACTTGGCAAGTCCTCAAAAGCAACAATAATATCACTCCCCAAAAGGGCGTTTACTGTATTGTCTCGCGTATCAAAAATCATCACATGATCATAATCATCCTCATTTAAGGACGTATGGGAATACCAGTAATCATATTGTTTATCAGTTCCCGTTCTTTCATCATGTAAATAGAAACCAAAGGTGGTACCGATTGAGACCTTGTTGCTGGTACCAGATATCCAAGCCTCACCAGTACTCACATCAAAAGCTATGGTCTTCGATGTTAGAGCGTCCTCTGAACCAGAAAACACTTCTAACATACCAGTTATACTAATATCTCCATTAGCATCCGTTGTAAAACCATAGATTCCAAAAGCATTTGTATCCTTCCAGCCAGCAATTTCTAACATAAGGAATGCAGTGGCATCATCAGTTGTTCCATCAGTATCAGTCAAATATGCTGCTTCCGCACCTGTGTCTTTATACTTATCTGTGCCTGAAAATTCAGTGATATCATACAGAGTTGATGGTATAGCCATAGCCTGACTTACCATGAAAGTACCCACGGCCAATACGGCCATTAAAACTATAATCTTTAAATTTCCTAAAACTGTCCTTTGCATCTTAACCTCCTTTTTATCTATAATTTTGTTTTGTGTTTTGTATCCAATCTATCTTCTCTCAAAAGACCCTCCCGCCAAGCAAGTATGCACCCCCCTTCTTATAAGTTTTTTCAAATTCTTTAGATTGTTATTGTTATAGATAGCTTGCATATAATATGCCAATATTAAAGAATTAAATTCATGCTTTTCCCTTCAAACACGAAAGATAACGGTGTTCTTTTTGGATTTTGAGAAAAAAGTTCCCTTTTAGGAAAAATTTTTCCATGAAAAAAAATGGAATTCTAATAAAGTCTAAATAGAGTGAATAAAGTGAATAATGAATAAAGGACATCCATTTTTTAATTGAAACTCTTTGTTAATGTTAAAGATGCTAGCCTTTGGTGAAATAGACCAGACAAGGAATTAGCCATGACAATTGCCCGTTCTTCTTTAGTGTCAGTTGAAACAACTCCTTGGTATCACTGTGTTTCCAGGTGTGTAAGAAGGTCTTTTCTTTGTAGTAAGGACCCTGAGACTGGAAAGGATTTTTCTCACAGGAAGCAGTGGATAGCAGACAGGATAAAGGAGCTTGCTTCAGTATTTTGTATCAGGGTGGCTGCTTATGCAGTAATGAGCAATCACTACCATGTGGTCCTGTTTCTGGATAAAGAAAAGGCGGAATCACTTAGTGATACGGAAGTGTTAGAAAGATGGTATTCAATTTTTGAAAGGCCCATTTTAGGAAGGAAATTTCTCGAATTTGGAAAAGAGAATCTGAGTAAAGCTGAACGTGCTGAAGTTGAAGAGCTTATAAAGGAGTTTAGAAAGAGGCTTTATGATCTTTCCTGGTTTATGAGGTGCTTAAATGAGCACATAGCCAGAAAGGCCAACCGGGAAGACAGGGTAAGGGGCAGGTTTTGGGAAGGAAGGTTTAAGAGTCAGGCCTTACTTGATGAAAGGGCCCTTCTTGCAGCCATGAGCTATGTGGACTTAAACCCTGTTAGGGCAGGGGTAGCAAAAAGTGTAAGCGAATGTGAACATACATCTGTAAAGGACAGGATTTCTGGTCGAGATAAAGAAAAACTTATGTCCTTTGAAGATGAAGCAAAAGGAGAAGAACCGCCAATTCCCTGTTCCTTTAAAGATTATTTAGAGCTTGTTGACTGGGCGGTCAGGGCCTTAAGAAAAGAGGGCAGAGGCTATATCAAGGACAATGTTCCCCGGCTTATAAATGAAATTGGCATGGAGCCAAAGGGATTTTTGTCTTTTGCCAGAAGTTTTTTAAAGGAATTTGGCCATGCAGTGGGAAGCCCAGGGGCATTAACGAGGCTTCGAGATCAAAGGCTTGTGCACCATATAAAAGGCATGAAGGCAGCCAGAGAGGTTTTTGTAAAAAAGGCCGCGTAATTTAGTCCTGAAGGTTTGCTAGTCCTGAAAATAGTGTCATGCTTTATTTGGGGTGTAATTATTGACAAAAATTTTTGTTCTATATAAATCTAGACAGTCTAGACAAGCTATTCAAGGAGATATTTATGAAAGAAAAGGTGTGGCAATTACAAGAGGCTAAAAACAAATTTAGTAGATTGGTCAAGGAGGCGCGTAAGAGCGGCCCTCAAATAGTGACTAAACATGGTCGAGAGGCCGTGGTTGTTTTATCTTTCGAAGAATATCAAAAAATGCGATCCCCTCTTTTTTGGTAAATCTCCCCTAAAACAAGTAGATATTGATTTTTCAAAACTTAGATCTAAGGAAATGCCTAGAAAAGTTGAAATATGAAATACTTACTAGATACTTGTGTGATTGCTGAGCTTATCAAGCCGAAGCCTGATAACAATGTTGTCCATTGGTTGAAATTACAGGTTGAAAATCAATTATATATCAGTGTGCTCACCCTGGGAGAGATATCCAAAAGGATTGAGAAAGTAAAAGATGAGGTCAGAAAAAAGAAACTTCGTTTATGGTTAGAAAATGACCTTAGAGAGCGTTTTCGGAGACGAATTTTGCCGATAAATGAGCAAGTTGCCATGATTTGGGGGCAAATACAAGACAGGGCAGAAAATCAAGGGAAAGGAATGCCTGCTATTGATGGTTTGATAGCTGCCACAGGTTTGGCTTTCAATATGATAATTGTGTCTCGGAATATTTCTGACATGCAAGCCAGTGGTGCTGTTTTGCTTGACCCTTGGAATTTAAATCAGTTGGGCTAACAAATGAAGTGCAAAGGCTATCTGCTGCTCTGTAAATCTGGACCGTTTCATATCCTGCCTCCTCGTTTAATGTATACCATTTTCTAACATTTTGAACGGTCCAGTTTTCGGGAAGAAGACCAACTCTTAGAGGTGCTGCCTGCATCCTCCATTATATTTTTATTCTACAACTACAGAAGGTTAAAGGACTTAAGGATCTTTGCAAATTCGCCGTTCTTCTCTGCAAATGCCCGCAACGCCCGGATGAAATCCTGGAGACGGCCTTCTCTTTCTATCCGTTCGATGGCCTCATCCCTGGCCTTTCGTATGATCGTCCTTCTGTCCCAGTAGGCAAAGCCTATCACAACAGCGGTCAATGTTGTAAAGATGCCGGCAAGGATCCACATGAAATTCAGCATCTCCCTGAATCTTTCATTTATGTCTTCAAACCTCCTGTCTACCTGTTCAAAGCGTTTGTCTACCTGCTCGAATCTCTTGTCTACTTGCTCAAAGCGCTTGTCTACCTGCTCAAAGCGCTTGTCCATCTCCCGCTGGATCTCACTGAAACGCTTGTCCATCTCCCGCTGGATCTCACTGAAACGCTTGTCCATGTAGTAAATGACAAACTGGGTGTCTTTTGAAAGGCCGGAGGGCAGGGGTATGGAGCTGGAGGCAGACCCGGCCCTGCCTTTTTCCGCAAAAACAGGAACAGAAGCTGATATTGCGTATAGGGAGATTATAATAAAGACAAGAACAAGATAGAATGATTTCATCTTCTAGCTCCAGAACTTACCAATACCATCGGACAGAAAAAAACTTTTCCGGAAAAAACGGCCTTAAAAATAATATCCTACACTAATATGATATGGTCGCCTAACATGGCCGTCAAGTAAAGTTGTTCCCGGTTTAATGAACAGGTGTTACTGATCTTTCCAAAGTCAATAACTATCTGACATTGTAATATTCTTTATACCAGTCAATAAACTTTGGGATCCCAACTTCCAGAGGGGTAGAAGGTTTAAAACCCGTGTCACGCACAAGGTCATCTATATTTGCGTAGGTAGCAGGCACATCACCTGGCTGAAGGGGCATCAGATTTTTCCTGGCTTTCTTTCCAAGGGTATCCTCTATCACCTCTATAAAATGCATGAGCTCAACGGGTTGGTTGTTGCCGATATTATAAATCTTATACGGAGCATAGCTTGTACCTGGGTCTGGATTATCACCGTTCCAATCAGGATTGGGCTTGGCCGGCCTTTCCATCACCCTGACAACGCCCTCGACTATGTCGTCAATGTAAGTGAAATCCCGCTGCATCTTGCCATAATTAAAAACATCTATGGGCCTGTCTTCCAGGATTGCTTTTGTAAAAAGAAAAAGGGCCATGTCCGGCCTGCCCCATGGACCATAAACAGTAAAAAAACGCAGGCCCGTGCATGAAATACCAAAAAGATGGGCATAGGCGTGAGCCATTAACTCATTGGATTTTTTGCTGGCAGCGTAAAGGGAGACCGGATGGTCAACATTATCATGAACGCTAAAGGGCATCTTTGTGTTGGAGCCATAGACGGAACTGGATGAGGCAAACACCAGGTGTTTGACTTTTGTATGTCTGCACCCTTCCAGGATGTTCACAAAACCTACCAGGTTGGAATCCACATAAGACTGGGGATTAACCAGGGAGTAACGCACGCCGGCCTGGGCCGCCAGATTAACCACCGCATCAAAAGCCTCCTCCTTAAAGAGCTTTTCCATGGCCTTCTTATCGGCAAGATTAATCTTGACGAACTTGAACGCATCATACGGCCTTAAGATGTCAAGCCTTGCCTCCTTGATGGCTGGATCATAGTAGTCATTTACTATATCAAGCCCTACGACCTGGCAGCCTTCTTCCAATAGCCTTTTTGACAAATGAAAACCTATAAATCCGGCCGCACCCGTTACAAGTATCTTCTGAAAATCTTGCCTCATTTTCTATGGATTCCTTTCAGTATCAATTCAAATGTTCTTCGTTATCCGCTACTCCACGGTTACACTCTTGGCCAGATTTCTTGGCTGATCCACATCGCACCCCCTGGCCAGTGCAATCTCATAGGCTACAAGCTGAAGCGGAATGGTAAAAATAAATGGATTTAACTCTGGTGCCACCTTAGGAACAGATACCATAAAATGGCTTAACCTCTGCAGGCCCTCATCACCCTCAACCCCAACCGATATTACAATTCCACGCCTTGACTTGACCTCTTCCACATTGCTGACCATCTTTTCATAGACATGATCCTGCGGAACCAAGGCCACAACCGGCATATTCCTGTCTATAAGGGCAATAGGACCATGTTTCATCTCGCCTGCTGCATAACCCTCAGCATGGATATAGGAAATCTCTTTTAATTTCAGGGCCCCTTCAAGGGCTATTGGAAACTGGAGATGCCTTCCAAGGTACAAAAAATCACTGTACGTATAGAACTCGTCTGCCAGCGAGGAGGCGTCATTATGCCAGGCCTTCAATCTATCTTGAACAATCCTGGGAATATCGAGAAGGCCCTTGAGTTTGACTGATATCTGTGAGTGATCAAGGGTACCTCTTTGCTGAGCTAGATAGAGAGCCAGCAGATAAATGGCTGTTAGCTGGCTTGTAAAGGCCTTGGTGGATGCCACGCCTATTTCTGGACCTGCATGGGTATAAACAGTGCCGTCTGACTCTCTGGTTATGGTGCTTCCTACTACATTGCAAATAGATATGATGGATGAACCAAGCTCCTTTGCTATTCTAAGACCAGCCAAGGTGTCGGCCGTTTCTCCGGATTGGGAGATTGGAATGGTTAAACTGTTTTCGTCAAGAAGAAGATCCCTGTAGCGAAACTCGGAAGCAAGTTCTACCTCTACAGGCAGGCGGGCCCATTTTTCTATCCAGTATTTGCCGACAAGCCCGGCATGCCAAGAGGTACCACAGGCAAGAAGAACCACCTTGTTCAATCTGCGTATCACATCAGTTGAAAGCTCAATTTCTGGCAGTTCTACCTTGCCTGTTTCAGGTTCCATTCTTCCCCTGAAGGTGTTGAGGATCGCATCTGGCTGTTCGTAGATCTCTTTAAGCATGAAATGCTTGTAGCCGGCCTTCTCAGCCATGCCAGCATCCCACTTTATTTCCTGAACCTCTTTGTCGAGAATTTTGCCATCATCTAGTGATACAATCTTGAGACTTCCGGCTTTGAGGACTGCAAGCTCTCCATCATCCAGAAAAATTACACGCTTTGTGTAGGGCAGAAGAGCAGGGATATCAGAAGCCATGAAACATTCATTTTCAGACAATCCCAGCACCAAAGGACTCTGCTTCCTTGCAGCAATCAGCATCTCTGGCTGTTCAGCCCACAAGACACCAAGAGCATAGGCACCCTCAACATCTTTAAGGGCTCTCATGACTGCCTTTTCAAGATCATCTTCAAGGTATTTTTCAATAAGATGTGCCAGGACTTCTGTATCTGTGTCCGATCTGAAAGTATGTCCCTCTTCCTTTAATTGTTCTCTAAGCGGAAAATAGTTTTCTATAATACCATTATGTACCACCACCAATCTTCCAGTACAGTCACAATGCGGATGTGCATTTTCCTCTGTAGGCCTTCCATGAGTAGCCCAACGGGTATGCCCTAACCCTACGCTACTTTTTGTGCTTCTAAAATCTTCAAGAGCATCCTCCAGTACATTGAGCTTACCTTTGGCCCTGACTCTTTTAACGTCTCCGTTTTCAGGCCAAGCCACTCCGGCAGAATCGTATCCTCTATATTCAAGCCTTTTTAAACCATCCAGAAGAACAGGAAGTATCCTTCTATGCCCTACGTAACCAACTATCCCACACATTTAACATACTCCTTTATCTTGATCCTTCCTTGAAAAGAATAGTTTTTACTGTTTTTAGAATAATAAACAGGTCCATCAATACAGACATGTGTTTGATATAAAAAAGATCGTATTCCAGCTTTTTTTTGGCATCCTCAACGGATGCACCGTACGGATAGTTAATTTGTGCCCAACCCGTAATGCCAGGTTTAACTGTATGACGCTGATCATAAAACTTTATCTGCTGACGAAGCTCTTTCACAAATTCAGGGCGTTCAGGCCTAGGGCCAACAAAGTTCATATCACCTTTCAAGACATTCCACATTTGCGGTATCTCATCTATCCGAAGTTTTCTAATAACCTTGCCCACCCTTGTAACCCTAGTATCATTTTGGGTAGCCCATCTTGCTCCATCTTTTTCAGCGTCTTTACGCATGGAGCGGAATTTTATCAATGTAAAAACCTTGCCATCCTTGCCTACACGCTTCTGCTCAAAAAAAATTGGACCAGGAGATTCCATCTTTATGAAAATGATGGTCATGATAGAAATCGGCAGGGAAATTAATAGGCCCCAAAAAGCGAAAAAACTTCCAACAAGCTGCTTAAAAAACATTGTAGACGGCTTTTTTTGAAATCCCTCCTTAAAAATCAACCAGCTTGGATTGATATTATCTACAGCCAGTTTCCCAGAGATCTCTTCAACAAATGTCTCGCCATCAATTACAGATATACCTTTCATTTTACATTCTAATAATTCAAATATAGGCAGCTTCCCTCGTTTTTCTTCCATTGCCACAATGATTTCATCAACCCGTAATTGCAGAACCCGGCGATAAATATTTTCAAAACCTTTCCATACGGGAATCTCCTTATCAATCAAATCCTGCTCTACTTTTTCATCTTCATCCTCAGACAGCAAAATCCCTTTTATAGAATAACCACAGTCACTATTTTCCTTCATTTCCCGCAATAGATAGGGCAGGCTTTTTCCTTGACCAATTATTAAAACCGGCCTCGAACCAATTTCATGTCTAATGAACCAAATATAAAAATATCTCCATAGACTACTGAATATTATAAAAAGCAATAGTTCAGGTATAAAAATACCACTACCAGGAATGAGTTTCGGATATAAAAAATATATTAAACCTAAAACAATTGATGCAGTTCCTAAGGCCTGGAACAATCTTATAGACATATCAAA
>Ga0256835_1002519_pt1 | contig 10016 bp, 18 predicted proteins | sample PIR30metaG_FD_185972 | JGI IMG/M metagenome (GOLD analysis project Ga0256835, IMG submission 185972) | Hydrothermal vent microbial communities from East Pacific Rise, Pacific Ocean - PIR-30 | ecosystem: Environmental > Aquatic > Marine > Hydrothermal vents | place: Pacific Ocean: East Pacific...
TCGTTAACTTCACCCTTCACCTCCTTCTCGAAAACCATCGCGGCGCCCCGAAGGGCGCCGCAACCAATCGCTCCGTCCCCGCCGCGCCTCAGCGCGCGGCCTCCTCGAGTAGGTCCTCCACCACCCCGGCCAGCCACTCGTCCTGAAGCCTCACCTCGCAGATAACTTCCTCCGCTCGTTCCCTCGCCTTCGTCCAGGGAAGGCTGGCGTTCAGCCTGTAGAGAAGGTTTTCGATGGCGCCTACGGGTAGCGTCACCCTGGGCTCGCCATCCGGGGCAAAATGGATGGTGAGGATCCTGAACAGGGCCCCTTGCTTGGTGAGGCGAAAAAGTCCGGTGGTGTGGGGAAGGTCGTGTTTCCAGCGGAATTTCTGTTCCTTGTGCGCCGGCTCGGGCGCGTTCTCCGCCGCCGCCCTCAGTATCGAATCCAGACGCCCTAAAGCCCTTTCCACGGCCGCCGGGTCCCGTTCCCGCGCCCGTCTCAGCACCGCCCGCAGCCGCGCCGGCTCACCTTTGAGGCGGGCGGTCAGGTAACTCTCGATTGCCGCTGTCAGCATTTCGTCCCCCTTCCGCGGCGCCGCGGTCAGGCAAGCGCCTTGAGGTTCCCGTACCGCTCCAGCACCTCGCGCGCCGGGTCTTCTCGGTAGTTTCGTGCGATTTTCAGTATCAGCGCCGCCAGGGCCCCCTCGAACGCTTCGAGCGCTTCCCGCAGCTCCACCTCTGCCGCCACCGACAGCCGCGAGTTCTTTTGCAGCGCCTTGCTCAGCGCCGTGCACGAGCTCGGGGGTGTGTAGAAGAAGGGCTCTTCCTCATCCGGGGTACCTGGCTGGGGGGAGCGTACCTGGACGTGTTGCCGGTCCAGGCGTATGTAGATGTTGAGAAGCGTGCAGGGGGAGAAGTCGTAGTCGCGTTCGCCCAGATCAAACCGCACCGCGACGATATCCCCGCTCGGAAGCGCGCGCTGCCAGGCGTAGGATACGTCCAGTATCTTTATCGGAATCTCCTCGACGCCTTTACGGAAGTTCCGGGCGAGGTCCTCTCGGAAGTACCGGTCGAGCCGCCGGGGCGAGATCGTCCGCCCCAGCTCCTCTGCTGCCGCCGCCAGCCGTGGCATCTTCGTTTCCGCCGCCAGCCGTTGCAGCAGCGCGGCGCCGGGGTTGTCAGTTGAGCGCGTCCATTGCGGCATAGCGCTCCATCTCCTTTCGTTGCGGGTCGTTGAGGTAACCCTCGAGCACCCCCTCGAGGATCTCCGCTACCGCGTTCGCCACCTGCTCCAACTCCTCGAGGAACCTGTCCGCGGCGGCTTTCATCGAGGTCCAGGGGGCGCTGGTGTCGAGCCCTTTCTTGAGGTGGTTGAGTAGGCCCTCGGCGTCTTTGAAGCCAAAACCCGCCCCGTGTTTTTCTGATTTAGCGATGGTGAGGTTCAAGTAGGCGTTGTGGTACACTATGCTGCCGTGGCGTTCCCAGACGATGCTAATCTCGTCGGCCGTCACCATCCTTAAGGTCCACGACCCGAACTCCTTGAGGGCTTCTCCAATTTTTTTGCTCAGATGGTCTTTGAGCAGGTCCAGGTCTTTGTCGGAGAATGTTCTCTGAAATTCGCGGGCAACCTTCTCAAGTCGCTTAAGCCTACCTGGAGCCTGTGCTTTCAGGTACGCAAGGGTTGCGTTGGCAACGCTCATGAACTTCCTCCTTCCTCGAGCAGCCCCTCGACGTGCCGGGTGATGTGGGCGTCTACCTGCTCCAGCACCGCCACGAGCTTTCGCGCCCGCTTCAGCGCCTCTGACCAGGGGGCTGCGAGGTCCAGTTCCAGCAGCAACCCATCCGCCGCGCCTTTCTCCAGCTTCAACTCCGCCTTACCGCTGGCCGGCAGGATGGTGAGCGTGGCGATGAGCCGCCTGTCTTTTGGGTTATGTTTGAAGTAGAGAAAAGACGGTGGAGAGCTGATACCGCTCCAGCAGAACTCTTTGTCGGAGGCGTGCCGGCAATCGTGGCACGGCGTGTTCAGTACTCCAGATCGCTTGGCCTCCCACCGGCGTTTCGCCTCCTCTGGGCCCAGCACGGCCACCAGGCGCTGCAGCGCCGCCTGGGTCCAGGGTAAGGTCGTTCCGATGTGGGTTTCCAGGTAGCTTCGAAGCGCCTCTTCCACGGCGCCCCCCTTTCTCCGATCCTCGTTTTGTTACCTACTGGAGCGCCTTCATCCGCGCGTAGGGCTCCAGCTCTTTCCTTGCGGGGTCGTTGAGGTAGCCCTCGAGCACTTCCTCGAGGACCCCCGCCATAGCGTCCGCCACCGCGCCGAACTCGGCCAGGAACCCGTCCGCGGCGTCTTTCGCCGCGGTCCACGGGTTTTCGCTCCCGAGCCCTCTGGTAATCTGCTCGATTAGGTTTTTGCTGTTCTCGACGTAGAGCTCGGCCCGGCCCTCTGGCAGGTAGATGTATATGGCCGCGGGCCAGGTGGGGGCGTCCTTCGGGTTCCAGTTGACGGCGTACTTGGGAAACCACTCGTAGGGTTCCCAATTCTCAAACCCCTTCAAGCCCTTTTGGCCCTGGGCGTGCAGGTAGTTCTTGAGGAGTTTGAGATCCTCCTTGGGAGCTGCCTCCTTGAGTTTCCGGGCGGCCTCGTTCAGCCTCTTCAGCTTTGCCTTAGCCTGCACCTCGATGTAGGCCAGGATTGCGTCGTTCATGCCCATGTTTCCTCCTTTTTTTGAGAGCCGGGGAGCGCCCCTTCGGGCTACTCCCCGACGTAGATGGCTTTTGTTTTTGCCCACTCGACCGCGGGCTCGGCGCCTCCGGGAAGGATCACCGGGATTACCTCCACCCGGTGGCCCTCCTCCGCCGGGTCGTGCGCTGGCCAGTCGGTGTAGCCGTCGGTGAGCACCAGGATGACGTTCGCCGGCGGCTTCAGCTCCAGCGCCGCCGCGATGCCGGTCTTCATGTTGGTGCCGCCGCCGCCGTAGAGGGCGATCTCCTCTACCCGGCGCACCCGCTCACCGGCATGCACAGCGGCGTCCACCGCCAGGTAGCGCAGCTCGGGGGCCACCTCCCGCATCAGCCCGTCGAGCTCCCCCAGCACCTGCGCCAGTTCGCCGTCCGTCATCGACCCCGAGGTGTCGATGACGGCCACCACCTCGGGCTGCGGGCTCACCCACCCGGGGAAGAGGAAGTCCGGGTGGTCGCGGCGACTGGGGCGGGCGTAGGACTGGTCCATGTACCCGGCCTGCTGCTGCAGGGCGTGCCGCAGGTGCGCTTGCAGCTCGCGCCGCCAGTCCACCCGCGGCTCCAGGTATTCCTCCACCAGCCGCTGGAACCCGGCGGGGAGGTCGCCCTTCTCCTTCGCCATCCGGGCAAGCTGCACCGCCACCTGGCGCCGCAGCTGCTCCAGCTGCGCCTCGCTCAGGCCCGGGTGCCGGGGGTCGTCCCCCTCGAGTTCCCAGGGCCGGCGTATGCCGTCGGCGGCCGACCCGCCGTCCGCTCCGCCTTGCTCTGGGTTCGGCATCCCCAGCTTCTCGAGCAGCCGCTCGTAGGCCTGCTGGCGCGCCTCGTCGTCGCCGGCGCCCTGGCCGCCGCCCGCTCCGGCTGCCTCGCTACCGCCAGCCGCGTCTTCGCCGCCGTTTTCGCCGTCCGGCTGTCCTTTGCCGCCGGCGTCGTTCTGCGGCTGGTTGCCATCCTCCGCGGGCCGCTGTCCCGCCCCTCCCGGCGCCCCCTGTGTCCGCACCGGGGAAGGTAGAGCTCGGTCGCCCCTCCCCCAGCCCGGGCGCCCTCGAAGAACGCGGCGTCGGCGCCGTCCGCACCCCCGCTCCTCAAGGTCCACCCGAGCTCCGCGAGACGCAGCGAGATGCGGCGCATGAGCGCGAGCGTAGACCCGGGGGTCTTGCGGGCGCCGACGCCCGCGTAGATTTTTAAACTCTCAGTTCCCATGTTTTACCTCCCGCAGTATCCCACCGCGCCCGCAGGGCGCAAGGATGGGGGAGAGGAAGGAAAGAAGCACCCGGGCGCGCAGCGCCCGGAGAGAAAAGGCAGGTTTCAAAAAAAGGGAGAGGGGATACAGGGTGTATCCCCTCTCCGAGAGAGGCTTAGAACGGAAGGTCGTCTTCGGCCCCGACGGCCACGGGCTCGCCGGCCGCGGGCTTTTCGCCCTGGTCGGCGAGCTTGGGCTCGGCGCGGAAGAGGCGCTTCACGTTGATGCGGGTCGTGAAGCGCTTCTCCCCGCCGGAGGTCTCGTAGCTGTCGTTTTCGAGGACACCGGTGAAGTCGATGCCGGTGCCCTTGGGGAGGTTGGCCAGCTCTTCGGCCAGAGCTTCCCACGCGGTCAGGTCGAAGTAGCTGACCTGCTCCTGCTTCTCACCGCCGCTGGTGAACACTCGGTTCACCGCGACGGTGGCGTTGGCCACGGGGGTGCCGTTGCTGGTGGTGCGGCGCACGGGAGCCTTGGTGAGGTTCCCGTAGCCGAAGACGACGTTCATCCCGCCGATGAGGCGGAACCCGCCGTTGTCTTGGACGATTTCGTGCCCCTTGTTACTGAGGACACGAACGCCGTCGGCGCGGATTTGGACGGCAGAGTAGGTCTTGCCGTCCTTCTCCCAGCGGTCCTGGACGAGTTCGCCCTGGACCGACACGATCGCGCCGGCCTTGATGCGCTCAGCGATGGCTTCGGCAAATTTGCCGATGACGCTGATGCGGTGGAACCAGGGCTTTTTGCCCTGGGTGCCTGCGACCACGAAGTTGAGGATCGCCAGGCCCTCTCGGGTGTAGCGGAGCTCGCCGTCCTTCTGGACGGCACCGATGAGTTTGATTAAGGTTTTCACTATAAACCTCCTCGAGCCCCCGGCCGCTTGTCTGAAGCGACTACTTGCGGGAGCTCCTTTGCACTCACCCCCATCGCGCCCCCTCGAGGGGCGCAACGGGGGTTTGGGGCTTAGGGTTAATGGACCGGTCGCGCGGGGAGCATCGCCCCCCGCTGAATTACCCGGAGGTTCTCCTCCGGGTCGCTGCGGAGACCCGCGGGGGCTTCCGCGTCGTCGAAGAGCCGCCCATGGGGCGCGGCCGTGAAATACGCGTGCCCCGGCGGCGCCCAGGGCCGCAGACAAGTGACCGCGATGGGGTCACCCGGCCGCGTCCGCAGGGCGGCCACCTGGCCGGCCCGCACCTCGAGCTCCCCCTGGGGGCTCTCGAGGCGGACGAGTTCACAGCCGTCCCCCGAGATGGTGACCTCGAGGGTGGCCGCGATATCGTCCGCGCCGGCCGCGGGCGCGGCGCTGGCCCCGCAGCCCGAGAGGGCGAGGGCCAGCAGGGCGAAGACCAAAACCAGAGCCCAGAACTTCTTCATAAGCACCTCCTTTTTTACGCCGGCACCTCTTCGCCGGCGTTTGCCGCCTTCTTTTGGGCTTCAGCGGCCGCCTGCGCCAGCGCGTGCGCGCGCTCGTTCAGCCGCAGCCCGGCGTGCCCCTTGATCCAGTTGAGGACAAGACGCACGCCCTTTTTCTCCGCGAGCTCCTTGATCTGCTCGCAGAGGTTGGCGATGGCTGGAGCGCGGCACGCCGCACGGCCGGTGAGCCAGTTCACTACCATCTTCGAGTCGGTGTGGATGACGAGTTCGACCGGCCGCTTGACGGCAGCCACGGCCTGCAAGACCGCGGTGAGCTCCATCTGGTTGTTGGTGGAGAAGGGCTCACCGCCGGAGAGCTCCTTTTGGTGCTCTCCGAACTTCAATACGACGGCCCAGCCGCTGGGCCCGGGATTGCCCAGGCTGGAGCCGTCGGTATAGGCTTCGACGCGGATCATGCCGCGTCTCCTTTGCCGGAGCGCGCGCTACGCGCCCCGGCCAGCAGGCTGCCCAGGGCCTCGGCTCCTGCGGCGAGCAGGACGAGGCCGCCGAAGGGCAGCCAGAAGAGGAAAAACGAATAAACAAGCTCCATGTTTACCTTCACCCTCTCCATCGCGGCGCGAAAGCGCCGCACCCTGTTTCATTTACGTGCAGGGGCGCCGCATTGTTGCGGCACCCCTGCACGGGCGCTACAGGTCGTGTGCCGAAGCCAACGCGCCCAAGAGCGGCAATGCTTCGCAGGGAATTTCATCCCACAGAAGCACGGCCTCGTGAATGTTGCCAGCGGATACGTGCTTGCGAATACGTCGCAGCACGTATGCGTGATGAGGAAAGGAGTCGAGATACGAATCGATCATCGCGAGAAGGGCTTTTTTGGTGGCTTCGTTCAACAGAATCACCTCCACCCCTCCATCGCGGCGCGAAAGCGCCGCACCTTGAACCCGAAGTCGAGGCAGTCGCCGTCGAGGCGAATCCAGCGCTCGTAGTGCTCGCCTTCGTCATGCGCAAGGCTGCGCACCCGCATAGCCAGAACGCGCGAGGCGCCGAAGCAAAGGACCTTGCGGACCTCGACGACCTGGTACTCGCGCCCAAAGCGCTCGATTCGGGTTCGCCCCTTGTGCGAGCGTGGGGCGAGTTCAACCCGTTCGCCTGGGGCAGGAATACACTGCGACCCCCGCCTATGGGCGCTCATATCTGCATCCCCCAGTCCTCGAGCTCGGCTTCCACGGCGACCCGGCGCTCGGCTCGCTGCTGGTAGCGTTGCATCCAGCGCTCGAAGCGGCGGGCGCGGCCGCTGAACTGGCGGGCCTCGAGGGCCCAGTAGCGGGCGTCCCGCGCGCGGCGGGAAGCCCGGCGGATGTTCTTCATGAGCACCTCCTTTTAAGGGAATACAGGCTGTATCCCTTCGTAAAGTCCGAACTCCTGCGCCTGGCGCTGCAGCTCGTTTAGCGGTGCGTCGCCGGCGCAGTCGAATAGGGCCTCAAGGTGGGGTCGCAAGGCGCGCGCCTTGCGGGGGTTCACGCGCGCCAGCTTCTCGAGGGCCTCACGGACCCGGATACCGCAGTCGGGGTCCGGGTCCAGGATGGCGATCCCCGCCGCCTGGTAGAGATCCCAGAGAGCCTGGGCCTCGGCTTCGTAGCCGCGCGCGCTGGCGCGGTCGAAGGCGGCGAGGAGGAAGTCGAGAAGTCCGCTCATTTTTACCTCCTCCCGGATTTCATCGCGGCACTTTTGTGCCGCAAAACTCCTAATCCCAATCCCCCCGGCGCAGGGCGTTGCGCACGCTGGCGCGGCCGCGCTTGCCCTCGCGCCGGCGCCTCTTGTCGCGGTGGGCGCCCGCTTTCCGCTTATAGAAGCGGTGGGCGTTTTCGCCCCCGATGCCCACCTTGGGGGCCCGAGCCTGCTTCTTCATACGCACCTCCTTGAGCGGGCGTTCGGCCCCGTGACCTGGCCCCTCGAGGACACGGACACCATCCGGTGCCACTTCGGTCACGGGACCCAGCCCGGTTGAGCCCAGCGCGGCGCGAAGCGCCGCAAGAAAAAAGGGGAGGGGATACGCAGTGTATCCCCTCCCCCTGGAGTTACGCCTGGAGATCCTCGAGTTCGAGAAGCCCCTCGAGGATCGCGCGCTGCGCGTCGTGGCGGCGCGCGGCCTTGAGGTAGTCCTTCGCCGCGCGCTTCAGCGCGCGGCGGGTGTTCGGCCCCACCCAGTTGGCCTCGAAGCGCTCGATGAGCGCAGCGCGGCGGCGGCGTGTGGCTTTGAGGTCGTGAGAAATTGCTTTTTTGTTCACGTTTACCTCCCTTACCTCACCCATCGCGCCGCTATGGCGGCGCAAGGGGAGGTAGTGAGCGGCCTCCCGGCGGGACTCGAACCCGCGACCCCCGGCTGCCGGCCCACTCCCCGGGGAGCGAGCCGGTTGGCCGGTGCTCTATCCAACTGAGCTACGGGAGACCGCTCGACCCGCCCATCGCGGCGCGAAAGCGCCGCAAGAGGGGATACAGGGTGTATCCCCCTCGAGGCGGGCAAAAGAAAAAGGGGAGAGCGCCAGCATCAGCCAGCGCCCTCCCCTTGTCGATGCGAACGAAAGACCCCCGGAGGGGGACGGCCTGGTGTGGCTCCAGGCCGGTTACCGGTGCCCAAAGGCTTCACCCCACTACGTACCCGCTCTTTGAAGGCCTCCGGCAAGGCCCGGCGGGCTTGCGACGCGCCTCGGGACGGCAATGCTCGTCGCGCTTCGGGAGGGCAGAGCCCGAGAAGTGCGTCCTCCCTGCAGCCGTTTCCCCTCGAGGGGCGTACCTGCCGGTCCACGACGCCTGGCCACAATAGGCGCCGCTCCCCGACAGCTACCGCCTCGAGGTCCCCCGGGAAGGCTCGCGTACTGGCGGGCCCGGGGATTTGCCGCGGGTGATTTCTCGGTACGGGGGCCGCCGCGGCCCGGCGTGCTCCAGCTTGCGCTGGAGCCCCCGCTTACTACCCAGCCGGCTTGCCTTGGCGCGTGCGGTCCCGGCATCCCGCACGCCGCCCCCTGCCGCCACAGGGGGCTTGAAACTTCGTTAGTCACTTCATGAACCACCTCCTCATGAGGCCCCATCGCCGCGCGAAAGCGCGGCAATGGTAGCGAAGAAGCGAAAGCGTGGCGTTCCCCCTGCAGGGATCCTGTGATCCCCGCAACGCCACGGCCGCCCTACTCGGCCCGGGGGAGGGCCTTTCGGGGAAGGAAAGTGCAGGCCCTCTAGTCGAGGGCCTGCACGAGTCGCCGGACAGCGACGATGCGACCCGCGTCATCGCGGATCGCCGAATCCGGGCTGGTGTCGGGCGCGTAAACGTCAGCGCGCCCGCCCGCGGCCTTGACGGCCGCGAGCACCAGGCCCGACACGATGTAGGCCACTCCCGGCTGGGGGTCCGGGAGACCCTGGATGTCCCCGTAGGTCTGCTTGACCACGGGAATGCCGTCCAGGTCCCCGGCGGGGGTGGCCTGGACGGCGACGCGGGCCACGTCGCCCGAGGGGGCGATGTTGATGTCGCCGTCAGGAGTCCTGATGGTTAACGGATGCGGTGTCAGATTCAGTTTAGTCATTCTTCTTACCTCCACCCTTGCCATCGCGCCGCGATAGCGGCGCAAAGGTTGCCGCTCACTCAGCGATGAGCACGGGCGGGTTAGGAATCGAGGGGCTGCCCTGTCCCTCGAGCTCGGCCCGGACCTCCATCAAAATCCGGCCGAGCCAGTTCTTGCCCCGCCACTTCTCCGGGGACTGGATCACCAGCCCCCAGAAGTCGTCGAAGCGGGAAGGCTCGACGATGGGGGCCGGGCGGCTTGCCAGCAAGAGCTCGGCCAGGCGAGGGTTCTGGGCAAACTTCAGCCGCACCACCCAGCCCATCACCTCGAGCTTCTTACCGGCCCACCAGGCCCCCTCGAGCTTGGCCTCATGCTGGCGGGCGAGCTGCTTGGCCGCCTTGGGGTCGGCGGTCAGCAGGATCGCCCGCTGGAGCTCGGGGTCGCCAGGGAACTTCGCGGCCTGGTACAGCGCCTCTGCGGTCGCTGGGGCCAGGCCGGAGGGGAGGACGATCCGCGAGCGGGCAAAGTTCGAGAACTTGCGGTGCCACACCGCCTCGACCCGCTCGCCGTCCCTGCGCGTCAGCTCAAACCTCTGGAACATGCACCACCTCCGATCGTTCACCACCGCGATGCGAAAGCGGCGCAACCGACCCGAACCGCCCCGAGGGCCGGGCGGGGTACGGGGGAGCGCTCGAGCCCACCCCTCGGGCAAGCCCCCTCCTCCGGGGGGCGCTCGAGTCACCCGCGGCGCCGAGCACCGGGCAGGGGGGTGCTCGAGTCAAACCCCCTCCCAGCACCGGGACGAACGCCGGAGGCAGGAGCCCGGATCCGATAGAGCGCCAGCTATACTATGTCGCGAACCACCCCGGAACTACGCGCGCGCACGGGGGGACTTGCTTACAATCCCACGACAATCCCACCCAAACCCGCATAGCCGCTGTGCGCGACGTTCTGGGAACAATGAAAATCGCGCATTTTTGCCCACCGCCCCCTCTTCCGGGATCCGGGACGGTCGGGACGGGTTTTGTGCGCTCCTGGACGGCGGGAATAGGGGCTCGAGGGGGCCGCTTCTCTCTACATACCCCCGTGGGGTATAGGAGGGGGGCGCAAGGGGGATGAGTGCGGTCTTAGCAGGCGCGG
>Ga0256835_1002520_pt1 | contig 10012 bp, 7 predicted proteins | sample PIR30metaG_FD_185972 | JGI IMG/M metagenome (GOLD analysis project Ga0256835, IMG submission 185972) | Hydrothermal vent microbial communities from East Pacific Rise, Pacific Ocean - PIR-30 | ecosystem: Environmental > Aquatic > Marine > Hydrothermal vents | place: Pacific Ocean: East Pacific...
TGACACGGAAGTCGGAAGAATCCCGGTGGCCGTCGGTGCGGTCGTGATCGATGCTGGCGAAAATGCGGAAGCGTTTGTGACGGAAGCCGCCGTTGGCCATGTATTTCCCGGTGTTGTATGAACCGTACATCAGGCGTCCGTTTCCGGAGAACCCTTCTTTCGTTTGTTCTTTGGTGATAATGTTGATCACTCCTCCCATGGCATTGGAGCCGTAAAGGGTGGAGGCAGGGCCCCGGATCACTTCCACCCGCTGCACATCGGAGGCCAGGTAAGCATCCGGGAGAGGATGGCCGAAGATCCCCATGTACTGAGGGTTCCCGTTGAGCAGGACAAGTACCTGGGTGTTGGGCGAGCCGCCTACGCCGCGGATGGTGATCTGACCGGCAGAACCTTGAGCCACACCAAAACCTGTTACCCCACGTTGCGTGACGAAAAGCCCCGGGACCCATTGGGTGAGCACCGGTAGCAGCGCCGATTCCGAACATTCCGTGATCTGCTGCTCATCTACCACCGACAATGTTAACGGAACATAATTGCGTGAAACCTTTACACGACTGCCGGTGACGACCACTTCTTCGATCGGAATGGTGTCAGCGGTCGTCTTGTTTTCTTTCTGTTTTTCCTGGGCCCTGGCAAACGGCAAAACTCCCAGAATGACGAAGATGGTTACGATCGTTCTCATGGTCGGGTTTTTTTGGACAGGACGAAGTAACACAAAACTATAAAAAGTAACACTGATTTTTGTTAGGATTTTATCAAGAAAAATCGCCAGAGGGTGGGGCAAAAAAAGGGTCCTGCGTCAGGGTCCTTTCCCAAAGGACCCCTTGCGTTTTCATCCAACCGGGATGTCAGGATTGGCAGGAGAGGACGAGAGGAAGAAAGGGGGCGGATTTTTGTCCCAGGTGATTCAGAAGAGGGACAAAATAGGCGAGGGCTTTCTCGAGGTTTTTTTCTGCCCGGGGGGATAGGCCTTCGCGGAACTCCCACTCATATCCTTTTAGATGGAGCAGCCAGGTGGCAGGATGTTGGCCGTAGAGTTTGCGGCAGAGATCTACGACATAGGCCGGTGAGACCGCATGCATGGTGAACTCGATGCGGGCGTCGGAGGGGTGTACCTCGGTAAGGCAGAAATCTTCGATCGCTTCGAAGGAGGCGTCGCAGAAGATGACCCGGTCGTAGTGGCTGATCTCTTCTGCATCTTCGATGTTGAGTTGGTAGTTGGAATCGAAGTGGATTCCGGCGATCCGGTGTTCCCTGACGTGTCTTTCAAGACGTTCGACAAAGGAGATACCCAGGCCGTCATCGCGACGGCCTGGGTTTCCATAACCATAAAAAAGGACCTTCATCATGAACGTGGCAGGTCAGTTCCTGAGTTGATCGATCTTTTCTCCTTTGCTGTTGAACAGGGTGATCTCCAGGGGCATCTTGCCCAGGGCATGGGTGGCACAGCTGAGGCAGGGGTCGTAAGCGCGGATCGCCACCTCCACGGCGTTGAGCATTCCCTCGGTGATCTTCTCCTGGCCGGCAAGGTATTGATGGGCCACTTCGGCCACTGCCCGGTTCATGGGCTCATTGTTGTTGGTGGTCGATACGATCAGGTTACACATTGTGATCTGGTCGTGTTCATTGACACGGTAATGGTGAAAGAGTGTGCCACGGGGCGCTTCGAGCAGTCCGATCCCTTCTTCCTGCCGGGTTCCGGTGACCACCAGGTCGTCTTTTTGGAGGTCGGGATCATGCAGCAGTTCTTTCATCACCTCTGCCGCATGGAGGATCTCGATCAGTCTTGCCCAGTGCATGTGCATCGAACTGTTGCTCGGTTTGCCGTGGTTGTATGCGCGGAACTCTTCAAACTCTTTCTGGGCCAGGGGGGAGGGGATGAAATCGGCCGTATTGAGCCGGGCCAACGGCCCCACCCGGTACCAGCCGTGTTTCTTTCCGTATTTTTTGAGGTAGGGAAATTTCATATAACTCCAGGAACGTACTTCTTCGGCAATGTAATCGAGATATTCCCGGTAATCGATATCATGGAGGATCACTTTCCCTTCCGCATCGACGGCACGCAGCACGCCGTGGTAAAGGTCGAGCGCCCCGTCTTTCCGTACCAGGCTCAGGTGTGAAGAGGGGAAGGCGGCAAAATTATCGATAAGATCTTTGTTCTTTTTATGGTAATCCTTGAAGAACTCCAGGGCTCCGAGCGACCAGTCGATCATTTGGTCGATATTGGGGAAGGCTTTCCCGTCGAGGAAACGGTCGCGTTCTTCGATGCTCAGGTTCTTGTTGATGCCGCCGGGGATGGCGCCGGTGCCGTGGATCTTTTTGCCTGCGGTAGCCAGAATGATCTCTTGTCCGAACTTACGCATCATAACGCCCTGGACAGCCAGGTCGCGGTTTTCCATGGCGACCCCGATGATGTTACGCACGGCCGGGTCGGCGTCGATGCCGAAGAGCAGGTCGGGCGATGCCAGGTGGAAGAAATGGAGCGTATGTGACTGGAAGATCTGGCCGTAATGCATCAGCCGGCGCATCTTTTCGGCGGTGGGGGTCAGTCCGTCTCCGTTGCCGGCCCCGACGATCATGTCGATCGCCTTGGCGGCAGCAAGGTGGTGCGAGACGGGACAGATACCGCAAAGACGTTGCACCAGCACGGGTGCTTCCCAGTATGGACGTCCCAGGACGAAACGTTCAAAACCCCTGAACTCGACAATATGAAGACGGGTCTGTACCACATTTCCTTCATCATCCATGTGGATGGTCACCTTCCCATGTCCTTCGACGCGGGTGACCGGCTCTATGGTGATCTTTTTCGGCATGGTTTCAATGTTTTATTAGTCGTACTTGATCACTTCGTAAGGGATCTCGGTCTCTTCCCCTGTGACCAGGGCATAGAGGGTCTGCCAGATCAGGTCGGCACGGGGTGGACATCCCGGCAGAAAATAGTCGATCTTGACGATCTCATGACAGGGATATACCTTGTCCAGAAGCATGGGCAGCTCTTCGTCATTGGGCAGGATGCCTTCTTCGTTGGCTTCCTCGACACTGGGGCCCTTCAGATAGGCTTCTTCTATACATTCCCGGATGGGGATGGTATTGCGGTAAGCCGGCAGTCCGCCCATGATGGCACATTCCCCGAAGGAGACAAGGATCTTGCAGTGTTTCCGGAACTCCTTCAGCACTTCCACGTTTTCACTGTTGCACACTCCTCCTTCGATGAGACCGATGTCGCACTCCTTCGTGAACTTTTTGATGTCGTCGATCGGTGATTTGTCGAACTCGACCAGTTCGATCAGGTCGAGAATCCTTTCATCGATATCCAGGAAGGACATATGGCATCCGAAACATCCAGCCAGAGAGGTGGTGGCAATGACCTTTTTGTTCATGATACTTTTTCTTTTTTACGTTTTTCCACATCGCTGCCGATAGGTTCTTTGTCGTACTTTCTTTTTCCGATCGGGATCTCGAAACCGTGTTTTTTCCGGTATAGGAGTGCTCCTACGGGGCAGTTTTCGGCTGCTTGTCGGGCCATCTCATCGGTCATGTTCTTCCCGTATTCGGGGTCGATGGTGATCTCCAACTCATGTCCCCGATTCCGGAAAGCAAAGATGGGATGACCTTCTTTGTCAAATATGGTCCGAATACAGCGTTTACACAATACACAACGGTTGTGATCTTTGAGCAGCAATGGCCAGGAAGCATCGATTTCTCTGTGAGGAAACTGATAAGGATAGCGAGGTACCATGATCTCAAAGCGATAAGCGAGGGCTTGCAGTTCACAGTTGCCGCTCTTCTCGCATGCTGGACAGAAATGGTTTCCCTCGACGAAGAGGATTTCGATGACCGAACGGCGGAAATCTTCCAGTTCCGGGGATCGGGTGGTGATCTCCATACCGTCGGCAACGGGGGTTGTACAGGAGGTCATGGGCCTGCCATTTACAAGAACGGTGCAGATGCGGCAGGAACCTGCCGGTTTTACCCCTTTGAGGTTGCACAATACCGGGATGTAGATGCCGTGCCGCCTTGCCACATCCACAATGAACTCACCCGGCCGGGCCTGGATCTCCTGATCATCGATCGTGATGGTCACATATTCTTTTTCTTTTCCCATGGTAACATGTTGTTTTTCAAATGAGTGGTACTCTGCCTACGGCTTTGCACGATTCTTCAACGGCCTTTTCCAGTTCGAACCCTTCGTCGAAGGAGCGGCCTTTTTGGATGCGTTCTTCGTAAAGAGCCCGGAAATTGCGCAGGCTGGAAATGACCGGGTTTGCGGCTGTCTGACCCAATCCGCAACGGTTGATTCGCATGATCCCGGGCCAGCTCTCCAGATCTTCCAGGTCTTTCCATACCCCGTGGCCGTTGAGGATCTTTTCCAGTTTTTGTTTGAGCAGCCAGGGCATGTTGCGACAGGGAACGCACGAACCGCACGATTCTTCAATGAAGAACTCCATGAAGTTTAGCACTACATTGCGCAACAGGTCTCTCCGTTGGTTGAAAATGATGAACGAGCCGCCGGTGGCCAGATCGTTGTAGCAGAGTATGCGGTCGAACTCTTCCGGGCCGATCAATGTGCCGGAAGGTCCCCCCACCTGAACGGCCTGTACCTCTTCCGCGCCTGACATGTCAAGGATGTCATTGACCGTATAGCCCCATTCAAGCTCATAGATGCCGGGATAGCGGCAATCGCCCGAGATGCTCAGGACTTTGGTGCCCTTGGAGGCTTCGGTTCCGAGGGAACGATACCATTCGCTTCCGAAATGGATGATCTTTACCGCATCACAAAGGGTTTCCACATTGTTAATGATCGTCGGGAACCCCAGATAACCCTTTTCCACGGGGAAAGGCGGTTTGAAACGGGGTTCGCCTCGTTTCCCTTCGGCCGACTCGAGCAATGCGGATTCTTCTCCGCAGACATACGCACCTGCTCCGTATTGGATCCGTATGTCAAAATCGAACCCTTGCATTCCGGCAATGTCTTTTCCCAGAAGGTTCTCCTCACGCAGTTTGCGGAGAACTGTATGAAGGTGTTCTTCAAGGTATTTGTATTCGTACCGGATATAGAGGATCCCTTCACGGGCTCCCACCGCATAAGCCGCGAGGGTCATTCCTTCGAAGACCAGTTCGGGATACTCGGTGAGCAGGACCCTGTCTTTGAAGGTGCCGGGTTCTCCTTCGTCGGCGTTGCAAAAGATGAATTTCCGTTCTCCTTTGGCCTTGCGGCAGAACTCCCATTTCAGACCGGTGGGGAAACCGGCGCCTCCGCGTCCCCGCAGTTCAGAAAGTTGTATTTCGCGGATGACATCTTCGGGGGAAAGTGTTTTCAGTTTTTGGCGCAGTACCTCACCGTATTGATAGTTGTCTTGCAGCAGCGGACCTTTCCGCTGGATGTTGTTGCGCACTTCCGAGCGGATCACCTCCAGGGCATTGCGTCCTCCGCCGTAACCTGAGGTGCTCAGTTCGGTCACCGGCTTGCCGGAACGCATGTTCCGCACGATCTCCCGCACCCGGAAAGGGGTCAGGCGGGTGAAGACCTTTCCGTTGATCAGCGCAGCCGGCTCCTGGTCGCTCATGCCGATACAGGAAGTGTCGAACAGTCCGATGAGCCCGTCGGGACTCACCTCGCCAAAGCGACATCCTGCCTCTTCTTCAAAGGTGCGGGCCACCCGTTCCCGTCCCATCATCCACGATACAACACTCTTGTTCAGAAATACGGTATACTTTCCGGAAGGCTGTCTGCGGAAAAAATGATAGAAACTGAGCGTTTGTTCCACCCAGGCCTGGGATGTGTCCGTTTTTCGAGCCAGCACCGGTAAGGCTTCCTGAGGCACATATCCCAGTTCCTGCTGGATGTCGATCAGCATGTCCATGAGCCGGGTCTTGTCATTCCCGTACTTTTCCGTGATCTTCTCAAAATCAAAAGCGGTCGTCTTCATTACCACTCCTTTTGTTTTATGTGTCCTGAAAGAACAAATGAAATATATTACGTTAATTATTTCACAACAAAAATAATAGGGTTTTCGATATATGCAAATGATTTTATTCGGGGTTTTGTAATTTAAAAACGATATAAATTAGCGGAGAGGAAAGTCATAAATATTGTGAAAAAAACTTTTTATTTTCGGCCGTGTCTGGAACAAGAAAAAGTGATCAATGAGCGAAAAGGGAGGAAGATATAGGATCACGGTCAGGGGACTGGTCCAGGGGGTTGGGTTCCGGCCTTTTGTATACAGGTTGGCTGTGCGGGAAGGCGTGAAGGGAAGGGTTTCCAATGGTCTGGAGGGAGTCCGGATCGAGGCATATTTTCAAGAAGAAAAGCAACGGAATCGTTTTTTACGGGCATTGAGAGAGGAGGCGCCGCCCCCCTCACGCATCTGGGAGATCTCCGTAGTGAAAGAAAATGGCGGGAAAATACCTCCGCCGGAAGATTTTGAGATCGTTCCGAGTGATGATACCGTTCCGGGGATCACGCAGGTGAGTCCGGACATTGCGGTCTGTGAGGCATGTCTTCGTGATATGAAAACCCAGCCGCACCGGATCGATTATCCGTTTATCAATTGTACTCATTGCGGTCCGCGTTTTACCATCATTACCGATCTTCCCTACGATCGTCCCAATACGACGATGGCTTCTTTTCGAATGTGTGTGCGTTGTCGAAGAGAATATGAAGATGTGAACGACCGGCGGTTTCATGCGCAGCCCATTGCCTGCACTGAATGTGGCCCGCATTATGTGCTTGAAACGTGGGGAGAGCGTGTAACGGCCCAGGAGGAGATCCTTCGCAGGGTGGTGCGGATGTTGATGATGGGAGGAACGGTGGCTATCAAAGGGATGGGAGGATACTTCCTGGCCTGTGATGCCACTTGTGAAGAGGCTGTGGAACGTCTGCGGTCGGCAAAACGGAGGGATCGGAAGCCGTTTGCAGTGATGTTCCGCGACGTTCGGGCGTTGAAAGAGTATGCCGGCGTAACGAAAGAAGAGGAAGCGGAGTTGCTTTCCTGGCGACGACCTATTGTGGTGGTGCGGGAAGGCGAAAAGAAACTGGCTCCCTCTGTTTCCATGGGATTTCCTACGGTGGGGGCAATGCTGCCCTATATGCCTTTCCACTATCTCCTCTTTGAGTTGTGTCCTTTGCCGGCGCTGGTCTTTACCAGCGGAAACCTCTCTGATGAGCCCATTGTCATCGAGGACGAAGAGGCGCGCAAGAAGCTGCTCCCCGTGAGCGACCTGTTGGTGACCTACAACAGGCGCATCCACAACAGGGTGGATGATTCGGTCGTCTTTTTCGAAAGGGGAAGGAGACGGGTGGTGCGGCGCAGCCGGGGGTTTGTGCCGGCCCCTGTGCCGCTCTCCTTGCCGGTGGATGGTATCTTTGCCGCAGGTGCCGAACTGGTCAATTGCTTCTGCCTGGGAAAAGAAAAGCTGGCGATCATGAGCCAGCATATCGGCGACCTGAAAAACTATGAGACCTATGTTTTTTACCGCGAGGCGGCAGAAAGGATGATGAGGTTGTTCCGGGTGGATCCGCAGGTGGCTGCCTGCGACCTGCATCCCGATTACCTCTCCACCCGCTATGCCCGGGAAACAGGCCTCTTGTTGACGGAAGTGCAGCATCACCATGCCCATATAGCCGCGGTGCTGGCTGAAAAAGGCCTTGATGAAAAGGTGATCGGCGTGAGTTTTGACGGCACAGGCCTTGGAGATGACGGTCATATCTGGGGTGGGGAGTTCTTCCAGTGTGATCTGAGCGGGTATCAACGTCTGGCCCATCTGGAATATATCCCCATGCCGGGGGGGGACAAGGTCGTTCAACAACCCTGGAGGATGAGCCTGGCATATCTTTACTCCCTTTACGGAGAGCAGCTGGTGGAACTGCCGCTGGAGGTGGTAAGGGAAACGGAACGGAAAGGGATGCTGGCCTCTTCACTGGAAATGTTGCGCAAACAGATCCATACCCCCCTTACTTCGAGTGCGGGACGTCTTTTCGATGCCGTGGCGGCCCTGACGGGAGTGTGCCGGGAGACTTCTTTCCATGCCGAGGCTCCCATGCGCCTGGAAAGTGTCGCAGTCCGCGGTATCGGCGGAGAGTATCCCTGGGAGGGGGAAGATGTGATCTCTTTCCTTCCGGCCCTTGAAGCGATCGTTGAAGATATCCGGAAAGGGGTTCCGCCGGAAGAGATCGCTGCCCGTTTTCACAATACCATGGCGGGGATGATCGTATCCACCGTCTTGCGGCTTTCCCGGGATACGGGTATACATAAGGTGGTTCTGGCGGGGGGAACCTTTCAGAACCGTATCTTGCTCGGACAGGTGGAAGACCGGCTTGAAAAAAAAGGGCTGGAGGTGCTGATCCCTCAGGAGTTTCCCGTGAATGACGGAGGGATTGCGCTGGGACAATTGGCTGTGGCTGCGAAAAGAAGGGAGATGGGAAAACTTTGAATATGTAGAAAGTAAATGCGATGAAATATTCGGAAGAATTCAGGGACAGAAAGATCGTCAGGCAACTGGCCGAAGAGATACGGCGTATTTCCCGCCGCCCCGTTGCTTTTATGGAGGTGTGCGGAGGGCACACCCATGCCATCCGCAAGTTTGGGATCCCTTCCTTGTTGCCAGAGCATATTCGTCTTCTCTCAGGGCCGGGTTGTCCGGTATGTGTGACTGCCACTTCCTATGTCGACCGGGCTGTGGCATACAGCCGGCGGCCGGACGTGATCCTTGCCACCTTTGGGGATATGGTTCGTATCCCCGGTTCCTCTTCCACGCTTGCGCGGGAACGGGCCGCCGGAAAGGATGTTCGGATCGTGATGTCGGCATTCGATGCGGTGAAGATCGCCAAAGAGAACCCCTCCCGGAAGGTGGTCCTTTTGGCGATCGGTTTCGAGACCACCGCTCCTGTCACGGCGGGAGCCGTGCAATGGGCCCACCGTACGGGGGTGAAGAACTTTTATGTGTACAGTGCCCACAAGATCATGCCTCCGGCGATGGAGGCACTGATCGATGAGGGAGTTCCCCTTGACGGATATTTGGCACCGGGGCATGTGAGTACCGTGACCGGCACCTCTATCTATCGCAACATTCCCGAACGATACGGGAAAGCCTGCGTGATCTCCGGTTTCGAACCGGTGGATATTCTGGAATCGATCCTCATGCTGGTACGGCAGGTGGAAGAGGGGCGTCCGGCGGTGGAGGTGCAGTATGGGCGGGTGGTCCGGCCGGAGGGAAACCCAGCGGCTATGGGCGTGATGAATGAAGTATATGGGCTGCGTGACGATTGGTGGCGCGGCTTGGGCCTTCTTCCTGCCAGCGGGCTGGCCCCCCGAGAAAAGTATGCCGGACATGATGCAGAGAAGGAGATCGAGGTGGAGGTGGAGCCGACACGGGAGCCTGCTGGTTGTATTTGCGGTGAGGTGCTCAAAGGGATCAAACGTCCTACCGATTGTCCCCTTTTCGGGAAGGTCTGCACCCCTTCCACCCCGGTGGGAGCTTGTATGGTTTCGCCGGAAGGAGCATGTCAGGCATGGTACAGATATAAAGGATAAATGAATTTAGCATTGGAGGAAACATGATGAAACAGCAGGATACGATTCTTTTGGCGCATGGCAGCGGGGGGCAGATGTCCCGGCAGCTGATCCGTGATCTTTTTATGGAACATTTCGGCGATGAGGTGTTGCTGGCTGCCACGGATGCTGCAGTGTTGGAATCTCTTGATGGGTTGCCGGTCTTTACCACCGACTCTTACGTGGTGAACCCACTCTTTTTCCCCGGCGGGGATATTGGCCGGTTGGCGGTGAGCGGGACGGTGAACGACCTCTCGGTGGCGGGGGCCCGGCCGTTGGCTCTGAGTGCGGCTTTCATCCTGGAGGAAGGGTTCCCCCTGGATGAACTGGAGCGGGTGGTGGCTTCCATGGCGGCCTCGGCCCGGGAGGCAGGGGTCAGGATCGTGACCGGGGATACCAAGGTGGTGGAGCACGGCAGTTGTGACAAGATGTTCATCAACACGGCCGGCGTGGGCGTGATC
>Ga0256835_1002521_pt1 | contig 10010 bp, 11 predicted proteins | sample PIR30metaG_FD_185972 | JGI IMG/M metagenome (GOLD analysis project Ga0256835, IMG submission 185972) | Hydrothermal vent microbial communities from East Pacific Rise, Pacific Ocean - PIR-30 | ecosystem: Environmental > Aquatic > Marine > Hydrothermal vents | place: Pacific Ocean: East Pacific...
AGCTAATAGATATAATCTCTTATATCTTTATATATATATCTTATATTTTTTAATAAGTATTTAATTAATAATCTATAATAACTAATAGAATAGATATAATCTAATAACTCATACTATAATTCATCTAAAAGCTATTTCTCCATCCATTATATTATATATAAGTTTTGTCCTTTTAAGTGATATTACTAATTTTATACTGTTGAAGTCTTTTAGTTAGATATATATATGAGAGAGAGAATGGGTGATGGATTTTTCTGTGTTTATCACTGATAAAACCATTTTGGGTAAAGTATCCAACAATGTGGTTATATATATGTGTAAATAGTTTTATTTTCTTATTAAATGGTAGTCTATTGAATTTACCAAAGTAGCTTAACATATTATACATTTTACTACTTTCACCCTTAGCCCACTTGTTTCTACTATCAACACGCTTATATCTCATAAGAGAGAATGTGTTGTTGTACAGTTTACCTATTATGCTATCTACTCTCTTTCTCTCATCTACACTCCATTTACGAAATTGACGTAGCAGATATTCCTCATACATCTTATACACTTTTACTAAGAAGATAGATAGATGATATAATCTCTCTGTACGAAAGAGTATATCGACTTTATACAACGCCTCTTTGAGATTGGTAGTAACAACACTATATAGCTTTTTATAAGAAGACATACTCATATCATTATTATCCATTTTAACTGTCTTCTTTTTATAAAAATATATAGGTGTTACCCTGTCCCAAATTTTTGGTGCATAAAGTTTTCTATCCCTATACTTTCTAGATTTACTATTAATCAGATGAGGTAGTTTATTACCTCGTACAATACTTCTATATTTTAGGTTAGTAAAAAGTTTTGTACCAAGTAACTTGAGATAACTACTATATCTGTTACCTCTTTTTGATAATCCAACGTTATATACTGCTGTTACATAACTACTCTCTCTATTATATAACTTATTAAACATATATTCATGTCTATCTATCTCCTCAAATATATAAACTTTTTTCATACTATCGACTATCTGATTTACACGCGATTGTGTGATTTTAAGAGCTTTGCTTATATATTTTTGTGATATTATGGGCATCTCTTTTACTCTATTGTTATATTGATCATACTTCACAGATTGTGGTTTACCATATAGAAAATATACAGAGTATTTAACAAAATCTCTATAAGTAAATGTTTTGAATATAGAACTCTCTTTTTTTGACAGTATGATAGACGCCATAATATCGTGATTTAGATCTATAAGTTCTTTAAATGGTTTTATAACATATATCTCATCATCATAAGTCTCTACATATCTAGATTTTAAAAATCTATTGACTGATTTTTTAAACCACTCACTTTTAATATCTTTGTAACCTATATTTAGTAGAAATCTTCTCAACTCTTTATATGATATAACCCTTGTATGTTTTTTCTTCAAATCAGATATATTAGGATCATATAGTCTTTTGATTTTTTGGCTATATAGCAGACTTCTTGAAACTATATATAGATATTTTGATATCAATCTCTCTTCATCTTTTATTATTGAGTCGATAAAATCAAATCTATACTGTTTAAATGGTGACCCCAATATATTCCCTTTAATTACTATTTACTGAGTTGATAGCATCTGATGATAGTGGGAAGTCGTGATATATATTACTATCATCATATGCACACTCATCATCTAAAACATACTCTGGTTTGACACCATATTTTTTACCCTTATAGTGATTGGTATATATCTTACTTATATCACTATCTATAATTTTATGACATAGTCTCAATGTACTATTATTATCGAGGAAATATATATTATATGATCCACCAAAGTAGTTAGAATTATCAAAATTGTATGGTAAATCATAATCATTTACTATATCAGCTAAATTAGATGGTGTATCCCCATTTTTTATCATATAAAACTCAACTCCCTGTTTCATCACATCTTCTTTATCAAATAGCATTTTAACTTTTTCAAAATTGATAACTATATTACTATTGTTGTTAATTGTTGTATTTACTGCCAAATACATCGTTATTATTAGAAATGTTATTATCTGCACAATAAATACATAAAACAACTCTATTCCTTTTTATATATTAATTATAATTTTTTTAGAAAATTTTTTCACTCTATAGAAAAACCCACATGTTATATGATTTTATAAATATTTATCTGCGATATATATCGAAAAAATATCCATAAAATCGCATAAAAGGAATAATTATGTTTATTGGATTTATTGCTGTTATACTTATACTACTTATTATAGTTGTTATTATGAGTACAGGTGTCACCACAAGTGGTAGTGATGCAGACTACTTTGCTCATGCATCAAAAGTGAAAGCTCTTATTAGTCACATGAAAGGTGAGAGCCAATTTTATTACTCAGGCAATGATCAATCATTTAAAGATATCGATGTGACATATTTCAAAGATGTTGGATATGATGAGAACTATATAGGTCATGACACTATGTTGGCTGACGAGTGGAAAGGTTTATCAGAGGATTATACTGGTGATTATCTCAAGTTGGGTGGTCCAGCAGGTGATAATATGAGAATAGTTGTATATAGCACTGATGATGGACAAGGATTAGTTATAGCAATAGTTGGAAAAGATGCAGATGGTGATGGTGAGGTGGATGACGTAGACCCGAAATATCCTCCAATTCTTGAGCAGGTGATGAGAGGTGATTCAGCCTTTTTGGGTAGCTAATTATTATAATTACATTATGTAAATTAAAAAGAAAGGGAAGAGATGAGAAGAGGTGGTTTTACACTAATTGAACTACTGGTAAGTATAGCCGTTATAGGTATTTTACTCACCGTAGGTTTCAAGGGTTATCAATATGTTATAACAAAAGCTAAGGCAACACAGCTGATTGACCAGTTGGAGCAAATTAAAGAGGGTATGGCGCAGTACTATAAACATACAGGAACATATCCAGCAAACCTAAGATATCTACTAACTAACCCAAGAAACGAGGGGGATAATGCTGCTGGTTATGATGCGATATCAGCTGCTGCTGCTGGTAGTGAAGATGAAACTATAATAGGATATTGGGGTGGACCATATATTCATAATATGAAAGAATCCCCAGACGTACCTGGATGTCTTGTTGCAAAGGGTGGTGGTGTTATCTGTTTTGGTGCATCAATAACAGATAATAGTACATACTCTAAACCAACTGGTAAAAAGATATGTTCACCTGTGGATGGTGATGATGATTGTAGTACACTTTCTTATTCCGCAGGAAGTATAATGGCAAACGAAGGGGGGGGACAATACTATAACGTATTACAAGTGAACTTTATTAATAAAGCTGTAGCGAAGGTAGTTTTTGAATCTGCAAACGGGAGAGGACCAGATTCCAATGGTAATTTACAAGATGTTGCTATGGGCATGAAAGCGGGTGAGAGTAATATAGCACAAGCTGTTACGGAGTATATCGGAGTTCCAAGTTCAACAAATTACTCTAAATTTGATAGAATAATTTATAGATATAGTGATCTATTTTAAGAAAGGAAAGAGATGAGAAGAGGTGGTTTTACACTAATTGAACTATTAATTAGTATAGCGGTTATAGGTATTCTACTGACAATTGGTTTTAAAGGTTATACCACAATTGTTAATAAGGCAAAAGCCCAAGCTGTTATATCAGATCTAGATAAAATAAATAAAGCTAGTTCTGAGACATATAAAATAACAAATGGGTTGTATCAAGGTTGTCCACCAGATGATAACGGGATGTCACCACACAAACCAGCATCCACATACGGCTATTATGAAGAAGATGAATGCACTACAGATACCGGAACAAAGTATGCTAAAAACATAGAAGAGACGATGTATGATCAGATGAGGATAATGGGGTTTAATACATCAGATGATAATACATTTAGATTAACTAGTATCCCTAAAGGGAAAATTCTTTTTCCAGCAGAGTATAATGGAGTAAGAACGATATATATTAAAGATATTCCAGGTGAGATAGCTATGGAGGTATTGCAAAATATCAACACAAACTCAAGAATTACAGACAAAGATGGTACTGATACAAGCAATAGAATTGTCATAATGAATTGTAAAAATGTAGAATCTACTTCAACCACCACCGGTGAGGATGAGAGTACTGCTGGATATGTGAATTTTATTATAGGTCAGTTGGGGTGCGAGAGATTTACCAAAAGTAATAATAGTGAAACAAGTACAGCAACAATTAAAGGGATTACAGTAGATCTATCTGATTATATAAGAAAACAGCCTAGTGTTGGTTTGTTGTATGTAGTGCAATTTGGTGAGGCTTGGTAAGAGGGAATTCCCTTTTACCACTATATATCAATAGATGGTCCACTTGGTATATTGATATTCATATCAACTTCTAGCTCTTTATCTCTGTCACTCTTTATGATTCTCTCAATATCTCTCTTATCTATGTCGAGTCGTTTAATAGACATCTCATCACTATTATACTCATATACACCATAGAGTGTTAAATCACTTATAATATATCTTATTTTTCTCTCTATATTACCTATCTTTATCTTATTACCATCAAAATATATCTTACTTATCTCTTTTAAAACACTATTATTAATCGGTTTTGGTGATGAATAGAAATTTATAGCTAATTCATACATTATTCTGTTCCTTTATGCTATTTAAATACTTATTTATTATTATTATTATGAAAATTAAAAAACTGTAGAATATCTCACTTATAATTTATTTCAAAAGGTTAAATATGATATCTTCTATTATCAATATATTATTATTTATATTTAGTATAGCTATCATGTCATATATTCTATATTATTATATGTTTATATATCTTTATGATATAATGTCAGCTATATATATATCTACTATTTTATCAATTGGGATAGTTCACAAAAGATTTATCCCATCTCTACTCTTATTTTTATTAGTATCATTAATATATCTTTTTCTATTGTCTCAACCAAGATATATAAATCAATTTGATATCGATAGAGCATATGTTCTTATATCTATGATATACCCTGTGGTAATAACCACTCTCTTTAAAATAGTTATATGCACTATTAATATAAGATATAGATTTCTACTACATTTCCTCTCTATACCTCTTATAATGCTTATATTATATTATACACCCGATATTTGGTTAAAAACTAATGCTTATATATATAAATATTTAATGTAGAATTAAAGATAGTTTAGCTATAATTTAAAATAAAAAAGGATAGAATATGAAAAAGATATATATAGCACTGATGATTATCTTTTCACTTATGTATGGTGATCAATGTATGATGGATAGTGTTGATACTTCACAAAATGAAGAGTGTTTGGATAGAAATAGTGTAGTAGAAAAACCGGTTGAAAACGATATATTGAAAAAAGGTTGTAAAGATATAGTGAAGGGGAAAACTAATAGCAAAGAGGCTATAGCAACTATCTACTATATTAGGGGTGGGTTAACATATCTTCCTATTATATTCAAGGATAATAAACCTATAGAGGTAGATGTTGAGAGTCTATGTAATTTTTCACTCGATAATGATATAGATCTAGGTTTCTCTCTTTTTTATATAGTAAGTAAAATAAAAGGTTTAGATGATAAAGAGATAGAAAAACTGTTTAATATAAAGGAATAACCATGGGAAATTGTAATATATCAAATCTATACTGTACAAAAAAGATAGATTTTACAAAAGAGCCACTATTTTTTGGTAGTGGTAAGAATACACAACGATTTGATATCTTGAAATATAAGTTCTTTGATGATAATAATGAGACACAACTTGGATTTTTCTGGAGACCTGATGAGATTAAACTTACAAAAGATGCTGTTCATTTGAAAAAGCTAAAAGATAATGAGAAGTGGATACTAACAAAAGTATTACAGAAGTTAATATTTTTAGATTCACTTCAAGGGCGTGGTCCTATGTTGACATTTGCACAGATAACAACACTACCTGAGGTGGAAAACTGTATTCTTACATGGGATTTTTTTGAAGGTTCTATCCACTCAAGATCTTATTCACATATACTACAAGATGTCTATCCCGAACCTGATAAAATATTTGATCAGACATTTGAGATAGATATATTGATGGAACACGCAAAGAATATCTCTAAATACTACAACGAGCTATATGATTTAGTAATACAGTATCAGTTTTATAAAAGCCAAGGGGAGTTGACTGAATCTCTTCAGAGTAATATAGAATTTCAACTAAAAAATAGATTAAAAGATATAGAAGTAGATAGTGATATGAAAGATAAGATAGTATCTATATATATCGATACGTTAAGAGATGTTTTATCAAGTTATAATATAGATGATGATAAAGAATTTATGAAAAAAATCAAGAAATCTATAGTATTAGCTCTAGCTAATGTCAATATATTAGAGGGTATAAGATTTTATAGTGGATTTGCGAGTGTGTGGGCTTTGACAGAGGGCCAGGGATATATTCCAGGGATTAGTAATATATTGAAACTTATCTGTAGAGATGAGAATGTTCATCTTGCTTTAACCCAGAACTTTTTGAAAATATTGGCTAGAAATGAAGATGAGGGATTTTCCGAAATATTTAAAGAGGTTGAGAGTGAGATATATGATATGTATAAAGAAGCGGTAGAGCAGGAGTTTGAGTGGGCTGATTATCTATATAGTAAAGGTGGTATTATAGGTATGAATGCCCAAATTACCAAAGACTATTTGAAATATATCTGTAATAGACGATTGAAAGCTATTGGATTGAAACATATCTTTCCATCTCATACTAAAAATCCCATACCTTGGATAAATAGTTGGATAGAGGAGGCGGAGATAGAAGATACTCCTCAAGAGACGGAGATTACTGATTATGTCCAAGGGGGTATAGATATGGGTGATGATATAGATGATTTGAGTGAATATAGTGATATTTTTAAATAAGGATAAGGATGAATACACCAAAGTATGTTATTAAAAAGAATGGATATAAAGAACTATTTGATCCAGAAAAAATAAATGAAAAAGCTATATTGGCTTGTGATGGTTTAAATGATGTATCCCCTTCTGAAATTGTTATTCGAGCTAGTAGAATGATTAGTAACGGTATGACAACAGATGATATACAGAAAATATTAGTAAAAACAGCTGCTGATCTTATAAGTGAGGAGAAACCAAATTATGAGATAGTGGCAGCAAGACTACTGAATCAACAGATAAGAAAAGAGGTTTATGGGCAATATGAACCACTTCCTTTTAAAGATGAGGTATTAAAAAGAGTTAAAAAAGGTATATATGATAGAGAACTTTTAAAAGATTATAGTATTGAAGAGATAGAGTATTTTGGTAAGAAGATAAGATATAGTAAAGATGATAAGTTTAAACATGCTGGGTTACTACAACTTTATAAAAAATATCTTATTAATAGGTACGGTAAAGTTGTAGAGACACCTCAAGAGATGTTTATGTTGATTAACATGTATATATTTGCCAAATACCCAAAAGATAAGAGGAAGAAGTGGGTTATAGAGGGTTATAAGATTTTATCTGATTTTGAGGTATCTCTACCCACACCTATTATGATAGGTGTGAGGAGTCACTATAGAAGATTTATTAGTTGCAATGGTATAGATGTTGGAGACAGTATCCACTCTATCGCTAATGCATTAAAAGCTATCCCACTACTAACAGCTAGTAGATCGGGAATTGGGTTGAATGTTGGGAATATAAGAGGACTTGGTGCTTATATAGATGGAGGTAGGGTTATTCATACTGGTATTACCCCAATAATTAGATCATTTCAAACAGCAACAGGTATGTTTACCCAAGAGGGAAGAGGTGGGAGTAGTACAAATTTCCTTCCGTTCTTTCATATAGAGGTTGAGACATACCTCATTCTGAAAAATAACAAAGGGACTGAAGAGAAAAGAGCGAGATATCTAGATTATACTATCATTTTTAACAAATTATTCTATAAAAGGGTATATAGTGATGATTATATAACACTCTTTTATATGAATGATGTTCCCGGGTTGTATGATATGATTGGTAGTGACAAATTTGAGGAGATGTATGAATATTATGAGAATACTATACCTAAAAAGAGACAGGTGAGAATAAAAGCCAATGATCTATTTGAACTATATCTTAAAGAGAGATTTGAAACTGCAAGAGTATACTTGATGAATGGTGATCATAGTAATAGTCAAAGTAACTATAAAGTACCAATAAAACAGTCAAATCTATGTCTAGAGATACTACAACCCGCCTCACCTCTGGAGAGATATGAGATTAAAGAGGTGAGAGTTAAAAAAGAAAATATTGATAGATATAATAAGTATAGAAGAGAAGAGGACAAAAGAGCGTATGATCTTTTTGAATTTGTGGATGGTAGTGAGAAGGGATGTGATGATTACTACTATGTATTAGAGAAATTTACAGACGATAATAAATTTTATAGGGGTGAGATATTTGTATGTATACTTGCGGCATTACAACTGGGTTTCATTAAGAGAGAGAGAATACCTATAATAACCGAGTATATAGTTAGATTTTTGGATGAATTGATAGATTATCAAGAGTATGTTCTGCCTGAGGTTGAGTACGCAGCAAAAAAGAGACGTGGATTAGGTGTTGGTATAAGTGATCTATTTCACTTTTTAGCAAAACAGAAAATATCTTATAATACTAAAGAGGCGAGAGACTTAATACATGAGTGGATGGAGGATATATCCTACTATCTTCATAGTGCTTCTGTTGAATTAGCAAAAGAGAGGGGTAGATGTGATCTGTTTAATGAGACAAAGTTTAGTGATAACTCGCTTATCATAGATAGATATATGAAAACAGTAGATGATCTGGTTAGTGTTGGATTAAAAAGAGATTGGGAGAAGTTGAGAAAGGATATAAAGAGATATGGTATTAGAAATAGTACACTAGTTGCTATTGCACCAACTTCAAATAGTTCAAGAGTTGCCAATGCCACACCCGGTGTTGAACCACCTAGAAAACTACTCAATATTAAAAAAGATGGTAAAATGATATTTAGACAATTAGTCCCTGAATTTTCTAAATTGAGAAAATATTACACTACAGCTTGGTCTGATGATTTCAATAATAGTGATTATCTAAAACTGCTTGCTGTAATAAATAAATTTACGGATCAAGCTATATCAACTAACCAATATATCGATTTAAGAAGATATGATGATGGGAAATATCCTTTAAAAGAGTATAAGAAGTATATATTTGATCTCTATAAATATGGATTGAAAACACTATATTATGCAAATATAAAAACACCTAATAAAAATAGACAGGTTGATGATGAGATAGAAGAAGATATTGATTGTAAGGGTGGGGGGTGTAAAATTTAAGATCCCCCATCTCCCTCTGTTTCCTCAATTCTGGTAATAATAAGATTTTTGGGAACTCTCATTATTTTAGATAATCTATCTATATCTGTTATCTGATTTACATATATAAGATATTTTAACATGTGATTTGGTACAAGTAGTTGTGAGGCAAACATATTCGCCTCTTGTTCTAATATATCACTATTTTCTATATCGAAATGCCTTACACTCTCGCTATACTCTTTTTTAATATCGAGATGACCTAGAAAAAAGTGGGCTAACTCATGCGCTATCACAAATCTCTTTTTCTCATCACTAAGAGTTGGATTTACAAATATATCTACTTTATCTCCCCTCTTTCTGATCTTACCATATTCTATGTTTTCATTTTCACTTATATCGATACTATATTTATTTGCAAGTTTTTCCAAGTCTATATAGAATTGTTCTAAATCGCTCTCTTTTTTACTATTGATTATCATCTATATTACCTCCATATCTATTAAAATTTTTATCTACATTGAAATTAACTCTTGCAAGATCAACTATACTATTATCTTTAATATATTGGAAGAGATTGAAAAATGCCATAACATTTATATCTCTATCAATTATCAAATTTTTCTCTCTTTCAAATCCCCATCTAAAGAGACTATCTATC
>Ga0256835_1002522_pt1 | contig 10009 bp, 12 predicted proteins | sample PIR30metaG_FD_185972 | JGI IMG/M metagenome (GOLD analysis project Ga0256835, IMG submission 185972) | Hydrothermal vent microbial communities from East Pacific Rise, Pacific Ocean - PIR-30 | ecosystem: Environmental > Aquatic > Marine > Hydrothermal vents | place: Pacific Ocean: East Pacific...
AAGGTATTAACTCCACCACCTACAAAAGTGTTAGCAAAAGAGCATAATATTGAAGTTTTACAGCCAAATAATCTAAAAGATGAAGGTATAAAAGAAGCCATAGAGGCAAAAAAGCCAGATTTTATAGTAGTTGCTGCATTTGGGCAGATTTTGCCTAAAGATATTTTAGATATTGCACCTTGCATTAATCTACATGCTTCAATACTGCCAAAATATAGAGGTGCTTCGCCAATTCAACAAGCAATTTTAAATGGTGATGAGTATAGTGGAGTAACAGCTATGCTTATGGACGAGGGGCTAGATACAGGCGATATTTTGGCATTTAGCTTTATTAAAACAAAAGAGGCTCCAACTTTAGATTTAATGACTCAGAAACTAAGCTATCTTGGAGCTAAATTAACACCAAAAGTATTAAAAGAGTTTAATAATATAAATCCTATTCCACAATTAAATGCACTATCTTCAAAGTGTAAAAAGATAACAAAACAAGATGGATTAGTAGATTTTAGCGATGCAAATACTCTTTATAAAAAATATTGTGCCTTTTTTGGATGGCCAGGCATATATTTAGAGAGTGGCTTAAAGTTAGGTGGAGTAGAGCTTATAGATACTACAAAAAGTTATAAAAGTGGCGAAATTTTAGAGATTTTAGATGATTCAATAGTAGTTGGGTGCAATAGGGGGAGTTTAAAAATTGCAACTTTACAACCACCATCAAAGGCTAAAATGAGTGCAAAAGCATATATTGTTGGTAAAAGGATGAAAGTTGGAGATTCAATACTTTGATAGACTTGACTCTACTCAAAAGTATCTTATAAATTTAGTAAGAGAAGGAAAAATAGATAAAGAGATAGCCATAGTTGCAAAAGAGCAGTATAATGGAGTAGGTAGTAGAAATAATGGTTGGATAGCAAATAGAGGAGATTTAACTTTCTCTTTTGTTGTTAATAAAGACTCTCTACCAAAAGATTTACCAATAAGCTCTGCTTCTATTTTTTTTGCATTTTTAATGAAAGAAGTTTTACATGAATATGACAAAAATTGTTGGCTAAAATGGCCTAATGATATTTATATAAAAAACAAGAAAGCAGGGGGAGTAGTTACCCAACTTTTAAAACAGTTCTTAATTGTGGGAATAGGTATAAATATATCCCAAAGAGATGATGAGTTTGCCAATTTTGAAAAAATAAAAAATGTAGAAAAAGTGTTAAATTCATATTTTATGCTATTAAGAAATAGCAGAAATTGGCAGGAAACTTTTAGTAAATATAAGGTAGAATTTGAAAAGCAAAAGAGTTTTAGAGTGCATTTGAAGGGTAGAAAAACAACCTTAAAAAATGCTATATTGTGCGATGATGGCGCACTATTAGTAGAGAATGAAAGGATATATAGCTTAAGATGAGTGAAGTAATAAGTATAGCCAACCAAAAAGGTGGCGTTGGAAAAACAACAACAGCTGTAAATCTTGCTGCCTCTTTAGCAAAAGTGGGTAAAAGAGTGTTACTAATAGATGCAGATCCACAAGCAAATGCAACTACAAATTTAGGATTTCAAAGAACAGATTATGAGTTTAATATATATCATGTTCTTATTGGAAATAAAGAGCTAGAAGATATTATTATTACAACAGATTTTAAAAAACTAGACTTAGCTCCTTCAAATATTGGGTTAGTTGGAGCAGAAAGAGAGTTTTACGATAAAAAAAATAAAAATAGAGAGCTAATTTTAAAAAAGAAATTAGAGAAGATTAAAGATGAGTATGATTATGTTATTATCGATTCACCCCCAGCATTAGGTCCAATTACAATTAATGCATTAGGAGCTTCTGATTCTGTTATTGTTCCAATACAGTGTGAATATTTTGCACTAGAGGGTTTAGCACAACTTATGAATACAATAGGGCTTATAAAAAAGTCTATTAATCCTAAATTAAAAATAAAAGGCTTTTTACCAACAATGTACTCTGTACAAAATAACCTATCTAAGCAGGTTTTAGCAGATTTAGAGAGGCACTTTAAAGACTCTTTATTTAAATTTAAAAAGAGCTATATAGTAGTACCAAGAAATGTTAAAATTGCTGAGAGTCCAAGCTTTGGAGAGCCTGTAATTACTTATGCCGAAAACTCTAAAGGTTCACTAGCTTATAAAGCATTAGCATCAGCAATTATTAGAAGTAGATAAAAATGGCAAAAAAGAGTGGATTAGGCAGAGGCCTAGGTGCTATTTTAGATGAAATAGGCTCAACTTATGAGTCTCAATTTAATGAAGCAGTAAAAGATGACAATAGTGGGGATTTAATAGCAGAGCTTGATATTAATCTAATTGAGCCAAACCCTTACCAGCCTAGAAAAAAGTTTGATGAAGAGAGGCTTCAAGAGTTATCTAGTTCAATTAAAGAGCATGGATTATTGCAACCTATTGTTGTAATAAATCATGATGATAGATATATATTAATAGCAGGCGAGAGGCGATTAAGAGCTTCTAAATTAGCCTCTTTAGATAAAATTAAAGCAATTGTTGCAGATATTGAGCTTGATGAGTTAAGATTAAGAGAGTTAGCTCTAATAGAGAATATTCAAAGAGAAAATCTTAATGCAATTGAACTTGCAAACTCATATAAAGAGTTGATTGATGTTCACAATATTACACATGATGAGCTATCTAATATAGTTCATAAAAGCCGTTCTCAAATTACAAATACATTAAGACTTTTAAGTTTAGATGAATATGCACAAGAGGCAATAATTGATAATAAAATCTCTCAAGGCCATGCAAAAATATTAGTAACTTTGCCAAAAGAGAAGCAAAAATTATTAGTTGATAGTATCATTGGTCAAAAACTAAGTGTTAGAGAGGTTGAAAATATTGCTAAAAATATAAAAAGCGATAATAATAAGCCTATAAAAGATGCAATTAAGTCTCAGAGTTTTAAAATTTCAAAAGAAAAAGTAGCAGAGATTAAAGAGATGTTACCTTTTGAAATAAAAGTAAAAAAAGCAAGTGTAGAGATATTACTCGATTCAGAAGAAAAATTAGATAAATTTATATCCTTTATTAGTAATTGCTCTAAAAATTAACCCCTATTTAAAAGCTAAAATGCTAAAATTGCGCATATTTTTATAGGAGGGCGAATGCTAGAACTGTCACCATCGTTAATGCTGATTGTTTTGCTACTCTTTATAGGCTTAATTGTCTATTTAGATAAAGCACTATATCAGCCAATAATTAACTTCATGGATCAGCGCGAGATGACTATTGCAAAAGATGCAGAAGAGTCGCAAAAGCTTTCTAGTAGTGCAGATGAGCTACTACAAGAAGCAAATGCAATTCTTGATAAAGCTAAGCAAGAGGCAAATGCGTTGCGTCAAAGTGCAACTGATGAAGCAAAAGCTGAATCAGAAAAATTAATACGTAGCAAAGAGGCTGAGCTTGAGAAAGCTTACGAAGAGTTTACTAAAGAGTTAGAGAAAGAGAAAGAAGAGCTTAAAAATGGTCTTTTATCTCAAATTCCTCTAATTAAAGAGTCTCTTAAAGCTAAATTTTCACAAGCTTAAGGATTGAGGTATGAGTAGATATTTAAAAGTAATAGCACTTCTAGCTATACCAGCACTTCTTTTAGCTAGTGGTGATAATAAAATGGCAGAGCAGTATTTAGAGCTTACAGGTCGTGCAACAGATTTTGGTCCTAGACTATTTAACTTTGTACTTCTTGTTGCACTTCTTTACTATCTTTTAGCTAATCCTTTAAAAGAGTTTCTTAAAAATAGAAGTGACTCAATAGCACAAGAGTTAGCTGAAATAGAGAAGAGAAGACAAGCTTCTAAAGATGCTAAGATTAAAGCAGAACAAGATTTAGAGGCTGCAAAATCTAAAGCAAAAGAGATTATCGAAGATGCAAAAGCAGAGATTTCTGTTATTAAAGAGAAAATTGCAAAGCAAACAGAGCAAGAGTTAGTTATTTTAGAAAAAGTAACTAAAGAGAAAATGGAAATTGAAAAGAGAAAAGTTGTTAAAGAGACTACATTTAATATTTTAAATGAGAGTATCAGTAGCGACGATATTCCTCTTGATGCATCTAAGATTATTAATATTGTAACTAAAGAGGTGGCATAATGGATACTCTAATAGCAAAAAAGTATGCAAAAGCTCTTATAGGTTTAGATGGTCTATCTTTAGAAGAGGCTCAAGAGCAAATAGATGCTATTGCTAAGGTAATTGACTCTGATAGTGAAATTAAGAGATTCTTAGAATCACCTTTAGTTAAGAGTGATGCTAAATATAAAGCAATAGTAGAACCTATAAAAGATAAATTAAATCCTAAAATTTTAGCTCTATTAGAGTTAATGGCTCAAAAAGGAAGATTGTCTTTAATTCCTGAACTTAGTGCTATTTTATCAAAAGAGATTATGATAAAAAGTAATAAATTCAAAGGAATTCTTGAGAGTAATGAAGATATAGATGAGACTCTTAAGAAAAAGCTAGAGAAGAAGTTAGCATCTTACAGTGGTGCAGAGATTGAATTAGAGTTTATAAAAGATGATATTGATGGTGTAAAGGTGGAAGTAAGCGACCTTGGCTTAGAGCTTAACTTCTCAAAAGAGAGTGTTAAAAGAGCTCTACTAGAGCATATCCAAAAAGCACTATAAAGTAAGATTACAAAAAAGGAGAATTTGTGGCTACAAAACTGCAAGCAGATGAAATTAGCTCTTTGATAAAAGAGAGAATTGAGAATTTCGAGATTAAAGTTGATATTAATGAAGTAGGTAAAGTTGTCTCTATTGGTGATGGTATTGCAAAAGCTTATGGCCTTAGCAATGTTATGGCTGGAGAGATGGTTGAATTTGAAAATGGTGTTAAGGGTATGGTTCTTAACCTTGAAGAGTCTAGTGTTGGTATTGTTGTTTTAGGACAATATGAGACTATTAGAGAGGGTATGAGCGTTAAAAGACTTGGTCAGCTACTTAAAATTCCTGTTGGTGAGAAGTTAGTAGGAAGAATAGTAAACCCTCTTGGTGAGCCACTAGATGGTAAAGGTCCAATTGAGTCTGATGAAGTTAGATTTGTAGAAGAGAAAGCTCCTGGTATTATGGATAGAAAATCTGTTCATGAGCCACTACAAACTGGTATTAAAGCAATCGATGCACTTGTTCCGGTTGGTCGTGGGCAAAGAGAGCTTATTATTGGTGATAGACAAACAGGTAAAACTACTTTAGCAATTGATACTATTATTAATCAAAAGGGACAAGGTGTAACTTGTATCTATGTAGCTATTGGGCAAAAACAATCAACTGTTGCATCTTTAGTACAAAAGCTTGAAGAAGCTGGAGCAATGGAGTACACTATTGTTGTAAATGCTGGTGCTTCAGACCCATCTGCACTACAATTCTTAGCACCATATGCAGGTGTTACAATGGCAGAATATTTTAGAGATAATGCAAAACATGCTGTAATCTTTTATGATGATTTATCTAAACATGCAGTTGCATATAGAGAGATGTCTCTAATTCTTAGACGTCCTCCAGGTAGAGAGGCATATCCAGGAGATGTATTCTATCTACATAGTAGACTTCTTGAGCGTGCAGCAAAATTAAGCGATGAAAAAGGAGCAGGTTCTATTACTGCATTCCCTATTATTGAGACTCAAGCAGGAGATGTATCTGCATATATTCCAACAAACGTAATCTCTATTACTGATGGTCAGATTTTCCTTGAGACTGATCTATTTAACTCTGGTATTCGCCCAGCAATTAATGTTGGCTTATCTGTTTCTCGTGTTGGAGGGGCTGCACAAATTAAAGCAATGAAGCAAGTATCAGGAACTCTAAGATTAGACCTTGCAGCATTCCGTGAACTTCAAGCGTTTGCACAATTTGCAAGTGATTTAGATGAAGCTAGTAGAAATCAACTAGAGCGTGGGCAAAGAATGGTAGAGCTATTAAAACAGCCACCATATCAGCCAATTCCTGTTGAAAAACAAGTTGTAGCTCTTTATGCTGGTACTAGAGGATTCTTAGATGATATTCCAGTAAATGCAATTACTAAATTTGAGAGAGAACTTTATGTATTTATGGATACAAAGTACTCAAATATTCTAGAAGCTATTAGAGAGAGCAAAAAATTAGATGATGAGACAGAAGAAGAGCTTAAAAAAGCAATTGAGGATTTTAAATCTCAATTTAGCGCTTAATAAAAAGGCTAAAAGATGGCTAATTTAAAAGAGATACAAAGAAAAATAAAGAGCGTCAAAGGAACGCAAAAGACTACAAGAGCTATGAAGCTTGTATCTTCTGCAAAACTTAGACGTGCAGAACAAGTAGCAAAAGCATCTAAGGCTTATGCTCTTAAAATTACAGAGATGATGCAAGAGATCTCTGCAAATATGGCTAAAGTTGCTGATGAGATTGATAGCCCATATATTAAGAGTGTAAAAGAGCCTAAAGTTGTTGATATTGTTGTGATTACTTCTGATAAAGGTCTTTGTGGTGGTTTTAACTCTCAAACAATTAAAAGAGTTAACACTATGATAGAAGATTATGAAAGCAAAGGCGCAAAAGTTAGAGTAAGAGCAGTTGGTAAAAAAGCGATTGCGTATTATAAGTATCAACAAAGAGAGCTTTTAAATGAGATTGATGGCTTAAGTTCTGCTCCAACTTATGATAAAGCTGCTGAGTTTATTAAAGAGGTAGTTGAATCGTATTTAAATAAAGAGACAGATAAGGTAATTATTGTTCATAATGGTTATGTAAATATGATTACTCAAGAGGTAAGAATAGATAATATTTTACCACTTGATCCAAACGATTTTGAGCCAAAAGCAGTATCTACATCTGAACTTGAGATGGAGCCAGATGATGACTCTATATTAGAAGAGCTTATTAACAGATATATTGAATATACAATATATTATGCACTAATAGACTCTTTAGCAGCAGAGCATGGTGCAAGAATGCAAGCTATGGATGCAGCAACTAATAATGCAAAAGAGATGGTTAAGAGCCTAACGGTATCTTATAACAAAGCAAGACAAGAAGCAATTACAACAGAGCTGATAGAGATTATCAGTGGTGTTGAGTCGATGAAATAAGAAAGGGAGAATAAATGGTAGGTAAAATTATTCAAGTAATGGGTCCGGTAGTTGACGTTGAGTTTAGCGACTACCTTCCTGAGATTAATGAAGCATTAGAGACTACAATTAGTGTAGATGGCGAAGATAAAAGATTAGTACTAGAAGTTGCAATTCAACTTGGTGATAACCGTGTTAGAACAATTGCAATGGATATGAGTGAAGGACTTGTTAGAGGACAAGAAGTTAAAGCTACTGGTGCTCCAATTAAAGTTCCAGTTGGTGAAGAGGTACTAGGACGTATCTTTAATGTTATTGGAGAGGCAATTGATGGTGGTGAGCAAGTAGAAGCAAAAGAGACTTGGTCAATTCATAGAACGCCTCCTGCATTAGAAGACCAAAGTACAAAAACAGAGGTTTTTGAAACAGGTATTAAAGTTGTTGACTTACTAGCACCATATGCAAAAGGTGGTAAAGTTGGACTATTTGGTGGTGCTGGTGTTGGTAAAACAGTTATTATTATGGAGCTAATTAACAACGTTGCAATGAAGCATAGTGGTTACTCTGTATTTGCTGGTGTTGGTGAGAGAACAAGAGAAGGAAACGACCTTTACTTTGAGATGAAAGAGTCAAACGTTCTTGATAAAGTTGCTTTATGTTATGGGCAAATGAATGAACCTCCAGGAGCAAGAAACAGAATTGCACTAACAGGTCTTACAATGGCTGAATATTTCCGTGATGAAAAAGGCCTTGATGTATTGATGTTTATTGATAACATCTTTAGATTTGCACAATCTGGTGCTGAGATGTCTGCACTTCTTGGACGTATTCCATCAGCAGTTGGATACCAACCAACATTAGCTAGTGAGATGGGTAAACTTCAAGAGAGAATTACATCTACAAAAACTGGTTCAATTACATCTGTTCAAGCTGTTTATGTACCAGCAGACGACTTAACAGACCCAGCTCCAGCATCTGTATTTGCTCACTTAGATGCAACAACAGTACTTAACCGTGCTATTGCAGAAAAAGGTATCTATCCAGCAGTTGATCCACTTGATTCAACTTCAAGAATGTTAGATCCAAATATTATTGGTGATGAGCATTACGAAGTTGCTCGTGGTGTTCAAGCAATTTTACAAAAGTACAAAGATTTACAAGATATTATTGCAATTCTTGGTATGGATGAGCTTAGCGAAGAGGATAAAGCAACTGTTGAGAGAGCAAGAAAGATTGAGAAATTCTTATCTCAACCATTCCATGTTGCAGAGGTTTTCACAGGAAGCCCTGGAGTATATGTAACACTAGAAGATACTATTAATAGTTTTAAAGGTATCCTAGATGGTAAATATGATGATTTACCAGAAGCAGCATTCTACATGGTAGGTGGAATTGAAGAGGCTATTGCAAAAGCAGATAAATTAAAGCAAAAGGCTTCATAAGTAAAGGTCGCATATGAACACAATTAAATTAGAAATAGTAACACCTCATGGTGTTATTTATGATGGCAATGTTAAAGTTGTAACTCTTTGTGGAAAAGATGGTGAGTTTGGAGTACTTCCAGGCCACGCAGCTTTAGTTAGCCTTTTAGATGCTGGTATTATTTCGGCAACTACTGAAGATAACAAAGAGATTGTTATTGCTATTAATGGTGGTTATGCTAAAGTATCAGAAGAGAAAGTTAGCTGTATTGTAGATGGTGCAGTTGCAGTTAACGACGAAGAGGGTAAATTAAGCGAAAATATTGCTAAAGCAAAAGAGTTACTAAAGAGTGCACAAACTAGCGATACTGCTATTGCAACAGCAGTTAGCAAAGTAGAATCGATAAAAAGATAAAATGAGTATCTCTGAATATTTCGCACAAAGTGGCGCAATAACTTTTATAGTTATTGCTACGCTATCTTTTTACTTTATTGCTACTCTTTCAATCTTTATATATAGATATAGAGCAGTAAATAGACGATTAAAAGTAGAACAAGATGCCTTAGCCAAACTCTATACATCTAATGACAATACTCCTGATTCTTCTTCTATTCTTTTTAGTTATATTAATAGGTCTGATGGTAGTTTAGAAAAAATATTTAAAGCAGCAATTAGTGATGCAATAAGAGTTTCTACAAAGGGTTTAACACAACTTTCTATTATGGCTTCTACCTCTCCTTTTATTGGTCTATTTGGTACAGTTGTTGGAATACTTGATGCATTTAGTCGTTTAGGCAATGTAAAGAGTGCATCTTTAGCAGTTGTAGCACCTGCAATTAGCGAGGCATTAATTGCAACTGCTGTTGGTATATTTGTTGCAATTTTTGCATATTCATTTAACTTACTACTTAAAAGAAAGGTATATGAGTTAAACTCAACACTAGAATCATCAGCTGAGATTTTAGTTAGTAGGAGTGAGTAGTGAATTGGGATGATGAGCCAGATTTAAATATTACACCATTTGTTGATGTAATGTTGGTTTTAATGGCTATATTAATGGTTACAGCTCCTACAATGACTTATGAAGAGCAGATAGATTTACCCGAGGGAACTCAAAGTAAAGAGGTTCAAAAAGAGTCTAGTGTAACTATTAGAATGGATGCAAATAAGATAATCTATTTTGGAAAAGAGCGCTTTAATTTAGCTAACTTTAGAGACTCTTTTATGCTTAAATCTAAAAACTTTAACCCAAATACAATAGTCTTTATCAGAGCAGATAAATCACTAGAGTATGGAGACGTTATCTTTTTACTAAAGAGTGTTAAAGATGTTGGTTTTAATAAGGTATCTTTAATTACAGAATGAATCGTTTACAATTAGAAGCTATAACTTCATCTATTTTAATATATTTAATTATTATTGTTACAATTTTTTCTATTGCCTTATATTCGCCTGATACTAAAATTAAACCAAAAAATTATGTTGCAAAGAAGTCTGAAGTTATAGAGGTCTCAATAGGTAAAC
>Ga0256835_1002523_pt1 | contig 10000 bp, 10 predicted proteins | sample PIR30metaG_FD_185972 | JGI IMG/M metagenome (GOLD analysis project Ga0256835, IMG submission 185972) | Hydrothermal vent microbial communities from East Pacific Rise, Pacific Ocean - PIR-30 | ecosystem: Environmental > Aquatic > Marine > Hydrothermal vents | place: Pacific Ocean: East Pacific...
TGGCCGGGGTCCGCGAAGAAGTGGCATCGGCGGCAATGATTACCTCCTGCCCTTCCAGCAAGGCAGAAAGGGCCGTCTGATACACGCAGATATGGGTTTCCACGCCACAGAGGATGAGCTTATGGCGCTTGAGTTTCAAGGCCGCCTCTCTGATGGCCTCGTTTTTGAAGGCGCTAAATTCGACTTTGTCAAAGATCTGGTACCTGGAGGCCAGCTCCCTGAGAGGCTCTACATAGGGCCCCAGACCTTTGACGTACTGTGTGGTTGGTATGACGGGAATCTTGAATTCTTCTGCCAGGTGAAAAAGAAGAGAAATATTTTTGACCACTCTTTCGGCCTCGTGGATAACCGCCATGAGTTTCTCCTGAGGATCAATGACCATGAGATAAAGCTCTTCGGGCTTCAAGAAGGCTCGCATTCTAACTCCCCTTAAGAATAGGTTGTTTCTCGTCTATTTCAGGGACCCTCAAAAGCCTTTCCTCCGGGGGTTTGGCCAACTGTTCCTTGAGATATTCGAGCCGATCCGCAATGGTGGCCGGTTTTTCCTTGATATTGTAGAGCAAGCGGTAAAGAAAGCCCGGCCCCCTTGCCAGGGAAGGCTTGAGAGCAAGGGCCTTTTCGTAATCCCTTACGGCCTCTTCGTAGCGCCCCTCCCGATCGTTTAAAATGCCCCGGTTGGCCCAGGCCTCGGCAAAGTCGGGATGTTCCGCAATCAAACTATCGAGGACCTGGCGTGCTTCCGAATACCGGTTCATCTTGATGTAGGCCAGGGCTTCACCAAGCCTGGCAGGATAGTAAGAGGGATTGATCTTCTGGACTTCTTTGAAACACTCGAGGGCCCGCTCGTACTCTCCGTGTTCGAGACGATAGTTCCCCTCGCGATAGGTCATCTCCCCGGGGAACTCTTCCCGGTCAGCGGTAACATACTGGAAACCCAGAGCCAAAAGACCGACAAAGGTGAGACCGAGGAGGAGATTTCTTAAATCTTCGGGACGCATACGGAAAGTATAAATGAAAAAGGGGCGGCTTCAAACCGCCCCTTTCTGGCCTTAATCCGGCATGTCTATATCAAAGCGGGCCTTTTTAAGATCAGCAATGTCTTCGACCAGAGCCTTGATCTCCTTATCAGGCATGGTGGACATCTCCATCTTGTAGGCGAGGAACCACATCATAAACACACCCAAGGCCCACCAGAGAATCTGCCAGGCCCAGATGGAGGGCATACCGAAGATCCAGGTGCTCATGTCTTTGGGGTTGCCAAAGATGGTGTTGCTGAGCACCGCCCCGGGGCCTATGGCGAAGAAGAACCAGATGAGAGTGATAGCCCAGGCCAGGGGTACGAGCTTTTTCTTGTGCGGAGGAAGACCAGCGTGTTCCTTGAGAAAGGAGTGGAACTGCATCTTGTGCTCGAGGGCCTTTTTACTCTGGGTAAAGGCCGAAACGATGATGGCGATGGTGAGGTTGAAGATGATTCCCCACCCGGCAGAGTGAATGGTCAAGGGCCAGCGCCCCCAGGCCTTGATGCCAAGCCACTTCTGTCCGATGCTTTCCGTGCAGGTAACCGCGATAAGCCCGGCAATAAGACCTAGGATGACTCCCTGCCTGGTGAGCCAGGGCCAATAACACACCCCGAGAAGGGCAGGCCACATCTGGAATCCGTAAGCCACCGCAAGACCACCCAAAAGAACAAGGGCGTCTTTGGAGTAAGTGGCTACCATGAGAGCGGCCCCAGCGATGAGGAAGACCGCGATTCGCCCGATGAGCTTCTGCTGGCTGTGGGTGGCATCGGGATTGATGAAGAAGCGATAGACGTCACGGGTAATCATACCGCTGGCGGTAGACATGTAAGCAGAACCGGTAGACTGCATGGCTGCCAGGGCGCAGACCGCAAGGATTCCGACCAGCCAGGGAGCGGAGTCCGCCATGAGGCGAATCAATGCCGGCACCAGCATCCCCTGTTTACCCGGCATTTCCATGAGATCCTTGCCCAGCTTGAGAACGTCCTTGGCGATCCCAAGCTCCAGAAGTTTGTGGTCCGCTCCGATCAAGTGCCCCCCCAGACCCTGCATAGCGGTAAAAATGATGAGGATGAAACCGATTCCGGCTGAAGAAGCCCACACCTGTTGCGGAGCAAAGGGTTTGGGATTCTTGTTGGAAAAGGCCCACATGGAGAAGGCCGGAGCAGATTGGATCCCCATAAGGGCAAACATATAGGTCAGGATCATCACCCCTGTCCAGGCACCGCCTTTGGCCAGAAGCCCGGACTTCACGAACTGAATGACCCCCGGAATGGCAATGTAATGGCTGTACCCGTCGGGAGTCAGCTTGGTATCAACCTGGGACATCTTGAAGATGCCTTCCTGGAGGGCATGCCAGCCCCCTACGGCGTTAAGAGTGATAAGACCAATGATGATGATACCCAGGGCAAGCATGATACATTGCGCCGTATCAACGTAGGCCACCGCTCTCAAGCCCCCAAGCATAACGTAGATCACCACCACCGCGGAAAGAAGCCACATTCCGGCTTCTACCCCAAGGAGGCCGTCGGTGAGGACGTTAAAGAGAAAACCCGAGGCCCGAAACTGGAGCCCGAGATAGGGGATGGAGAAAATGAGGGCCACAAGGACTACCAGAAGACGAATGATGTTCGACTGGTAGTAGTGGGAGAACATCTCACCCGGAGTAACGTATCCGAAACGTTTCCCGAGCATCCACTGACGCTTCAGGAAAATTACACCGGTAAAGGGAATGGTGATGGCATAAAACGAAGCAAAGGCGTATTGCAACCCATCACGGTAGATGAGGCCCGGGTGCCCGACGAAGGTCCACCCGGAGAAAGAGGTAGCGGTAGCGGCAAGAACGAAGACCCAGAGAGGAATTTGCCGCCCGGCGATGAAGTAGTCGGAAGCCGTCTTCGCGATCCTCGCTCCCTTAACTCCCCAGAAAATACAGTAGATCCAGTAAAGACCAACAAAGACAAACAGCCAAATAACGTGTGACGCCATCTCGCCCTCCTTTTATTGGAATTTTGTTTTTTGGCTCCTGAGCCGAAAAGACGAAAAGGGGCTTTGATCACCTCCTGATCATAAATTTTTCTAAAACATTCGTTAAAAAGTACTAAAAATCAAAGTCTCCCAGAAATATAACTGCGCTAGCTTTTAGCAAAATTGCCCGCTTTTGCCAAGCATCTTCCCTGAACTCAAACGAGCCGAGATCAAACAAAAATGGAAAAAATGGGACGGTTTAAGAATTTTTTGGGAATAAAAATGGAAAATCTGAGATCTATTTTGGAGTGAGAGGGGAGGCGGTAAACCGCCTCCCCACTTTCTTACATTCCTTTGCGGGATTCTTCGATGGCCTTTTCGATACGTTCCTGGAGTTCGGGTGGGAGCCCTTCGATGCGGACGTTTAGAAAGCCCCTTACCACCAAACTCGTGGCCTCTTCTTCGTCAAGCCCACGGGCCATGAGGTATTCGATTTCCTCGCGGGCGATCTTTCCAACCGCGGCCTCGTGAGACATGTCCACGTTGGCCACGTGAGCCTCAAGCTCCGGAATGGCCAGAATGTAGCCCTTATCCGAGAGCATGAGCCCCTGACATTCGAGATGGGCCTTTATATCCGGAGCCTTGCCAATAAGATGGCCCCGGGCAATGGTTTCTCCACCGTAACACACGGTGCGGGAGATGATCTCAGCCTTGGTTTCTGGAGCTTCCAGGATGACCCGGTTGCCGAGATCTAAAAAGGCTCCTTCCGGGGCGGCAATGACGGAGTTGAACTGCCCCACGGCTCCACGCCCCTTGAGACGGCACGTGGGAAAGGATTGCACGGAACCCACCTTATCCAGAGAGATGTAATTGGAGATAATCACTCCCCCTTCTTCCACCCAGATCCCGGTGCGAGGACGAACGTGGACGTTCTCACCCCATTCGTGGATCATGGTGTAGGTGAACTTGGCGTTCTTCTTGACGTAAAACTCGGAAACTCCGATGTGGAGCCCGGAAGTAACGTGGGGGTTGGTCGTGCAACCGGTAATGATATGAAGCTCGGCTCCTTCCTCTACGATCACGATGTTGTGCACCCTCTGTGCCACGCGGTCCGTCCGGATATAAAGGCAGGTCTGGAGAGGATAGATGACCTTCTCACCGGGGAAGACACGGATGAAATAGCCGTTGTCCAGGTCCTCGGCGGCTATCTTGGTGAACTCGTCTTTTTCGGGAGTTACCGCCTTCCAGAAGTACTTCTCCCGCAACCAGTCGTATTTCTTGAGGGCCTCGGTAATGGGCAAAAGCTCGAGTCCCTCCGGTACACAATGGCAAGAGACCACTCCGCAGTCCGCTTGCACGAAGAGCCCCGGATGGTCTTCAGCCGCAAGGTCAATCCCCACTTCTTTCAGGCGGGCAATCTCCTCCTCGGAGAGTTCCTCCAGGGACTTGGGAGGTTCTACCTTTTTGGCAGGAATAAATTCCTCCAGATTTAGGCGCTCAACTGGGTTTCCATTCTTCTCAGACATTTCAAACACTCCTCGTAACCGTGTTTTTGGATCCCCTCGAAGATCTCCTGAGGGTTCCCCTGACAATAGATTTTGCCATCAAGCATGACATAGCCCCGATCCGCGGGGACATATTTAAGGATGAAGCCGGTGTGGGTAATGATGAGCCCGCTTTTTTGGCGAGGGCGATGGGTATCTTTCTGGAGCAGTTTGCGGATCATGCGCCCGATGACCTCGATGTTCTCCATATCCACCCCGGATTCCGGTTCGTCTATCAGGGCGAGATCCGGGTCCTGAACCAGAAGCTGCAGAAGCTCGCTCTTCTTGAGCTCACCGCCGGAAAAACCGAGATTTACATCGCGGTCGAGGAACTTCTCAAAGCCAAATTCCCGGGCCAGCTCCTGGATACGGTAACCGTTCTTCTTGGCGCAAAGCTCCAGCATTTCACGAAGCTTGACCCCTTTGATGCTGGGGGGACGCTGAAACATTATTCCGATACCCTTCCTGGCCCGTTCGTAAGGAGGAAGATCCGTAATATCTTCCCCTTTGAAGTAGATCCGCCCGTGCCGAACACGGTACTCCGGAAAACCCATGATCGTCATGAGGAGGGAGGTCTTCCCCGAACCGTTACGCCCAAAGAGGATGTGGGTCTCTCCCACGGGGATGGTGAGACTCACCCCCTTGAGGACCTCTTTTCCCTCCACTTCTACCCAGAGATCTTTTACCTGCAGCATCGGTGTCTGTGTCATTCCTGCTCTCCTATTCCAAAACAACTTTTACTTTAGACTATTTCCTACCTAGTTAGTAGGATAACCACTTTTCTCTTTACCGCAACCCCCAAATGCATAAATATTGGCAAAGCATCTTTTTGTGAAGGGGAAATCGTCATCCGCTGGTCCTTTTGGCTCGAAATAGATCTTGAAGCGATAAGAAAAAACCTTAAAGCCCTCAAAGGTCTCCTTTCGCCGGGCACACAAATCCTTCCGGTGATAAAGAGCGGAGCATACGGCCACGGACTCCTTCCTGTAGCGCGCACCCTTGCCCAGGAAGGAATTTACGGCTTTGGCCTCTCGGACCTCGAAGAAGTGCTGCGTTTGCGTGAAGCGGGCCTTGCGCTCCCGATAATCTTGCTTTCGGGCTTTGAGCCTGCCTGGCTCCCGGAACTGATAAGGCTGAGGGCCATCCCGGCCGTAACGGACCTTTACCAGTTGAAACTGCTGGCGGATTACACCCGTAAAGAAGGAAAACGGCTGGCCTTTCACCTCAAGATAGACACCGGCATGCATCGTCTGGGAATTCCTCTCCAGGAGCTCAACGAAGCCCTTGAAATCCTTCGCGAAAACCCCCAGCTCAGGCTCGAAGGGGTGATGTCTCACTTCGCCTGTGCCGAAAAGCCCGCTTCTTTCTGCACGCAGGAACAACTCCAGCGATTCATTCTGGCCCTGAGCAAGGTAAAGGAAGCCGGATTCCGTCCCCGGTTCAGACACATCGCCAATTCTTCGGCCACCATTCTCCTCCCCGAGAGCCATTTCGATCTTGTAAGGCCAGGGCTTGCCCTCTACGGAATACACCCCTGCGAAGAGACCCAAAAATTCATTTCCCTCAAGCCCTCCATGACCGCGAAGGCCCGCATCTTGAGCATCAAAGAAGTGCCCAAGGGCGGCGGCATCGGCTATGGTCCTCTCTTTACCTCCTCGCGGGCTATGAAAATCGCCCTCGTACCGGTAGGCTATGATGATGGTTACTTAAGGGCCCTTTCCAACAGGGGTTTTGCCTGGCTTAAAGGAAAGCGGGTGCCGGTTGTGGGAGCAGTCTCGATGAGGCTTATGGCCCTTGATATAAGTAAGGTGGAAGGCGCAGCCCCGGGAGACGAGATTATCCTGCTGGGTGGTCCCAACCGGGAGGTCCCTGCGGAAGAGCTTTCCGCCACAGCGGACCTTATCAGCTACGAACTCCTTTGCCTTCTCGGCAAAGGAGGCTTCAAAATCTATCTGAGGTCTTGAGATGTTTGGTATCGGTTTTCCGGAACTGGTCGTTATTTTCGTGGTGGCTCTCATTGTCCTGGGGCCGGAGAGAATGCCCCAAATGGCAAAGCAATTAGCCCGCTGGGTAAACGAAGTCCGCAAAGCCGCCGACGAGCTCAAGAAGGAGCTTGCGGCCGAAGAGATCGAAAAAGGAAAGGACGAACTCGAGAAAGTTCGGCAGGAACTCCTCGAAAAAGTTTACAACCCCCTCCCTCCAGAAGAAGACCCTGCTAAAGCCGAAAAGCACAACGGAAAAAAAGACACTCCCGATGAAAGAACGCCCTAAATATACGGTTCTTACCCACTTCGAAGAGCTACGCCGACGAATTTTGATATGCGTGGGCTTTCTGTTCGGAATCTGGGTGATCCTTTTTACCCAGTTTCAAAAGCTGGTCCCCCTCTTTTTGAGACCTTACGAAACGGCCTTTCCAGGACGAAAGCTGGAACTGGTCTTTACCTCGCTTCCCGAAGCCATCATGGCCGCCTTGAAAAGCACTTTCTTTCTGGCCCTGGCCCTCTCGATCCCCGTGTTTGTCTTCCAGGGGTGGCGCTTCCTGGCCCCGGCGCTTTATCCCCATGAAAGACGCTTCTTCAGACGTCTGTTGACCCTCGCCATTTCTCTGGGCCTAATCGGAGCCCTTGCCACCTACTTCCTGATCTTCCCCCCGCTTCTAAAGTTCTTTTTAGGTCTTGGTTACCAGTACTTTGAAGCCTTTCTGCGCATTCAAAGCTACCTTTCCTTCCTGGGGAAAGGGCTCCTCATAGCCGTCGTCCTCTCCCAGCTCCCTCTCCTCACGGCCTTACTGGTCAAGCTCGATCTCCTTCCTTCCCGCCTTGGCAAGAAGAGACATCTCTATCTCTTGGGGGCAGCTTATGGAGGCGGGCTCTTTTTTGCCCCGGGAGACCTCCTAAGCCAGGCCCTTCTGGCTTCGATCTTTTTTGTCCTTTTAGAAGCAGGTTTTTTCATTGCCCGGCTCCTCTGACAAGAAAGCTCCCCTATAATCATCAAAAGTTTTTAAAATCTTGTTAAGGATGTAAAATTTCCGCAACGATGGTTTTGATGGGCCTCATAAATTCCGAAAAATCTCGAATTCCCGAAGATGTTTCCTTTTGACGGATCTTTGAAGAGGGTTTAAGCTCTCAGACAAACCACCAAAGAAGGAGGTAAACTATGGTTCGGAAATTAATGGGTGTAGTTGTGGGGGTTGCGGTAGGCCTAGCTTTTTACGGGTACGCCATTTCTGGTGGTCAGGGGCCGGAAGTTATCACTTTCGAGGCCAAGAAAGGCACGGTCACCTTCTCTCACTGGAAACACCAGACAGAGCTTGGCATCGCCTGTGGTGAATGCCACCATGGCCCGGATCACGCTCCCTACAAAGAAGGTATGGAAATCAAGCACTGCAAAGATTGCCATAACAAGGATTTCCCCAACAAGAAGCTCAACAAACCCATGAAGGCTTTTCACAAGAACTGCAAAGGCTGCCACAAGCAAATGGCTGCCAAGCATCCCAACGCGCCTACTAAGTGCAACGATTGCCACAAGAAGTAGTTCGAGGACTTAGGTAAAGAAAAAGCCCCCCGCTGGGGGGCTTTTTTTTGCAAATTTGACAGAGGGGTGAGGTCTATGGATCTTAAAAAATTTGGCGAATGGCTAAAAAGTTTAAAGAACGAGGGAGTAGAACACCTCCCCGTAGAAGAAAGGCGTTCTTTCCTTAAACTGGGCCTTAAAGTCACGGGTGTTTTTGCCGGAGGAACCGTTCTCTCTTTGGTTTCCAAGGTTGAAGAAGTCTTTGGCGCTGCCCCCGAGTATGTGGACAAGTTTCCCTACAAACCCCACTATTCCATGGTTTTGATTACCGACCGCTGCGTAGATTGTCAGCTCTGCATGGACGCCTGTGTGCAGACCAACCATGTCCCGCCCTATGGCTGGAGGACCAAAATATTCGAAAGACGCCTGGTAGTAGGCCCCGGGGAGACGGCCAGACAATTCATGCCCGTCCTCTGTAATCACTGCAATATTCCCCCATGCGTGCGGGTCTGCCCCACCAAGGCCACCTTCAAGGACAAAAAGACGGGCATCGTGCGGATGAACCCCAAAAAGTGCATCGGATGTAAGACCTGCATGGTGGCTTGCCCGTACAATATGCGCTATTTCAACGAAGAAAGACGCGCCGTTGACAAGTGCGATTTTTGCTGGGAATCCCGTCTTTCGAAAGGCGAAAAACTGACCGCCTGTGCAGCCGCTTGCCCGGCAGGAGTTAGAATCTTCGGGGATCTCTCCGACCCCAAGAGCAAGGTCTATAAAATCGTTCACGATCCTTCCCGGGTCGTGTGGGTCTTGAGACCTGAAACTGGTGCCAAGCCGAACGTCTTCTACACCATAGATGGTCTAGGTTAAATTCCTTTAAGGAGGAACCTTTATGAAACGGTGGCTTTTATTGTTGATTCCCTTTCTGATCTCGTTTTTCCTCTACCAGCCCCTGTGGGGACAGGACGAGGAAGATTATCCCGAAGAACCAATTGTCTTCACCAAGCCGGTGAAAGCCGTGGTTTTTGACCACAAAAAACATGTCGAAGATGCCGGCCTCAGCTGTGATGACTGTCATGATGAACTCTTCGAAATGGCCGCCGGCACCGCGGAAGAAAACGACGATTTCAACATGGAAGCCCTTTACAACGGCAAATACTGCGGTGCCTGCCATAACGGAGAGATGGCCTTCGCGTCAAACCGGAAGTGTACCACCTGCCACATTGGCGTCTTAGGCTGGCAAAGGATGCAAGGCAAAGGCAAAAAAGAAGAAAAGCACCATTAAATTGCAAGTCATCAAAATATCAACCGTTAAAAAAGGGGAGCTTTACAGAGCTCCCCTTTTTTTGTTATTTTTAACTTAATCATGGAATCCAGCAAAACCTCCCAGCGAATATTCGAAGAAACCCTAGATAAAGTTCAGGAAGGTATCCTCGTCGTAGACGATCAATTTCGTGTCATACACTTCAACCAGGCCGCAGAAAGAATCCTGGGCGCCAAAAAAGAAGAAGTTCTCCATCGACCGTGCTACAAAGTTTTTGAAAAACACATCGAAAAAGAACTTTGTATCTTAATCAAACAACAACTGGCCAAAGGGAATACTATCTATCAGTTTCCGCTCTACTTCAGAGATCAACCCGAAAAAGTCATTTACTTGAACGCCTATCCTCTAAAAGAGAACGAAAAAATCGTTTCCATCGTTGTCATCCTAAACGAAAAGATTCCTCCGGTCTTCGTAGACGACATTTTGAATAGCCTTGGTGAGGCCCTGTTCATCGTGGATAGCAATTTCAAAGTTTCCGTGTTCAACAATATGGCCGAAATGTTGACCGGCTATTCGGCAAGAGATGTTTTAGGGAAATATTGTGATGAAATCTTCAAAACAAACATATGTGGGGAAGGATGCATTCTTCTGAAGAGCATCAAAGAAAAACGCACCATCAAACGTTCCGGGATCTT
>Ga0256835_1002524_pt1 | contig 10000 bp, 8 predicted proteins | sample PIR30metaG_FD_185972 | JGI IMG/M metagenome (GOLD analysis project Ga0256835, IMG submission 185972) | Hydrothermal vent microbial communities from East Pacific Rise, Pacific Ocean - PIR-30 | ecosystem: Environmental > Aquatic > Marine > Hydrothermal vents | place: Pacific Ocean: East Pacific...
CCCACCACCTCGGCCCCGAATTCCTGGCACAGGTGCACCGCCAGGGCGGTCTTGCCCACCGCGGTGGGCCCCACCAACACCACCAGGGGCGGCCGTTCACTCATGGTCCACCTTGGGGCTGCGCTTGAAGCGCCGGGCCAGCTCCCGGGCCGAGAGGGTGAGCATCACCGGACGGCCGTGGGGACAGGTCACCGGCGGGGGCAGGGCGGCGATACGCCGGATCAGGTCCTGGGCCTCCTGTTGGGACAGGCGCTGGCCGCTCTTGATGGAGCCCCGGCAGGCCAGGGAGCGCAGGGCCACCTCTACGAACTCGGGCGTCTCGGGACGCACCCCGGCCTGGGCCAGCTCGGCCAGAAGTCCCCGCACCACCGGCTCGGGGTCTGCCCCGGCCAGGTGCGGCGGCACCGCCCGCACCGCCCAGGTGTTGCCCCCGAAGGGCTCCAGCACCAGGCCCAGGTGCGCCCAACTGCGGCGCTGGCTCTCGGCCCAGGCCGCCTCCTGGGGCGAGAGCTCCAGGGTGCAGGGGGTCAGAAGCCCCTGGCAGGGCAGCCCGCCCCGGCGCAGGTTGCGCTTCAGCTCGTCGTAGCGCAGGCGCTCGTGGGCCGCGTGCTGGTCCATGATCACCAGGCCCCGGGGCGAGGAGCACAGCAGATAGAGCCCGTGCAACTGCCCCACCAGGTGCAGCTCCCCGGCCGGGCCGAACAGCGGCTCCAGGGCTGCGGGGGGCAGGCTGGTGCCGGCTTCAGCGGCCGCGGCCGGACCGGGCTCGGCCAGGCCGGGCAAGGGGTAGGAGGCCGCCGGCCGCCAGGGTATGGCGGGAGAGGGCGGCGTCTGGGTATTGCTGGCCGGAGGGGAGGGCCCCGGCTCCCCGGTCCGCTCCGGCGGAGGCGGCGGGCCGGCGTCCGCATCCCCGGCCGGCGTCCGCGCCGCCCGGGTCTGGCCCAGGCCCCGGCGCAGGGCCTGGGCCAGGGCGTCGTGGATCTGCTGTTGGTGGGTAAAGCGCACCTCGGTCTTGGCCGGGTGTACGTTCACGTCCACCAGGGCCGGGTCCAGCTGCAGGTGCAGGACCACCACCGGCCGCCGGTCCGGAGGCATCAGCCCCCGATAGGCCTGGCCCACCGCGTGCAGCAGTACCCGGTCGCGCACGAAACGGCCGTTCACGAAAGTGTAGACCGCCTCGTAGCCGGCCCGGCTCAAGGAAGGCAGGCCGGCCAGGCCCCGCAGGCGCAAGGGCCCCACCTCCTCGTCCAGGGGCACCATCTGCGAGGCGGTCTCCGGTCCCAACAGGGCGGCGGCGCGCACCTCCAGATCCGGGGTGGGGGGGAGCTGGTGCAGGGTCTTGTTGCCCATCTTGAGGCTGAAGGCCACCTGGGGCCAGGCCAGGGCCAGGCGGGTGAAGACCGCCTGGAGGTGGGCGTTTTCGGTGGCGGCGCTTTTCAGGAACTTGCGGCGGGCCGGGGTGTTGAAGAACAGGTCGCGCACCTCGATTACGGTGCCCGGCGGGCATCCGATCTCGCGCACCTCGCGCACCGAGCCGGCCACCACCTTCACCTCGCTGCCCGCCTCTTGGCCCCGGGCCCGGGAGCGCAAGAGCATGCGGCTCACCGCCGCGATGCTGGGCAGGGCCTCTCCCCGGAAACCCAGGGTGGCCACCGCCTCCAGATCCCGGCTGGTGGCCACTTTGCTGGTGGCGTGGCGTTCCAGGGCCATGAGCAGGTCGTCGGGGCCCATGCCGGCCCCGTCGTCGGCCACCCGGATGAGCCGCCGGCCCGCGGCCAGGATCTCCACCGCGATGCGTCCCGCCCCGGCGTCCAGGGAATTTTCCATCAGCTCCTTGAGCACGCTGGCCGGGCGCTCCACCACCTCGCCGGCGGCGATCTGGTTGGCCACCGCCTCTGGCAGAAGGCGTATGCGTGAATCCGGGGTAGGATTTTCCATGACTAACAGTGTATAGCACAGCCCAGGTGTCCCCACCAGCGCCCGCCTTGCCCCTGCCCACGGCTTCTGCTATGGTTTGGGCGCCGGAGATGGGCTACAAGGTTTATCTTCGGGCCGGGGCCCGCGCCGGGGAAACTTGTGTGTGCCTTCTTCCTTCCGGCGACGGGTCCCTTGGCTTTCCCCCACCACCGGCGGAGGTCGCCATGTCCAGCAAGCAGGAATCCGGCCGCGAGCGCCTGAGCCCCCGCGAGGAGGCCTACCTCAAGGCGGCCAAGGAGATAGCGGTGAAGTTCATCGAGACCGGCCGGCTGTCGGTGGCCGCCTTCACGGAGACCTTCCCCCAGCTCTACCGCACCATAAAAAATACCTTGGAAGATCGCGGCTAGGGCCGCTGGGGGTAGTCCCGGTAGTAGACCCGCGCCAGGTAGAGCCCCTGGGGCGGGGCCTTGGGCCCGGCATGGAGCCGGCGCCCGGCGACCAGCATCTCCATCAGGTCCTCCGGCGCCAGCCGCCCGGAGCCCACCTGGCTCAAGATTCCCACCAGATTACGAACCGCGTGCCGCAGAAAGCCGTCGGCGGTGATCTGAACCCGCCACAGCCCCCCCGGCTCCAGCTCCAGGCCGGCCTGGAAGATGCGGCGGCTGGTGCCGCCCTTGCCCTCGTAGCCGTGGCTGGCCAGGGCGGCCAGGTCACGCTCGCCGGGCAAAAGTTCCAGGGCGCGGCGCACCGGCTCGGGGTTCAACTCCGTTTCCAGGCACCAGGCGTGGCCCTGCAAAAAGAGGCGCGGCCCGCCGCCGGGCCGCAGGTAGTAGAGATAGGTCTTGGCCCGGGCCTGGTAGCGGGCGTGGAACTCCGGCGCCACCGGCCCCAGCTTCCGCAGATGGACCCCCTCCGGCAGCAGCGATCGGATTCCGCGTGACATGCGTTCCAGGGACAGCCGGCTGGTGGTGCTGAAATGCGCCACCTGGCCCAGGGCGTGCACCCCGGCGTCGGTACGGCCGCTGGCCACCAGGCGCACCGGCTGGTCGCAGAGCCGGCTCAAGACCGTCTCCAGCTCGCCCTGGAGGGTGCGGGCCCGGGGCTGCAACTGCCAGCCGGCGAAGCCCTCCCCCCGATAGGCCAGTACCAGGGCCAGGTGGCGCCGCCGCTCGCCGTCGGGGCGGTCTTCCGCCAAAAAAGGCACCTGGTGGGGGGGTAGCTCGCCGCGCAGGATGTCCCACAACTGGAGCAAGCGCGCCTCCCGGGCGGGTCAGGGGGTGGGGGCCAGGTCCATGAGGCCGGCGGTCTCCTCCAACCCCAACATGAGGTTGGCGTTTTGCAGGGCCTGGCCGCTGGCTCCCTTGGTGATGTTGTCCAGGGCCGAGAAGATCTTCAGCAGGCCAGAGCGCGGGTCCTGGGCCACGGCCAGTTGCACCCTGTTGGTGCCGCGCACCTCCTTGGTGGCCGGCAGGCGCCCCGCCTCGAGCGGCAGGATGAAGGGCTCGGCGCCGTAGACCTCCTGCCAGCAGCGGCGCACCTGGTCGGCGCCGGCCCCGGCGGCGGGCCGGGCGTAGATGGTGGAAAGGATGCCGCGGTCCATGGGCAGCAGGTGGGGGGTGAAGGTGAGCCTGATCTCCCGGCCCGCGGCCAGGGAGAGCTCCTGCTCCATCTCCGGGGTGTGGCGGTGGCCCTCCACGGCGTAGGGCTTGAAGTTCTCATGCACCTCGCCGTGGATCAGGTTCAACTTGGCCTTTCGTCCCGCGCCCGAGACCCCCGAGGCGCTGTCGGCGATGATCCCCTCCGGCTCCAGCAGCCCGGCCCGCAGAAGCGGCACCAGGGGCAGGAGCACGCTGGTGACGTAGCAGCCGGGGTTGGCCACCAGCCGGGCGGCGCGGATCTGCTCCCGGTAGAACTCGCACAGGCCGTAGACCGCCTGGCCCAAAAGCTCCGGGCAGGTGTGGGGTACGTACCATTTTTCATAGACCCCCGCGTCGCGCAGGCGGAAATCGGCCGAGAGGTCCACCACCTTGACCCCGGCCTCCAGAAGCCCCGGCACCGCCTGCATGGCGGCCTGATGGGGTACGGCCAGGAAGACCAGCTCCACTCCCTGGGTGAGGCGTTCGATCTCAGGCTCCACGAACTTGAGCTCCACCCGGTCGGTGAGCGCTCCGAAGACCTCCTGAACCCGGCGGCCGGCCAACTGGCGCGAGCTGACCGCCCTTAGCTCCAACTGGGGGTGGTTGGCCAAAAGGCGCATGAGCTCCACGCCGGTGTAGCCGCTGGCTCCCATGATGGCAACCGGTATCATGGCTGGTCCTCCCGGGGGCGGCCGCGCTGAACCGGCCGGCCCGCCAAGTAAAACGGGGAAGGCCACTCGGGCCTTCCCCGCGGGGAATTCGGGTATGGCCGGGGCCTAGCGCTTGGAGTACTGGTAGCGGGCCCGGGCGCCGCGCTGGCCGTACTTCTTGCGCTCTTTCTTGCGCGGGTCGCGGGTGAGGAAACCGGCCCGCTTCAGCACCCCGCGGAACTCGGGGTTGTAGGAAACCAGGGCGCGGGCGATGCCGTGGCGCACGGCGCCGGCCTGGCCCGAGACGCCCCCGCCGCGGACCGTGACCAGGATGTCGAACTGGCCCAGGGTCTCGGTGAGCGCCAGGGGTTGGCGCACCACCATGGTATCGCTCTCGCGGGTGAAGTACTGTTCCAGGGGCTTTTTGTTGACCGTGATGTTACCCTGGCCGGGCATGAGCCAGCAACGGGCCACGGCCCTTTTCCTCTTACCGGTGGCGTAGTGACGATCACTCATGACTTACCCCTTGATCTCCAAAGGCTGCGGCTGCTGGGCACCATGCGGATGGTCAGGGCCGGCGTAGACCTTGAGCTTCTTGATCAGCTTGCGGCCCAGGCGGTTCTTGGGCAGCATGCCGCGCACCGCCTTGATGATCAGCTCCTCGGGCTTGGTTTCCAGCATGCGCTTGGCGCTGGTGCCCTTGATGCCGCCGGGGTAGCCGGAGTGGCGGTAATAGGTCTTCTGCTCCCACTTGCGACCGGTGAGCCTCACCTTGTCGGCGTTGACCACCACGATGAAATCGCCGGTGTCCATGTGGGGGGTGAAGACGGGCTTATGCTTGCCGCGCAGGCGCATGGCGACCTGGCTGGCCAGGCGGCCCAGCGCCTGGTCCGTGGCGTCCACCACGAACCAATCGCGGGAGAAATCCTCGGGCTTGGGCACGAAGGTCTTCATCTTGTCTGCTCGGCCTTTCGGCGGGTTGCGCTGCCCGCCATGTTGCAAGTAAAAACTCAACTCTTTCCGCGGGTTGTCGCCCACTTGCCAGGGCCGCCCGCGTCACTGGCGGCTGCTTCAGGCGTTTGTTGCTTGGTGCTTCCTGGGGAAAAAGGGGGCCTTAGGGCCCCACCGGAGTCACCGAAGCTGTATTTATAGGCGAGAGCCCCCCTTCTGTCAAGGGACAATCGCCTTTTAAGTTCCGCCGCCTGCGCCCGGCGCGGCCTTGCCGCCGGCTAGTCCTGGCGGGTCTGGCCGTAGCCGAACAGCTCGCCGAAGCCGCCCAGGCTGAAGGCCACGAAGTAGCCCCGCTCGCGGATGCTATCAGTATAGAAGAACCTGAGTCCCCAGCACTGGCCCTCGTAGCGCAGCTCGTAGGTGGTCTCGAAGTCCTGGTCCGCGTCGAAGTCGTGGCGGTTGATGTAGTTCAGCGACCACTCGTCGGTGACGGCCAGCTTGAGCCGGCTCTTGAGCTGCATCAGGGTGTCGGCGTTGGCCTGCCAGTCCAGGAACACGGCGTCGCCGCGGCGGTCGTTGGCGATGACCTGGAAGTTGTATTTCTCGAAGGTGTTGTCGTAAAGGTTCCAGGATGCCTCGGCCTGGGCGTAGATGAAGCGGCTGGGCTCGAACTCCAGGCGGCCGTTCAGATTGCCCCACCAGTGGTTGTCGTTGCCCGCTTCGCCTTCCTTGTAATACTTCTCCAGGTCGAAGCTGTGCGAGAAGTTCAGGCGCAAAAACTCCCGGTAGGTTGGCACCATCTGGCCGGTTTTTTCGTCCTTGGCCATGATCTTGTAGGTGAAGGCGTTTTCGATACCGTAGGAGAGTTGGTTCTTGCGGTCCTGGCTGCGGGTGGCCAGGGAGGCCACGTCGTCCTCGTCCACCTCGGGCTGGTAGAGGTACTTCACGTAGGGCCGGAAGGCGTGCTTGACCTTCATGGGGTCTTTGGTGTCGCCGAAGTCGTAGACCCGGTAGAGGTAGGTGGATGCCTTGACCTGGAAGTTCCAGAGTTGGTTGATGCCCTGCTTCTTGAGCCCTTCGTCGCTGCCCTTAAGGGAGAGCCAGTACAGGCGCGGTTGATAGGTGAAGCTGGGCTCCAGGCTGAAGTAGTCGTTGAAGTTGAGCGGCAGGGAGATGGTGGGGCTCAGGTCCACGATGTGGCCGGTGGTGCCTTCCTGGCGATAGTAATAGTGGTAGGACGAGCCCATCCAGAAGTACAGCCCGGTGTCGCCCACCGGCTGGCGGGTGGCGTCGAAGGACAGGTAGGGCAGTTCCTGGAGGGTGGCCTTGTTGTTGGTGGCCAAGTCGTCGTAGTAGAGCAGACTGGCGTTGAAGGCGGCGTTGGACCAGGAACGTTGCAGGTTCAGCTTGCTCTCGCGCACCAGGGATGTGTTGGGGCTGAGCTCGCGGCCGAACCAGTCGATGAAGCGCTGGTTGGTGTTGTCGAAGCCGTTGTATCCGTAGGTGAATTCCCGCAGGTAGTCCTGGTCGCTCACCAGGTCCAGGTCCAGTTTCAGGCTGGTGGTGCCGCCAAAGAGCTTCTGGTCGGCCATGGCCCGGAACCAGTAGCGGTCGTTGTAGGGGGCGGCGTTGTCGCCTTTAAGATAGAGCTCCTCGCCCTTGGAGTCATTGGGCATGTAGTCGATGATGGCCATGCCCTTGGAGCCGGGGGCCAGGTGGTAGCGGTACTCCAGGCCCAGGTCGATGCCGCGGTCGCTCATCCAGGTCGGGGTGAAGGTCAGGTCCTGGTCGTCGCCCAGGGTCTGGAGGTAGGGCTGGCTGATGAAGAAGCCGTCGCGTTCGGAGATGCCGAGCTGGGGCGGCAACAGGCCGGACTGGCGGCGGAACTTGGCCGGGAAGACCAGGTACGGCGCCCACAACACCGGCACGTTGCCCACCCGGAAGGCGGTGTTTTTGGCGGTGCCATAGCCCTCCAGGGTGACTTTCATGTCCTCGCCGGTGACCTTCCAGGCCGGGTGGCTGCCGTCACAGGTGGTGAAGGAGCCGTAGCGCAGGTGGTAGGTGTCGCGGCCGGTCTTTTCGATCTCCTCGCCGCGCAGGTAGTAGTGGGTGGTGCGCACGAAGACCTGGCCCTGGTAGATCTTGCCGGTGCCGCCTTGCAGGTCCACCACCATGCGCCGGCCGGTGAGCACCTGGTCGGTGGTGGTGAGGCGCACCTTGCCCTCGGCCTCGGCGATGAGCGTCTTGGCGTTCAGGCGCACCCGGTCGGCAAAGAGCCGGGTCTTGCCCCGGACGATCTCCACCTCGCCCCGGGCGTAGTAGGTGGTGGTGCGCTCGTCATACTCCACCTCGTCGGCCCGCACGTCCACCGGACCGTTGGCGTCCACCCGTATGAGCTGGCTTTTGGCCGCCGCCGGTAAGGCGCCGCCCAGCACCAGCAGGACCAAGGCCAGCCAAACACCCGCAACCCTTGCCAAGCGCCCGCTTGTCTTCACCATTTCCTCCCTGACTCCCTGGCGTGTGGGGGCCGTCAACTACCGCTGCCGCACACTAACAGATGGACGGTGCCAAGGCAAGTCGCTTGCGCGTTGCAGCAGAGGCAGCGATGAACAAAGCCCGCCACCGGAGCAGCCCCGCGCCGCGCTTGCCTGACGGCATCACCCGACCCGCTACGGCAGCCGAAGCCTGGCACGCTGGCATGAGGTGCCAGCCTACGGCGGGAGCGATCTGCGCCGCGCTTGCCTGGCGGCATCACCCGACCCGCTACGGCAGCCGAAGCCTGGCACGCCGGCATGAGGTGCCGGCCTACGGCGGGAGCGATCTGCGCCGCGCTTGCCTGGCAGCATCACCCGACCCGCTATGGCAGCCGAAGCCTTCGGCTAGAATTCCAGCCAGCGGGGGGTGCGGGGGAAGGGGATCACGTCGCGGATGTTGCTCACTCCGGTGACCATCATCAAAAAGCGCTCGAAGCCCAGGCCGAAGCCGGCATGGGGCACGCTGCCGAAGCGCCGGATGTCCAGATACCAGTCGTAGGCCGCCAGGTTCATGCCGTCGCGGCGCATGCGCTCCTCCAGCACCTCCAGGCGCTCCTCGCGCTGGCTGCCGCCCACCAGCTCGCCCACCCGCGGCACCAGAAGGTCCATGGCCGCCACGGTCTCGCCGTCATCGTTGTGCCGCATGTAGAAGGGCTTGATGGTGAGCGGGTAGTCGTAGACGATGACAGGCTTCTGGAAGCACTCCTCGCAGAGGTAGCGCTCGTGCTCGGTCTGGAGGTCGGTGCCGAACTCCACCGGGTACTCGAAGTCGCGCTTGGCTTGCTGGAGGATCTTGATGGCCTCGCGGTAGGGCAGGCGCTCGAAGCCGCCTGCCGCGATGCTCTCCAGGCGCGCGGGCAGGGACTTGTCCACGAAGCGGGCAAAGAGCTCCAGGTCCTGGGCGCAGTGGGTCATCACGTGCCTGGTCATCTCCCTGACCAGGTCCTCGGCCAGATCCATGTTGTCGCCGAGGTCGGCGAAGGCCACCTCCGGCTCCACCATCCAGAACTCGGCCGCGTGGCGGGGGGTGTTGGAGTTCTCGGCCCGGAAGGTGGGGCCGAAGGTATAGACCTGACCCAGGGCGCAGGCGAAGAGCTCGGCCTCCAACTGCCCTGAGACGGTGAGGTTGGCCTCCTTGCCGAAGAAGTCGTCCTCGAAGGGGTTGCCGCCCTCGGGTGCGGCCGCGCCGGGCTCCAGGGTGGTGACCCTGAACAGCTTGCCGGCGCCCTCGCAGTCCGAGCCGGTGATGATGGGGGTGTGCAAGTAAAAGAAGCCGCGTTCGCGGAAGAAGCTGTGCACCGCGAAGGCGGCTTCGGAGCGGATGCGGAAGATGGCCCCGTACTTGTTGGTGCGCGGGCGCAGATGGGCGATGCCGCGCAAGAATTCGTCGCTGTGGCGCTTCTTCTGGAGGGGGTAGCTCTTGGGGTCGGCCGGGCCGATGAGGCTTATGCGCTCGGCCTTGACCTCCCATTTCTGGCCTTTGCCCGGCGAGGGCACCAGGGATCCGCGCACCTCCACCGCAGCGCCGGTGTTGATGGTCTTGAAGGCGTCCTTGTCCGGGGCCTCGGCGATGACCTGGAGGTTCTTCAGGCAGGAGCCGTCGTTCACCTCGAAGAAGGAAAAGCCCTTGGCGTCGCGCCGCGTCCGCACCCAGCCCTTGACCAGGATCCGGTCCATGGGCTCCTCGGCGGCCAGCGCCTCCTTGACAAAGGTTCGTTTCACGGCTGCACTCCTTGCAGGCTTTCTGAGGGGTCTTCCCTTGCGGACCTCGTTTCAGTCCTCGAACAAGGGGCGGATGGCCTGGGTGTCCATACCAGCCCCCAAGGCCACCATCAAGAGGATGCGGGCCTTGACCCCCGACAGGTGCCCCGAGAGGATCACCCCCCGGCGCTTGAGGTCCGCCCCGCCGCCGGGGTAGCCGTAGATGGGCCAGGCCCCGCCCTCCAGGCAGCGGGTGGCCAGCACCACCGGCAGGTCCCTCTCCAGGAGTTTCCCCAGAGCGGGCAGGATACCCGGGGGAACATTGCCCGCGCCGAACCCCTCCAGCACCAGTCCGGACAGGGGCCGCGAGGCCAGATGCTCCAGGATGCCCCCATCCATGCCGGTATAGCAGGAGACCAGGGGCACGTGGGGGTCGATGCTTTCGGGCTCCAGCAGGGGGCGGTGGGGCCGCCCTCCCGGGGGCGGCGGGCCGGCCAGCACCACCTGCTCCCCCACCACCTGGGCCACCGGTCCGCTCTCCGGCGCGTCGAAGGCGTCGATATTCATGGAGTGGACCTTGACCACCTCCCGGGCGGCGAAGAAGCGGTCG
>Ga0256835_1002525_pt1 | contig 10000 bp, 9 predicted proteins | sample PIR30metaG_FD_185972 | JGI IMG/M metagenome (GOLD analysis project Ga0256835, IMG submission 185972) | Hydrothermal vent microbial communities from East Pacific Rise, Pacific Ocean - PIR-30 | ecosystem: Environmental > Aquatic > Marine > Hydrothermal vents | place: Pacific Ocean: East Pacific...
CGGCAGGGCACTCACTGCGGAGCTCAGCGAGTTCACTAAATCCCCTCCGTCCCCCGGCCGGCCCGCGATGCTTAGAACCCTTACTAGCGTTCCGTTAACGTACCTGTAGACCGCGGCGGTCAGCCGTAGGTTGTCTCTAACGCTGTAGTACTTGGGGATGGAATCCGGCGCTACGTAGCTGCTGGGCACCCACCCGGACCTCATGCTGCCGTTGAACCCGGTTTTGAATATCTCCGCCATCGTGCTGTTCACGCCTGCCTTCAGCGTGTACGCTACGTAGAACTCCCTCCAGACGTAGTGGTGGGGGATCGCCGCTAGGGGTATGGCCACAGCCGCCGCAAGCAGGACCGCCGCGGCTACTGATGAAGCCTTAACCATGGAGCTTCCCTTAATAGGGTTTTAAGGAACCCTTAATTACTTTTCTTAAGCGAGATCGTTACCCTTAAAAACACGCTCGGGCCCACCGCCCTGCCCGCACGGCTTCAGTGCTCCAGCTCGGTCAGTATCTCAGGTATCTTGGGTGCCTTACCAGCCGCTATCTCGCTGTATAGGTTCTGCATGGGCTTGAGTATCAGCTTCCTCCAGCCGGTGTAGTCCGGATTCGTCTCAAGCATGTTTATGAGCTTCTTAAGCAGGGCCTTAGCCTTACTGAACTCGCCTAGCTGCGCGTATATGCATGCTAGGGCGGCGTGCGCCATCAGGTAGTAGTTCCTGTGCGCCACCTCCCTGTTAGCTACCTTCGGGTGGTCTATCAGCCATAGGAAGTTCTGCGCGGCTAGCTCGTAGTAGGTCTTATTACCGGTTATCTGCGCGAGCTCGTAGTACGCCACGCCCCTCTCGTACCATGCCGGCGGCACCTCACCCGGTATTGGGAAGTTGCCTACTTGAAGCACGTCCGTGCATACCTGAACGTCCTTCTTGAGGTACTGTATTGCCTTAGCCTTAAGGCCCTCCTTAAGGTAGACCTCGGCGCTCAGCCTGTAGGCCTCGCCCAGGTAGTCGGACTCGGGGAAGTGCTTTATGATCTCCCCGGCGTACTTCAGCACTAGGTCGTACTTCCCGAGCTTGAGCGCCGCTATGGATGCGGGCGCCAGCGCTAGGTCGGCCTCAAAACCCCACATGCTCACGTACTTCCTCATAAGCTTAAGGACGCCCGTGTAGTTCCCTAGCTCGAGCTCGACCCACATGAGGTGCTCGTAAGCCGTGTCTATCGGGTATATCTTAATCGCCTTGACGTAGTACTGCCTCGCCTTCTGGATCTCCGCCATGGCTAGGTAGGTTCTCGCCAAGTTAGTGTATAGGGCCGCAAGCCCCTCCTTACCTAAGTACTTGTATATCACGTCCTTACCCTGCAGCGCCTTAAGGTAGGCTGGGAGCACGTACTTAGCCCTGTTGGTGTAGTAGCAGTAGTAGTCGAAGTACGCGTTGCCTAGGCCGAACCACGCTAGGGGAGCCATCTTCGGGTTTAGCTTGATGACCTCCTTGAAAGCCTTGATGGTTAGGTTGTAGAGGACCTGCATTGCCGGGTGGTTCGAGTCCGTGAATGTCTCGCCACACACCTTGAAGTACCTGTGGTACTCGTCGGGCTCGCTCACAGCGACCCCTAAGTCATACCACGCCTTCCAGTTATGGGGGTCGTACCCTATGGACTTTATGAAGTAGTGGATTGCCTTGGCGTAGTCCCCGCTGTTGAGCGCCTTAAGCCCTAGGGCGTAGTAGTGCTGCGACTCGGTAACCCTGACCCAGTTGCTCACGGCTATAGTTATCGATATGGCTGCCGCGACGACCAGAACCACTCCTAAGACCTTCCTCCAGGTAGGCATGGTCATAACTAAGAACACACCTCCGGAAAGCTATTGCCCGGTTCGGCAGCGGCGCTGACGCTACTTGACCTCGACAGCCACGGAGACCTGCTTCCTGGACGCTCTCAGCGGGCGGGCCGTGAACGTTATTATGGCGCCTATCGCCAGCGCTATCCCGGCAACTATCTCCGGCATTACGGACGCTAGCGTGGAGGTCGCGGACGTTATCGTTACGGTTACCGGAGTGCACATATTGTTTTCACCAAGTACACCACTGCGGCCCCCTATTTAAGTCTTACATCGGCGACGCGCTTAATACCTCCGCACGCCGATAGTTAGGCGGGCACCTTGGGTTTAATCGTAGCTCTGGATCCGCCGGAAGGCGTCGACGGTGTTGAGTGGTGCTTGAGGCTGATTAGGGAGTTGGGCAGCGTCCCAGACGGCTACAAGCTAGGGCTGCCGCTGGCGCTGGAGTCCGGCGTTGAGGGGCTGAAGAGGGTTGCTGAGGCCGTCCCGCCCGGCAAGCTCATCATAGCCGACCTCAAGCTAGCGGACATAGGGTACGTAATGTCCCTAACCGTCAGGAGGCTCGCTAGGGCTGGGGTCAACGCGGTCATAGCCCACACGTTCGTAGGGGTTGAAGGGGCTTTAGACGCGCTGGCCGGGACCTGCGGCGACCTAGGGATTAAGCTGGTGCTCGTAGCCCTTATGAGCCACCCAGGCGCGTCGAGGGTGATGGCGCCGGCATTCCGCGAGTCGCTGAGGATCGTTAAGGAGGTCGGCGCTTGGGGGGCCGTACTGCCTGCGACGAGACCCGACGCCATTAGGGAGGGTAGGGAGTTCCTAGGAAGCTCAGTTAAGATACTATCACCCGGCATCGGCGCTCAGGGCGCTGAGCCCGGCTCCGCGCTTGAGGCGGGGGCGGACTACGAGATAGTCGGCAGGCTAGTCACCAGGGCTGAGAACCCTAGGGCAGTGGCTGAGGAGCTGGTGAGGAGGTATGAGCGGGTGTTGGGGAGGCGTTGAGTGGCTCGCTAAGGAGCTCCTCAGGCTGGGGATGATTAGGTTCGGGAGGTTTAAGCTAGCGTCAGGTCTCGAGAGCCCCTACTACGTGGATCTCAGGAGGCTCTACAGCTACCCGCAGGTGGCTAGGAGGGTTGCGGAGGGCGTTGCCGGCCTGGTCACGCGTGCTGGCGGTGAGGCGGTGGCGGGCGTCGCCACGGCTGGCATCCCGCTCGCCGCCTACGTGGCGGCACTTAAGTCCATGCCTATGGGGTACGTCAGGCTTGAGGTTAAGGGTCATGGGACGGGCTCGCGCGTTGAGGGCGACTTAAAGGGCCTCAAGGTAGTCGTCATCGATGATGTCGTGACTACGGGGTCAAGCGTCCTTAAGGCTGTAAGGGCGCTCAGGGGCGAGGGCGTTGAGGTGGTCGGCGCGGCTGCCGTGATAGATCGTGAGCAGGGCGCCCGCAGGGCCCTAGAGGCTGAGGGGGTTAAGCTGCTGACACTAGCTAAGGCCACGGAGGTGTTCGAGGCCCTCCGCCGTGAGGGGCTGTTAAGCGAGGACGTTTACGATGAGGTAGTCAGGTACGTGAGGTCGTTTGGGAGAGAAGATTTTAAATAAACCGAATCCGAGGTTTGGTCGGGCACGTGGCTGAGGCGTTAAGCAGGGTTTCCGTTGGGATCGGCAGGGGCGCGCGCCCGCGCCCCGAGGTTCTAGGGTTAAGTGTTAGTGAGCCCGACCACCTGCCGAGTAGGGCTAAGGACCTGCTTCTGAAGCACGCAGTGGTTAACCTCGTGGAGAGGGTTTCGAGGAGGTACTACCTGGCGAGGCTCGGGATCATAGAGGGGTGGTTTAGGGAGCCCGGGCTAACTCAGTTCATCATGATATGGCTGCCGGGCGTTGACTACGTCCCTATGAGCGTGGCGAGCCACTGGGTGAGCGGCGGGAGGCACTTCATCGAAATACTCTTCGACGTTAGGGGTGAGGGCACCGAGGCGCTCGCTAGGAGTGAGGGGTCAGTAGTTGGTGTTGCGGGGCCCTTAGGCAGGGCCCTCGAGGTGGACCCGCTCAGCGGCCCGCACCTGATAGTTGCTGGCGGCTCCGCAATCGCGGCGGTGGCTAGGATAGCGGCGGCGCTGGCCAACGCGGGCTCGAAACCGACGCTCGTGTGGGGGGTTAGGTCCGGAGCCGACATCGGCTCGGTTCCGGAGAGGCTGGGGCTGAGGGACGTTGCCGAGCTGGTGCTGTGCAGTGAGGACTGCAGCGTCGGGTTCTGTGGGAGGGCGTCGGACGCTGCCCTAGAGCTCTTCAGGAGCAGGCGTTGGGGCGGGGTCGTGCTGGCGGGGCCGAGGCAGATGCTCCTAACGCTCTCGACGGAGATGCTTAGGGAGGGCGTCGACCCGATAGTGATTACGGAATCCATGGTTAAGTGTGGGACCGGCTTATGCGGTGAGTGCGTGCTTCCAGGCGGTGTGACGCTGTGCCGGTCCGGCCCCGCATTCAGGGCTTCCGAAGTGCTTAACCACCTGAGGGGTGCTGGGGGTTGGCGGTGACGCGGCGGGCGGTTAGCGACGGCGGGTTCTGCGGGAGGCTGGACGCGTTAAGGGTTGTTGTGGGCGGGCTTAGGCTTGAGCACCCGGTGATGAACGCTAGCGGGGTTCTCGGCAGCAGCCCTGCAGGCATAGCTAAGCTGGCGTCGCTTGGGTTCTCAGCGGTCGTTACTAAGACGCTAACCCCGGAGCCTAGGGAGGGGTTCAGCCCCCCGATAATTGTTCAGCTGCCTACGGGAGGGATTCTGAACGCCGTCGGCCTAGCCAACCCCGGCAGGGGGGCGATACCTGCGCTGGTTAGCGCTGGGCGTGAGGCCGGGCTACCGGTGATTGTGAGTATCGGCGGTAGGGACGCCGGCGAGTTCGCCGGGCTAGCTGAGGTTGCTGAGGATGCTGGGGCGGCTGCCGTGGAGCTCAACCTAAGCTGCCCTAACGCTAGGGGGTACGGCATGGAGCTCGGCTCGGACCCTAGGGTGGTTCGGGAGGTTGTGAGGGCTGTTGACTCGACGGTCGGCATACCCGTGATGGCTAAGCTGGGGCTGAGCGATAGGGTTGTCGAGTCGGCCGGCGCCGCGCTTGAGGGAGGGGCCGACGCCTTAGTGCTGATCAACACTGTGAGGGCGACCTACATAGACGTCTACACCCTGAGGCCTGTCCTCACCGCAACGCACGGCGGGCTCTCAGGACCTCCAATACACCCCATAGCGGTTAGGGTTGTCTACGATGTCTTCCGGGAGTACGGCTGCGATATAGTGGGTGTCGGCGGCGTCCACGACTGGGCCTCAGCAGCTGAGTTCATCGCCGCCGGAGCTAAGGCCGTTCAGATCGGGACCGCCGTAGCCTACGACGAGGGCGTCGTGAGGAAGGTTGTTGAGGGGCTCGCCAGGTGGGTTGAGGTTATGGGGGCCTCAAGCGTTTCGGATCTTGTCGGCGCCGCGGTGAGGGCGTGATGCCTGTTAAGAGCTTCCGGCCCCCTAAGGTAGTTCTGTAATGGTTACGGCTGGCTGGGGCTCGACGTACTTCCTAACGCTAATAACCCCCTCAAGCTGGTGGTAGTCTGTCAGCGCCCCAGTCCTCCCGCCTATGAAGAAGACGCCCCTACCTAACATCACGTTTATCTGGCTGTACGCCACGCCAACCGTGTAGTTGACTACTAGGGCCCCGTCATAGTATATGAGGGCCGTCGCCGACCTCGATGCCGGGTCGTACCAGAACCTCACGGTGGCTTCATGCCATAGGCCGTTATTAATGTTCGTTACGAAGGCGTAGGCCAGCGGCGGCCCGTTATCCACGGTTGAGTTCGTAAACGCTATCCTATCCTGATACTCGTCGAAGGTGAAGTGGTAGCCGCCGTCAACAATGTCCTCCGTAGTCCCCACGTAGGTCGTGTCGTACGCCCCCACCCAGACGGCGTCGGCTCCCGTGCCTCCGTACGCTCTGAACGTGAAGTTGGCTTCGAACCCGACGGGCTCTGAGGGTGCCTTACCTAGGACTAGGAAGCCCTTCTCGCTCCTTAAGTTCGCCGTTAGCTGAAGTATGTGGAGCGTTGGGTAGTAGGTAGCTGTGCCCGCTAGGCGCCCGACCACCCACTGACTCAGGTTTACGAAGTAGTAGAAGGTTCCGTAGGGGCCTCCGTAGTAGGGGGCGTAGGGGTTCCGCCCGCCGTAATGCATCACTATGACCTCCCTGCCCGACGGGGGTAGCTTAGGTATCTTAACCCATATCAACGCCTCCCTAGCGGCGGGGTTGAAGCGCTCGACCCAGTAGTGGAGCGGGTTCCCGCGCGCGTCCGTGAAGTATATGCTCCCGCCTCCCCCGCCTACGTAGGGCCACCCGACCCACGAGCTGTTGAGCAGGACCTCAACCTGGTAGTTGCGGAGCTCCTCAGCAACCCTGTTGACTATCACCACGAACGTCACGTACGTTGTTAGGTTCTCCACAGCCTTAAGCACGCGGCCGCCCCTAGTTATTAGCGCTACGACGTACTCCGCACCAGGCTTGAACGCCCCTTTAATTAGGACGTACTTGATGGATTGAGGAGGTACTGCAGTGTCCATGGCCTCGTAGGTGAAGGAGCTGGTGCTGGCGTTCCTAACGTAGGCGGCGGCCAGGTAAGCTGTTCTGGACCCGTTGTTAAGCACCTCAGCGACCAGACCCTCCGGCGTTAGGTACGTGTTAACTATCCTTAACCCCTCAGCGACCTCCTCGAACCTAGCTGAGAGCGTCGATATGACGTTGGATGTTACCTCCCCCCATAACCTCATCACCATGTACATGGATATTAGGAAGGCTAGGAGGACTGCGAGGATGAATACGGCGGCTATGTAGGTTGAAACACCTCCCCTAAGCATGGCGGTGCCACCGGGCCACCTAATCTCTAAAATACTGTGTTTGAGAATTGGTTTAAAAATGATGTAGCTAGAGAATTTGAAGCGATGGCGTCAGCCCGCCTCACCCTCCCGCAGGACTGTGCGTGTGCGTGGCGGTTACTGAGGTGCGGTTCGCCAGCAGCCTCTCAAGCTGGTTCTGAAGGCTGCTTAGCTCCTGGTAGAGCTTCCTCAGCTCCTCCTCCTGCTGGAGTATCTTCTTCTTGAGCTCACCTATCTTAGCTATAATGCCTTTAATCCCTCCCGCCTTAGCCGCCTTGCTCACGTTACCCATGCTTCCCGTCAGCACGTACTTAAGCACCTCCTTCATGGTTATGGTTCCGTTGGGCTCGATGCTAATGACCCTGCCGCTGGAGGCGTTTATGAAGTCTATCGATATGAGTCCCCTGCCGTCCTTAGTCGTTACGACGGCCTTCCAGTATAGGGTCCCGTTAAGTATGACGGGCATGGGTTCCTCGATCGTGAATTGGCTCCAGTCGTACCTCGGGTGCTTCTGCTTTATGAAGGAGGCGACCCTAGATATCCCTATGACTGGCTTAGGGAGCTTGTAGATCAGTATGTGTGGGTTGGGGTCGCTTGCGTTGACGTACATTATGTATCTAGCGGCGTAGGTCGTCCCGGGAGGCTCGGCCACGAAGACCCAGTAGAGGTGGTGGTGCGGCCCTATCATTAGGTAGGGCTGAGGGTTTGAGCCGACGTTCCTTATAGTGAAGGTGTTGTGGTACAGCACGACGTTCCAGAAGCCCGTGTAGTACCTGTATATCATGACCCACTCCCTAGCGACGACCTCCGGCACTAGCGGGACACCGCGGAATAGCGGGTTGTGGAGGGCCTGCTTGAAGCTGACCACCCTTATGCTCCCGTTCGGGGCTACGACGGCGAACCCCAGCGGTACAGGTACGGAGGTTGTTGCCCCAACCTCCCACGACGCTATAGGTATTAGGATGTAGGGGACGCCGTTCCTCACGACCTCGGCGTTGCAGCTCATTAAGACCCTAACCGCCGGCCCTACCCTGAGCTTAATCTCCCTCCATAGCGTGTCGACGTAGAAGGGCGTTAGGATCAGCCTGTGGAGGCCCCACACCATCTTATGCTTTATTATGAGGACCTTAGGCGGGTATATCGAGCCGTTAACTAGTACTACGCCTAGGGGCTCCCTACTTATCTCGTTCCAGAAGCCCTCGGGCTCTATGATCCAGTTGAACACTATGTTGCCTTCCCTATCGTAGTATACGTAGGTCTCATCCTCGTATATCGTGTGCGTGGGTGTCTGAAGCATTGAGGTTGCGTAGGCGTACGCCGTGTGCAGCGGGATTAACCTAGTTGTCAGCATGTCTAGGGGCTTCCTAAGCCTAACCACCTCTATCTTGGAGGGGCTGTCGCTGGCCACGGCCGCGTAGGCGAAGACGTAGGCCACTATGCCGGCTATGAGAAGTATCACCCCAAGCGCGGCGAGCGCCGCACTACCTCCCAACCTCCTCACGATGGCCCCGAGTACTAGGAGGATGAAGCCCGCTGTCAGGAGGATTGCCGCCCCCCTCTCAACCCACGCCATCGACGACCACCCTTCGCAGACCGCCGAAGCTATCCCCATGAAGCCCTGGCTCGCCAGCGACGTCACCCACAGGATGATAGCTATTACTATGAGGGCGACCGCAGCGGCTGCCGAGCCTCTCCTTCGCCGCACGTGCCTCAACCCCCGATGCATTTCTCCACTACCCTTAGTATGTCGGTCGACTGTATTTAAAGATATCGGCCGAAATACGGGCACCCCACTTTAAAACCCCGCCCCTCACTAAAACAGGGTGCCTCGGAATGAGCCCCACCGAAATACCGCTCGCAGCCGTAGCCTCACCCCTCCACAGGGAGTCAGCCGTTCGGGAGGTTGTCGAGGAGATCGCCGAAACCCTAAACCGGGAGTGCGGCCCTAGATTCAAGATAGTCTGGGACGGGAGGGTCGTGACGGACGCCTGCGGCGCTAGGGAGTTCGCGGAGCGTGTCGCTAAGGCCTCACCGCCGGCCGCCGTAGTCGCTGTGGCTACCGGGGGCTCTGAAAGCTTGATAGTCGAGATAGCCGGCCTGCTCGGAACCGGGTACCCGATCCTAGTCGCGGCCCATAAGAGGATGAACTCACTCGCGGCCGCGGTTGAGGCGTACAGCAGGCTTAGGGCGGAGGGCTTCAGAGCGGTTGACGTGGTGCTCACAGGCACGGCCAGCGGCTCCGGAGCGCTACCCACGCTCAGGGCGGCGGCAGCGAGGAACGCGCTTAAGGGTATGAAGCTACTCATCCTCGGAGGCTATAGCGAGTGGCTCGTTCACAGCGCTGTGAGCGGCGAGTCACTCATGCTTGACATGGGCGTTATAGCGGAGCGCGTCCCGCTCGACGAGCTCCTAAAGACCTTCGAGTCCGTAGGGTGTGATGACGTGGCCCACCTCCTCAAGAGGTTTGAGGGTGTTGAACGCGTCGGCGTCAGCGAGGAGGCGCTGGTTAGGGCGCTCAGGCTCTACGTAGCCCTCAAGAAGCTCCTCAACGCCCGTAAGGCCGACGCGGTGACCGTCAGGTGCTTCGACCTACTGCCGCACGGGCTGACGGCCTGCCTACCCCTAAGCATGCTTAACGACGAGGGCATCGTGGCGGCGTGCGAGGGCGACGTCCCCGCAGCCCTGACGATGGCGCTGCTTAAGGAGGTTTCAGGGGAGCCTGCGTTCATGGGTAACGTGGCGTGGGTGAGTAGCGTTGACGGGACCGCCCTCCTAACACACTGCACCGCGCCAACAAAGCCTTTCCTAGGGGGGTTCAGGCTGAGGACGCATTACGAGTCCGGCGTGGGCGTCGCTGTCGAGGCCCTGCCCGCCGGGGGTGAGGAGGTAACCATAGCTAGGCTTGACGGGAGGCTTAAGACGATAGTGGCGGGCGTCGGTGAGGTCGTCAATAGGGGCCCCATAACCGGGGAGGCCTGCAGGACTCAGATCCTAGTAAGGCTTGAGAGGCCGTTAACGCTGATTAAGGCCGGCGTGGGGAACCACTACGCCCTCGTTAGGGGGTCCTGGCTTGAGGAGCTCAAGCGCTTCGCACGCATGACTGGCTACGGCCTAATAAAGGTTTAAACCTCCTAACCAGCGCCGGCATCAGGTGGAGGTACGCGGCAGCCAGCGGGGCTTGAATGGCCGGAACTAAGGCGGGGACGAGCCCCGCCCTAAGCCCTAAGGCGGTTACGGCCACGGCCGCAGCAACACTCTGGTTCTTCAACGCGCTTA
>Ga0256835_1002526_pt1 | contig 9997 bp, 6 predicted proteins | sample PIR30metaG_FD_185972 | JGI IMG/M metagenome (GOLD analysis project Ga0256835, IMG submission 185972) | Hydrothermal vent microbial communities from East Pacific Rise, Pacific Ocean - PIR-30 | ecosystem: Environmental > Aquatic > Marine > Hydrothermal vents | place: Pacific Ocean: East Pacific Rise...
GCGGGCCTTTTCCCTGCGGCAGCAAATGGCCTGCTTTGACTGGCGTGCTATGGCTCCCCGCTACGATGCCCTGTTGGCGGAGGTGGCGGCCGGCAAGGCCGGCTGAGCTATGGCCTGGACAGGACCTCGTTCGCCTCGCGGGCGGCCTGATCGAGGACCACCTGGGGGTCAGCACCGTACTGGGTCACCGAGATGATGGCCGTATAGAGGATATCGCGGATGTCCAACTCGGCCGCCACTGCCGGTTCCGGTCGGGCGTAGGGCAGGATCTGCTCTACCTGGGTCTGGAAGAAGGGATAGGTCTCCAGGGTATCGGTCATGACCGTCAGGGCTGAGATGCGGAGGGGCATGGTCTCCAGGCTGCTGGCCCAGCGGGCGGATTGATCCCGGTCGCTGAACCACCGGATCAAGCGCCAGGAGGCGGTTTCTTGTTCTGGCTCTCCTTTGAGGATGAAAAAGCTGGCGCCGTAGGAGACGGTCGCCGGGTGGGAAGGGTCAATCTGCGGGATCAGGGCCTGACGCCAGGCAAAGGGCTCGATCCCGCGTTGGAGCGCCGCCTGGTAGGCCTCCCAGTAGAGTGGACCGTTGCCGGTCGAGGAAAAGGTAAACGCCGCCTGGCCCTCCGTAAAAGCTGTATAGTCGCCGTAGGGGCCTTCGGGCCGCCAGGCCAGCCCGGCATCCATCAGCCGCCGCACCAGCGCCAGGCTCTCCACCCCCGCCAGGTCGTTGAAAACAGCCCGCCGGCCCGACTCGTCCAGTTGCCGTCCGCCGCGGCTATAGAGCCAGGCGTTAAAAGTCGAGACGCTTTCGATAAAGGGGTAGCACTGTTTGCCTGTGGCGTCCCTGATGTCATAACACGCCTGCTCAAACTCTTCCCAGGTCACTGGGGCATGCTCCCAACCCGCCTGCTGCAACAACGTCTGGTTGACCCACATGCCAACGGCGTTGTGGACAAAGGGAAAAGCCAATAGCTGCCCCCCAAAGCCCGGCAGGCGACCGGCCTCCAAAGTGCCGGTATAGATATCGGCCCAATCCTCGTCGCTGAATCCGACCTCGGGGTCGAAAAGGTAGCCATCCAAAGGAGCGACGACGCCGGCCTCGGCGTACTCGGCGATCATGCTCGGGAAGGCAACTGACAGGTCAGGCAGGAGGTCGCTGCCGGCCTCCCCGCCCTGTTCGATGCCGGCCAGCATGGCCCCGTGGATGCCAACATAGCCGCTCTTGGGCACAATCTCCACGGCGATATCAGGGTTCTCGGCCTCGAAATCGCGGACCATTTCGCCCAGCAATAGCCCCTGGGGCCGGTCCAGGGTATAGGGCTCCCAAAAGACGACCGACGTGACACCCGGCGGGTATTCTGGCGTGGCATCTGGCGTGGCGGTGAGTTCTGGTTCGGCTGTGGGGGCGGTGGTTTCGGGAGCACCCAGCGGCAGGTCGCAGCCGGCGAGCAGTGCGGCTGCCAGGACCAGCAGCACCGTCAGGAGGAACGCCCTGGCGATGGGAGGTGAAAAGGCCGGTCTCCGTTCCATGATTGAGCGATTTGCCTTCGGTGGAGCAAGAGGCGGGTTGCAGTTTGCAACCCGCCTTCTCCCAGATGATTGGTCGGAGAGGGCCTTGTCACTCAGAGTGAAGGCCCTCCCCGATTCGCGTCATGTACCTACGGCGTGTTTTCGGCGAGGCTGAGGTTGGCATCAGCTTCGAGCTTGGCCAGCGTCTCTTCGATGTCCGCGCCGTCGAGGATGGAACTGTAGGCGCTGTTCATCAAGCGCCGCACCTCCTCGTAGCAGGGGCACCACTGGGCTTCATAGGTCGAGTAGGGGAGCAGGTCAAAGGCGGTCTTGTAGTTGGGGTTTTCCTCAAAATAGTCGCTCATGGACTCGGCCGCCGACTTGCGGACGGGGAAGTAGTTGGAGATCTTGGCCCAGCGGGCGTTCTGCTCCGGCTCGGTGAACCACTTGACGAAGAGCCAGGCTGCCAGTTCCTGCTCTGGCGTTGTCTTGGGCACGGCTACCGAGGCGCCATAGAGGTTCATGACCGGCTCGTCGCCGCCGTCCATGTAGGGCAGAGGAGCCACGCCCCAGACAAACTCGCCCTGCTCGCCGGACTTGACAGCCTTGTCATAGTAGGGCAGGCCGGAGGAGGAACCGATGGTGAACAGGACTTTGTAGTTGCCAAAGTCGGTCTGGTCGCCATACTTTTCGGCGATGAGGGTGGCACAGCCCTTGTCATACAGGTTCTTCATGAAGGTCATCGTCTCTTTGACCGTATCGTTCGTAAAGTCAAAGGCACTGCCGTCCTCGGCATAGTAGGTGCCGTGGCGGCTAAAGACCATGCTGGCAAAGCGGGAGGCGTCGGTGCTGATCTCGTAGCCGACCGTGCCGGCCTCAGAGTCGGTAGCAGCGCAGGCCATCTCCTCAAACTCGGCCCATGTCTTGGGCGGTCCGTCATAGCCCAGCTCGCTCAGCCAGTCCATGTTATAGTACATGACCTCCATAGAGCGGTTGGGTGGGAAGGCCATGCGGAAGTGACCGTCGCCAAACAAGGGGCTGACATCGGCCTCAAAGATGCCCTCGGGGAAGTCGGCGATCTCGTCGGGGGTCAGCCCCCACTTGGGGCTATCCACAAAGTAGTCCATGTCGACCAGGGCGTCGCTGAGCTGGTACTTGGCCACCTGGTTGGCATAGCCCACTACAAGGTTGGGCAGCAGCGTCGGGTCGTTGGCCGAGATGGCGGCAATCATCTTGTCATAGATCTCGCCATAGTGACCGGCGTACTCGGCCGTGACCTCGATGCCCCATTCGTTGGTGGCGTTGAACTCTTCCACCATCTGGTTCAGACCTTCCTGGCGCTCCTTCGTGTGCTGGTGCCACCACAGGACTTTGGCCCCCGTTGGGTCCACTCCCTCATAGGGCAGATCGCTTGCTGGCGCTTCGGTCGGCTCGGCTGCTGGGGCCTCGGTCGGCTCGGCTGCCGGCGCTTCGGTCGGTGCTTTAGTTGGCTCGGCCGCCGGGGCCTCGGTTGGCTCGGCCGCTTCGGGCTTGGTCGGCTCGGGGGCCATCGTGGGTTCTGGTGTTGGGCCACAAGCGGTCAAGATCAGAGGTACCACCAGGATGGCCAGCACGACTGCGTACATCCATTTCTTATTCATTGTTACTGTTCTCCTCCACTTTCTTTCAGACTATTGATTTGTACCTGATTGTCAAGCCAGAAATTGAACAGAGATCACACTTTGCCGAGCTTCACCTCCTTTCAGGGGCCGGGCCAGCCCGAGATGCGACCGGGACTTGATCCGGTCCAACCCACGTGGTCCGCTTAGCCTTTCAATCCGGTAGTGGCAATGCCCTCGATGAACTGTTTCTGGACCAGGAAATACAGGATCAATACCGGCAACATGCTGATGCTGGCCGCTGCCATCCAAAGGTGGGTTTCAGGGCCGGCCTCGCTGACAAAGTTCTGCAAGCCGACGGAAATGGGCCACCAGTCAGAGCCCGCTTTGGTGGCGATCAGAGGCCAAAGCAGGGCGTTCCAGGAGCCGATGAAAGCAAAAATGATAACGGTCATGATGGGTGCCTTGGAAAGGGGTAGCACGACCTGGAGCAAAAAGCGCAGGTGCCCGGCACCGTCAATGCGCGCCGCGTCCCACAGTTCATCCGGGATCTGGGCAAAGAACTGGCGCAGCAAAAAGACGTTGAAAAAGCCAGCCATAAAGGGAATGGTGAGAGCCGGCCAATCGTCATACCAGTTGATGAAAGGCAGAAAGGGGTTGTTGCCGGTGATGGTCAGAAAATTGGGGATCATGACCACCGTCTCTGGGATCATCATCGTTGACAGCAAGAGGGCGAACAACAGATTGCGGCCCGGGAACCGCATCCGGGCAAAGGCATATGCTGCCAGTGTAGACATAATCAGCATCCCCGCCAGGGTGATAGCCGTCAGGCGGATGCTGTTCCACATATACTCGCGAAAGTTGGCCGTCTTCCAGGCCTGGTAATAGTTGCCCCCCAAAAACTCTTCAAAGAAATAAGCCACTTTGCGGCCCGGCGTGCGGCAGTTGCTGAGGTCGGTCGGGATCTCGCGGCCCGTGTACTCGCGCTCGGCTCGGTCGGCCAACTGCTTTTCCAGGACATCGGTCGGGTATTCGCAACAGTTGACGTACTCGGTGCGGGCTGCGCCGCTGCGCCGTGTGGCAGCTTTGTAGGCCCCGGCGGGGGCAAAGGTAAAGAGCAGCCCCCGGCCCGTGTCTACCACGCCGCCGGCGGGATTGATGGCCTGCCAGCCGTCAGTCAGGGGGGCGTCGGGTTGGCCGGCGGGGACGATGGGCACCGGTTTGCCCTTGCCGTTCACCAGCCGGAACTGCCATTGCCCCGTATTCTCCTCCTGCCGCACTTCGACATAGTAGCTGTCGGTGTGGAGTTCCTGTTCGCCCGGTCGTATCTCGGGGGCCACGGCGAACTTTGTGACCGTACCCTCGACGGTTTTGGACAGATTGACGTACGGGCAGGAGGTGCGGGTGAGGCGGGGCAACAGCCGACCGCTGTTGGCCTCGCCGATGGTCATCACCGAGGTGCTGACCATCCACAAAAAGGGCAGGACCATGATGACCGCCCCCAGGAGCAGAACCAGGTACAGGAAAGCACGCGCAATCCCACCCCGCACACGATACCACATGGAACTCGAGACGCCCGGTTTAGCCATAGAACACCAGTTTTTCCCCGATGCGGTTCTGAATCTGGGAAAGGAGGAGGATAATGCCGAAAAGGATGAACGCCATAGCTGTCGCTTCACCAAATTGGCCGTCGGACCGGAAGGTCTGGAAGATGAGGATGCTGGCCGTGTCCACCGTTTCCCGCGCCGGCAGCTCCTTCATCATCCAGATATGGTTAAAGGCTTTGAAAGTGCCGATGGTGGCGATGATGGTCAAAAAGAAGGTCGTCGGTGAGAGCAGGGGGATGGTGATCTTGCGGAACATGGCCCAGCGCCCGGCACCATCAATTTCGGCCGCCTCGTATAGCTCGTGGGGAATACCGCCCAGCCCGGCGAGATAGATGACCGTGTCATAGCCGATAAAGACCCACCAGTTGTAGATGATAATCGAGACCAACGCCAGACTGGGGCCGATGAGGATCACGTTGAGGGGGTCCGAGAAATTGGGCCACGTCAATTGGGTGCCAAAAGCTTGATTCCACAGGTCGAGAAGGATCAGGTTGATCCCCTTGGCTTCGGACAGCCATTTCAGGGGAGGGATGCCCACCAGGCCAACGAGCTGGTTCATCAGCCCCGTATCACGCAGCGAAAAGATGCGCCGAAAGACTACAGCCGTTGCCACCGAAGGGGCGATGTAGGGCATAAAGTACAGCAAGCGGAAGGCTCCCTGTCCCCGGATGCCCTGAAAGAGGATATAGGCCAGGGCCAGCGAGACGCTCAACTGGATCGGCACCGTGCCCATAGAGTAAAAGACAGTGTAGATCAACGATTTGAAAAAGCTCTGGCTGCCCAGGTCCCACATGCGCTGAAAGTCGACAAAGAAAAAGAACAGGGCGGCTGCCAGTATGGCGCTGACTGAGACAAGGCGCAGGATCAACCGCAATGTGGATTCGGTCCGGGAAGCGCCCTTCCAGACAAGCCAGGCCAGGACGAACAAGCCGAACGACACGAGGTAGGTCCACTCCCCCGAGGCCGCCAGGCCCGGCAGGGCACGGACCAGGAACACCGCCGCCAGCAGCCCCACAACCCCGGCGCCGATCTGAAAGCGGCGCTCCCTGTCCGCCTCTCGCCGGCGGGCTTTTTGCCACAGTGTATAGGCGATGATGAGCAGGACCAGGCTGATGATCATCCCCACCACAGCGTTGGCATCCTGAAAGCCCAGCAGGGCCACATAGTTGGAGATGCCGACGCAGTCGGTCTTTTCCAGAGCCTCGGGCGAGCCCATGCCCACCGAAGCCAGCCAATAGGGCAGGCATTCCGAGCCCTGCGGCTTGATGTTCCACTTGTGGAGGCTGACGTACAGGGCGTGGACGACCGGCCATAGGCCGAAAACAAAGATGACCAGGCTGGCGGGGAGGAGAAAGAGGTAGGCTGTCAGGGCTTCTTTGCGGGCACGTCCTTTCTTACCAGTGAAAAGACCTCGGGGGGCATTCTCGACGCTGTGCATCGGATACACTTCACCTCCGCGTGATGTATGCCTTTTGTGGGAGTTGGAGCTCCCAGGTCAGCGGGCAATTATACCCTTGCTGGCTCATCGGTCGCCAGTATCGTCTGTGCTCTCGCTCGTGCAAGACAAACCTGCTACTTTATCCTGGGTTGGCTCGGCCCCCTGTCACGCGCTCCGCGCCCAGGCCATTATAGCAAAAAAGGCGATAGGCGTCAAACACTTGGCCGCCTTTGCCAGCAATTCTCAGCAAGGCCAACCCCGTCGGGATTTGGTCGCGAATGGCCCGCGGACCGCGGTGCGAAAGGCAAGCTCGCAAGACCCGGTTGACAGAAACCTCTTGGGGCTGCTGGCTTTGCTCCGAAAGTAGCTGGCCGGGCTCCCATGCCCGGCGGCCTTTTGGTCCCTCAGGGCAGGCGCAAGAGCCGCCGCTGCTCATTTTCGTCCCTGGTGGTGTGCTGGGGGACATGCTGATTCCCTCTCAAGCCAACAGCGATTCCAGATAGTCGTCCGTCACCCGGCGCGCAGCCTGGATATGCCGCCGGGCCCTGAGCATCCGGGGCCAGCCGAGCAGCCCGGCGATCTGGCCCCGCAGCCTGGCGCGGGCTGCCTCGCCCCGCCAGGCCCGTAGGGCATCCCTGGCGATGGCCCACTGGGCCGCCAGCGCCTGTCGCCAGTACCGGCGCAACAGCGTCCCCGGATAGTCCTTGGCGATCACCCACAGGGTATTCCGCCCCGTATAGTAGCTGGCGATGGGACCACCGCCAGTGGCGCTCAGCTTGTGGTAGACGACTGCCTGGGGCGTGTACCAGCAGCGCCAGCCGGCCAGTTGCGCCCGCCAGTTCAGGTCCACGTCCTCACAGTACATGAAGAATGATTCGTCAAAGAGGCCCACCTGGTCCAGCATCGCCCGCCGGTAGGCCACTGCACCGCCGCAACCACCGAATATCCAGCCCGGCTCGTCGAACTGGCCCTCGTCCCGCTGCCACACCCCCCGGTTGAAGGGGATGCCATCCCGACCGTAACCATCGCCGGCCGAGTGGATCGTATCCCGCCGGTCAAAGAGCAGCATCTTGGCCGCAGCCAGGCCTGCTTCAGGATGCTCCAGCAGGACCCCGGCCAGCGCTTCCACAAAGCGGGGGGTGGCCTCGGTATCGTTGTTCAGCGAGATGAGGATCTCGCCCCGAGCGGCGCAAAAGCCGGCGTTGTTGCCCCCTGTCAGCCCCAGGTTGCGTCCCAGGGCCAGCAGCCGCACCTCGGGATACTGTTCGCTTACCAGCGACTGCGAGCCGTCGGTGGAACCATTGTCCACCAGGAGGACCTCAAGGCGGGGGTAGGTCTGGGCACGCAGGGCGTCCAGGCAGACCGGCAAGTGGTGAGCGCCGTTCCAGTTGGGGATGACGACCGAGACCAGCGGTCGGTCAGGGTTGCTCACCAAAATACTCCTGCAGCGCCTCTTCCCAGGGCCGGAGGGTAATGCCCAGCGCTGCTCCGGCGAAATTGACCAACGGGGCATAGAGGGGCGGGGGTGCGGCCCGCTGCCATTCGGCGGTGGTGATGGCCTCGACCGGCACATCCTCCCGGCCCGAGAGCGCCAGGATCCGGCAGGCCCAGTCATAGCGCGAGCAAAAGCCACTGTTGGTAAAATGGTAAAAGCCGAAATGACCGGTCGCGATCAGTTGGGCGATGGCCCGGGCCAGATCGGGCGCGTATGTCGGGGCGCTGACCTCGTCGGTGACGACCTTCAGGGAACCAAAGCGGTCGGCAGCAGCAACGATCTTGGTCACAAAGTTTTCACCCCCGCGGGCATAGAGCCAGGCCGTGCGCACGATGTAGAACCGTTGCAGCAGGCTGCGCACATAGAACTCGGCCGCCGCTTTGGAGCGGGCATAGACGCTCTGCGGCGCGGGCCTGTCCCACTCATAGTAGGGTCGGCCCAGCTTGCCGTCGAACACGTCGTTGGTACTGATGTGGACCAGGGCCGCCCCGGCCCGCTGACAGGCGAGGGCCATGTGCTGTGTACCCAGAACGTTGACCCGAAAGGCGAGTTCTGGATCCCGCTCGCAGCCGTCCACGTTGGTCATGGCGGCGGCGTGGATCACCACCTCAGGCCGGAAATCGGCGACCGTGGTAACAATAGTCGCCGGATCGGTGATGTCGTGTTCGGGCAGGTCCAGGCCCAGGATCTCATGCTCCGCCAGGGCGTGCTGAAGTGCCCGGCCCAGTTGGCCTTTGTGTCCCGTGATCGCGATGCGCATCGTCTGCCTCTCCCGAAAATAGCCGTTGTGGGGCGGTTCGCCAACCGGCCCTATATTTTCGTCTCTGGTGGTGTGCGGGAGACATTTTTGACTCCCTCGGTCATCCAGACGGGCCCTCAGGGCGACCAGGACAGCCGCTCGCTGACCGGGTCTGGATAGGCATCGCTGGTGGCGATGATCTTTTGCACTTTGGCCGATTTCAGGGTCAACACATAAACGGCCCACACCCCTTCGCGGTTGGAAAGGAATGCCAGGCGTTTGCCGTCCGGCGACCAGGCCGGCGCGACGTCGGCAGCGGGGTGTTCGGTGAGCCGCAGCTCCTGCCCTGTCGCCACATCAACCGTATAGATCTCCCAATTGCCTGCCCGGGCCGAGATAAAAGCCACCTGTTTCCCGTCGGGCGACCAGGCCGGCGCTGTGTCGCTGGCATCGGTAGTCAGGTGGGCTGCGTCGAACCCGCCTGCCTTGGCAACCCAGACGCCGCAGTTGTTCCCCCGCTCGTCGCAGCCGTGGTAGGCAATTTGGCTGCCATCGGGCGACCAGGTGGGCATCTGCCCAAAGGCCCACACCTCACCCTCGCCCCGCACAGCGCGGGGGGAGATGGCGTACACCCGCCAGCGCCGGTCACCGTGCTTGTTGGAGGCAAAAATGAGCTGCTCGGTGTCGGGCGACCAGGCAGGCGTCGAGTCCTCGGCGTTGGCGGTCACTTCGGTGAGCTGATTGCTGCGCAGATCCAGCACCCCCAACCCCAGGTGCAGGGGATCGAGGTTGTGAAAAGCCAGTCGCTGGCCACCTGGGGCCAGGGCCGGCTGGCGGGCATTCTCTCGCAACAGCCGGGCGTCCCCCTGGCTGAGGTTGACGGCATAGATGTCATACCGCTGCCGGGTGGCATCGTAGCCGCTGAAGGCGATCTTGCCAGTCCCCAGAGCACCAGATGAAGCGACCGCAGTGGGCGTGGCCTGGGCAGCAGCGGACGCTGTGGGCCGGGCGGTCGGCTGGGCCGTGCCACCACCCGACGGTCGAGCAGTGGCCCGGACCGTGGGTGTGGGCGTCGGTGCCTCGGCCGTGGCTTGACAGCGGATGGCGGCATCGTCCCGGCGGTCCACTGTCTCTTCCAGAGGCATGACCTCCGCCGCTGCGGCGTATTCCTGAGCAGCGCGACACCAGTTCCCCTGCCCGGCATACTCCAGGGCAGAGTAGACATAGGCGTTGTGCAGACGGGCCTGCACATCCTTATAATCCGGGGCCAGGGCATAGAGCCCTTTGAGGGACTGGATCGCCAGCGTCCAATCCTGCTCCCAGTAGTTCAAAGCAGCGCTGTAGAGGCGGATCAGGTTGAGTTGCTCCTGGGCCTTTTCGTCGCCGGGCTTGAGAGCCATGACGGTCTCGAAATGCGCCCGCGCCTCGTCCAGGCGGTCTTGCTGGACAGCATCAAGGCCCAATTGGTAGTGGGCCGTAGCCAGCATGGCGACCACGTTCTCTTGTTGATACTCGGGGTCCAGCCCCCGAAGTTCGTCCAACACAGCCACCGCCTGGGCCAGCTTGCCGCCTTCATAGTGGGCCACCGCCTGGCGGTAGAGCAACGTGGCTG
>Ga0256835_1002528_pt1 | contig 9991 bp, 5 predicted proteins | sample PIR30metaG_FD_185972 | JGI IMG/M metagenome (GOLD analysis project Ga0256835, IMG submission 185972) | Hydrothermal vent microbial communities from East Pacific Rise, Pacific Ocean - PIR-30 | ecosystem: Environmental > Aquatic > Marine > Hydrothermal vents | place: Pacific Ocean: East Pacific Rise...
GTAGGGCAGGGTGCTGCCCTGGCTGGGATCGGGCCAGTGCAGCAGGGGAAGGTCGGGTTGGGCCAGGTAGAGGGCGTCGAAGAAGCCGTGATCGTAGCCGTTGAGCAGCACGGCTAGTTCCGAGAAGCCCTCGTTGAGCCAGGTCGCCTCGTTGGGATCGCGGTTCTGATGGATCATGTGCTGGAATTCGTGCGCCAGCACCGCGTAGGTCGTGTTGCGGCTGGACAGCAACTGCGCACTGAGGATGAACATCTCATGCGCGTTGGAAAATTCGTGCACCTGGGGCGGCAGCGCGTCGGCCGAAGAAAAGTATCCCGCCACCGAGCCCACCCCCTGGGCGAAGAGGATGTAGAGGTGCGGGTCGCCGTCGATGCCGGGCGAGGGTTCGGGGCCGAAGAAGGCCCGGGTGGTGGGGTAGATGTGGGTCTCGAACTCCTGGCCCAGTTGTTCCACCGTGGTGTTGGAGAAGGAGACCCGCGTGTCCACCCAAATGTAGGCGTGCGGCGTGGCGTAGGCCAGCCGGGCCTGCAGCGGGAAGGCGCGCACGCCGTCGGTGTCGGTGACATAAAAAGTCTGCACCGTGCCCGGGCTCAAAGGCGGATGGGGCGTCGGCGTGGCCCACGCCACCGCGCGGCCGGTCAGGCGCTGATACACGGCCACGGGGTCGTGCACCTCGGGCTCCGCGGTGAGCAGGGCCTGCCAGGTGGCCCAGGCCAGGGGGTCTCGCAGGGTCAGCGGCGGTGGGGTGGGGGAACCGGCTCCGCGCGGGCCGGGCGGTGTCGCGCTCGGCGTGCTGGTCACGGCCGCGGCCGTGGGGGTGACGCGGCCCGCCCAGGTGGCAGTCCTGGGGAGCGGTCGGGCCGTCGCGGGCGCTTCGCGAGCCACGGCCCGCGCCCAACCGAGCGCGGCCACAAGGCCGCAACTTCCCAGCGCGCAGGCTGCGAGCAGCAACAGCGCGACGCCGACCAGCAGCCAGCCCCAGGGCCAACGCGCGTCCCCTCGTTGGGAGGGCGTCGCAGACATGGTTCCCTCCTCGAAAAAGGCCGGGCCGAAAGCAAGAACGCCCCGAGCAGGCGCCCCGACGGCACCCGGAGACACCACCTTAGGGCTGCTTCCTCTCGGACCTGACCCGGTTCGGTGGGCTCCGCCGCGTCGGACCCACTCGGGGCGCTTATAACTATACCGGAAAAGCGCGCTTGCGTCAACGCGGCCCTGGGGTATAATGGCCCGCATCTTTGCGACGAGGTGCACCGATGCAACTCCCTTGGCCCCCCGAAACCTTGCGTGAATGGATGCAAGTCGAAGCCCGCCACGATTCGGGCGTCTATGCCAAACGCGACCTCATGTTGGTGCGCGGCCAGGGCACCCGGGTGTGGGACGCGCAAGGCCGGGAATATCTGGACTGCGTGGGCGGGCACGGGGTCGCGGTGGTGGGCCACAGCCACCCCGCGGTGGTGGCCGCGCTGGAAGCGCAGGCGCGGCGGCTGATGATCTGCCCCGGCTCCTTTTACAACGACACCCGGGCGCGCCTGCTCCAGCGCCTGGGCACCCTGGTGCCCGGCCTCGAGCGGGTCTTCCTGGCCAACTCGGGCACCGAGGCCGTGGAAGCGGCCCTCAAGTTCGCGCGCTACAGCACCGGACGGCCCAAAATCGTGGCCGCCAAGCGCGGCTTCCACGGCCGCACCCTGGGCGCGCTGTCGGCCACCTGGAAGAGGGCCTATCGCCAGCCCTTCGAGCCCCTGGTGCCCGAATTCGAGCACGCGACTTTCAACAAACTGGACGCCTGGGAGCAGGCCGTGGACGACCGCACCGCCGCGCTGCTGGTGGAAGTGGTGCAGGGCGAAGGCGGGGTGCACCCCGCGAGCGCAGAATTCCTGACCGGCCTCCAGCGCCTGGCCCGGGAACGGGGCGCGTTGCTCATCGTGGACGAGATCCAGACGGGCATGGGCCGCACGGGCAAGATGTTCGCGTTTCAGCATTACGGCTTGGAGCCCGACCTGGTGACCCTGGCCAAGGGGTTGGGCGGCGGGGTACCCATCGGCGCGGTGCTCATCGGTCCCCGCGTGCGGGCGCTCAAACCCGGCTTGCACGGCTCGACTTTCGGCGGCAATCCGCTGGCCGCGGCCGCGGCCCTGGCCGTGTTGGACATCTTGGAGCGCGAGGACCTGCCGGCCCGGGCCGCGGAGGTGGGCGCTTACCTGCGGCAAGGGCTGGCGCGCGTCTCCGGCCCGGTGGTGCGCGCGGTGCGCGGCCTGGGGTTGATGATCGGGGTCGAAGTGCGCCAGAAAGCCGCGCCCTACCTGCGGGCCCTGGCCGAACGGGGTATTCTGGCCCTGCCCGCAGGCATGAATGTGGTGCGCTTCCTGCCGCCCCTCACCCTGACCCGGGCCGAAGCCGACCGCATCCTGGAGGCCTGGGCCGAGGTGAGCCAGGCGCCGCCTGCGGCCCCATCCGAGACGGGTTGAGAAGATACGACCTGCGCCGGGTTTTGGCCCGGCGCAGGTGCTTTGCGGTCAATTACGGCTTCTGGATGCTCAGCATGACCTCGTTGCCTTGAGGTCCGGCGATGATGTTGTAACGCTGGCCGTCGGGCAAGACCACGGTGGCCTGCCAGAAGTGCTCACCGCTGCCGCCCAATTCGCCTTCCAGCGTCAGGGCGCCGGCCGCGGCCTGCTGATGATAGAAGTCCATCACCGCGGCCAGGTCCATGCCCTGGATGGTGTACATCCACATGCCCTGATTGGGCTGCGCGGCCGTGAGGCTGGCCTGAGCCGGCACGGGGATGGGCGCGGTTCCACTTCCGGCCTCCGCGGGCGGCTGGATGTCGATCGCGGCGTTGAGATCGTACACCTCCTGACGCCACACCACCTCGGCCGGATGCGTGGTTCCGTTGTTGTTCACTGCGGTGAAGGGCAAGTGAAACTCATACTTGAGCGCCCAACCCTCGTCGGTCACCCAGGCATCCCCTTCCGCGGGCCCCGCGGGTGTGAGCGTGTACTCCGCATCCACGCCCCCGGCCGTCAAGGTCTCTTGGGTCGCGGGCGCCCAATAGGTTTGCGGGATGTACATCCGATAGTGCCGGACGGTCTGGCCGTTGAGGGACTCCCGGCCGACCAGTTCCCAGCCTTCGGCCTCCTCCAGCGGCACCCAAAAACTCTCTTCGTCCAGCCAGGTCATCTCTGCGGGGCTGTCGCCCGAGAGGATGACCCAGCCCGCGTCGGGCGAATGGATCCAGGCCTGGTTGCCGATTTGAATCCACTCCCAGGGCTGTGAGTCGTGCTCCAAAACCTTGACCTGCCGGGCCTGCTGGTCCTTGTTCACGCTCATTTCCACCGTGATCAAGGGTATGGTCTCTTGGCGGTCTTTGAGCACGAAGAGATATTCGTAGCGCAGGCGATAAGTGCGGAGGGCGTCCACATCTTGGGGTTTGCGGACCTCGGCGGGCATTTCGGGCTCGGCTTCCGGCGTGGCCGCGGCGTCCTGGTCCTGCGGGGTGCTGAAAGCCTGCAGGGTCGGCGCGATTTGCGTGGTCATGGCCTCCACGGTGGCCGGGGCTTCGGTCACCAGCGCCTCGACCGTGGCCTTGGCCTCTTGAACCGAGCGGACCATCCCGAACAGGTTGCCGCAGCCCAGGCCCAGAAAGGCCAACAAAACGACCCATCCCCAACGGGCGGTGAAGGGCAGAGAACGCGGTTTCATGGTGCGACCTCCTTTGGCGTGCACGGGTTCAGGCTTTGGAATTGGACGCGCCGCGGCGCGGCAGCCCACGCTTCGTCCATCCATAGGATAGTACGCTTGGCGGCCGCGCGGGTCGCGCGGCCCCACCGCGGCCTGCCAGGCCGCCTGCCGCGCGCCGCGGCGACTTGCAGCCCCGACCTGGAAGGCGACGGCTCCCCTTGGCATACCCCCTATCGTCCGGCTGGGTCTCGGGCGAGATTCAGTACGCCAGCCAGCCGCGGCGCACCATCCACTTTTTGATTTCCACGGCCACGAAGACCACCGCGCTCGCGCCCAGGGCCAGGGCCAGTTGGTCCCAGGCCAGGGGCACGGTGCGGAAGATGGCCTGCAAAGGCGGCCAGTAGATGACCAGCATCTGCAACGCCACGGTCAGGCCCACGGCCAGGACCATGAACTTGTTGGAGCCCAGGCCCTGCTGGAACAAGGATTCCTTGGTGGAGCGCAGGGCCAGCGCGTTGCCCATCTGGCCCAGGGTGAGCACGGTGAAGCCCACCGTGCGCCAGGCCGGATTGGCCACGCGCCAATCCAACCAGGCCGCGAACAGGGTCACCAGCCCCATGAGCGCGCCGATCCACAGGGTGTCGCGGCCCAGACCCCGGCCGAAGATGCTTTCGTCGGGCCGGTACGGGGGCCGCTGCATGACATCTTTCTCCGCGGGTTCGACGCTCAGCGCCAGACCCGGCAACCCGTCGGTGACCAGGTTGATCCACAGAATCTGGAGCGGGGTCAGGGGCAACGGCATGCCCAGGAAGGGCGCGAGCAGCATGACCAGGATCTCGCCCGTATTGGAACTGAGGGTGTATTGGAGGAACTTGCGGATGTTGTCGTAGATGACCCGCCCTTCCTCCACCGCGGCCACGATGGTGGCGAAGTTGTCGTCGAGCAGCACCATGTCCGCGGCTTCCTTGGCCACATCGGTGCCGGTGATGCCCATCGCGACGCCGATGTCGGCTTTCTTGAGCGCGGGCGCGTCGTTGACCCCGTCGCCCGTCATGGCCACGATTTCGCCTTCGCGCTGGAGCACCTGCACGATTTTGAGTTTGTGTTCGGGCGAGACCCGGGCGAACACGCTGGCCTCGCGCAGGGCTCGGGCCAGCGCGTCTTCGTCCATGGCTTCCAGTTCCGCGCCGGTGATGACCCGGTCTTCCTCCGCGATGCCCAGGTATTTGGCGATGAAGCGCGCGGTCAGGGGATGATCGCCCGTGATCATGATGGGGCGGATGCCCGCGGTCTTGCAGCGTTGGACCGCTTCTTTGGCCTCGGGGCGGGGAGGATCCACGATACCGATCAGGCCCAGGAAGACCAGGTCCCGCTCGGCCACGGCCTCCAGTTCCTCGGGCGTGGGCGGCAGATGGTCCAGACGCCGCACGGCCACGGCCAGCACGCGCATCCCCTGGCTGGCGTGGCGGGCGTTGGCGTCCAGGATGCGCTCGCGCCACTCGGGGGTCATGTCTTGCACGCGATCCTCGAACCACACCCGATTGGAGCGCGGCAGCAGTTGGTCCACCGCGCCCTTGACGAACACGATGTAGGGCGGTTTGGGATCGACGGCCACGATTTGCCAGAACTCCTGCGCCCACGGATACCGCCGCGCGGCCTCGTCGTTCCAGCGGTGGACGGTGGTCATGCGTTTGCGGGCCGAAGTGAAGGGCACCTCGGCCACGCGCGGCAGCACTTCCTCCAGGATGGGCTTGAGCAGGCCGGCCTGAGCCGCGGCCACCACCAGCGCGGCCTCGGTGGGGTCGCCCAGCGCGGTGCACTCCCGGGTGCAGTCGAACTTGCCCTCGGGCAGCACCAGGGTGGCGTCGTTGCACAGCGCTGCGCCGGCCAGCAGCAGGTGCACCGCGGGGGGCACGGCCTTGAGGTCGGGTTCGGGCAGGGCCGACGCGCCCGCGCGGCGGGGCCGCAATTCCGCGATGTTCAGGGTGCGGCCGGCCAGGTCCAGCACCGAGACCCGCATGCGATTTTCGGTCAGGGTGCCCGTCTTGTCCGAACAGATCACCGTCACCGAGCCCAGGGTTTCGACCGCGGGCAGTTTGCGGATGAGCGCGCGGCGGCGCAGCATGCGCTGGGCGCCCAGGGCCAGGGCGATGGTGACCACCGCGGGCAGGCCCTCGGGCACCGCGGCCACGGCCATGCTGATGGCCGTCAGGAACATGACCTCCAGGTTTTCGCCCCGCAGCACGCCCAGACCGAAGACGATGGCCACGATGGCCAACGCGGCCCAGGCCAGCCCCCGGCTGAGTTGGGCCAGACGGCGCTGCAGGGGCGTGGGCTCCCGCTCCACGCTTTGGATCATGGTCGCGATGCGGCCCAGTTCGGTGTTCATGCCCGTGGCCACGATCACGGCTTTCCCGCGGCCGTAGGTGACCAGCGTGCCCATGTACACCATGTTGCGCCGATCGCCTAAGGGCAGGTTGGGCAGGTCCAGGGCCACGGTGACCTTCTCCACGGGCTCCGACTCGCCCGTGAGCGCGGCCTCCTGCACCCGCAGGTTGACGCTCTCGATCACCCGCCCGTCGGCCGGGACCGCGCTGCCGGCCTCCAGCAGCACGATGTCGCCCGGGACCACCTCCTCGGCCGGGATGGTGCGCACTTCGCCGTCGCGCAACACCTTGACCGTGGGCGTGGCCAGTTTCTTGAGCGCGGCCATGGCCTTTTCGGCCCGATATTCTTGCGTGAAGCCCAGAATGGCGTTGAGCACCACGATGATGAGGATGGCGATGGCTTCTTTGTGGTCGCCGATCAAAAAGGAAATGCCCGCGGCCACCAGCAGCAGGATGACCATGGCATCCTTGAACTGCTCCAGGAAAATCTGCCACGGGCTGGCCACGGCCCGCTCTTCGAGCACATTGGGCCCGTATTGCGCCAGACGGCGGCGCGCTTCTTCCTCCGAGAGACCGCGTTGGGGATCCACATCCAACAGGCGCAAGACCTCTTCGACGGTCAAACGGTGCCACTCGTGGGTCATGTTCGCTCCTTGGACATAAGCATCGGGCCGGTCGTCCAGGTGGGTCAGGGGGAACCCTCCGGGGGTGGGCCGGGCGCGCGCTGGGCCTGCCAGGCCCGCCAGGCGCCGCGCCAGGGCTCGGAGCCCCAGCGGGGACGCTTCGGCAAGGTGACCTGGCTCAAATGAGGCACGAGTTGGAGCACGACCCGGGTGATCGCGTCCCAGTCCTCGGCTTGCAGCGCGTCTTCCAGAGCCGCGGCCAACTCGGCCGCCCACTCCCATTCCAGGCGGAATTGATCGGCTTTGAGCCAGTAGTCGCGTTTTTCCCAGGCCGCGGTGGTGGTCTCGACCGTGGAGGCGATCTCCCGCAGCGTCAAGATGAGGAAGGCCACCATGTCGCGGGTTTGGTCGTTCAGGGCGTCGTGTTGGGCCAACGCGCGTACCGTTTGGGCCAACATTTGCAACAAGCGTCGGCGTTGTTGCGCCAAAGTTTGTGAGCGAAAGACGCGCGTCACCACTCGGGCTCCCGAGATAAAGTTAAAGCGAACCGGAGGCGCGCCCCGGCGAGGTCATTATAACATAACCCCTGGCGCGGTCGTCCGCTGCTGTGAAGGCCGGACGCCGCGGCTTCGGCATCCTTTGCGCGCCTCCCGGGCCGCGGCCGGGGCCACAAAACACGCCCCAGGCCGTCGGTCTGGGGCGTGGAGGATGGCGTGCCGTCGCCCGGCCTCGTGGGCCGGGCCGCAAAATCTTGTCCCCCGCTCAAAAGGCCTGGCCCCAAAAAGGGCCTCATTCCTCCTCTTGCGTCACGGGGATGAGGAACTCGACGAATTCGCCCTCGCCCGCCTCCAGCGGCTCCACCGTGAGGGAGCCGCCCAAAATTTCCACCTGCTCGCGCAGCAGGCGCAGCGCCTCGTCGGCCTCCTGGATTTCCTCGGTCGAGGCCTCCTCTTGCGCCCAGCGTTTGCTGTCGGCCTGCACCCGCAGGAAGATCTGGCGGGGCTGGAAGTCCAGCACCACCTCGACCTGGCTGGCGTGGCCGTAGGTCACCGCGCGGGTGACGGCCTCCTGCACGGCCCGAAAGATGAGCATTTGCAGGTAGCGGGCCAGTTTGGGCGGCGTGCCCTGAACCTGCAATTGGGTGCGCGCGTCGTGGCGCTTTTCCACCATCTGCAAGTAGCGTTGCACCGCGGCCACCAGGCCCAGGTCGTCCAGGGTCAGGGGCCGCAGTTCGGTGATGAAGGCCCGCACTTGTTGGAAGGTGGTGTTGGCCGCCCGGCGCAGGTTGTCCAGTTCTTTGCCCGCCTCTTCGGGGCTGCTCTCGAACAAACGGTAGGCGATGTCGGCCTGGAGGATGAAGTTGGCCAGGGCCTGCGCGGGCCCATCGTGCACCTGGCGGGCCAGGCGCCGCCGCACCCGCTCCTCGGCTTCGATGACCATCTTGACCAGTTCCACCGAGGCCGGCGTGGGGCCATCGCGGCGGGCCTGCTGCTCGCCCCAGTCGGCCACTTGCTCCAGCGCCTCGATGTATTGCACCAGCAACTCCCGGTACATCTCCAGGGTCTTGCGTTGGTTTTCCAGCCCTTCCACTTGCCCGCGCATGAGCAGGTGGCGTTTTTGCGTTTCCAGCGCGGTTTCGTAGCCCTTGAGCACATCCTGGGTGTGGCCGCGGCGCACGGCCTGCTTGAGATAAGCGATGATGGAGGCGCTCTGCTGGCCCAACCGCTCGCTCTCTTCTTTGACCCGATCCGCGGTCATGCGCAGTTCCCGCAGACGGCGGTCGATGCGATCCAACTCCTTCTGGGCCCAGGCCAGCCGCTCCTGGGCCGGTGAGATGGCCGCCGCGGGCTCCTCTTGCAGGTCCATGTCGGGCTCGTCGCGGAAGAATCCATAATCGTCTTGAGGCATGGTGCGCTCCCTGAAGGGCCCCGGAGGGCCGATGTGAGGTGGCCTGCGGATCGCCGAGGGCGTGCGATGGTGGGGTGGTCGCGGGGCCTGGAGGACCTGCCCCTGACCGCGACCCGCGTCTGAAGTATAATCCAAAACCCGTGCTTCTACAACGCGCGCGTCAATTTGCCTTCAACGAGTCGTCGTCATGCACCTGTTGTTCCTGTACGGCCCGCCGGGCGCGGGCAAGACCACCGTCGGACGCCTGGCCGCCCAGGCCCTGGATCTGCCTTTCGTGGACCTGGACGCGCGCATCGCGCAGGACGCGGGCCGTTCCATCGCTGACCTCTTTGCCATGGAGGGGGAAGCCGGCTTTCGGCAGCGGGAGGCCGCGGCGCTGCGCGCGGTCATCCGCCAGGCGCCCTCGCCGCGCGGCGCGGTAGTCGCGCTGGGCGGCGGCGCGCTGCTCGACCCGGCCAACCGCCGCGCGGCCGAAGACGCGGGCGTGGTGGCCCTGCTCACCGCCCGGCCCGAGACCCTGCGCGGTCGGCTGGCCGCGCAGCCCGGCCAGCGCCCCCTGGCCCGCGACCCCGAAGCCCTGACCGCGCTGCTCCGCCGCCGGGCCGCGCACTACGCGTCCTTCACACGGCAGGTGCCCACCGACGATGCCCCGCCCGCGGATCTGGCCTGGCAGGTGCAAGTCGCCTGGGGCGCGTTTCGAGTGCCGGGCATGGGCCCGGCCTACGACCTGCGGGTGCGGCCCGGCTGGGCGCGCGACTGGGCCGCCGCGCTGCGCCCCTGGCTGGATCCCGCGCCCACCGCGCTGGGCGTGGTCACCGACCGCCATGTGCATCAGTACCACGCCGCGGCCCTGCTCCACGGCCTGAGCGGTGGCCCTTTCCCGCCGCCGGTGGTGCAGGTGCTGGCCCCCGGCGAGGCCAGCAAGACCTTAGGCCCCCTGGCCGACCTGTGGGCGACCTGGGCCGCGGCCGGGCTGGATCGCCACAGCCTCGTCCTCGTGCTGGGCGGCGGCGTGGTGGGCGACCTGGCCGGGTTCGCCGCGGCCACCTACATGCGCGGCGTGCCGTGGATCAACCTGCCCACCTCGCTGCTGGCTATGGTGGACGCCGCGGTGGGCGGCAAGACGGGCATCGACCTGCCCGCGGGCAAGAACCTGGCCGGCGCGTTCCATCCCCCCCGGGCCGTGCTGGCCGACCCCGACCTGCTGTGCACCCTGCCCTCGGACCACTGGCGCTACGGCCTGGCCGAGGTGCTCAAGCACGCGCTCCTCGCGGGCGACGCCCATCTGCTGGCCCTGCTCGAGCAGGGGGTGGACGCCCTCCGGGAGCGGGCCGACGAAGTGGTGCGGCGGGCCGTGGCCGTCAAGGTCGCCATCGTGCAGCGCGACCCCTACGA
>Ga0256835_1002529_pt1 | contig 9991 bp, 7 predicted proteins | sample PIR30metaG_FD_185972 | JGI IMG/M metagenome (GOLD analysis project Ga0256835, IMG submission 185972) | Hydrothermal vent microbial communities from East Pacific Rise, Pacific Ocean - PIR-30 | ecosystem: Environmental > Aquatic > Marine > Hydrothermal vents | place: Pacific Ocean: East Pacific Rise...
GCTATGAATAGCCCTAGCATGGCCATCCTCTTGAGGAGCTCGCCCAGCTTCAGCAGCGATAGGTCTCTACCACCGTACTCAGCCTCGAGGCCTCCAAGGATCTCCTGCTCAGCCGTGGAGAGGTCGAAGGGCTGGATCTCGAGGAGGGCTAGGAGCGTGAGGGCAGCTGCTGCGAGGGCTATGTAGTACGATGGCCTTAGGCAGAGCGCTAGGCTCATGACGCTGGCCGATATGGATGCTATCGACGTCGAGCCCACGATCCGGGACATGGACAGCGCGAAGACCGCTAGTAGGAGAGGCATCTCGCTGAAGAGGTGTATGAAGAGCCTTCTCGAGGCTCCCGTAGCGGCGAAGGGGTTCATCGTGTCGAGGGCTGCTAGAGCGTAGAGGAACTCGCCGAAGAGCGCTAGGTACATGACCGCTATGACGTCTCCGCACAGGGGCGAGAAGGCGAGCGCTGTGGGTATCGTGAGGGCTACGATGGCGTAGATCGCTACGTAGGCCGATGGAAGGATTGCGTAGATCCTCCCCGAGCCCTCGACTCTCAGGCTCACGGCTCGCGCAAAGAGCTTTGCGAGGTCTCGATACCCCTGAAGTATGGATGGGCCGATCCTCCTGTGTACGCGAGCAGCTATCTTCCTCTGGACCCCATCGAGGAGAGGCGCTACGGCCAGCATGGTTCCGAGGCTTATGGCTGAGGTTGCTAGGGTGCTGACCCAGTTCATGGCCTCACCACCGCGAGGAAGATGGCTGTGAGGACGAATGCTATGAATATGTACACGATGTAGAGGCTCAGTCTTCCACACTGCAGCTCTCGAAGGCCTCTGCCTATGCCTAGAACCACGGCTTTAAGGGGTGCGTAGAGCACGCGCTCAAAGGCTTCGCCGATCCGGGGGCTCGGGTCTAGGAGAGGCCTCTTGACGACCCTCCTATACTCTAGGACTTCGGTCGTCCAGTACTGAACGCTGTACCTACGCTCGATCCGCCTCTCGACCCCTAGGAGCCTAGCTAGGTACCCAGCCACGTAGCCATCCATAGCCGAGGTTCTGGGCCTATGCCTCTCAACATCGTACTCGACACCCGAGACGAAGGGGTGTAGATACTTGACCTCGCGACTCCTCTGTGCAGCGATTGCGAAGCCTAGGGCTGTCAGCACGCCCAGCGCTATGTAGAGCATGGACAGCGGTGCTGAGCTCCATGGAGACTCTATCTTTAGGAAGATGTAGCTCCAGACCGTGACTAGGGCCGGGAGCCCCAACCCTCTCTCTATGCCCTCAACGATGTAGGGGAACACCATTGCTGAGCCAACGCAGGCTATGGTAGCCACGATCAGCGCGACCCTCTCACTCAGCGCTTCAGGCTCAATGTCTCTACGACGCGGCTTCCCAAGGAAGGTGAGGCCGTACACCTTCGCCAGGGCCATGGACGTGAAGACGCTTGAGGCTAGGAGCGCTAGCGTAGCTATGGCCGATGCGAACCTCTCGAACCAGGGGCTCAGCACGAAGGCTGCTGCTAAGAGCGTCTGGTACACTAGGTACTTACTGACGAAGCCGCTGAACGGTGGTAGCGCTGCAGCCGATGCCAGGCCTATGAACGCTGCCTTCGATGTCGTTGGAAGGGCCTTTCCTAGGCCCCCAACCTCGTCTAGACACCTCGTCCCCACAGCTCGGAGGACCGTACCCATCGAGAGGAAGCTCAGGGACTTGAACACCGAGTGATTTATGCAGTGCGCGAGCGCTGCTACGAGCCCCAGCGCCTCTAGGACCCTAGAGCCTACAGCTATCCCAATCGATGCGACTGCTAGCCCAGCGAGGATGATCCCCATGTTCTCGACGGTGCTGAACGCTAGCACCCTCTTGAAGTCCCTCTCGTAGGCCGCGTAGCCCGCTCCGATGAACACCGTCACCGCCGCGAGAGCGAGGAGTACGAAGCCGTAGAGCTGCGATGCATACACTGCCGCGGCTCCAAGGATGCAGAACCTTATGAGCCCGTACACCCCCACCTTAACCATCACGCCGCTCAGCATCGCGGAGATGGGTGTTGGCGCCGAGGCGTGTGCGTCGGGAAGCCATAGATGGAGCGGGGCTATGCCCATCTTGCTGAGGAACCCTATACTCATCAGCGCAAGCGATGCGTACGCCAGCGCCGGTGTTAGGGACCTAAGCGAGGAGTAGAAGGAGCTGAAGCTCCAGCTGTGGGCATGCGCGTAGGCTAGGGGTACGAATAGCCCTATGAGCATGCAGAGCGCTCCCACGTGCATGAGCGCTGCGTAGAGGTACGTTGAGAACCTCACCATGCTCTCTCGGTAGCTGTAGGCTATGAGGCTGAGCGAGGTTATCGTCATGACCTCCCACAGTATGAAGAACCAGAGAACGTCTCTCACCACGACCGTCAGCGACATCGATAGCGCGAATAGAGACGTAGAGGCTGTGTACAGCCTCAGGTCTGCGCCCTCGCGTGCGAGGACCTCGATGTACTTGATGCTGTGTATCGCGGACACAAGCGTGACGAAGTTTATGAGTGTGAGGAAGATGAGGCTCAGCGCATCAACCGAAACTACGAGGCTTGACTGAGGTACCGGGAGGCCCTTCAGTACGACGATCTCCTTGCCGGGGTACAGAGTGTAGAGTAGGGGCGCTACGGTAAGAAAAGAGAGTGAGGCGGCTACTATGAGCCCTAGCAAGGCTCTGTAGTAGCCTAGCCTACGGCTAGGAGCAAAGGATAGGATTGAGGTTGCGAGGTAGAGCCCGATAGGTATGAACAGCGCGTTCCGTGGCTCGAGGAGCATGGGGTCAGTACCCTACCAGCCCTTCGCGAGACAGCTGCTGCGCCCTCATGACCGCCGACACGATCTTCTTGGTCTCTAGCTCGCGCTTCATCTGGACGAGCTCAGCCTCCTCAGCTAGGAACGTGGCTCCTGTTGGGCAGGTCGCTACGCAGGCCGGTGGAAGGCCACGACTAGCTCTATCACGACACAGGTCGCACTTGACCATAACCTTGAGCCGAGGCTCGAATACCGGTATCCCGAAGGGGCAGACGATCTGGCACATCCTGCAACCGATGCATAGCAGGGGATTGACTACCACGGCCCCCGTATCCAGCCTACTCATGGCTCCAGTAGGGCAGACCGCTACGCACGGAGCGTTCTCGCAGTGCCTACACGCATAGGGTATGCACAGCTCGGCGTTCTCGACTATGTACACCGTCACGTGCGCTATCCCACCGTGCTCACGCTCACACGCAACCTCGCAGGCTCTACAGCCGATACACTTCGAGGGATCGATGTATCGGACCTTCATTCTATCGCCCCACAACAACGATCCTACACGGAACCCTCTTGAAGGCGGGGACCCCCGAGTCCTTGTCGCGCAGCTCCTCGTCCGTGATCCTGTTTGCGCCCCAGTGCCATGGCAGCACGACTACCCCCTCCCTCACCTTGTTGCTCACGCGTATCCGCACCTCTAGCGAGCCCCTCCTCGTCTCTATCCTAACCCTGCACCCGTCCTCGATGCCGAGCTTCTTGGCGGTCTCTACACCTATCAACGCCTCTGGCTCTCTCCACCTCTCCACGAGGTAGCTTGAGCGGCCCGTCATCGTCAGCGTGTGCCACATACCCACGACGCGCGACGTTACGAGTATGAGTGGGTACTCGCTGGACACGTCTATGGGTGGAGGAACGTACTCAACGGGCTTGAAGACGAACTTGCCGCTCCTCGTCCCGAACCTGTCTCTGCAGAGGATACGTGTCCCTGGATGGTCCGGTGATGGGCATGGAACGAATATCCCCTCTTTCGAGTTCTTGAGTCGCTCTGGCGTGACCCCTCCGTAGGACGGAACAACCCTGTTGATCTCTCTAAGCACGTCCTCTGGCGATGTGTATGGGAAGAACCTCTCTAGGCCCAGCCTCTTAGCGAGCTCAACGAGTATCCATAGGTCCGGCCTAGCCTCTCCCGGCGGGTCGAGGGCCCTGAAGCTCCACTGAACCCTCCTCTCAACGCTCGTAAAGCTCCCCTCCTTCTCGGCCCACGCAGCCGCTGGAAGGACTATGTCCGCTAGCTGAGCTGTCGCAGTAAGGAACAGGTCCTGAACCACAAGGAACTCGAGCTTCTTGAGGTGCTCAGCAACGTATTGGGTATTGGGCTCGCTGAGCACTGGGTTCGCGCCCATTATGTAGAGCATCCTGAGGTCTCCATGGTCTATAGCCTCGTACATGCGCAGCATGTTCGTTCCGGGAGCCGATGGAAGGTCCTCGACACCCCATTCACGCGCTATCCTCTTCCTATTCTCTTCATCGCTTAGCGAGTACCCTCCTGGAAGCACTGTGGGGGCCACACCCATGTGGACGAGGCCCTCAACGTTGTTCTGGCCCTTCAGCCCACCGACGCACGTACCCTCCTTGCCGTACCACCCGAGAAGGGCTGCAAGGGCGTAGAGGGCTCTACAGCAGTCCGTAGCCTGGTGGTTGTGTATGAGCCCAGTGCTCCATATTATGCTTCCGCGCTCTGCCCGCGCCATGGTGTAGGCTGCTTCCCGGATGAGGTGGGGCGGTACGCCGCAGATCTTCGAGGCGTACTCGGGGCTGTACTTCTCGACTACGCGAGCGAGAGCCTCGAAGCCCTCGCACCTCTCCCTAACGAAGTCCTCGCGATAGAGCCTCTCCTTGATGAGCACGTGCATGATCGCGTTGGCCAGCGCAACGTCTGTTCCCGGGATCACTGGCAGCCACAGATCGGCCTTCCACGCAGTCCTCGTCTTGACCGGGTCAACGACTATTATCTTCGCTCCCCGCTCTCGAGCGCGCATGATGTACTTGCCCATGAGCACGGGGAAGGTCTCGGCCGGGTTTATGCCCCAGAGCACGATGACCTCGGACTCGGCGATGTCCCTGAAGGTCCCAGTGAGGCTCCCGACTCCAGCACACTCCTTGCCCGCTATTATCGTCGGGAACTGGCACGTTCTCCTACATATGTGGTCGATGTTGTTCGTTCCCAGGAGCCTAGCGAGCTTCTGAGCGACGTAGCCCTCCTCGTTGAACATCTTGACACTGACGAAGAAACCTATGGAGTCCGGGCCGTACTTCGATACGTAGTCACGGATCCTCTCAGCCACTTCTCGAAGGGCTTCACTCCAGCTGATCTCTCGCCAGCCGCTCTCGGTCTTCTTGAGGGGCTTCGTTAGTCTATGCGGCGAGAGTAGGAACGATAGGTCGTTTGGCTTGGGGCAGATGGCTCCCTCGTTGACGGGCGACTCCGTGAAGTACTCTATGCCAGCGTACCTACCGCGGTCAGACACTATGTAGAGGCTACAGCCAACGCTACAGAACGGGCACACAACCTTGGTTCGCTCCACGGCTCTGAGCCCGTGTATAGAGGTGCGGGGTGAGGGATCACCTATCCGAAGAAGCGAGTTGCGTTACCCGAGAACAGACAGCGGCACTCCGCACGACGCATCACGCTTTTAACGCGGGATATAATATGGTGAATGCGGAGCCGCCGTAGCTCAGCTGGGAGAGCGCCCGGCTGAAGCGGTGGGGCTCAGCCTCAGGCACCGGGCGGTCGGGGGTTCAAGTCCCCCCGGCGGCACCAACATTCTTCAGCGCGATCAAGACATCAACTCTCTCCCTAAGGAATCTGTAGCGGAACAGCGCTACGTCCATTCCCTGGAGTCCCTGCAGGATCTCGCGGATCTCTACGAGGCTCGGAGCTCGACCGAGCGTGCCCGGGTTCTCGCTTGGATGGAGCTGGATCCCGGCAACGATCCTCGTCGGCAGGACCTCTCTCAGCACAGTCATCGACTCGACGACCTCCCTAGTCGATGCGCCGACATCTAGGTGGTACGCCATGGGCATCAGTGCGTCTACTATGCTTGAGAGCGCTAGGTAGTCCTGGCCGTAGAGAAGCGCTACCTGAAGAACGTCTCTAGCGCTCGATAGCCTGTGAGCGACGGTAGCGGCTGTGAGCTCGAGCGATGGGTCTACAGAGTCTATGGCTCCCCGCACTTCGGCAACGAACTTCGTGACCTCAGACGATAGCACTGCGTTCTGCCGAGACTGTCTGAGGAACCTAACGTAGTCTAGGTGGATGCCGCTGACTCTAGAGCCATCGACATCGATGTCGAGGACCCTGGAGACCACGTTGATGATCCTGCCTCGGTAGAGGCTGTCTAGAGGCGATGCGTCTGGGTGGGAGAGGTCCTTGAAGCACACGATCCATGCATGGACCCTCACTCCGTAGCTCCGCGCATACCTAAGCGCCTCGACTAGGGTATCGAGGTACACTGCTCCGGACACGCTCTTGACTAGGAGTAGGAGGTCCGTAACCCCGAACAGCCTAGCTTCGCGTAGGAGCCTATGAGCGCTCAGCTCTTGGAGCGTGGATGGCCATACCCATGCATAGACCCTCAAAAGCGCCCTCATGCACAGGCGCCCGGTGGTTTATCAGGTTAGCGCACTCCCTTTACTGACCCCGTAAGCACTTCTCGATGAGGGTCGCAAGGGTTTCCGGATCGATGCCATGGATCGAGGCTCCGCTCATCCTGAAGAACTCTAGGATCTCCTCCCTCACGCTGTCTACCGGGGTATGCTTTATGTACGACTCGAGGTCGAGAACGGCGGTGGGTGGGTAGGCGAAGAAGTCGCCCGTTATTACGATCTGCTCCAGAACGTCGTTCACTACCTTGACGTGTATCCTCACGAGGCCGCCCCCCGTCTTGTACGTGCATACCCGGGTGAAGCCGCTAGCTCTACGGAACTCGTAGACCCATTCGCGACGACCGTACCGGGTGCTGATCAGCTCCTCGACGAGCCTCCTCTCGTAGTCGCTGAGCTCACCCACAGCCACTGGAGCCCCGATGAACTTCTCGAAGCTTTTGCGGAAAGCCTCGACGACCTCCTGGATCGTGGGTACGCGGCCGAGGATCTCGCGCGCCGTGATGATTCTCTTCCCCGCCTCCTTAATCGCCTTGTCGCTCAGCTTCTCTAGGGGTATCTTCAGGAGCCGCAGCATCTTGGACACGTCTAGATCCAGCAACACCGTTCCGCAGAACATCACCGCCCCATGGCTCTCGTAGAGCCCCGTCCCCGAGATCTTGCGGCCCTGAACCTCGATGTCGTTCTTCGGCCTAAACCTCGCGTCTATCCCCAGCTCTCGGAGAGCCTCGATTGGTATCCTCGATAGCTCGCGGTAGAGCTCATCGATGCTGCTGTGCTTCAGCATGCTTCGGGGTAGCCATACTTCCCAGCCGGGAGTGAGCTCTCGGTCCATGACTATGGCTCCGCCTCCAGTGGGCCTCCTGTTGATGTCGTAGCCCAGCCTCGCTGCCTCATCGACGTTCACCTCCTCGTATACATCCTGGGAGAAGCCTATGAGCACGGCCGGGGGGTCGAAGATGCATACGCGTATGGTTGGTGGGGACCTCCCTTCACCGACGCTCCTAGTGAGAGCCTCCTCGACGGCTAGGAGGAAGCTCGCTGGAGCTCTATGCACTAGGAGCCTAGCCTCCAATCCACGCCCTAGCCCCGCGTCGTTGAGCCCCATAATAAGTGGCTCAACGTGCGTCTACGATGCTCGGAGATGGGTTCTCGTACTTCAGCACGTCGATGAGGGCCGAGATCCGCGATACCGTGCGGCACTCGACGATGGGCTTATCGCGGAGGCAGACAACGGTCTTTCCCGCAGACGCTGCGTACCTCAGTAGATCGAGGTTGTGCTCGAGCCCCGGGACCACGGGGAAGCCGCTGTCTATGACGAACCGCGCCGCGTCTATGAGGGCCATGGCCCTCTCGACGATGTCGCTATCCGGGCTGAGCATGTCTCGACAGGTAACGGCCTCTACACCCATGGCGTTGGCGACGAGGGCGTCGACGTCGTTGGGGTAGAGGATGCCTGTCGCGAAGGCTATGCCTGCCCTCGCTAGGAGCCTGTACACGGGCGTTCCGTAGCCAAAGCTCGAGACCACGAAGACCTCGGGCCTACCGCTTCTAGGAGCCTGCATCTCTATCGAGGCGAAGGGCTCGACAACGCGCTCTACGGGAACGCCGTATACCTGCGATATGGTGAAGGCGTTGAGGACCTCCTCCGGCGCTCCCTGAGCAAAGACCTCGCCATCCTTGAGGACTATGACCCGGTCGCATACTCTGCATGCGAGCTCTATCTCGTGGAGCGAGACCACTACGGTAACTCCCTGCGATGCTAGTCTGCGGAGTAGGAGCGCGATCTCGACTCTGTGCTTCGCGTCTAGGAAGGTCAGAGGCTCGTCGAGGACGAGCACACGGGGTTCCTGAGCCAGGGCTCTGGCTATCAAGACCTTCTGCTTCTCTCCATCGGAAAGCTCGTGGAAGAGACGGTCCCTCAGATGGTTAGCGCCAACGAGCTTGAGTGCGCGCTCTGCGATCTCGTAGTCCTCCTCTCGGTACCTCGCTATGGGGCCTCGATGGGGGTATCGTCCCAGGAGGACCACGTCTATGACCCTCAGCGCACCGGGGTCGACTCTCTCGGTCAGCACCGCACCGATCCTCCGCCCGCGCTCTCGAGCGCTGAGGTCGTGCAGCCTAAAGCCGTCGATGTACACGACCCCCTCCATGGGCTTGAGCAGAGCGGTGAGCACTCGGAGGATCGTTGTCTTGCCGGCTCCGTTGGGGCCTACAATGCACACGACCTCGCCGGGCCTCATATCCGCGCTGAAGTCCTTCACCACAGCCCGACCACGGTACCCAGCATAGACGTGGACCGCGTGGAGCCCCGGACCCTTCACAGTCTCGCCCTCCTTCGAAGGAGCAGCGCTATGATGAGCGGCGCCCCGAATAGAGACGTTACGGCGCTTATTGGCAGGGCTATCGACGGTATCAGGATGCGCGAAGCAACGTCGCACAGCACGGTGACGATCCCTCCGAGGAGCGCTGTTGCGGGTATCAGGATGGCGCTGTCGCTAGTCCTAGTAACTATCCTCGCTAGGTGGGGCACAGCGACCCCTATGAACCCCACTGGCCCGGCGAAGGCTGTGACGGTCGCTGTGAGGGCGCTGGACACGCCTATGACTGCGAGCCTCAGCTTCCTCACGTCGAGCCCCATAGTGCTCGCGTAGTCCTCGCCGAGCAGCATCAGGTTCAGCGGCCTTGCGAGGGCCAGGGCCGCGACTATGGTGGGGACCAGCACCTCGTAGCTGATGACGACGTCGCTCCACTCGTACCCCGCGAAGGAGCCGAAGCTCCACATGATGAAGGCCTTGACCTGCTGCTTCTGAGCTAGCGTGATCATTATCGTCGTTACGGAGCTACATAGGTACCCAACCATGAGCCCCATCACGAGGAGCGTCACTGGGCTCCTAACGACTGCGGCAGCGCTGAGCATGAGGCTCGACACGATGAGCGCGCCTATGAACGCCATCACCACTATGGTGTGGGGCGAGTAGAGCGGTCCTATCCCTAGGGTCACGCCCATGAGGATCGCCGCCCCGACCATGAGGGCCGCTCCTGAAGAGACTCCCAGGACGTAGGGTCCGACTATGGGGTTCCTGAAGAGTATCTGGAAGAGGAGCCCAGCTATGGCAAGGGCTGCGCCCCCTATCGCCGCTGCCAGCGTTCTCGGCTCGCGTATCTGCGTCACTATTATGTAGCTAGTGCTCTCGTTATCGATCCTTATCGGGAGCCTAGCCCCGAAGACGTGGGCTATGGGCGTCGCTACCTGAGACAAGACTATTTCCGCGATCTTGGTGGGAGGTATGTAGATAGGGCCAACGACGAGGCCCAGCAGTATGGAGAGAGCGAGGAGAACTATGAGCGCTGCGAAGACGCCTCCATAAAAAAGCCTTCTCATGATCGGGTTCTACCCCGCGGCTATGGGCTTGAGATACGCAGGCTTGTGACCAGGTAGCATGAATGGGTAGGCTATGGATACTAGGTCCTCCACAGCTCTGTACGGGAAGCACTTTATTATGTAGAGCGCTGCGCTGGTCTCCACGATTACGTGGCCCTCCCTAACCGCCTTGATGTACT
>Ga0256835_1002530_pt1 | contig 9989 bp, 9 predicted proteins | sample PIR30metaG_FD_185972 | JGI IMG/M metagenome (GOLD analysis project Ga0256835, IMG submission 185972) | Hydrothermal vent microbial communities from East Pacific Rise, Pacific Ocean - PIR-30 | ecosystem: Environmental > Aquatic > Marine > Hydrothermal vents | place: Pacific Ocean: East Pacific Rise...
GCCTGTGGGTGAAAGAGGCCGTCGCGGCGCTGCGCCGACGAAGAAAAACATTGCCCTTCGGGGCCTCTGAGCTGCAGCGGCGAATCGCCGAAGCCAAGCAGCGTATCCTGACGCCCGCTGACCTGTCGGAGGAAGCGGGCGCTGATGCCGTACTGCGGGACGTAGCCGAAGCCTATCGCATTTATCAGGAACTGCTCGAAAGCCAGGAACGGATGGATTTCGAGGATCTCATCATGAGCGTCGTGCAGCGCCTGGAAAGCGATGCCGCGTTTCGCAGCCACTGCCGGGAGCGCTTCCGCTACATCTTCATAGACGAGTACCAGGACATTAATCACGGGCAGTACCGCCTGGTGAAGAATCTCTCAGCCGACGTGCGCCACCTCTGCGCCATCGGGGACCCCGACCAGTCCATCTACGGCTTCAGGGGGTCCAAAGTCGCCTATTTCTCCCGTTTTGCGTCGGATTTTCCCGGCGCAGCCGTGGTTCGGCTGACCCGCAATTACCGCTCCGCCCAGACCATTCTCGATGCCGCCGTGCAGGTGATCGGCGCCGGTAAGCGTCGGGAGCGAGCGTGCGACGCTTCGCCGGCGGGTGCCTGCCAGCCTGCCGACAAGACACCGGAACTGCACTCCGGCATCAAGGGGAACGCCTGGATCGACATACTGGAGGCCCCCACGGAACGCGCCGAGGCCGTCGCCGTGGGAAAGGTTGTCGAGGAGATGGTGGGCGGCATGTCACTGCACGCCATCGACAGCGGAAAAATCCGGCGTCTGCATCGCGTGCGCCAGTACACTTTTTCGGATTTTGCCGTTCTCTATCGCACCGGTGCGCAGGGAAAGGTGCTGTCCGAGGTGTTTACCGCCGCCGGAATACCCCACCAGGTGGCCAGCCGGGAAAGCGTGCTGCTGCGGCCGGCGGTGGCGGGTGCACTGTCGCTGCTGAAAGTGCTGGAAAGGCGGGCCGGCCTGTTTGACCTGGAGCGGGTTGCCGCCCTGCACCCAGCGGCCCGCCGCGTGTCCCGCAGGAGCTGGCGGGCGTTCCGGAAATGGTGTTGTGCACAGCGACTGTCACTGGAGGAGTGCCTGCACCGGGTGCGCCGCTTTCCCCTGGCGGGCGTCGATACGCTCCAGCAGCGTCGAATGGACGAACTCATACGGGACCTGCAGCGTCTTGGCGAACGCCTCGCGGGGCTTTCTTTGCGGGACAGGTTCGCCGCCGTGCTGAAGCAAGAGGCCTTTGGCCTGCTTGGTCAGGCTATCGATGCGGACAGGCAGAGCCGTGAAATCATCGAACGGCTGCTGCAGCAGGCCGAACTCAAGCGGCAGGCCTTTTTGGCCGATATGGCTCTAGAGAGCGACACCGATCTATGGATGCCGGGTGTCGAGCGGGTGGCCCTGATGACCATGCATGCGGCCAAGGGACTCGAGTTCCCGGTTGTGTTCATCACCGGCTGCGAAGAGGGGTTCATCCCCTATGCGCGCGATGGGGCTGCCGTCGATGTCGAGGAGGAGCGCCGGCTTTTTTACGTGGCCATGACGCGGGCCATGGAGCGGCTGTTCCTGGTGCGGGCCGGCAGGCGCGTCATCCACGGCAAACGGCAGAATCGCAGGCCCACGCCGTTCCTGGCCGCCATTGACAGCGGTCTGCTCCGTTTGCGTACCTCCGCCGACCGGCGCAAAGCGCGTCCGCGGGAGGTTCAGCTGAAACTTTTTTGATCGTCGGTGGATTTTGAAAAAGTGTTTGAAAACCGGTAACAGTTTGATATAGAAGGATCAATGCATCGCACGCAAATAGTCGGAAAGATCACTGGCTGGATGGCAGGCGGTTTTCTGGTGGTGGTGCTGGTCTTTTGTTGCGCTCATCCGTCCGTGGCCGAAGTGTATTTTTACCGTGACAAGGACGGCGTGATGCATTTTACCAACACGCCCTCCTCCCAGAAGTACCGCCCCTATTTCAAGGAAGCCTACAAGTACCGTGTGCCGGCTTTCAGTGCCGACACCGACCCCGCGCAGTATCGCCGTTTCATCGATGAAGCCGCCCGCCGGCACGGAATTTCAAAGGCCCTGCTCAAAGCCATCATCAAGGTGGAGTCGGACTACAACCCCAGGGCGGTATCGCGCAAGGGCGCCAAGGGGCTGATGCAGATTATGCCCGAGAATTTTGATGTCTGCGACATCGAAAACCCCTTCGATCCCCGCCAGAACATCATGGGCGGCACCCGTTTTCTGAAAAAGCTCCTCGAACACTTCGGCGGCGACCTCACCAAGGCCGTGGCGGCATACAACGCCGGCGCCGGCGCCGTGGAGCGCTGCAACGGCATCCCGCCCTTCGAAGAGACGCGCAACTACGTCAGCAAGGTGCTGCGCCTCTACCGCCACTACAACCGCTGAGCCGGCGGAACGGTCACACCTCTACCAGGCGGTACCTGCGGCTGCCCAGGCCGATCTTTTCGGCATGCCGGATCTGGATGGCCGGGTCCAGTTTTGGAAAGGACTGATGCGCCAGATCATTGCAGTGTTCCCGGGCGCTGATGTCCAGGGTGGCCTGGTCGGCGGCCACGATGTCGTCGCAGGCCAGGATGCCGACATCGGCGAAAGCCTTTTTCTGCCGCTTGTTCAGGCAGTCGCACTCCCGGGTCATGTTCACCAGCACGTTGATGAAAACCGTCTTGGCCCCGAAGTGGGCAAGCGCGCCGGCGGCGTGTTCGGCCATGCTTTTCTGCAGCACGGGTGACTCGATGGCGTAATCGAACTTCACAGCGCCGTAACGACACACGGCAATGCACTCGCCGCAGCCGATGCAGTCCTGCCGGCGGATGTACGACACCCCCTCGCGTTCGTCGATGGCGTCCACGGGACACAACTGGCGGCACTTGCCGCAGTTCTCGCATTTCTCCGGTTCGACCTCCGGGGTGATGGAACTGTGCTGCCGCATCTTTCCGGCCCGCGAGGCCAGCCCCATGCCGACGTTCTTGATGGCCGCCCCCAGACCGCTGCCCATGTGGCCGGTGGGGTGGCTGATGACCACCAGGGCGTCGGCCAGCAGGATTTGGCCGGCGATCTTGACGCTGCGGTGAAGTTCCCCGTTGATGCGCACCTCGGCTTCGTCGGTTCCGGAAAGCCCGTCGGCGGAGATGAACGGCGCGCCGGTGGCTTCGATACCGAAACCGTGGGCGTGGGCGTGCAGGGCGTGTTTGACGGCGTTTTCGCGTTCGCCCCGGTAGAGCGTGGCCGTCTCGGTCAGAAACGGCTGCCCGCCGGCTTCGCGCGCCAGCGAAACCGCACGGGCGACCACCTCGGGGTGCACGTGGGTGACGTTGTGCTTTTCACCCACGTGCACCTTGACGGCCACCATGTCGAGGCGCTGAAGGCGCTCCAGGAAACCGCCGGCTTTGAGAACGTTTTCCAGGGCCGCGGCCTGTTCTTCCGGCGGCGCCCCGTCTGCAATACGGGCCAGGTAAACCACAGGTGTCATGAAGCCTCCCTTCGATGAATGGGTTTTTTCGTCATATATTCATAATACCGGCAGGATACGGGAAATGGCCGTGATGATCAACCGTCATCCGGGCAGGACCGCGGCACACGGCCGCCGTCACACCTGGTGCGGGTGCCTTTCTTGATTCGGGCTCCTTTGTGGGTGGGACGCGTGCGGACTTCAGGCGTGTCCTGCACTCAGGCAGGGGAGCCGTTTGCACCGCCCAGCTGTTGCTGCAGCTGGGCGGCGGAAACCACGTGGGCAAAACCGAAGGCCAGATTCTTGAGCGAGGCCAGGTGCAGCTCCTCGCTGACGGTAGCGGTGGCGTCACAGACGAAGAAGACGCGGAAGTCGCGCACAAAGGCGTCGCGGGCGGTGGTCTCGCAGCAGCAGTTGGTGAGCACGCCGGTGATGATCAGCTCGCGCACGCCGTTCGCCTGCAGCCGTGCATCCAGGTCCGTGCCCGCGAAGGCGCTGTAGCGCTTTTTGTCGATGATGCACCCGGCGTTGCCGGGTGCAATTTCCGGCAGCAGCTCCCAGCCGGGAGAGCCGCAGCGGATCAGATCGGACCACCACACGCCCAGCATGCCGCCGTCGGACGCCGGGTCGCGGTGGCCGTGGCGGGTGAAGATCACCGGCATGTTGCTCTTCCGGCAGGCCTGCACCAGTGCCGCGATGTTGTCGAGAATGCCGGCCGCCGTGAAGCGGAAGTGCTCCTGCATGTCGATGACCAGCAGGGCGCACCGCCCGGCCGCCGGCACGGCCGGGCGGATGTTCCAGTCGGCGATGCGGGCGAGGTAGTCGGTGCTCATTTCCGGACCAGGCGCAGCGCAGCGGCGGCCTCCACCCGCTCGGGACGAATCACCAGAAAGTAGAGGTCCCCCGGGCTGCGCATGTGGCCTGCGGCGATCTCGGCATAGGCGCCGCTGCCCCAGAAGAGGTCCGCGCGTCCCGGACCGCGGATGGCGCCGCCGGTGTCCTGGCAGACCGTGAAGCGCCGGCAGGGGGTCCAGGTGTCGATGCGGCCGCTGCCGTCCACCAGCGGTTTGCGGGTGTCGATGTACGTCAGCGCGGCCATCGGAAAGATGCGTTTGTCCACTGCCAGCGAGCGTCCCGCCGTCAGCAGCACGTCCAGGTAACCCTTGGGCCCCTGCCGCTCGAACTTGAAGAAAACATAGCTGGGGTTGTAGTTCAGCACGCCGTCCACTTCGTCGGGGTGGGTCTCGAGGTAGGTTCGGATGCGCTGCATGGACATCTCGGCGGGGTCGATCTTGCCCTGCTCGATGAGCAGTTTGCCGATGCTGCGGTAGGGGCGGCCGTTGGCCGACTGGTAGTGCACGTGAACCGAGCGGCCGTCCCGCAGGTAGACCTTGCCGGAACCCTGGACCTGCAGGAAAAACAGGTCGATGCGGTTGTTGACCCACAGCAGCACGGTGTTCGGAGAGGGGTTGAAACCCTCACGGCGCTCGATCTGGCGCCGGTCGTAGTAGGGCACGAACTGCTGTCCCACGATGCGGCCGGTGAGTTTCTGTCCGCGGTATTTTTTGGAGAAGCGCGAGAGGTCGATGGTGATCAGGTCCGGCGGACGGGTGTAGACCGGGTATCTGTACTCGGCGTCGGGTGTCAGGCTGCCCCGCAGCGAGGGCTCGAAATAGCCGGTGAACAGCATGCGCCCGGTGCGCGGACCGCCCACCGACCGGTAGACGGTGTAGTTTTCACGGATAAAGCGGTTGAGCTGGCGTCGCGAGGGATGCCTGTTCAGAAAAGCGGCGAACAGCTCCAGCGATCGCATCATGTGGGCGCTGGAGTAGGTGTCCTGTCCGAAGACAAAAAGGCGGTCCGGCGGCTGGCTGGCCAGGTAGCGCAGGGTCTGATCCACGGCGAAGCGCATCCCAACGAAATCCAGGTCGTCGCGGAATTCCGGCAGCTGCCCGGGATCCAGGCGCACCATCGGAATTTCGTCCAGCGCGTTCCGGACGGTCTGGCTGTGGCTGCAGGCCGCCCCCATCAATACGGATGCCAGGATCAGAAAGATTTTGAACCTGCGGCGCAAACAAACCATTTTCATCGGTGTCCTTTCCCGTCGACGTTACGCAACTTGTTCTGCACCGGCGAAAGTTCGGGGAGCGAGCGTCCCTTGCCGGAAGAAATACCCAGTTCTTCGAAGCGGCGCGCCGAGACCAGCACCCGCCGCTCGAACGATCCCACGATGCCGTTGTAGCTGTCGGCGCATTTTTCGATGCTGCGGCCCAGGTTCTGTAGCTGTTCGGCCAGATTGAGCAGCCGTCCGTAGAGCTCGCCGCCCAGTTCGGCGATGGCGCGCGCGTTATGCGCCGTCGTCTCCTGGCGCCAGGCCAGGGCCACGGTCTTGAGCAGCGAGATCAGGGTCGTGGGCGTGGCCAGCACGATCCCCCGACGGGCCGCCGTTTCGATGAGGCCGTCGTCTTCGGCCAGGGCGGCGCTGAAGAAATTCTCGCCGGGGATAAACAGCACCGTGAATTCGGGTGACGGGTCGATGCCCGTCCAGTAGGCTTTCTGCGAGAGCTGCATGACATGTGCACTGAGCTGTTCGCAGTGGCGCCGCAGCTGTTTTTGGCGTTCGTTTTCATTATCGGCCGCCAGGGCTTTTAGATAAGCGTCCAGGGGCGCCTTGGCGTCCACCGTGATCAGGCGGCCGCCGGGCAGGTGCACCACCATATCCGGCCGCCGGGTGACCCCGTCGGTGGTGGACTGCTGCTGTTCGAAAAAATCGCAGCGGTTGACCATGCCGGCCAACTCGGCCACGCGGCGCAGGGTCATTTCGCCCCAGCGGCCCCGCACGTGGGGCACTTGCAGGGCCGTGGCCAGCCGGGCGGTCTCGCGCTGCAGCTCCTGCTGGCTGCGGGAGAGCTCGGCCACCTGGCGGGTCAGGCCACCGTAAGCGTTCTCGCGGCTGCGCTCGATCTCCTGCAGCTGCCGGTCGTAGCGGTCCAGGGTCTGCCTGAGAGGGGTCAGCAACTCGGCGATGCTGCCGCGCCGCGCCTCCAGGTCCTGCCGTGCGGAGTCCAGGTAACCGGACAGGGTGTTTTGCGCCAGGTCCAGAAAAGCGCGGTTGTTGTCCCGCAGGGCCTCGTTGACCAGGGCGCGGTAGTGGGTCAGCATGTCGCTGCGCACCGCTTCGAGCAGGGCCTGCTGACGGGCTTCGGCGCGCTCTTTCTCGCGCAGTTCGGCCTGCAGGCGCTGCACCCGCGCGCGCAGGTCGCCGATGCGTTCGGCCAGGCCCGCCCGGGCGGCGAACCAGCCGATCAGCAGCCCGCACAGCGCGCCGCCTGCAAAGAGCAGGGCGTAGTACCATGTTTCGGGTTGAACCGTTGTCATGAACGTCCCGGAGAAATGCGCAGATATCCCTTACGACGACGGGCGTACGAAGGTGCCGCTTTTGCCGCCGGTCTTCTTCAGCAGGCAGATGTCCGTGATCTCCATGGCGCGGTCGTAGGATTTGCACATGTCATAGATGGTCAGGGCCGCCACCGAAACGGCCGTCAGGGCCTCCATCTCCACGCCGGTCTGGTGGATGATGCGCACCCGGGACTCGATGCGGATGGCGTGATGCGCCTCGTCCGGGAAGAAATCCACCTGCACGTGGCTCAGGTTTAAGGGGTGGCACATGGGAATCAGGGCGGCCGTCTGCTTGGCGCCCATGATGCCGGCGATGCGGGCCGTCTCCAGCACGTTGCCCTTCTTGATGTCCTGGTGGATGATCTTTTCGAAGGTGTCGCGCTGCATGCGCACGAGCCCCTGCGCCACGGCCGTGCGTTCGGTGGGCGCTTTGGCGGTCACGTCCACCATGCGCACCCGGCCGGCCTCGTCGATGTGCGTGAAAGAAGACACGTTGCCTCCCGTCGTCAGGGTTCGGTGAAAAACTCGGTCTTATGGGTGACGGCCGTCTTGATGGTGTTGAGGGTCTTTTCCAGGGCGGCCAGCACGTTTTCGCGGATGTCGCCGGCCACCACCAGCAGCATGACGTCCTCTCCCACGGCCAGGTCGCGATCCTCGGCGATTTCCACCAGGACCTCCACGACGCCGGGCATCTTTTTGCCGTCGGCCACGGCAGCGGAAAGCTTGCGGTGGTCCACCGCCACCCGCAGGCCGGTTACCGCGCGCCCGTCCCGCGAGGTGGCCCGCACCACCCCGTTGTGGCAGAGAATCATGCCCACTTCGGCGTAGCGGGGATGGCGTTTGATCTGTGCGATGAGTGCTTCGGCGTTCACGATTTGCGTTCCTCCGTTTCAACGTCCGCCAGCATGCGCTCGGCGGCGTCCAGGTCCTGCGGGGTGTTGATGTTGAAAAAGGATATCAGTTCAGGGTCCTCGCGGCGCAGGCGGGCTTCGGCAACGGCCCGTATGCGGCCGGGGCGGAAGACCCGCTGGATCTTGAGCAGGTTTTTTTCGAGGCTGCGCTCCACTGCCGGCAGACAGCGCCGTGCATAGGCGGCGCACAGCGGTTCGCGCCCCTTGGCGGTTTCGGGCATGATGGCATCGAAGCGCTCGTCGATGGCTTCCAGCATGCAGGACACTATTTCGGGCCGCAGGAATGGCGTATCACAGGCCACCACGAAGATGTAAGGGTTCGAGGCGTAAAAAAGGCCCGCGTGGATGCCGGTGAGCGACGAGCGCACGGCGAACAGGTCGGTGACGATGTGCAGGTCCCAGCGCAGGTAGGCGCCCGGGTTGTTGGTCACCAGGATGAGCTCGTCGAACAGGGGTCGGCAAACCCCGTAGATGCGTTCGAAGAGCCGTTTTCCGCCCACCGACAGGAACGCCTTCTCGCGGCCGCCGAAACGGCTGTTGCGGCCGCCGGCCAGTATGACACCGCTGCAGGGAATATCCATGGTATAATCGCGTTTCGGGTCGTTGAAAGCGCCGGGCAACCAGCGTATGCGGCCGTGGGAGCCGTGACCGCATGCCGGTGCGCAGAGGGTATTGAATCATTGTGCTGAAATCAAGCCTTTTCGGGTTCGGGCCGCGCAATTGAAAGTAGTATGCCCCGTCGGAACTCCAACTACGCGCAGCCGATACCTGCCCCCGCTCCGTATTTAGGGCACTCAAGCCATTAAGAGGCCCCGCATCAGCCATGCCAGGCATTACCTGCGATGGCCATGCCTTTTTGGGTCTGTGCTTGATATCGGCCCGCGCTTATGTAAGGGATGGACAACAGAGTCGACTGACCAACAACATGAAAAGCGGAGGCCGCATGAGCACGGAAGAACACAAGGCGGAGGCTCCCCGCAGCGTGCGGGTGGCCATCATCAGCGTATCGACCACCCGTTCCCTGGCCGAGGACAAGAGCGGTCACTGGATCGGCAAGCGAGCCATCCGGGAGGGGCATCGGGTGGTCAGCCACGTGGTGGTTCCCGACGAGGTGGGCGCCATTCGCGAGGCGCTGGACGAAGCGCGCCGCAATCACGCCGCCCAGGTCATCCTGGTGACGGGCGGCACCGGCATCAGCCGGCTGGACGTCACCATCGAGGCGGTGCGCCCCCTGTTCGACAAGGAATTGACGTCCTTCGGCATTCTTTTCACCCAGCTGAGCTTCGACGAAATCGACTCGGCTGCCATGCTGTCGCGTGCCACGGCGGGAATCGTCGGCGACGGCGCGGTTTTCTGCATGCCGGGAAGCCTGAAGGCCTGCAAGCTGGCCTGCCGGGAACTGATTTTCCCGGAACTGGGTCACCTGGTCCGGCACCTGACCAGGGGATGAGAGGGGGCTTCCGGCGGGGAGCGCCACCGTTGCAATGCCGCGCCGAGTTCTTATGTTGGGTGTAGGAGAGAACGACGGGCTGCAGGCAGCGCTTTCGCGCGGCCGTCGTCGACACCCGCCGTATCCAGACGGCTTTTGGGCTCTTTCGCATCAACGCAAAGATTGGAGGCATCATGGACGGCAACGGCAACGCTTCGCTGCGCCACCATCTGGCGGCAGTCCGGGAGGGGGATCGCTGTTTCGAAAACGCTTACCAGGGCGTGGCCCGCATGATCCTGGAGAGCGAGATCAGCAAGGTGGTCGTCAACGGAAAGACCACCTATGATTTCAGCCTGTTCCGCAGCGGACCGCGGCATGTCATCGGCATGTACGACGAAATCAACAGCTTTGTCTCCTTCGTCAAGGACGCCGCCGAGGGGGGGTCCTCCAAGGAGATGGCCTTCGTGCTGGTGGGCGAGCCGGGAAACGGCAAGACCTTCTTCGTCGACTACCTGTGCACCCGGTACCGGCAGTTCCTCAGCCGGCCCGAGAACCGCAAGTACACCTTTCGCTTCCGCCACCTGGATCGCCTGGAGGGCTACGGCCGCATCAAGGTGATCGAGTCCCAGACTTACGAAGACCCCGTCATCCTGGCCATGAACCTCTTCGACACCGAGGAGGAGAACCGCGCCTACCTGACCGGCAAGATGCGCTTCAGCGACAAACAGGTCGAGCGGCTCTACGAAAACTACCGGCCCCTGGGCGCGTGCAGCGGCTTCATCTGGAACGACATCCGC
>Ga0256835_1002531_pt1 | contig 9987 bp, 6 predicted proteins | sample PIR30metaG_FD_185972 | JGI IMG/M metagenome (GOLD analysis project Ga0256835, IMG submission 185972) | Hydrothermal vent microbial communities from East Pacific Rise, Pacific Ocean - PIR-30 | ecosystem: Environmental > Aquatic > Marine > Hydrothermal vents | place: Pacific Ocean: East Pacific Rise...
CTATGAGCTCAATATGGCCAACGCACTGTGGGGACAAAAGGGGTTCCACTTTCAGCCGGAATTTCTGGGTTTAATAAAAAAATATTTCGATGGTGGGTTCTTTCAGGTGGACTTTAAAAGAAATCCGGAGGGGGCAAGGGAAAGTATCAATGCATGGGTGGAAAAGAAAACAAGGAACAGGATAAAGGAACTTTTAAAGCCCGGAAACGTAACCACCCTTACCAGGCTAATCATTACAAATGCGATTTACTTCAAGGGGAACTGGGCTTCAATGTTTAAGAAGGAAAACACAGAAAAGGCTCCTTTCTTCACTCCCGCAGGGGAAAAGAAGGTTCCAATGATGAAACAGACAGGAAAATTCAGGTATGCTGAAGAAAGGGGAAAACTGCAGATCCTTGAACTTCCATATGAGGGTAATGATCTGTCCATGGTAATACTTCTTCCTTCCAGAAGAACCGGATTAAAGAACCTGGAAAGGAATTTGACCGCCGAAAATCTCAATTCATGGCTCTCCAGAATGTATAAAAGAAAAGTGGTTGTTTACCTCCCGAAATTCAAAATAAATTCCAGATTCCTGCTGAGCCAGGCAATGATAAAAATGGGTATGCCCACGGCATTTTCTGAGAGGGCGGATTTTTCAGGCATTACCGGAGAAAGAAATATATTCATTTCAGAAGCTATCCACCAGGCATATGTCAATGTAAATGAAGAAGGCACTGAAGCAGCAGCGGCTACAGCAGTTACAATGCTGGCAACAGCCATACCAACACCCCCTCCTGTATTCAGAGCAGATCATCCATTTATTTTCTTAATAATTCACAAATCCACCGGAACTATCCTTTTCATGGGTTTACTATCCTCTCCATGACATTGAAAACTCTTTTCTGGCTTTGTTCTAATTATTGTGTGTTTATATTTAAAGAAGAATGTATAAAGAATAAAATTTAGCAACTATTGACTTTTCAGTAATATAAGCTTATTATTACTTTTCAAAAAACACGCTTTAATAAAAAATATCTACGTACCAAAAATGAAAAGCATAAAAAAATTTTTTCTTTTCCTCATAGGTGAGGCAGAGGAATTTTCTCTGGAACACAGACTTTACAACGTGGTTCTAATCTTTGGAATTTTTATATTTACCCTGGGTCTTATAACAAACATACTCATACAGGAAACTCCCACCGTCATAGTTTCCACCTTTATAGGGGATGTGGTTCTCCTGTTTTTTTACTGGCTTTCAAGAGGAAAAAGGCTGTTCACTGTTCCTGCCATACTCACCTTTTCCCTGGTCCTTTTCGTCTTTACTCCTATACTCTGGTTCAAAGACGGAGGGGTATTCGGAGGATATTCGTATTATCTTATTCTATACGGCATAATGGTTTTTCTGGTTTTTAAAGGCTTTCTCAGAAGACTTTTTATCTCCCTGTTAGGAGTGATAACCTCTGTGCTCGTTTATATACAGTGGAAATTCCCCCATCTTATTTCCTACTGCACCTCTGAAAATTGCCTTTTCTACAATCACCTTGTAAGTACATATATTGTGGGAATTTCCATTATAGTTCTGTTTATGATATTCGCCAACAGATACGAAAGGGCGCAACAGGAAGTGGAAAAGTATAACAAAAAACTTATAGAGATAAACAAGCAACTGGAGGAACTCTCAAGGAAGGACCCCCTTACCGGCCTTTCCAACAGAAGAGACATACTTGAGAAAATAAACTATCAGGTAAGACTTTTTAAAAGAACGAAGGAACCCTTTGCTCTTATACTTGCAGACCTGGACGATTTCAAACAGGTTAATGATGCCTTTGGCCACGCCTGTGGGGACATGGTCCTGAAGGACCTTGCTGGCAAGATGGTAAAAATGCTCAGGGAGCAGGATACAGTGGCGAGGTGGGGAGGAGAAGAATTTCTGATACTTCTACCCAGAACCAATCGAAACGAAGCAAGGGAAACAGCGGAAAGGTTAAGAAGGGCTATCTCTGAAACAGAGTTTGAATGCGAGGGAAACAAAGTTCGTCTCTCCATGAGTTTCGGCATCACAGTTTATGATTACAGTGAAGATAATATCGATGTGTATTTAAGGAAAGCTGATGAAGCCCTTTACCGATGCAAGGCAAAGGGAAAAAACAAGGTATGCTGTACAGAAGAAGATTGAACTTCTTCCTATTGACTTTTTAAACCTGTAGAGATATAAATTAAGGGGATGGTTAAAAGTAATATGCATTACTTCCATGAAAATCCTTATGAAAAATCCATCACAGCCAGGATTCTGGAAGAAAGGAAGGCTTCAGAGGGCCATGCCTATGTTTTTGACCGCACGGTATTCTATCCCGGAGGCGGAGGACAACTCCCGGATAAAGGCTCCATACAGGGTCAGGAAGTATTAAGGGTTTACGAAGAGGATGGAAAAATCTACCACGTTCTTCAACATCCTTTAAATTGTGAAAACTGTATTATGGAAATTGACTGGGAAAGAAGATACCTCTTTATGAGAATGCACACTGGCCAGCATCTTTTGTCTGCCATTTTTGAAAGGGAATTTGGATGGAAAACCCTCTCTTCCACCATCCAGGAAAATTACGTCTCAATAGAACTTTCAACCCCAAAGATAACCTGGGAGGAAATATCGAGGGCAGAGACAGAAGCCTACAGAATAATACAGGAAAACAGAGAGGTGAAAACCTACTGGCTATCAGCTGAGGAAGCGAAAAAACTTCCCCTGAGAAAATTCGTTGACGTGGGAGAAGAAGTAAGGATTGTAGAAATAAAGGGTCTGGATTTTTCCCTGTGCAAGGGTACCCATGTGAAGGGAACCGGGGAAATAGGACTCATCGCAGTTTACACAACAGAAAAGGTAAGGGGAAATGCAAGAATATATTTTAAAGCATCTGAAGAGGCACTTAACCAATTTCAGTCCTGGAGGAATAAAATAAAGAAAACAATCTCAAACCTGGCAATCGAAGAAGAACTTTTTTCAGAAAGATTGACTCAGATAGTAGAAGAAAAGAAAATGCTCTCCAGGAAGCTGAAAAAACTGGAAAAAGAAATAGCCGAAGAAATGGTGCGGAAATTTGTGGAAGCTGATACTCCTGTGTTAATAGACGAAGTTGAATTTGAAGACGAGAAAACCATAAGGTCCATCGTAAGCAGTCTTCTCAGAAAAAATAAATTTGCCATCATTCACTCACCCTCCAGAAGGAAAGTTTACCTTTCCATACCTGACCCTTCCCTTGAAAACAGGGTCATGGAGGTTCTGGAAAAATTTCCCCACAGGGGAGGTGGGAAAAATGGTGTCCTGGAGTTCATGTTCCAGGACCAGAAAAATTTAAAGGAGGCGAAAAATGCCCTCCAATCTTGCATTTTTTCAAAAGTTAAAGGAGGCAGAGCTTAAAACTGCCGAACTTTACAGGAAAATGGCGGATAAGGTGGAAAATACCGCCACGAAAAAAAGGCTGAGGGAGATGGAGGAGGATGAACTACTTCATGCCCTCATGGTGGAAAATTCGAAAGAGCTATGGCTGAAAGCAGTTATTCCCGAGCAAAAACTTCAGGAAATGCTCCAGAAAGCCGATCTCTTTCTCGAAGAGGTGAACAAAAAGCTTGTGGAGGTCGAAGAAAAGGACAGTTTGAATCCTGAGGAGTGTAAAGAAATAGCCCTTAAAATCGAATTCAATATGGGAGAAATTCATTTAAACTCATTAAAACAGCTCCGGCATTCTGACCTCAAGGAAATTGTGAAGAAACTCTCCTCATTTGACCGAACGCATCTTGAAAGGATTAAAGAGTGGGACTGAAGAGGTAAAAGCTACGGTTATGAGAGGAAAGGAAGAGCAGGGGGGAAGACCGGCCATTGGAATCTTAATTCAAGACCCGGAGGAACGCAGTTTATTCTCAGAATTACTTAAAGATAAAGGGTTCATTGTCGAAATCTTTGAACCAGACAGGATCTCCTCTGAATCCCTTTCCAATGTAAATCTTGTAATTATCGATGAAAAAACCGCGACCGTTCATCTGAATAAGATCCTTACTCTAAAAAGACTTAAGGGTTCAGAGTTTTTTCCTCTTGTTATAACGCTCAAGGACAAATCAAGGGCAAAAAAATGGTTAAATGCCGGGGTGGATGAAATTCTGACATACCCACTGGATGAGGGGGAATTACTTCTGAGGTTAAACAATCTCTTAAGACTGCGGGAAAAAACCCTTGAAATATACGAAGTGTTAATAAAAAGAACAGACATAGGATTCTACAGGACAACTCCTGATGGGAAAATACTTTATGCCAATCCTGCTCTGGTAAAAATGCTTGGATATTCTTCCTTTGAAGAACTCTCAAAAAGGAATCTCGAAAAAAATGGCTTTGAGCCAGACTACCCGAGGAGTAAGTTCAAGGAGGCAATGGAAAAATACGGAGAAGTCCAGGGCTTTATCTCCGCATGGAAAACCAGGAACGGGAAAACTCTTTATGTAAGGGAAAGTGCAAGGGCAGTAAAGGACGAATCCGGAAAAATTCTGTATTACGAAGGCACTGTGGTGGATATTACAGAAGCATGGAAGGCGAGCCATAGAATAGAACACCTTAACCGTGTACTTATGGCTATAAGAGGGGTAAACCAGTTAATCACAAAGGAAAAGAATAAGAAAAGGTTAATTGAAAAGGCATGTAACACTCTAATCACCACAAGGGGATATCACAGCGCATGGGCAGTGCTCTTTGATGGAAAGGGGAATTTCCTGACTGCAACAGAGGCAGGCCTCGGTAAAGATTTCGAGCCTTTAAAGGCCATGTTAAAAAGGGGAGAACTAAACGAATGCATAAGAAGAGCACTTGCAAAACCAGAAGTAGTTGTAATCGAAAATACCCATAGGGAGTGCAAGGAATGCCCCCTTGCAGGAAAAGAGCCTGCCATAAGAACAATGACCGTGCGTCTGGAATACAGGGGAAATCTTTATGGAATAATTTCAGTCTCCCTGCCTCCTGATATTATGGAGGATAAAGAAGAGAAGGCCCTTTTTAAGGAAGTTGCCGGAGATATTGCCTTCGCTCTTCATGATATAGACCTGGAAGAGGAAAGAAAAGAGACCGAAAGAATTTTAAGGGAAAATGAAGAAAAATACCGTAAACTCTTCGAAAGCGCCAACGATGCCATTTTCATTATGGAGGGGGATAAGTTTATAGACTGCAATTTGATGGCGGTCAAAATGTTTGGCTGCAAGACAAAGGAGGAGGTGCTGGGAAAAACTCCCTACAGGGAATTCTCCCCTCCCCTTCAGCCCGATGGGCGAAAATCGGAAGAGGCAGCACTGGAAAGAATAAATAATGCACTGAAGGGCTTCCCCCAGCTGTTCGAGTGGAAACATCGGAGGGCCGATGGGATAACCTTTGATGCTGAGATAAGTTTAAACAGAATAGACTTCGGAAGGAAAAAATACATTCTTGCCATAGTAAGGGATGTAACTGCATGGAAAAAGGCCCAACAGGAAATTGAGGAAAGCCGCGCAAAGCTCCTGAAAGCCCAACAGGTTGCCCGAATGGGTTTTATAGAATGGGACCTTAATAAAAACACACTGGAATTTTCAGAGGAAATAGTAAATCTCTTCGGGGTAAAACCCAACAAAGAATGGACTATAACAGAATTCATAAAAAAAATTGTGCATCCTGAAGATACCAGAATAATACAACGAAACATCAATCACCTGAGAAGAGGGGAAAAACCCGTGGGAGCCATTTTTAGAGCCGTCCGTCCAGATGGAAATATCATCTGGGTACACGCCCAGGCAGAGGTTATAAAAGATAAAAGAAACAAACCGGTAAAGGTTCTGGGCACAGTAGTTGACATAACAAAACTCAAGGAAGCTGAGGAAGCCCTCAAAAAAAGCGAGGAAAAATACAGAGAACTTGTGGAAAATGCTAACACAATAATTATAAGGATGGACAGGGAGGGAAGGGTTTTGTTTTTTAATGAGTTCGCTCAGAAATTCTTCGGTTACACAGAAGAAGAAATCCTTGGGAAGCATGTGGTAGGGACCATCGTCCCCGAGAGAGAAAGCACAGGCAGAGATCTAAGGACTTTACTGGACGACATTTGTAAAAATCCGGAGAAATATCAGTACAACATAAACGAAAATATAAAGAAAAACGGAGAAAGGGTATGGATAGCATGGGCCAACAGGGTGCTCACCGACAACAGGGGTAACCCTATAGGCGTCCTGAGCATAGGGACTGACATTACAGCCCAGAAGAAGGCAGAGCAAGCTCTTAAAGAAAGTGAAGAAAAATATCGTTCACTGGTAAATAACTCTCCAGATGGAATATTTATAATAGACTTCGATGGCAGGCTGCTTTCCGTAAATGAAGCAATGACCAGAGTTCTGGGTTACTCAGAGGAAGAGCTTCTTAAAATGAACATCTGGGATTTGCTCAGCAAAAAACAAAAGGCCCTTTATAAAAAAAGAATAAAAAGATTAATACAGGGAGAATCACTTCTGGAACCGGCAGAATATGAAATAACAGCGAAAGATGGAAAAAAGTATCTTGTAGAAATCCGTTCTGTTCCTTACCGGCACAAGGGAAAAGTTATTGGTCTTCAGGGAATAGCAAGGGACATAACAGAAAGAAAAAGGATGGAGGAGAAGCTTAAGAAGTATTTTGAGAGACTGGAGACACTGAGGAAAATGGACCTCGCCATTCTCGAAACAATATCACCCTACAAGGTTGCCCGGGCAGCTATAACACACATTAAAAACTTAATATCATGTCAGCGTGTAAGCGTGTCCGTTTTTGATTTTGAGAATAAAACCGTTCAGGTGCTTGCCGCCACGGGAAAAGCAAGCGAACCCCTGGGAAATGGCATCTCGTTTCCAATTACCGATTATCACAACATTGCAAGCTTACGAGAGGGAAAAATAAGGGCTGTAACCAACATCAGACGCCTTAAAAAACCCTACCTGATAGATTTAGAACTCGAAAAACAGGGAATCCTTTCTTATATGGCAGTTCCCATCATGGTTGAAGGAGATTGTATAGGTTCCCTCAATATAGGTTTTTCCTCACCTCATCGCTTCACCGAAGAAGAAAAGGAAATTGCGGTGGAGATTGCAAACTCACTGGGTATAGCCATACATCAGGCACAGATCCATGAGGAACTGGAAAAATACTCGAGAAAGCTGGAGGACCTGGTTCAGGAAAGGACCAGAGAACTGGAAGAAATAAACGAGGAACTCAAATCTTTCGTCTATACAGTATCCCATGATCTTAAAGCTCCACTCAGATCAATGTACGGATTTGCAGAAGCTCTTCTCGAAGACTACGCTAAGGAACTTCCACCTGAAGGAAGGGAATATGCACACCGCATAAAAAAAGCTGCCGTAAATATGCAGGAAATGATACAGGACCTCCTGGAGTATTCCAGAATAACCAGAATGGAGATAGTGCCCAAGAAAGTTAATCTTAATGAGGTGATTAAAACAACAATAGAAAGTTTAAGGTCTGAAATTGAGGCTAAAAATGCAAGAATTGAGGTCAAATCGCCCCTTCCAGCGGTAAAGGGCAATTCCACAATTCTCGGTCTAATTTTACTTAACCTCCTGTCCAATTCCATAAAATTTGTGGAAGAAGGTGTTACTCCGGAGGTAAAGATCTGGGCTGAGGAAAGCAAAAATAAGGTTAGACTTTACATAAAGGACAATGGAATAGGTATTCCCGAGGAATACCAAAAGAAAATATTCAAAGTTTTTGAAAGGCTGCACGGCATAGAATCCTATCCCGGCACAGGGATAGGACTTGCCATTGTAAAGAAAGCGATAGAAAGGCTTGGGGGAAAAATTGGACTTGTATCAGAGCCCGGAAGGGGAAGTACTTTCTGGATTGAATTAAATAAAGAAAAATAATATAAATAATTATGTATTTTTTAATTTTAGGTCGTGGAGGATAATAAAAAATGGAGGATCTGTTACCCAAACAAAACAGGTTAATAATGGTTGTGGAGGACAACCCGGACGATATCTTCTTTATTAAGAGGGCGCTTTCAAAGGCACAGGTTAAAAACCCAACTTACTTTGCTAAGGACGGTGAAGAAGCCATATCCTTTCTATCAGAGGGGGATAAAAAAATACCTTCTATAAAAAAATACTCCATACCGCCTATTCTAATACTGCTCGACCTGAAACTTCCCCGGGTTTCCGGTTTTGAATTCCTGTCATGGCTTCGTTCTCAAAAAATTCCCCTTAAGCTAACCCCTGTTATAGTATTAACCTCTTCTACCCAGGTGGACGATATAAACAAAGCCTACGAACTGGGTGCCAATTCATATCTTGTAAAGCCTGTAAACTCTTATTTTCTTACAGAGATGATGGTAAATATTAAAATGTACTGGCTTGTATTAAATGAGCCACCCCATCTTTATTTAAGGATAGATAATGGATAAAAATCTCAGGATAATCCTCATCGATGACAATCCCGACGATAGATTGCTTGTTGAGAGGATCCTCAAAAAGGAATTTCCCGATCTTGAGATCGTACACATAAAAAACGCCAGGGAATTTGAGTCCAATATTCAGGGCTGCAATTTCGATCTTGTAATTACCGATTACAGACTAAGGTGGACAGATGGTATAGAAATTCTTTCCATTGTAAAGAAAATGTGCCCTGATAAACCCGTAATAATGTTTACAGCTACAGGAACCCAGGAAGTTGCTGTGCAGGCGATGAAGCTCGGGCTGGATGATTACGTAATAAAATCTCCCCAGCACTTTAAAAGGCTTCCACCTGCAATAAGAAGTGCCCTTCAAAAAATGAAGCAGAAAAAAGCCCTGAGGGAAGCAGAGGATAAATACAGGAAATTATTTACCAATATTCCGGTAGGCCTCTACAGAACCACCCCGGATGGAAAGATAGTTGATGCAAATCCAGCCCTTGCAAGGCTCCTTGGATTTGAAAGCCCTGAAGAGATCCTGGAAACAAACGTAATGGAATTTTTCCTCAGAACGGAAGAAAGGGAAAAACTGCTGGCCATGTTAAAGGAAAAGGAAGTGGTAACGAACTATCAAATCCAGCTCAAAACCAGAACAGGCGAAACAATATGGGTAGAAGACAGTGTGCGTGCTGTGGTGAACGAAGAAGGAAGCATAATCTATATGGAAGGAATTATTACTGATATTACCGCAAAGAAGAAGGCTGAGGAAAACACAAAACGCCTTCTGAAGCAGTTAGAAGAAAACTTTGAGGGAATTATACACGTTCTTTCCGAGACGGTTGAAGGCAAGGATCCCTATACTGCAGGCCATCAGAAGAGAGTCGCACATATATGCAGGGAAATAGCCGAAGAAATGGGTCTTCCCCCTGATCAGATAACCGGTTTATACTATGGTGCCTTAATACATGACCTTGGAAAAATCTCCATTCCTGCAGAACTTCTATCCAGACCGGCAAAATTGACCCCTGCGGAATTTAATCTTATAAAGGACCATCCCGAAGCAGGGTACAGGATACTGAAAAACATAAAATTTCCATGGCCAATAGCAGAAATGGTTCTCCAGCATCACGAAAGGCTGGATGGGTCCGGATATCCCGGAGGATTGAAGGGGAAAAGCATTACTCTGGAGGCGAAAATTCTCGCTGTGGCAGATGTGGTGGAAGCGATGAGCTCCCACAGGCCCTATCGACCGGCCTGTAAACTCGAAGAAGCCATTGAAGAAATAGTAAAAAACAAAGGAATACTTTACGATCCGGATGTAGTGGATGCCTGTGTTCTTGTATATCAGAACGGTAAATTAAATTTCCTTCAGAAGAACAAAAAGGGGAAGATAAAAAAGCGGGACGATTGAACCTTTCTCCTGATTTTCGTATCAGATAATATGAATAAAAAAACAGGAGAGGACTATGAAAAAAACGGTCTGGCTGGTAATATTTCTCATCGTTTTACTGCTTCTAACAGCAGGAGCTATTTTTAAATTAAAGGGAAATAACTCGTACCGGAGGTACAAATT
>Ga0256835_1002532_pt1 | contig 9979 bp, 16 predicted proteins | sample PIR30metaG_FD_185972 | JGI IMG/M metagenome (GOLD analysis project Ga0256835, IMG submission 185972) | Hydrothermal vent microbial communities from East Pacific Rise, Pacific Ocean - PIR-30 | ecosystem: Environmental > Aquatic > Marine > Hydrothermal vents | place: Pacific Ocean: East Pacific...
TGCCTCCTTCAATAACCAAGTCCAACTGGGTAACAGTCCCTTCAACCGGGTCTACTACCCTCCCCCCCCTAATCCATATCGTCACTCTTTGAGCCTCCCATCAACAAATAGAGAACAGCCATTCGCACGGCCACCCCATTGGCCACCTGCTCCAGTATCACGGACCAAGGGCCGTCGGCAACTTCTGGTTCGATCTCAACGCCCCTGTTCATGGGGCCTGGGTGCATCACGATCGCATCGGGTTTTGCCCTTGAGAGCACCGCCCGGTTAAGGCCGAAGAATCTCGAGTATTCCCTGACACCGGGAAACAGGCTCCCGGCCTGGCGCTCAAGCTGGATCCTTAGCACCATTATCACATCTTTATCTTCCACTGCCCTACGAATATCGTATTGCACATCAACACCCAGTTCCCCGACTCCCATGGGCATCATTGTAGGGGGGCCACAGACCGTGACATGAGCCCCCATCTTTCTCAGGCCAATGACATTTGACCTTGCCACCCGGCTGTGGGCAATGTCGCCTATGATGGCAACTCTCAGCCCAGCTATTTCACCCTTCTTCTCCCTAATGGTCAGCATGTCTAGCAAGGCCTGGGTGGGATGTTCATTGATTCCGTCGCCTGCATTGATCACCCCTGCCTCCACATGCCTTGCCAAGAGGTGAGGCGCACCACTTGATGAGTGGCGTATCACGATGAGATCAGGGTTCATGGCCTGAAGGTTCTTGGCCGTATCTATCAGGGTCTCGCCCTTGACCATGCTGGAGGTGGATGCAGAAAGGCTGACTGTGTCAGCACTCAGGCGTTTAGCTGCTATTTCAAAGGAGGTTTTGGTCCTGGTGCTGGGCTCATAGAAGAAATTCACAATGGTCTTTCCTCGAAGGGTTGGCACCTTCTTGATTTCGCGCTTGGATATTTCTTTTAAGGAGTCAGCGGTGTCAAGGATGAGGTTGATCTCATCCACATTGAGTTGGTCTATACTGAGCAGATCCTTATGCGACAGTCCAATCAATGACATGTTCGCCCCATAAAAAAACCTCCTTGCCGAAGATCCGGCAAGGAGGCCCCTGAATTTTTGCACCTCATCACAATCATGGCTGAATTCGGATTATAAAAGAAGAAACCCTTTGGCCCGAATTTTTATCACAAATTCTGTTCAGGTTCTAGTCTTGATTTTCATCCTTTTTTTCAGCTGCTCCCTCTCCTTTTTCGGGCTTCTCTATTTTTTTGGAGCATCTTCGCTCTTGGGCTCTTCCTTTTCCTTTTTTTCCTTTGTTTTTTTCTTCTGGCCCCCCTCTAACCCCACCAGCTGCACGATGGATATAGAAGCTCCATCACCTCCGCGGATTCCTTTCTTGATAATCCGCACATAGCCACCCTGCCTGTCCATGAAGCGCTCACGGAGTTCATCAAACAACTTATGGGTGACCTGCTTGTCCTGCATGTAAGCAAGGGCCTGCCGCCTTGCATGCAGATCACCTCGCTTTGCAAGAGTGATCATCTTTTCGGCAATAGGGCGCAAAGCCTTTGCTTTGGCATCAGTAGTCTCTATCTGCTCATACTTGAAAAGTGAGGTCACAATGTTTCGGAGCATTGCCCTCCGATGAGCCGGATTGCGGCCCAAGTGCTTTCCTGCCTTCCTATGTCTCATTTGCCAGCACCTTCTTCACTTTGTTCTGCTTGAGTCTCTGAACCCTCGGGCTCTTTTTTGGGCAAAGGGAAGTTATCCAGCTTCATTCCCAGGTGAAGCCCCATTTCCTCCAAAATGGCCTTTATCTCATTTAATGACTTACGTCCGAAATTCTTGGTCTTGAGCATCTCGGCCTCTGTCTTCTGAACCAATTCCCCTATGTATGTAATATTGGCGTTCTTGAGGCAATTTGCAGACCTCACCGAGAGCTCAAGCTCTGAGACAGGCTTGAAAAGATTTTCGTTCAAGGGCTCTTCCTGGGACTCCTCTTCCTCTTCCACAGGCTCGGGTTCTTCCTCGAAGTTTATAAAGGGTGTCATCTGTTCCTTGAGGATCTTGGCCGCATAGGCCACAGCATCCTCAGGCAACACACTTCCATCAGTCCAGACCTCCAGGGTCAACTTGTCATAATCTGCAATCTGGCCCACCCGCGCATTTGTAACCACGTAGTTGACCTTCTTGATAGGTGAAAAAACCGCATCCATTAAGATCACGCCTATGGGTTTGTCCTTTGTCTTGAATCGCTCGGCAGGTACATAACCTTTTCCCATTTTCACCACCATCTCCATGTCCAGCTTGGCTTCTTTGTTCAACGTGGCGATATGCTGGTCAGGAGTTAGCACCTCTGCCAGGCCATGCGTATCGATGTCTCCCGCCTTTACTTCACCCTCTCCTTCTTTTGATAAGTGGACCACTGCCTCTTCAGTGTCGAGCAGCTTGAGCCTGACCTCTTTAAGGTTCAGGATAATATCGGTCACATCCTCCAAGACACCAGGGATCGCGGAAAACTCGTGAAGCACTCCATTAATCTTTACCGACACAATTGCAGCCCCCTGCAAGGAAGATAGCAGGATCCTACGCAGGGAATTGCCTATTGTTATACCAAAGCCCCTCTCCAGAGGTTCACAAACGAACTTCCCGTAGGTCTTGGAGTAGCTGTCCTGATCAATCTCAATCCTCTTGGGTTTGATCAGCTCTCTCCAATTTCTAGCTTTTAAATCGTTCAAGAAAGGCCCCCCTTCCAATTGTTCTTGGTTGATTGGCAAGGTTGACTGGTCATTCCGTCACCTGCCCACTAGTTAAATAATCATTTAAAATTAATGTCGCCCGATTCACTTAGTCCGGCCCATATTGCCAAACTAAACCAAGAGTCAGCCTACTTGGAGTAAAGCTCTACGATCAGCTGCTCCTGAATCGGCATCGTCAAGTCCTCTCTGCTGGGAAGGGCTTTGAATACGCCTCTGAACCTTTCCTTGTCCACCTCAAGCCAGTTTGGAATCCCACGGCGCACGACGGTCTCCATTGCCTCCAGAATAGGCGGCACATTCCGGCTCTTCTCACGCACCTCTATCACGTCTCCAGGCTTCACTAAATAAGAAGGGATGTTTACCTTCCTGCCGTTTACCAAGAAGTGGTTATGCCTTACCAATTGTCTTGCCTGATTTCTGGATGAGGCAAATCCCATACGGTAGACCACGTTATCCAGCCTTCTCTCAAGCAACAGCAAGAGGTTTGTGCCTGTAATACCCTTTTGACGCTCCGCCCTTCTATAATAGCTCCGGAATTGCTTTTCCAGGACCCCGTAAATCCTCTTTACTTTTTGTTTTTCCCTTAGCTGGAGACGATAATCCGAATATTTACCACCCCTTCGCTGGCCATGCTGGCCAGGGGGATAGGATCTACGCTCAAACGCACACTTGTCGCTATAGCAGCGATCCCCTTTGAGGAATAGCTTTAGATTCTCGCGGCGGCAAAGCCTACAAACCGAACCCCTGTATCTAGCCAAATCAGTTCCTCCTTCCTAAACCCTGCGCCTCTTGGGAGGTCTGCAACCATTATGCGGAATTGGGGTTACATCCCTTATGGCAGTCACTGTGAATCCCTCTATCTGAAGGGCGCGCAGTGCCGCCTCCCTGCCCACTCCAGGCCCTTTGACCCGAACTTCAGCTACCCTTAGCCCATGCTCCATGGCCTGGCGGATGGCGTCTTGAGCCGCCATTTGGGCGGCAAATGGCGTGCTCTTCCTGGATCCTTTAAACCCTACCCTGCCAGCGCTGGACTGGGCAATGACATTGCCGTCAGGGTCGGTCACGGTCACAATAGTATTATTGAAAGTAGATTGAATATGCACTATGCCGGTTGGCACATTCTTTCGCTCTTTTTTTGCCTTCCCTCTCTTTTTGCCACGTTTTGCCATCTTCAGTCCTCAACTTCCCTATTTCTTCTTCTTGCCCATTAAGGCCCGGCGCGGCCCTTTGCGCGTCCGTGCGTTGGTGCTGGTTCGCTGCCCCCTCACAGGAAGCCCCCGCCTGTGGCGCAGGCCTCGGTAGGCACCAAGGTCCATGAGGCGCTTTATGTTCATGGAGACCTCTCGCCTCAGATCGCCCTCCACCTTGTATTTTTCGTCAATTATCTTTCTGATGCGGGTAATCTGCTCGCCTGTGAGATCATCTGACTTGGTGTCCCAGTCAATTCCGGCCTCGGTCAGGATCTTTTGGGCAGAGCTCCTGCCAATGCCGTAAATGTAAGTCAGCGCAATCTCCATGCGCTTTCTCTTTGGTAGGTCTACTCCTGCTATACGAGCCAATGTTCACTCCTTTTTAGTAGTGTGCAACCTTCATCCGCACTATATCTAAAGGTTATCCCTGCCTCTGCTTGTGCCGGGGGTTTTCACAGATCACCCTCATGACACCCTTTCTGCGGATTATCTTACACTTGTTGCATATCTTTTTTACTGACGGTCTCACTTTCATGATTCATCTCACCTTTCTTGCTTGCTGCCTCGATAGATGATCCTGCCTCTGCTCAGATCATAAGGGGATAGCTCCACTACCACGGTATCGCCCGGCAATATTTTGATGAAATGCATCCGCATCTTTCCAGAAATATGGGCTAAGACCCGGTGGCCGTTCTTTAGTTCCACCCTAAACATAGCGTTTGGCAATGTCTCTATTACTACCCCTTCTACTTCAATTCCTTCTTCTTTTGGCATGGTCCCCCCAAAAGCATACCGCTGGCAACCAATAGCGGGCCCGACTCCACTTACCGTGCCTTTCCCAGGCCCTTCTTCATAAAGCCGTCATAGTGCCTGGTCAACATGTGGGCCTCGATCTGCATCATAGTGTCTCTGGCCACTCCCACCACGATCAACAAGGCGGTGCCTCCAAAATAGAACGGCACATTCAACTTATAAATCAGGATCTGGGGCAAAATGCATATGGCTGAAACATAGACAGCTCCAGCAAAAGTAAGCCTGGTTAGCACCCTATCGATATATTCTGCCGTATTTTTCCCAGGCCTGATTCCAGGGACAAAGCCACCATAGCGCTTCATGTTGTCAGCCACATCCACAGGATTAAAATGGACAGCTGTATAAAAATAGCAAAAGAAGAAGATAAAAATCACATAGACCAAGATATACACAATATGCCCGGGAGAGAGGAAATTGACGACACTCTGCAACCATGGGAACTGATCTCTAGGCAGAAAATTCGCTATGGTCGCAGGAAACATTATGATGGAAGAGGCAAATATAGGAGGAATCACACCGGCTGTATTCACCCTGAGAGGCAAATGGGTGGTCTGCCCCCCGTACATCCTTCTTCCCACAACCCTCTTGGCATATTGGACCGGGATCCTCCTCTGCCCCCCTTCCACAAATACAATCACACCAACCACTGCAATCATCAATGCCACGATTATTATCATGAAAAACGGGGTAAGCTCTCCAGTGGACATCAGCCTGATGGTGTTACCCACTGCTGCGGGAAAACCTGCTACTATTCCAGCAAAGATGATTATTGATATGCCGTTTCCGATCCCCCGCTCCGTGATCTGCTCGCCCAGCCACATGAGAAACGTGGTGCCTGCCGTAAGTGTGATGACAGTCAATAGCCTGAAACCCCATCCCCCTATGGGAACTACCATGGCTCCTCCAGGGCTGGACATCCTCTCAAGCCCTATGGCAATACCAAATCCCTGAATCATACAGAGGATGACTGTTCCGTAACGAGTATATTGGGTTATCTTCTTTCTCCCCTGTTCTCCCTCCTTTTTGAGTCTCTCCAGATGGGGGATCACCACTGCCAGGAGTTCTAAGATAATGGAGGCGCTGATGTAGGGCATAATTCCCAGCGCCATCACTGACATCTGCCTCAACGCCCCACCCGAGAACATGTCAAAAAGGCCAAACAGCGTCCCTTCCCTCGCACTAAAAAAGGCAGCCAAAGCAGCTCCGTCAATACCGGGAGTGGGGATATGACAACCCAATCTATAGACGGCAAGCATTAAAAAAGTGAATATGATCCTTTTTTTCAGCTCCGGGATCTTTGGTATATTTTGTAGTCCAGCTACCACTTAATTTTCTCTTGTTTGTTATTTATAAAAGTTCTATCTTCCCGCCCGCAGCCTCAACCTTCCGCCGCGCTGAATCACTCACTTTGTGCACCTTGACCACCAGCGGGTGACTCAACTCTCCCTCGCCCAAAAGCTTTACACCATCTCGGAGCTTCTTGACCAGCCCTGCCTCCTTTAAGGCCTCCACATCCACAGTGCTGTTAGGCTCAAATATTTTAAGGTCCTTTATGTTCACAACCGTGTAGACCTTTCTAAACATGTTTGTAAACCCGCGCTTAGGAAGCCTCCTCTGTAAAGGCATTTGCCCGCCTTCAAATCCAGGAGCCGGGCCCCCGCCTGAGCGGGCCTTCTGCCCCTTGTGCCCACGGGCAGAGGTCTTTCCATGACCAGAACCTGGTCCCCTGCCTATCCTTTTCTTGTCCCTTTTTGCCCCTCGAGGAGGGGATAGCTCGTGAAGTTTCATACCCATCCCTATCAGTCACCCAATTTTACGAGAAACAAGACCTTCCTTATCATCCCCCTGATGGGAGCAGTGTTCTCCAGTTCCACTGTTTTGTGCAGCTTGGTCAAGCCAAGTCCACGCAAGGTCTGCCGAATTTTTTTGTTATATCCGATGCCACTTTTAACCAGAGTCACTTTTATCTTGTCAGTCATATCCAAAATCCCTTGCCTTGTCAGGCCACGATTTCTTCAACAGTCTTATTCCTTCTCTTGGCAATCCCCTCAGGACTTCTAACGGTCCTAAGCGCCCTCAAGGTCGCCTTGACCACGTTGTGAGGATTGTGCGAGCCCAAGCACTTGGTAAGAATGTTTTGGACACCTGCCGCCTCTAGCACTGCACGCACCGCACCCCCGGCAATAACACCGGTTCCAGGCCTGGCAGGCTTCAGCAACACCTTTGCAGCCCCCCACCGGCCTATGATTTCGTGGGGTATGGTGGTATTCATTAGCGCCACAGGCCCCATTTCTCTCTTTGCCTTTTCAATGCCTTTTCTTATGGCCTCAGGGACTTCATTGGCCTTGCCGAGCGCAGAGCCTACATTTCCCTTGCCATCTCCCACTACCACAATGGCACTGAAGCTGAACCTGCGGCCACCCTTAACCACCTTGGCCACACGGCTTATGTGCACCACCTTTTCAATTAGCTGAATATCTTCTTCTTCCCTGATCAATTAACCACTCCCTCTTTCAACAATAGGTCAAAAATTTTAATCGCTCATTCTCCTAGAATTCCAAACCACCTTTTCGGGCCCCTTCAGAAAGGGCCTTCACCCTGCCATGATAAAGGAATCCGTTTCTGTCAAATACTGCCTTCTTAATTCCCTTTTCCAGGGCTCGCTTTGCTATTTCAAGACCCACCATCTCTGCGCCCTTCTTGTTGCCCGAATCCTTCCCCACCTTGTCCTTCAACTCCTTGGAAAGGGTCGATGCCTCAGCCAAGGTGGTGGAGGTGGTGTCATCAATCAGCTGGGCATATATGTGTCTTGAACTTCTAAACACACACAACCTGGGGCGCTCGGAGCTTCCCTTAATCTTCTTCCTGACCCGCTTCTTTCGTCTCAGCCTTGCTCTTACTCTATTGAACCTAGTCATGGACAATACCTTGTATGCTTGTTTTGCCTAGTTACTTGGCGCCAGCCTTGCCAGCCTTGCGCCTGATCACCTCATTCTCATATCTTATACCTTTGCCCTTATACGGCTCAGGCGGCCGCAGGCGTCGAATCTTGGCGGCAGTCTGGCCCAGGAGTTCTTTGTCGATACTGGAGAGCGTTATCTTCGTCCTCTCTACCTTGGCGTCCACCCCATCTGGGAGAGGGAATTCAATGGGATGAGAATAACCTAAGTGAAAGGTGGCGGTCCTTCCGCTTAATTCCACCCTATAGCCGATACCGACTATTTCCAGGCCCTTTTCAAAGCCCTTGGTGACCCCGGTGACCATATTGTTGACCAGCACCCGGTAAAGCCCATGAAGCGCGCGAACCTGCTTGGTGCTCTCATTCACTGTCACCTTCACCTCATCAGGGCCAATATCTATCTTCACCTTGGGATGGATCTTTTGGTTCAGCTCTCCTTTAGGGCCCTTGACCGTGAGGATACCGCGGTCAAGCTTTACCTCAACCCCTTTTGGAATGGGAACGGGTTTTTTCCCAATGCGAGACATTCACAACCTCCGAACAAAAAAACTATTTTACCATACTGAACAGAGGATCTCTCCTCCAACTTTCATCTTGCGGGCCTTGCGGTCAGTCATGACACCTTTGGAAGTTGACACAATATTAATGCCGTAGCCGTTGAGCATCTTGGGGATGTCCTCATAGCCTGCATAAACCCTCCTGCTGGGTTTGCTGACTCGTTTCATCCCAGCAATCACCGGCTCACCTTTGTCTTCATACTTGAGATAAATCCTCAAGATTCCCTGTTTGTCGTTCTGTATTACCTTGTAGTTCTTTATATACCCTTCTGCTTTCAACACCTTGGCAATACTCACCTTCAGTTTGGAACTGGGAATATCCACGTTTTCGTGGGATGCCCGCAAGGCGTTCCTGATCCTCGTCAACATATCAGCAATTGGGTCGGTCATAGTCATATTTAGATGCTCCTAAAAATCTTCCTCCCGAAGGATTGCTTTCCTACCAGCTGGATTTTATGACCCCTGGTATCTGCCCGCTGAGGGCCATAGTCCTAAAACATATACGGCACACCCCGAACTTGCGCAAAAATGCCCGGGGCCGGCCGCAGATGGGGCACCGGTTGTACTTTCTAGTGGAAAATTTAGGCTCCCTTTGTGCCTTAATTATGAGTGCTTTTCTAGCCAAGACTACCTCCCATCACTCACGAAATGGCATACCCAATGCCTTAAGCAAGAAATACCCCTCTTCGTCTGTCTCTGCCGTTGTAACTATAGAGACATTAAGTCCCTTCACCTTGTCTATTTTATCGTAGTCCACTTCTGGAAAGATGATGTGCTCCTTGATGCCCAAGGTACAATTGCCCTGCCCGTCAAAGATGCGCTTCGGAATCCCCCTGAAATCCCGCACCCTGGGAAGGGCAATATTAAAAAGTTTGTCAAGAAAATCGTACATCCGGCCCTTTCGAAGGGTGACCATACAGCCAATAGGCATACCTTGGCGGAGTTTGAAGCCGGCAATGGATCTCTTAGCCTTTGTTATCACCGCCCTCTGGCCTGCAATGAGGCTTAACTCCTCCACCCCCGAGTCCAAGACCTTGATATTCTGAATGGCCTCGCCCAGGCCCATGTTCAAGACCACCTTTTCAACACGAGGGATTGCCATGACACTCTTGTAGCCAAACTGCTTTATCATGGCAGGGACCACATCGTTTTTGTATTGTTCAATCAAACGAGACAACCCTTATTCCTCCCTTTAAGCACTAAGTACCGCTTCGTACAAGTATAGCCCGCCGGCCTTACTCATCAAGAGACTCTCCGCACTTCTTACAGACCCTTATCTTCTGACCGTCCTCCAGGCGCTTGTGACCTATTCTGGTCTGCTCTGTACACTTTCCACACACAATCATCACATTGGATAAGTGAACAGGAGCCTCCTTTTCAATGATCCCACCCTGTGCTGCCTGGGGCCCAGGCCTTGCATGTCTTTTTACGATGTTTACCTTCTCGATCACCACACGCCATTTGTCGGCATCCACCTTGAGCACGGTACCTATTTTGCCCTTTTCCTTGCCGGCAATGACCATCACCTTGTCATTCTTTTTTATCTTAGGTCTCTTTCTGCTCACTTAAACCACTCCCGCAATCATGCTTCTATTAGAGGACCTCCGGGGCCAGGGAGATGATCTTCATGAACCGTTTGGCCCTCAACTCCCTCGCCACTGGACCGAAAATTCGCGTCCCAATAGGCTCGCGCTGCTGGTTAATCAAGACTGCCGAGTTATCATCAAATTTGATATAGGTTCCA
>Ga0256835_1002533_pt1 | contig 9978 bp, 9 predicted proteins | sample PIR30metaG_FD_185972 | JGI IMG/M metagenome (GOLD analysis project Ga0256835, IMG submission 185972) | Hydrothermal vent microbial communities from East Pacific Rise, Pacific Ocean - PIR-30 | ecosystem: Environmental > Aquatic > Marine > Hydrothermal vents | place: Pacific Ocean: East Pacific Rise...
GGGGATGCGCGGGACGACGGGACGATGGGCGCCTATCCCCAGGAAGATGGCGTCGTACTCGGCCTGAAGCTGCTCGAAGGGCAGGTCCTTGCCCACCTCGACGCCGCAGCGGAACTCAACCCCCAGCGCCTCCAGCCAGGCGATCTTGCGCTCCACCCGCTTCTTGTCCAGCTTGAAGTTGGGGATGCCGTAGAGGAGCAACCCGCCCGGCTTGGGGTAGCGTTCATAGACGACGACCTCGTGCCCGGCGATCGTCAGTTGCTCGGCCACCGTCAGACCGGCGGGGCCGCTGCCGACGACGGCGACCTTCTTGCCGGTGGCGGGGGCCTTTTCCGGCAGGGGCATCCCGCCGTGCTCGGCATCGTAGGCGTTGATGAAGGTCTCCAGCCGCCGCGTGTTGATCGGCTTGCCCGGCTTGGTGAGCACGCAGGCATCCTGGCAGAAGGTCTGCGGACAGAGCATGCCGCAGATTTCCGGCAGGGTGCTCGTGCGGCGATAGATTTCGGCGGCCCCGGCCACGTCGCCGTGCTCCAGCAGCCAGAGCGCCGCCGGGATGTCGTTGTTGAGCGGGCAGGCCTTCTGGCAGGGCGCGGTGGGGCACTGGAGACAGCGGGAAGCCTCCAGCCTCGCCTCCTCCAGGCCGTAGAGGATGAGGATTTCGTCGAAATCCTTGACCCGCTCCTCCGCCGGACGCTCCGGCGTGGGGACGGGGTCCATCTTCATCCTCGCCTTGCGGTCAACCTTCGGACGATTGGATTTGGGCATCTTGACCTCCTGTCGCTGGGATGGGTTCGGAACGGTATCGGCACGGAACGGGGGCCGGTTACGCCTCGGCCCCCGCGATGATTTGCAGACTGCGGCTTGCGCCGATGCGGTTAGCGCCCGCCTCGATCATCGCCATCGCCTCCTCGTAGGTGTGGATGCCGCCCGCCGCCTTGACGCCCATCTCCGGGCCGACGGTGCGCCGCATCAGCGCCACGTCCTCCACCGTTGCCCCGCCCTTGGCGAAGCCGGTGGAGGTCTTGACGAAGTCGGCCCCCGCCGCCTTCGCCAGCTTGCAGGCCCGCACCTTCTCCTCGTCGGTGAGGAGCGCGGCCTCGATGATCACCTTCAGGTGTGCGCCCTCGGCGTGGCAGACGGCGGCGACGGCGGCGATGTCGCCCTTCACCGCCTCGTCCTCGCCCGCCTTGAGCCGCCCGATGGGCAGCACCATGTCGATCTCCGTCGCCCCCTCGGCGATGGCCAACTGCGTCTCGCAGACCTTGACGGCGGTCGGCGTCGCGCCGAGCGGGAAGCCGACGACGGTGCAGACGCCCACGTCGCTGCCGCGCAGCTTCTCCGCCGCCAGCGGGACGTAGATGGGGTTGACGCAGACGGTGGCGAAGTGGTAGGTCAGCGCCTCCTCGCAGAGCTGCTCGATCTGCCGGGGCGTCGCCTCCGGCTTGAGCAAGGTATGGTCAATCATCCGCGCCAGAGCCTCGCGCTTCATCGTGCCTCCTTGGGTTAAGGGTCCGCTTGTTGCAATTCGGGGTAGGTGTAGTGGGGCATCGGCCCCCAGTATTCCGGCGGCCAGTAGCAGAAGATGGCCTTGCCGATGAGCTTGTCCTTCGCCAGCAGCCCCCAGACGTGGGAGTCGCTGGAGTTGTTGCGGTTGTCGCCCAGGACGAAGTAGTGATCCTCCGTAACCTCCCACACGCCGTGGTAGAGCGGCGGCCCGCTGATGTAGGGTTCGTTGATCGCCACGCCGTTGATCCAGACCCGCCCGTCGGCCACCTCCACCGTATCGCCGGGCAGGCCGATGATCCGCTTGATGTAGGGGGTATCGCCGACCGGCGGCTGCAGGACGACGACGTCGCCCCGTTCGGGGGGATGGAGCCAGTAGGAGATTTTGCTGGCGATGATATACTGTCCTTCGTGCAGGCTCGGCTCCATGCTCTGTCCCTGCACCTGATAGCGACCGCTGACGGCGTTGATGATGAGGAAGAGGATGACCGCCAGGAGGAGCGTTTCCAGCGTATCCTGAACCCAGGACTTGACCCCCATCGAAGGGGAGGAGAGCGCCGCTTCCCCCGATGGGGCCATCTCCTCCTCGGTACCCGGCTCTTCGAGGATAGGTTCGTCAATCTCCGACAAGGGATGCCTCCTTCGGCTTGCTTCGATCTGGCGGGACGCGGGGTCCCACCTGCGCGATTATAGCCCATCTCCAGAACAAGCCAACGGCGGGAGCAAGCGTTTGTCCTTTCGTTCAAAGCTCCTATAATTTGGCGTGGTTGCCCGGCTGTCGCAAGGCGGGCGCGGCAGCAACTTCCAGGGTGAGCAAGGAGTGCATGGTGAGCCAAGAGGATCGCAAAGAGTCATCTACCCTCAAGACGCGGCGCATTCGCGGCCTCTCCCAGCGGCTGCGCAAGCCGTTGAGCGTGGAGTCCAATCTCCCGCCCGACGTGATCCCGCCGGGCGAGGAGCCGGCGGCCCCGTCGGAGGACGCCAAGCCGCAGACGAAGGTCATCTCCTCCCCCCTGGAGCATCGGGCGATCTCCGCACAGGAGGCATCGGCCCCTGCGCCGAAGCAGGCGGAGGCCGCCGCGCCCCCGCAGACGCGCCAGGTGCGCCGGATGACGACGGGGCAGGTGCGGGCGAAGGCGGTGGAGCAGCAGGCCCGTCCGGCGGGCGGGCTGTTGCAGGCCGGGACGCTCCTCCAGCAGCGGTACAAGGTGCTCGGCGTCATCGGCGTCGGCGGGATGGGGGCGGTGTACAAGGCGCAGGACCTCCGCTTCCCCAACGTGCAGCGCCTCTGCGCCGTCAAGGAGATGATCAACACCGCCACCGACCCGCAGGTGCGGCAGATGATCGTGCGCAACTTCGAGCGCGAGGCCAGCATCCTCGCCACGCTCAACCATCCGGCCATCCCGCAGGTCTATGACTACTTCACCGAGGGCAACCGCAGCTACCTGGTGCTCGAATACATCGAGGGGAAGGACCTGGAGACGCTCCTGGGGGAGACGGAGGGCTTCTTCCCCGAAGCGCAGGTCATCGAATGGGCGGTGCAGATCTGCGACGTGCTCACCTACCTGCACAACCACAAGCCCCGCCCCATCATCTTCCGTGATATGAAGCCCTCCAACATCATGCTGGATGTCCACGACCGCATCCGCCTGGTGGATTTCGGCATCGCCAAGCTCTTCCAGAGCGGCGAGAAAGGGACGATGATCGGCACGGAGGGCTACTCGCCGCCGGAGCAGTATCGCGGCATCGCCGAGCCGCGCGGCGACATCTACGCGCTCGGTGCGACGCTGCACCACCTGCTGAGCAAGCAGGACCCGCGCCTGGAGCCGCCCTTCTCCTTCCACGAACGCCCCATCTTCAAGAGCAACCCCACCGTCTCCCGCGAGCTTCAGGAGGTCATCGACAAGGCGCTGGAGTACGACATCAACAAGCGCTGGGGGTCGGCGGAGGAGTTCAAGCGGGCCTTGCTCGCCGTGCCGACGGCGCGGGGCATCAGCGGCAAGCTGCGCAGCGAGACGGCGGCCTTCACCGCGACGGGCGTCGTCAAGCCGCTGTGGCGCTTCGCCTGCGAGGACGAGGTGCGGGCTGCCGTAACCGTCGCCGACGGACGGGTCTTCGTCCCCTCCTACGACCACAACGTCTACGCGCTCGACGCCGAAAGCGGCAAGTTCATCTGGAAGTACGCGGCGGAGGGCGGGATCGGCACGAAACCGGCGGTCGCGGAGGGGGCGGTCATCTTCGGCTCGGTGGACAAGGTGATCTACGCCGTCTCCTTCGAGAACGGTCGCCTGCTCTGGACGGTGCCGACGGAGGGGCGCATCTACAGTTCCCCGCGCGTCGAGTTCGGCCACGCCTTCGTCGGCTCCGATGACCGCAACCTCTACGCCGTCCACCTGGCCGCCGGGCGTCCCTCGTGGAAGTACCAGGCCGACGGCCCCATCCGCACCCGCCCGGCCATCGCCGACAACATGATCTTCTTCGCCTGCCAGGCGGGGATGGTCTATGCGCTCAACCTCGACCGCACCATCCGCTGGCGCTTCCGCTCGCGGCGGGCCATCCTCTCCTCGCCGGTGGTGGTGGAGGGGCTGCTCTACGTCGGCTCGATCGACTGGAACTTCTACGCGCTGGACGTGCGCTCCGGCTGGTCGGCCTGGAAGGTGCGCACCGGCGGGCCGATCGTCTCCTCCCCCGCCGTGGGGCTGGGGATGGTCTTCTTCGGCTCGGCGGACGGCTTCGTTTACGCCGTGGATGCGCGGGAAGGGCGCGTCGTCTGGAAGTACGAGGTGGGCGACCAGGTTACCGGCTCGCCGCTCCTCTACCGCGATGGACTTTACATCGGCGCGGTCAACGGTATCCTTTACCATCTCGATGCCCGCAGCGGCACCGTGCGCTGGCACTACGAAACCGATGGCGCGATCACCGGTGCGCCGGTCGTCGCCAACGACGTGCTCTACTTCGGCTCACTGGATCACTACGTGTACGCCATCCCCGTATAGGGAGGACAGGTCATGGAAGCTCTGAAAGCCTGGTGGAAGAGGCTCTTTGCCCCCGCCCCCGTCGAGGAGGTGGAGGAGGAGGCGACGGAGGGCGAGGAGGAGGCCCTCACCGTCCGGCGTGCTGCCGAGGCGGAGGAGGTCTCGGAGCCGTCGGAGGCGGTGCTGGAGACCCTGCCGCTGCCCTCGCGCGAGGAGGAGGCCGCGCCTGAAGGCGGACGATGGGGGGCACTTTCCTCCGGCGTCTTCTGGGCCGGATGGCGGAGCGACGTGGGGAAGGTGCGCCAGCACAACGAGGACGGCCTCTTCGTCTTCATCGCCGAGCAGGAAAGCGACCATCCCCTGATGCCCTTCGGCCTCTTCATCCTGGCCGATGGGATGGGCGGCCATCAGGCCGGGGAGGTGGCCAGCGCCGTGGCGACGCGCGTCGTGGGCGGCCAGCTCCTCCAGCAGGCCTACCTGCCCATCCTCCTGGGACGGGATCGCTCCGCCGGGCAGCCCTCGCTGACGGAGATGATGCGGCAGGCCATCGCCTCCGCCAATGCGGAGGTCGGGGCGGTCGCGCCGGGGAGCGGGACGACGCTCACCTGCGCGATGATCATCGGCGAGCGGCTCATCATCGGCCACGTGGGAGATAGCCGCGCCTACCTGCGGCGCACCTCGGAGGAGGGGAAGCCGGTAACGCTGCTGACGCGCGATCACTCCCTCGTCCACAAGCTGGTCGAGATCGGCCAGCTGACGGAGGAGGAGGCCGCCGTCCATCCGCAGCGGAACATGCTCTACCGCGCGGTGGGGCAGGGGGAGGCGCTGGACGTGGATGTGATGAGCTACCCGCTTCAGGCGGGCGATCAGCTCCTGCTGTGCAGCGACGGGCTTTGGGGGGAAGTGCCTGAAGAGGCGATCTGGGCGATTGTGGACAAGTCGGCGACGCCGTCCGACGCCTGCGTGCGTCTGACCGAGGCGGCCAACGGGGCGGGGGGTAACGATAACATCACGGTCATCCTCGTCGAATTCAATCCTTAAAGGCTCATTGGGGGGAAAGGGCGATGCGTGCGACGATCGACCCGCAAAAGGACTACTACAGCATCCTCGGCGTGGATGCGGAGGCCGACGCCGAGGAGATCAAGACGGCTTTCCGGGCGCTGGCGAAGCGCTACCATCCCGACAGCGAAGAGGGGGATGCCGAAAAGTTCCGTCAGGTGCAGGAGGCCTACGATGTGCTGCGCGATCCTGCCCGCAGGCTGGCCTACGAGCGCCAGCGGGAGGCGATGGGGCTGACGCACACGGTGCCCTTCCGCATCGACGGCTGGGTCAGCGCGAGCACGCTGCCCGTCCTGGACAGCGAACAGCTCCTCTACGTGATGGCGGAGATCAGCCCGCGCCATCATCGGGAGGCGGGCAAGCAGCCGCTCAACCTGGCGCTGGTCATCGACCGCAGCACCTCGATGCGCGGCACGCGGATGGAGAACGTCAAGCTCGCCATCCACGAGTTCATCGACGCGCTCAAGCCGGAGGATCGGCTCGCCATCGTCGCCTTCAGCGACCGCGCCGAAGTCATCGTCCCCTCGGTGCTGGGAACGGAGAAGCGGCGGCTGCACGCCGCCGTCAGCCGTCTCGTGCCCAGCGGCGGCACCGAAATCTACCAGGGGCTGGTCGCCGGGCTGGAGGAGGTGCGGCGTTACATCGGCGGACGCTACATCAGCCACGTCATCCTGATGACCGACGGGCGCACCTACGGCGACGAGGAGCTGGCGCTCTTCGAGGCGAGGCGTGCGGCCTCGCGGGGGATCGGCATCTCGGCGCTGGGCATCGGCGAGGACTGGAACGACGCCTTCCTCGACGCGCTGGCGCAGGCCGGCCACGGACTTTCCCAGTACATCAGCGCCCCCTCGCAGTTGCAGCAGCTGCTCCAGGCCCATCTGCGCGGCCTCAGCTCCGTCGTCGTCCGCGATCTTGACCTCGCCATCAAGCTGGCGGAGGGCGTGCAACTGCGCTCCATCTACCGCGTGCGTCCGCACATCGGCTCGCTGCCGAGGCCGGAGGGGACGCCGATCCGGCTGGGACACCTGGGGGACGAGCCGGTCGCCGTCCTGATGGAGCTGATCGTCCCGCCGGGGCCGCCGATGGGGGAGCATCGCGTCGTCCGCCTGGAGGCGGAGGGGCTGGCGGGCGAGAGCATGCAGCGCGTCCGCGTGCGCCACGACGTGATGGTAACCTTCACCACCGGCGACGTCCCCCCGCAGGAGGTCCCGGCACGGCTGCTCACCACGCTGGCACGCTTGAGCGTCTATCGGCTGCAGGAGAAGGCCTGGACGATGCTGGAAGAGGGGGATTCCAGGCAGGCTACGGTGCTGCTCCAATCCGCCGCAACCCGACTCTTCGACCTGGGGCAGCGTGAACTGGCGCGGGTCGCCATGCTTGAGGCCGACCGCGTGGCGCAGGAAGGGATGCCGTCCTCGCGGGGGCGCAAGCAGTTGCGTTACGGCACGCGCAGTCTGACCATCTCCCCGAACGGCCCCGACGACAGCCGGTCGTGAGGCGGGGAGCGATGGAAGGAGGGTAAAGAGGAGGGAGTATGAGCGACGAAAAACAGGGCGAGAAGATCATCTGCCCCACCTGCGGGGCGGAAAATCTGCCGGGCACGCTTTTCTGCACCGAATGCGGCATCTACCTACCGTCGGGCGGGCCGCTGCGCACCGAACCGTTGCCCGAAGAGCAGGAGAGCGTAACCTCGCGGCGCTGGGTGCAGGAAGCGGCGATGCACACCAATCACCTCGTCGGCGTAACGATCGAGGTGCTCCAGAGCGGGCGGCGGGTGCCGCTGGCGCTCGACGAAGGGAAGGAGATCTTCATCGGGCGGCTGGATGCGGTGCACGGCATCTTCCCGGAGCTTGATCTGACCAACGATGGCGGGCTGGAGCACGGCGTCTCGCGCCGCCACGCCCGCATCTACGCCAAGAACGGCGTCTGCTACCTGGAGGATATGGACAGTACCAACGGCACCTTCCTCGGCGATGAACGGCTCACCCCCTATCTCCCCTACGAGCTGCACGATGGCGACATCATCACGCTGGGGACGATGCGCCTCCGCCTGCGGCTGCATCGCCGCCCCGCCTGAGCGGGCAGCGGAGCGGGTGGAAGGCGCGTCCGGTCAATGCGATAGCAAGGAGGAGGTCAGCCTATGCCTTACACGATCCTGGTCCACGTCCTGAACGAGGACGCTGTCGTCGGTGAAGTGGACGAGTTGCCCGATCCGCACTCCCAGTTCATCGTCATCAACAGCCCGCGCCTGCGCGACGGAAGGGACGTAACCTACTTCCTGCCGGAGACGAACACCGCCATCTACCCCTGGCATCGCATCCACAGCATCGAAATCCTGCCCCAGGAAGGGGAGGAATCCCTTGTTACCTTCGTCCGTGAGTAAGCAGGGAGAATCGGAGGTTCATCCCCTCATCCTCGTCGTGGACGATGAGGTGCGCATCATCCGCTTCGTCCGGCTCAACCTGGAGATGGAGGGCTTCCGCGTCATCGAAGCGCACAACGGGCTGGAGGCGGTCGAGCAGGTGCGCAGCAAGATGCCCGACCTGGTCATCCTCGACGTCCTCATGCCGGAGATGGACGGCTTCGAGACGCTGGAGATGATCCGCGAATTCTCCGACGTGCCGGTCATCATGCTCACCGTGCGCAACTCGGAGGATGACAAGGTGCGCGGCCTCGATGCCGGGGCCGACGATTACATCACCAAGCCCTTCAGCCCCCGCGAGCTGGTCAGCCGCGTCCGCGCCGTCCTGCGGCGGCACCAGCGCCTCCCCTCGCCGGAGACGGCCATCCTCAAGATCGACGACTACCTCAGCGTGGACTTCAACTCCGGCGAGGTCATCGTCGGCGGGAAGCGGGTCAAGCTGCGCCCGACCGAGTTCCGCATCCTCCGCTACCTGATCGAAAATGCCGGGTGGACGATGCCCTACAGCACGCTGCTGACCAAGGTCTGGGGCTACGAGTACAAGGACGAGCTGCCCTACCTGCGCACCTACATCAACTACCTGCGGCGCAAGATCGAACCCGACCCCTCCCATCCCCGCTACATCTTCAACGAGCGGGGGCTGGGCTACCGTTTCGTTGACTTCCGCAAACGTTCCGAGGGAAAGGAGCCATGAAGCGTTACAAGATCGTCGTCCTTGGACCTTTCAACGCCGGAAAGACGGCCTTCGTGCGCACCGCCAGCGATATGGAGATTCTTTCCACCGAACGGAAGAACACCGCCGCCGAGGCTGCCCGCATCAAGGCGGAGACGACCGTCGCGCTCGACTACGGTCAGGTGCGCCTCTCCGGTCGGATGCTGCACCTCTACGGCACGCCCGGCCAGGAGCGCTTCAACTTCATGCGCCAGATCGTCGGACGCGATGCCGACGCCTTCCTCCTGCTGGTGGATAGCGGCGATCGCGGCAGCCTGATGGAGGCGATGCAGATCCTGCGCGAGGCCCGCCGCACCTGGCGCGGGACGCCCTACCTCGTCGTCGCCAACAAGCAGGATGGCCGCCGTCCCCTTTCAGAGGCCGAGATCGCCCGTCTGCTCAAGCTGCCGGAGGAGGTCGCCGTCGTCCCCTGCGTGGCGCATGACCGCGAGAGCGTCGTCGGCGTCCTGCGGAAGGCGGTCGAGATCATCGAGTAGCCGCGTCGCCCGTCCCGCCGAGCCGTGGCGCGACCCAGGCCGCCAGCGCCGTCGTGATCGGCACGGCCAGGATCAGCCCCGCGCTGCCGACCAGCGTCCGCACCAGCTCCTCGGCAATCAGTTCGCGGTTCAGCGTCAGGTACCACGGCTCCGTGTAGAGATAGAAGAGGATGAGCAGCGGCAGCGCCGTGCTCGTGTAGGCCAGCACCAGCGTGTTGACCATCGAGGCGAGGTGCGCGTTGCCCATCTTCATCCCCCGCCGGTAAAGTTCCCGCGTCCCCAGCGCCGGGTTGACCGCCGCCAGCTCGAACGTCCCCACCGCCTGCGCCAGCACCACGTCATCCAGCACGCCCGCCGCGCCGATGATCACCCCCGCCAGGAAGAGACCGCGCATGTCCAGCCGCACGCCCGTCGCCTGGAGGTACATCGTCTCCTCGGAGCCGAAGCCGGTCAGGTGGGCGAGGGAGGTCCAGCCGATGGCGAGCAACCCGGTGATGAAGAGGCTCGCCATCATCCCCAGCAGCGCGGTGTGGGTGATCGGCCCCCATCCCTGGATGAAGTAGAGCGTGATCGCCAGCAGCGTGGCCGAGCCGACGACGGCGACGAGTACCGGATCGCGGTCGCTGAGGATCTGCGGCAGGATGAAGCCGCCGATGACGACGAAGCTCAGCACCAGCCCGACGAGCGCGCTTACCCCCTGCCAGCGTCCCACCGCGACGGTGAGGAGGACGAAGAAGAGCAAAAGCAGCGCCAGCGGCTCCAGCCGCATCCGGTCGGCGACGGCGAAGTGCACCGTCCCGTCGGGGCGGA
>Ga0256835_1002535_pt1 | contig 9974 bp, 7 predicted proteins | sample PIR30metaG_FD_185972 | JGI IMG/M metagenome (GOLD analysis project Ga0256835, IMG submission 185972) | Hydrothermal vent microbial communities from East Pacific Rise, Pacific Ocean - PIR-30 | ecosystem: Environmental > Aquatic > Marine > Hydrothermal vents | place: Pacific Ocean: East Pacific Rise...
CGGCCAGAAGCGCGATCTGACCCAGGCGGATCTGGGCGTCCAGGTTCTTGGGGTCCAGGGTGACCACGTTGAACAGCAGGCGGTAGGCCTGTCCCAACTGACCCAGCTTGAGATAGGTGAGCGCCAGCCGGTAGTGGGCGTCGGCGTAGCGCGGGTCTTCCTTGAGGGCGTTACGGAACTCCAGGGCGGCCTCGCGGAACTTGCCCTGGTTATAGTACTTGAGCCCCTGCTGGTAGTACTCCTTCTTGCCGGCCTGGGCGCCACCGGCCAGCGCCGGGATCAAAAACAGCAAAAGCGCTGCCGCCAGCAGACTCCGGGGGCATCGTATTCTTGCAGACATCAGATCCTCCACGCCGCCGGGCTCCCCTGGCCGACCGGTCCGCTGCCTCCCCTGGGGCCGATCCGGGGTCGCCTGGGCGATACGGTTTCATAACATAACATACGGCGTCACCACGGTTAAGGCCGAGCCTGCCCGGCAGGGGCCTGCTGCGGCGGTTTGCGCTTGGTATTGCCGGCCGGGGCCTTTGCCTTGGCGCCGGGCACCACCAGAAACGAGAGGGTGCCGGCGGCGCTGGTGGTCAGGCCGGCGTTGGCGTCGGGCACCAGGGTTATCTGGTGGCGGCCGGCCTCCACGCGGTAGCCGATGCCGGCGGCCAGGCCGGCCACCAGATGCCGGCCCCGCCCGCCGGGATAGGGATAGCTGACGCTCGCCCCGGGATCGGGCTGGCCCAGGCGCACCGCCACCACCCGCGGCCAGCGCGGGTCGTGGATCACCGCCCCCAGCACCTTGCCCTCCGCCGAGCGCAGCAGATCCACCGGCGGCGGCGGGGGATCGCCCGCGCCGGCCGGAAACAGTATGTAGACCATGGGGCAGGCGGTACGCTGGATGGTGTTGGCCTCGATCTCCACCCGCCAGGGCGCCGGGTTGACGGCGGGGGCGATGGGAGGATAGTTCATGCCGTCCACCCAGCTACCGGCCAGGCCGCGCCCGCCCACCATCCGGACGGCCGGGTTGGCCGGCAGCAGGCAGACCACCTCCAGCCGGTCGCGGTCCGTCTCCAGCCGCAGGCGGGCGGCGCGTCCCTGGTAGCGCCCCGGTCCCAGGGGGTCCAGGATCCTGGCCGTCTGGGGGCGGTCGGGAAAATGCAACGCCACGCCGGCGCGCAGGCCCGGCCGCCGCAGCACCAGATCGTCCACCACCAGCACGGCCTCGGCCGCCCGGGCGTCCTGGGGTCCGCCGCCGCGCAGGTGGAACACATGGCGCACCACCCGGCGTGCCTTGTCGGTGCTGCCGCGGTAGGCCCAGGTGGCGTCGCCGCGGAAGTAGGTGTAGCGCGGCCGCCGGGCCAGGGGCGCCAGGGAGGCGACCTGGTAGATGTGGGCCTTCTCCTCCCACTGCCCCAGGCTGGGCGCGGTCCAGGGCGCGTGGCGCAAGGGATGCCCGTCCGGGGCGAAGTCGGCCCAGGCCCGCTGGCCGCCGTCGTTGGCGTAGGTGCCGGGGGGCTTGATCCCCTGGCGCAGGTCGTACCAGGAGTACTCGTCGGGGTCGTAGATGAAGACGGTGTTCTTGGCCAGGCTGCGGATGGCGTAGTTCAGGACGTGGGAGGTGGTGGGGCCGTCATAGGCCCCGGCCGGCGGCAGCAAGGCCCTCCCCCCGCGGTACAGCGACAGCGACAGCGCCTCCAGATGCTGGGCCCGGGCGAAGTGGGGTCCGCTCTGGAACATGAGCCAGGTGGCCAGCTCCGACCAGTCCGAACGCGAGACCGCCACCCCTACCGACTGGGCCCGGTGGGCCAGGGGCGCCAGGGCCAAAGGCCGCAGGGGCGCCTGGGGCTCCCGCCAGATGAACTGGTAGGGCAAGAGGTAGCCGTTCAGCACGCCCGGCAGCTCGCTGCCCACCAGCAGGGAACGGGCCCAGCCGGAGGCGGGGTCGCCGGGGCGCCACTTGGCCAACAGCGCCATCTGCAACTGGATCAGGTCGGCGGCCTGGACCGGGTCCAGGACCTGGTCGCCGCCGGGGGCCACCATGCGTACCGGCCCCAGGGCGGTGAGGCGCCGGCCGGGCAGCAGCATGAAAAGCAACTGCCCCAGGCGATCCTCGAACCAGGGCACGGCGTCCAGGATGTCCTGGCCGGAGGCGCTTTTCACCGCCGCGGCGGCCAGCAGCAGGTCCAGGCCGGCCCGGGCACCCAGGTTGGCCCCCTCGAACCAGGCGCCGCCCCGGCCCAGCTTCTCCAGGCAGGGCAGGATCTCCTGCTGGAAGCGTTCCTCCAGGGCCCGGCGCACCAGGGTGTCGGCGTCGGGGTGCAGGCCCTGGGCGGCCAGACCGGCCAGCAGGGTCATCTCAAACCCCGCGGCCGAATCGGAGTCGAAGCAGCCGCGGCCCTGGTCCCGGTGGGCCTTGGCCGCCTCCACCAGCCAGCGCCCCACCCGCTGCCGCTGGCGGGGGTCGAAGGCCTCCCAGGCCCAGTCCAGGGTGAGCGCCACCGACTCCACCTGGCGGGCGGCCTGCCGGATCCCCTTGGCCGGGGGGTGCTCCAGGGTCTTCAGGACACAGTCCACCGCCAGGCTCCCGAAGGGGCGGGCCCGCTGGGGGCTGCGGTCCTTGAGCAGCAGCCAGGCCAGGGCCAGGCCGGGTCCGTCCCGGTAGCGATCCTCCTGGCGCCGGGGATGCTCGGCCCAGCGCAGCAGGTCGCGCCACAGGGGAGTGTCGCGCAGGCTGCGGCGGACCAGCCCCGGCAGATCGGCGATGGTGATGAGCAGGCGCGGGCGGGAGGCCTGGGCGGAGTTGCGCACCACCTGGAGGGCCCAGTCCGGGCCGGTGGGCGCGGCCTGGACCGGCGGCCAGGAGGCGAGAAAACACAAGGCCAAGCAAGCGGTCAGGAACAACGATCTCACGGAGCGTCCTCTCCTCTTTCCAGGGCATGGATCACTTGAACCATCTCCCAGCAGGTCACGAACCGCACCTCCACCGGGGTGTCGCCGAAACCGCCCCGCAGCAGGCGCCGGTAGAACCGCCGCGCCGTCCGGCCCAGCAGAACCTCGAAATGCCGCCGGGGCGCGCCGTGGCAGGAAAGCTTGAGGAAGCGCACCCCCTCCACCCCCTCCACCCGGGGGGCGTAGCGCAGCCACAGGGGCAGGCGCTCGGGCCAGGGCGGACGGTGGGCCCCCAGGTCCGAGTTCTCCAGCCGGGGCAGCCAGCCCGCCTTGCGCCGGCGCCAGTTGAGCGCCAGCACCCCCTGCACCAGAAGCAGATCCCCCCAGGGCTCCCCTCCCCGCCGGACCGGTCGCCCGCGGTCGTGGCTCTTGGGGCGATCCGGGTCGTCGCTGGCGTAGTAGATGGAATTTATAGTGCGGGTCTGGGCCGGACTGGGGGCCGAGGGCAGGGTGAAGTCGGCGTAGCAGCCGGTGCGGGCCAGGATGCGAAGCTCGTCGTTTACCCCGCAGTGGCGCCCGCCGGGCAGGGAGTTGTCCAGGGCCCAGTTGCCGTGCACGAAGCCATACACCACCTGCCCGCTCAAGGGGTCGCGGCGCAGCAGGCCGTGGCGGCGGTGCAGCAGCTCGGCGAAGGAGGCCAGCTTGTCCTCCAGCTCGGCCGAGCTCTCGCCCTCGTGGTGCAGGTGGATCTCCACCTCGCCCACCCCCCGCTCGCAGAGCGCGGCCAGGCGGTCCAGGATCTCGGGATGGTACTCGTCCTGGGGGTAGAAAAAGGTGTGCTGGGGCGGCCGGCCGGCGGCGTCGGCCAGCTCGGAGCACAGCCGGGGCAGGTGCTCCTCCCAGGGGCGCAGGCGCCTGCGCGCCGCCTCCAGGTCCCGGCTGCCGCGGAAGGGTTCGAAGTGGTCGGCCAGGGCCACATACAGGCGCAGCGGCCCCTGCTCGCGCCGTCCGACCCGGCGGCGCAAGAGCTGGCACAGATAAGAGGCAAACCACTTGTCCAGGGCGTGGGTCACGGCCCGTACCTCCCGGCCATCTAGAGCCTCCACAGGATGATCAAGACGGCGTGCATGAAGATGACACCGCCCACGGTGATCAGCAGGCTGATGAAGGTCCACTTCGGCGACCAGGCGTTTTTGATCTCGTAACCCTCGCCGGCCAGGACATTCAAGGTGGCCACGATGACCCCCATGACCATGAAGCTGAGCTGCTTGTAGGACTGGCTCAGGAAGAAGGCGGTGGTAAGCCAGCCCACCAGGCAGCCCCCCAGGGCATCCAGCATGCGGTCCAAAAAGGGAGGCGCCCGGGGGATGCGGCGCATGAGACGAATCTCGCGGAAGGCGGCCACGAACATGGCCACCCACACCCAGGCGCCCACGATGCCCAACTCGGCCAGCACCAGGATGAAGGAGTTGTGGGCGGTGCGGTAGTGATACTCGGTGAAGCGCCCGGCCCCCACGCCGGCCAGGGGATGGTTCTTGAACAGTTGCAGCCCCACCGACCAGTGTTCCATGCGGCCCCGGGCCGAGGCCTCCTTGGTGTCGATCTTGCCCATGCGCGGCAGGGCCAGGAAGATGGAGCCCATTATGGCCAGCGCCACCAAGGCGGCGATGATGCCGGCCCGCTTGTAGAAATAATACCAGAACACCGCGGCCATCCCCAGGATGCCTCCCCGGGAGCGGGTGAAGGCCACGCCGCTCACCGCCGGCAGCAGGAGGATCAGGCCGGTGAAGATGGTGCGGGAGAGAAAAGGCTTGTGAAAGGCCGGCAGCAGAAAGGACATCCAGGTCACGATGGCCAGGGCCAAATCGTTGGGGTCGCCGAAGATGCCCACCCCCCGGGTGCGGACGATATGCGCCTCCAACAGGGCGTGGCCGCCGCCCAGCAATCCCGCCCCGGTGTAGTACTGCACGATGGACTGCAAGGCCAAAATAACCACCATGCACAGCACCACCCACAGGAAGATGCGCAGCCGGCGCTGGGTATCCACCGTGAGCACGATGAGGTAGTAGACGATGGCCACCTTGGCGAACTGGTTGAAGTAGTGCAGGGCCCCGCCGAACCAGAAGTTGGCCAAGTGCGAAAAGGAGATGGCCAGCCAGAACAAAAGCACCAGCTTGTTCAACACCGAGCGCCGGAACTTCTCGGCCGAAAATCCCCCCTCCAAAAACACCCCGGCCAGGCTGGCCCCGGCCATGAAGTCCAGCACCGGCCAGCCCCGGATGGCCTCCACAAACTCCTGGGGCCGCACCATGAGGAAAAACACATAGAGTATGGTGAAGAAGAAACCCACTCCCGCTCAACTCCCGCACCACACGGCCCTAGCGCCCCGACCCCAGGGGGGGCATCAGGGCATCAAGGGCCGGTATCAGCGCCGCGGCCAGCTCTATCTGGCGCTTCAGCAACTCGCTATCCCGTGGGTTCAGCACCATGGTGAGGCGCACCAGGGCGCCGTCGCTACGGTCATGCAGGATACCGTCGATCATCAAGGAAAGCCGGTCGCGGTACTCGTCGGCCTCCACCTTGCCGCGCCCCTGGTACCAGTAGAGCACGCTGAGCCGGTCCAGCTCGTTGGCCAGCACCAGGTGGTTGACCGTATAATGACGCCCCTTGCCCGCCGGCACCGCCACCCGCCGGCGGCTGATTATCTGCCAGCCCGCGCCGGGCAGGCAATGCCGCGGCGAGTGGATCATCTGCCCCTCCGTCTGCAAGCCGAAGTAGGCCACGAACAGGGCGCAAAGCCGGCCGTAGGGGTCCATGTAGTTGCGCAGCAGATAGCTCTGGGGGCGCAGTATCTCCAGGGTGCGGCGGTCCAGGGTCTGGTCGGGGCCCAGGGCGCGCCAGGTGCCCAGGGAGAGCGGCAGGGAGGAAAGCGGCCGGCTGAGCTCCTGGCGCACCACCCCCCGGCCCCGCTGCACCAGCAACAGGGCGAGCAACATGAGCCCCACCGCGGCCCACAGGGGCCAGCGCCTCCGCTCAAGCCCCATGACCGGCCTCCTCCCTTTTGCCTTCCAGACGGCGCAGCAGCAAGGTAAACGCCGCCAGCATCCCGAAGGCCGCCATGAAGACCAGCCAGCCCACCGCGTCGTGGGTGGTCCCCTCCAGTACTGCCTTGCCGAAGTAGCGTGACAAGAGTCCGGCCCCGAATACCCTGAGCGCGTTGGTCACCACCGCCACCGGCAGCACCAGAAGCACCACCAGGGTCTTGCCCCAACCGCGCCGGAGCATGAGATGCACCATGATCACCGCCGCGGCCAGAAGCGAGATGATGCTGCGGATGCCCGAACAGGCGTCAACCACGTCCAGCACCGCGTGCGGCAGGTGCAACACGTTCCCCTCCACCAGCACCGGCATGCCCGTGAGCCGCAGCATGCCGCCGGCCAGGGAGGCGGCCACCAGGCGCAGGGGAAAGGCCACCGCGTCGTAGAGCATGTAGGGCAAAGGCACCATGAACAACAGGTAGGCCAGGGGGAAGAAAAGGCTGCGTGCCAGGGGCCATCCCCAGGCCGTCCAGGCCAACCCCCACAGCACCGGCACCAGGCTCACCCGCTGTAGATACAGCTCGTGGGCCAGCTTGCCGGCCACCAGGATCACCAGCCCCGCGGCCAGCACCCAAAGCCCCGCCCCCGAGGGGCGCCGCGGCAGGCGGGCCAGGTCATGGCGCCGGTGCCAGATGATCCCCGCGCTGATCAAGGGCACCAGAAAACCGTGGGAGTAGTTGGGATCGTGCCACCAGACCAGCACCATGCCGCCCAGTTGGGGCAAAAAAAGCCAGGCCAACAGCCCGGCAGACAGCAGCCAGGCGATCCCCTCCCCCCAGCGCCAGCCCCGGCTGGCCTGCTCCCCGGCCGGCGCCCGGCTCACCGCCCACCTCCACCAAAGAGCAGTATCTTGAAGGTCTGGGCCAGGATGGTGAGGTCGGTGCTCAGGCTGGCGTGCTTGATGTAGTAGAGGTCGTAGTTCAGCTTCTCCAGAGCGGCGGCGTCGCTGGAGCCGTAGGGGAAGCAGACCTGGGCCCAGCCGGTGATGCCCGGCTTCACGTTGTGGCGCTCGGCGTAGAAGGGCAGCTTCTTGGTGAGATGCTCCACGAACAGGGGGCGCTCGGGCCGGGGGCCCACGAAGCTCATGTCGCCGCGCAGCACGTTCCACATCTGGGGTATCTCGTCCAGGCGCAGCTTGCGTATCACCCGCCCCACCCTGGTGACGCGGGGATCGTCCTCCTGGGCCCAGACCGGCCCGGTGCCTTCTTCGGCCTCCACCACCATGGAGCGGAACTTGAGCATGGTGAATACCCGGCCGTACTGGCCCACCCGCTCCTGGCGGTAGATGATGGGCCCTTTGCTCTCCAGGCGTATGGCCAGGGCGGTGAGCAGGGCCAAGGGCGAGCTGAGGATGAGCCCCAGGCCGCTCACGGTGAGGTCGAAGACCCGTTTGCTGAAGCGGTGGAAGGGGGTGTAGTTGAACCCCGAGGGCGAGAAGACCAGCCAACTGTGCTTGATGTACTCGGCCAGGATGCGGCCGGCGATGTTCTCGAAGAAATCCTCGCCGGTGATCACCGGGATGCCCAACATGCGGCAGCGCAGCATCTCCTCCAAGGGCATCTTGCCGCGTTTCTCGTCCAGGGCCACCACCACCAGATCGGCGTCGTAGTAGCGCACCAGGCCCACCAGCTCGCTGGGGTCGCGGCGGTGGTCGGCCTTGAATATACGGGCCCAATACTCCATGAGATTGGGCAATTCAGGCTGCTGGTCGTCGTTCCGGCGGCCGCCCTCGCCCAGATCCAGTACACAGACGATCTGGTGCACGTTGTCCGAGCGGCTGGCCAGCTCGTCCAGGATGGCGTCGGCCAACCGCCCGGCTCCCAAAAACAGCACCCGGGTGGAAAAGAGCTTCTGCTTGAGCGCCCAGAGGTAGACCCCGCGCCAGATGATCACCAGCAGGGTGATCACCGCGAAGTTGAGCATCAAGATGCCGCGGCCCAGAAACAGGCGCGGCATGGCGTAGTAGATCACCGCCAGGGCCGCGGTGCCCACCGCCATGGCCTGGATAACCCGCGCCACGGTCCAGATGAAGGGCCGCGCCACCCGGAAGTCGTGCAGGTCAGAGTAGTAGAAGGTTATTTGCAGCACCAGCGGCACCAGGATGAGCCGGTGCCAGGAGTACTTCCAGGTGAAGAGTTCGGCCCCGCTGCCCAGGCGCAGATAGACCGCCAACATGGTGCCCAGCGCCATGAGGGCCGCCTCCCCCAGAACGAAAGCCACCTGGTAAGGCGACAGGCGTCCGGGCGAGATGGTCATAGCTCCAGCCCCTCCGCCACCGCGGGCGAGGTGATGTTGTAGGCGTCGGTCACCGCCTGCAACTTGTCGTTGAGCACGATTCCGATGATCTTCTCCTCGGGCAGCCCCCCCAGGGCCCTGAGCACCACCTCGCGGTCGGTGAAGCCCGACAGCACCACGAAGACGATGCCGTCCACCAGCCGGGCCAGCAGGGCGGGGTCGTCCACCATCTGCACCGGCGGGGTGTCCAGGATGATGTAGCGGTCGTGGTAGCGCGAGCGCAGCTCCTCCATGAGCGCGGCCATCTTGTCGGTGGCCAGAAGCTCGGCCGAACGGTGGGAGGGGCTGCCGGCCGGCACCACCGACAGCTTGGGGACCAGGCTCCAGTGGATGATGTCCGGCACCGAGGCGTCGTGCTCCAGGTAGTCGGTGAGCCCCTGGCGCCGGGGAACCCCCAAAAGCTGGTGCATCACCGGCCGCCGGAAATGGCAGTCCATCACCATCACGAACTGCTGGAGGCCGCGGGCGAAGGAGATGGCCAGGTTGGCGGTGAGCAGGCTGCGGCCCTCGGCCGGCACCGCGCTGGCGATCATCACCACCCTCGGCGGCTCGCCGTGGAAGGGATAGAGCAACTGGGAGCGCAGGATGTCGATGCGCTTGGCCTCCATGCTGTTGGGGGCGTACTGGCTGACCAGGCGCTCGCGCTCCACGGTGAGCGCCTGGGCCAGTTGCCGCCGGGAGGCCAGGCGGCGGCGCAACTGGCGCTTCTTGCCGCCCGTCTCCCTGGGCTCTGCCGAGGCGGCGGGGGACTGATCCACCACCGGCCCCTCGCCCGCGCCTCCGGCAAGGTCTTGCCGGCCCGGGGAAGGCGCCCCGGACTGGTCGCCGGGTAGGCCCGGAACTCCGGGGGCGGCACCGGACATCTCCGGTTGGGGAGGATGTGGACGCTGTTCGTCGCCGGGCTTTACCCGCTGGCCCTGGTGGATGGTGCGCCCCCCCTTCTTGAGCACCTTGGACATCTTACCCATGAACGCCCTCTTTCCTGGAGGCTGGGGGGGCCGCCGGGGCCGGCACCACCGGACCCCAGTCGCGTATGCCGGGCTGGGGCCGGGTCTGCCTTCCGGCGGTCTCCGGCAGGGTATCCTCGGGCACCACCAGGACCGCCGTCTTGCCGCCCTTCAAGCGCCACCAGATGCTGCGCAGATAGTTTACCCCGCCCGCAACGGAGAAGAAATAGATGCCGCCCAGCAACAGCAGCACCAAAAGGAGCACCACCAGCCGCCGCCAGAGGCTGCCCGGCGTGTCGCGCGACAGGCTGCGCGCCAGGCGCGAGCCCCACCCCCGCCGGGCAGGTCTCGCCCGGCTCATGGTCCGCCGGCTGGTCCTGGGCTCCCGGGCCGGGTGCGCCCCGGCCCCTACTGAAGACACTGTCTCACCCAAAAGCTCGTCGGCCACGTCCAAGACGCCGCCCTGGGTCGCAGGCCGCTGCCGCCGGGCGGATGACGCGGCCTGCCTGCGCTCCCGCAGGGTACGGCGGGCCCCATTGCCCGCCTCCGCCTCCTGCCCCGCCTCCGGCGCGGCCGCCTTGGCCGCCGGCGGCGAGGGCCGGGGCTCGGCCGGCGGGGCCGGCCTGGCGGGCGCCGCGGGCGCCGCAGGTGCGGAGGAGGCGGGCTTGGCCGCCTTGGCCGCGCCCTTCTTCTTCAGCCCCGGGTAGTTCACCAGGACATCCTCCGCCGCGGCCTGCTCCACGATACGCCGGGTGAT
>Ga0256835_1002536_pt1 | contig 9972 bp, 7 predicted proteins | sample PIR30metaG_FD_185972 | JGI IMG/M metagenome (GOLD analysis project Ga0256835, IMG submission 185972) | Hydrothermal vent microbial communities from East Pacific Rise, Pacific Ocean - PIR-30 | ecosystem: Environmental > Aquatic > Marine > Hydrothermal vents | place: Pacific Ocean: East Pacific Rise...
GTCGGTGGCGAATATCGGGGATGGGGCTGCCGAGTAGTTGGTCCCTCTATACTCATAGAGATTGGAGCCCAGAGCCACGGGCCGGCTTTGGGTCAGATCGATACAGGATTTTTTGTCACCGATGGGATGGCAGATTTTTTCCAGTAGCCGGGTAGTGGGGTTGTACCAGAGCTCCAGGGCTTTCCAGTCTCCTTCAATGCCGCCGCCTGCTGTACTACTGTAGGGGAAAAACTGCCAATATTCGATCTTGTACCGTCCATCTTCCGTAGGTACCACATGACCGTAAAGGCCTGCGGGATTGTTCCGGAGATATTCCCAGTCATTCGGGTGGCCGTTCCCGGGATCGCTACGGAGGGTATCGTCCAGATCCAAGGCCACCGTCATGGCCGCCTGTGTCCGCAAGAGATCCGCCGGAGGTTGGGTACAGGAGAGGATCCTGCCGGGATCATTTTCAAGTCCCCGGCAGTTGTCTACCATAATTGGATTGTCGAAAGCCGACTGTGCGGCGGCCAGGGGATTGGCCATGAGCATCCTGGCGTGACGGATCTGATAGAGCGGATCAGAGGGTAAGAGGCTCTCTCCCTGTGCGAAAAGATAGTAGGGACGGAAGAAGTTAAGCAGACGGTCCTCCAAAAGATCCTCGATCCCATCCTGGTCAGCATCCCGGACAGCAGGAACAGGTAGAGGAAGAGGAGTTGCAACACTGTCTGAAGGGGCCGGACTCACTGGAAGGGGGTGAGAAGAGACCGGCGTCGTCGTTACGGGAGTAGTAGATGCCGTTGTGGAGGACTCAGGAGTGGAGCCGTGGGTGGCGTTGGCGATAATACCGGCAACGATGGGGAAGATCAGGGCTGGGAGGATCTCCGATCTATGATCGTGTCTACCGGATGAAGCCGGGGTGACTTCTACAGGTTCGACCACATGCCGTCTGCCGCATCCTCTACGACTAAAACGGGCTTTGTAGGATCGTCGTGCAAAAGGCTCTACGATCAGGAGCTGTACCCAGCCTTCCCTGAGTCCTCTGGGTAGCCTCCAACGGTACTGGACCGGATAGGTGCCGCTCTGGCGGGCATGGAGCGTGAAAATGGGAGTTTCATGACCGTCACTTCGACGGAATCGATAACGGATGGTTGCGGGACGGTTGAGGAGAATTTCTCCTCTGAATGTGTACTCTTCGGGACAGTGCACCGCAGGAGAGGTAGCGTGCAGACGCAAAGTACGTACCGGATCGACAGCGGGTTCTATACAGCGTACATCCATTCTTCTCCACGGAGAGGCGTAACTGTGCCAGCTACGTCTCAGACTGTGATGAAGGGGACGGGTCTGCACCTCCAGGCGGTATCGGGAGCGGATGGACTCACCGACACGGAATGTGTAGTGAGCGGTGAAGTAGCCGGAAGATCTGAACTTTTTACTTTCCCAAGGGGTTGTCGTACCGTCGGATCGAACGAAACGATATCGTACTTTGACTTTGCCTTTGTGCCAAAATCTTCCTTCAAGGGGCACATTGACCGGGCAGTAATCGACTGCGATCCGGATCGGTTTGACCTGGAGATCCCGAATCGATCTGTTTCCGACGGATGTAGCAGCATTTGCAGAAGGATCAGGGGTGATGGTATGTCTTCGACATTTTATATCTAAGGGAACATATGCAGAGTGTTTTTTCTCCGGAGAGATCACTTCCAGACGCACTTTGGTTTTTGTACGACTGTGAATCGGCCAGTCATAATAAACTCTGTGGGTACCTTTATATCGGAAGTAAACAGTTTGGATTGGTGATTTGTGTCCATCTTTGCTTTTAAATCGATAACGTACTTTGACTTTACCCCGGGTTTGGATCGTTCCTTCCAAAGGAATTACATTCGGACATCGCACACGTCGGACAGAAGGAGGAGTGATGGTAACCGACTTGATTTTTGATCGATAGTGTGTGGGGCTGGCAGGAGCGATTATGGGAGATCTGTTTCTGGGACATTTGACCTTCAGCGCAGTTTCCGGTGAGCTGATTTTTTTTCTTGGGGTACGAACCACCAGTTTTACCCAACCATTGAAGGAGCTGTAAAATCGGCGTTTTGATTTGACTTTGATACTCCGTCCCATATAGGGAATGGTTTTGCTTCTTGTTGTTATGCCGTCACTGTAAACAAACTGATATGTGATAGGCTGCACATGTCTGAGTTTGATCTCGCCGGTGACTGTAACGGTTTTTTGACACCGTTTGGTCGGAGAATGTGGAGAGATATTGACGATATGCACACCTCCCCATCCACTCATACTCAAAGCTGCGACTGTGAGAAAAAGATAAATAACTTTTTTCATTCTCACTCCTTTCGGTGGGTATGGTACATTGTACCGATTTTTATTCCGATAGAAAAAACTCTATCTTCGGAAGTTTATTAAGCGACCGTGGATGAATCGTGAAAGAAACAGGGAGAGAGATCTGAGAGATGGAGCGAGGCTCCAAAAGGGGGATCAGAGAGCTTCGGCGTCCTCTTCGCCTGTACGGATCCGAACCACGTGCTCTACGGGGGAGACGAAGATCTTTCCGTCGCCGATCTTGCCGGTATGGGCCGCTTTTTTGATGGCGTCCACGGCCGCTTTCATATACTCTTCGTTGCTGACGATGATTTCGATCTTGACCTTGGGGATGAAGTCCACCACATACTCGGCACCCCGGTAGAGCTCGCTGTGGCCCTGCTGGCGGCCGTAGCCCTTGACTTCGCTGACGGTCATTCCTTCGATGCCCGCTTCCAGCAGAGCCTCTTTGACATCGTCCAGTTTGAAGGGTTTGATCACTGCTTCGATCTTTCTCATTTTTCTACTCCTTGAAATAATACTCTGACGTTATTGTATCGCAATACGCCCAAAATCGGCCGGGCGGTCCCGGATCAGATCACCTGCTTGAATTCGGGATAGGACTCCATTCCGCACTCCACATAATCCAGCCCCTCCAACTGCTCGTCGTCGCTGGCCCGGAAGGGAACGATCCGGTCGATGAGGCGGATCGCCAGATAGGAGGCTCCGAAGGCGAAGACGGCGACGACAATGATCCCCTTGATCTGGGCCCAGAGGGAGACGTCGGCGAAGATCCCCACCGCCAGGGTCCCCCAGATGCCGTTGACCAGGTGGACCGAGAGGGCGCCTACGGGGTCGTCGATCTTCAGCTTGTCAAAGAAAGGAACGGCGAAGACCACCAGCAGTCCTCCGATCCCGCCGATGAGGATGGGAGTGTAGATCCCAAACAGATCCGCGCCGGCGGTGATGGCCACCAGGCCGCCCAGGGCGCCGTTGAGGATCATGGTGATGTCCCACTTGCCGTAGCGCAGGTAGAGCATGATCCCGACTACGATGGCGCCGGCGAGGCCGGCGGTGTTGGTGTTCATGATGGTGAGGGCCACGCTGTCTGCCGCCTCTTTGGTGCTGATGGAGCCGACGCTTCCGCCGTTAAACCCGAACCAGCCGATCCAGAGCAGGAAGGCCCCCAGGGTCACCAGGGGGATGTTGGAGGCGGGGATGACGTGGATCTTGCCGTTTTTGTAACGGCCGCGGCGGGGACCGATCACCAGGATCGCTGCCAGGAGCGCCCAGGCGCCGGTGGAGTGGATCACCGTCGATCCCGCCAGGTCATGCATCCCGGAGATATCCAGGAAGGTCCCTTCCAGGAAGTTGGCTCCCCAGGTGAGGTTAACCACAATGGGATAGATCAGCGCGGCCATAATAATGGTGAAAAAGGTCAGGGGGATGATCTTGGTCCGCTCGCTGACTCCGCCGCTCATGATATTGACGGTTTTGCCCACGAAGGCCATCTGGAAGAGAAAAGCGGCCCATTTGCTCATGGAGTCGTTTTCCCAGCTGCCGAAGGCCAGAGAGTAGCCTACCAGCAAAAAGGCCATGGAGGCCACGGCGTAGATCATGGTGTTGGTCATGAGCACCGCCGTGACGTTTTTGGTCCGGACCAGGCCGGCTTCGAGCATGGCAAAGCCCGGGACCATGAAGATGATCAGGGTCATGGCGAAGAGGGCGAAGAAGGTGTCGATCACGTAGGAGATATCCATCTCTTGCTCCTTTGTTTGGATAGATTGGGGGATGGGAATCATTCTATCTTTATAAGGAACGTATGGAGGGGAGATCTATGTCTGTTTTTTACTCAGAGAAGTGATGATAAAAAGAGAGGATGAAAAAAGTACTGTCTACTTTTTGGGCAGTAGGGAAGCGAGCCTCAGAGGGCGTCGCTGTCCTCTTCGCCGGTACGGATCCGAACCACGTGCTCCACGGGGGAGACGAAGATCTTCCCGTCACCGATCTTGCCGGTACGGGCCGCCTCTTTGATGACGTTGACGGCGGTACGCATATACTCTTCATTGCTGACGACGATTTCAATCTTGATCTTGGGGATGAAATCCACCACATACTCGGCGCCCCGGTAGAGCTCGCTGTGGCCCTGCTGGCGGCCGTATCCCTTGACTTCGCTGACGGTCATACCTTCGATGCCCGCTTCTACCAGAGCCTCTTTGACCTCGTCCAGTTTGAAGGGTTTGATGATCGCTTCGATTTTTCTCATGATGTTCCTTTCCTCTTGTGCTTAAGCCCGGCCTCTTAGAGGTTGAGGGCTTTCTCTCCGTGGACGCTCTCGTCCAGACCCATCTGCTCGGTCTCCTCGTCGACCCGTCCGCCGCCGGTAAGAACGCTGGCGATCAGATAGACTACCGCCGTCATGACGCCGCTGTAGATGATGGTCAGCCCCACCGCCTTGAGCTGGGCGACCATCTGGCTGCCCAGGTTGTAATCTTCGGGCATCAGATAGGGCGCGATGAAGAGCGCCGTGGCGATGGAACCCCAGATCCCCACCAGGCCGTGGACCCAGAAGGCGTCCAGAGAGTCGTCGACCTTGAAGAGCTTCTTGATCTTGGCGACGCCGAAGAAGCCCAGGGCTCCGCCTACCAATCCGATGATGATGGCTCCCACCACACCGGCGCTTCCGGAAGCGGGGGTGATGGCCACCAGTCCGGCGACCGCGCCGGAGGCGCCGCCTACCAGGGTAGCTTTCTTATAGACCAGGTACTCGGCGATCAGCCATCCGATGACCCCCAGGGAAGCGGCTACGTTGGTGATCAAAAAGGCATTGGCGGCGACACCGTCTGCGGCTACTTCGGAGCCGGCGTTGAAGCCGAACCATCCAAACCAGAGCAGGGCGGCCCCCAGGACCGTCAGGACGGGGCTGAAGGGCTTGATCGCCGCCCGGCCGTAATCCTTGCGCTTGCCCAGAAGCATCGCTACAACAAATCCGGCGACCCCGGCGTTGATATGGACTACGGTACCTCCGGCGAAATCCATCTCGCCGAAGTTGAGGGTCTCGCCGCCTCCCCAGGCCCAGTGGGTGATGGGAGCGTAGACTGCCAGGATCCAGAGCGCGGCGAAGATGGTAAAGGTGCTGAACTTGACCCGCTCGATCATGGAGCCGCTGGCGATCGCCACGGCGATGGCGGCAAAGGTCCCCTGAAAGGCCACGAAGAGCAGCTCGGGGATGGTGCCGCTGATGCTCTTGTCGGTGATCCCTGCCAGGAAGAGTTTACCGGTACCGAAGAAGTCTCCTTCGCCAAAAGCGATGGAGTATCCGGCGATGACCCAGACCAGAGTCCCCACCGCAAAGGCGATAAGGCTCATACCGATGGTATTGAGGACGTTTTTCTGGCGGGTCATACCGCCGTAAAAGAGCGCCAGACCCGCGGGGGTCATCAGCATGACCAGGGCGGTGGCCACGATCATCCAGGCGGTATCGCCGGAGTTGAGTTTGGGAGCCTCCTCCGCCATGGCGGCGAGGGGAAGCATCAAAGCCGAAAGTGCGAAGAACTTCTGCTTCATGTCGATCCTTTTTGTGAGGTTGTGACGGAAGTGTAACAAGATAGATGGAGAAAGTGAGGCGATCGGGTGATTAAAAAATAGGCATTTAATAAAGCGGAACGGAGGAGATCAAATCCTCACGTTGAGATAGTATCCCTCGCCGGAGCGGTTGTGGACGAACTCTCTGCCGACCTTGTTGCGCAGGCGGTTCATAAAGACCCGAACCGCGTCGTCGGAGGCCCCCTCCTCACCCCAAAGCAGATCCTTGATCTCCTCGACGGAGAGGAGATGCCCCGGCGCATCCAGCAGCGCCTCTACAAAGCGGATCTCCCGTCGATTAAGGGAGAGGGGACGGTGCTGGTGATAGAGGATCCGCTCTCCCCGGTCATAGAGGAAATCGGGTTCGATGGAGATCCTCTGGCTGGAGACGATTTTGGGAGCCAGCTCCTGCAGATACTCCAAAAGCTCCTCCGGATCGAAAGGCTTGATGAAGTATTTGATAATGCCCGCGTCGATGGCTCCCAGGAGCTTCTCCTTGTCGCTGTAGGCGCTCAGGACCACGATGGGGGTTTGGGGAGAATCGTTTCTGATCGCTTCGGCCATCTCCAGGCCGTCCATACCCGGCATGGTGATGTCGGTGATCACCAGATCGTGACCTCCCCCGCGAAACATTTCCAGTCCCTCTTCGCCGCTGTGGGCCAGATCGAAGCGGGCGAAGTAGTCTCCCAGGGCCTGGCGCATCATCTGGGCCAGGGGGATCTCATCCTCTACGTAGAGTACGCGCAGACGCTGAAGGGCCGAAGGGGTTTGTGAACTCATGAATTCTCCTTTTCTTCCGTTTCAAGAGGGATTTTGATGACAAAAAGGGCCCCTTTGAGGCTGTTGATCGCCTCGATGGAGCCTTGGAAACTCTTCTGGATGATCATACGGGACATGAAAAGCCCCAGCCCCGTCCCCTGGGAGCTGTGCTTGGTGCTGAAGTAGGGTTCGAAGATCCGTTCCAGGGATTCGGGCGGGATCCCGCCGGCGTTGTCTTCGACGCTGATGACGGCAAAGTGCTCGTCGCGTCCCAGGTGGATCCTCAGCCAGCGGGGGGATTCGGAGGATTTGGCGAAGGCCTCCTTGGCGTTTTGAAAGAGGTTGAGAAAGACCTGGGTGAGTTCGTTGGGGATTCCCCGGATGGTCAGATCCTTTTCCCCTTCGATGCGGACATCGATCTCCGCCTTCTCCAAGGCCTGTTGGATCAGGGCCAGGGCGTCCTGGAGGCTTTCGCGGATCTGAAAGGTGGAGGTTTCCCGGTTGGGACGGAAAAAGTCCATAAAATCCTCGATGGTTTTGGACATGGAGCGGATGATTCGGCGGCTCCGGGTGTAGAGTTCACGGATCTCTTTGGGATCGGGATTGTTCTCCAGGGCGTTTTTGAGGCTGAAAAGGGAGAGATTGAGCTCGGTCAGAGGCTGGCGCCACTGGTGGGCGATGTTGGCGGTCATCTGTCCCAGGCTTGCAAATCGGGATTGCCACAGCAGCATCTTCTGCTTCTCTTCGTTTTTGGCGATCTCCTCCCGGACCCGCTCCTCCAGACGCTGGTTGAGCTCCTGGAGCTCCCGGGTCTGGATCCGCACCCGCTCCTCCAGGTCTCTGTTGAGCCGTTCCAGCTCCCGCTCCTGCCGCTCCAGCTCGATGCGCAGTTCCATCTCCCGGGTCACGTCGTAGCGGATGGCCACAAACTCCAGGATCTTTCCCCGCTCATCCAGGATCGGAACGATGGTGGTATTGACGTAGAAGGTGCTGCCGTCTTTGGCGAGATTTTTGACCGTGGCTTTGTAGGTCTTCTTGTCCAGGATGGTATCCCAGAGCTTTTTGAAGTTTGAAGCGGGTACGTCGGGATGGCGGACGATGTTGTGGTTGTGTCCGATGAGCTCTTCACGGCTGTAGCCGGAGATTTTGCAGAACTCATCGTTGACGAAGGTGATGATCCCGTCGATATCGGTACGGGAGACGATGTTGCTGCTTTCGATGGCGCGGATGTACTGTTCCAACATAGTGGGGTATTATGACATAGTTTCCAAAACACGGAAGACGGAAAGAGGGGCCAGAGGAGAAAGAAGGGAGGTCAGGGATTTGCAGCGGCGGGGGTCACCTCTTGCTGCTCCTCTTCCCCCAGGTTTCCTTCGGTGCAGAGGATCACGTCGGAGGTTTTGTCGTGCTTATGTACACAATCATCGGTGACCTTCAGGTAGGCCAGCTCACGGTCCAAAGCCTCCAGGATTCCGGGGCGGTTTTTGGGAAAGCGGCTAAAGTCGAAATGCTCGGTACGATCCCCAAGCTCCTCGTTGATCCGGTTGACCGGTTCGATGCACGCCCGGGCCGTTTCGGGTTTGTCGGTCCCGGCGATACAGCTGCGGGCTTTTTCCATCGCTTTGATCAGTCGGGGCAGGAGGCGTTTTTGTTTCCTGAGGTAGCGCTCCCCCAGAGTGTCGATCACCAGCCGCTCCTGCTCCGGGGTGAGGGTGGCGTTGGGGTCGTCCAGATTCAGTCCCATGGAAGCCAGCTTCTCCTGAAGATCCCTGACCGAGGCGAGATAGTCCTCGGTGCGGGTCTGGGCGGCGGCGTTGGAGGTGTACTCCTCATCCACCACGATTGGCAGATCGGGCAGCCGGAACTGCTCGGGAGGGACGGGCCGGTTGAGGACCACCTGCAGGGCTTTGCGCTCGCTGTGGAAGTTGGGGGCGTCGATGGTGATCCTCAGGGGAATTCCCATGTAGAGGCAGATCTCCTGATCCTTGACCTTCCAGACGTCGCAGGGGAAGCCCGCCACTCTGTCGGTGCCCACTTTGACCCCTTTCATCTCCTTGATAAGGCGGATGCTCTCATCGGAGAGATCCTCTTTTTGGGCGATGGCCAGATCCAGGGCCCGATCCCGGGTCTTGTAGATGGTCTGTTCGTCGAAGTCCACGGTGTAGATGGTGCCGTGGTCCATCTTGGTCATGGTGTGGATGTCCCGGGTCTCGTTGAAATCCCCGGTCTGGGTCTCGGTGGAGTCCTCCTCTTTGAGCTCCCGGGCGCCCCACTGGTCGAAAACCAGCCGGGCGATCCCCCGGGTGCGGGTACTGAAGCCCTTGGAGGTGCCGGTGACGTTGATGTCGTAGAAGATCATTCCCGATTCGACGGGGTAGCGTTTGAAGACCTGCTCACCGGCTCCGGCGATCCCCGTAAGGATCGTCAGAGTCCACAGGGTCCGATGGAGTATCTGTCGTCTGTTTCTGCTCATAAAAGTACCCGTTTTTAAACAAATGATTAACGATTATATCATAGCTTGTTAACGGAAATCCATTTCATGACAGATTTTTGATTTTTTGATTACACACCGGGAAGGAAGAGGGGTTTTTGGGAGAACAGAACCCGTTATTTGTACTTTTTTGATAGAATAAGGCCCATAATATTGTAAGCCTACTCGATAAGGTATGCAAGAGTTTCTGCGAAGGACTGGGGAGATGAACGCGTTTCTGGAAAAGGCGAAAGAGTGCTGTGCCGTCGCGGCTACGCTGGACGGCTCCACAAAAAGAAGGATCCTGACAAACATGGCGGAAGCCCTCCGGTCACACCGTGGGGAGATCGAAGCGGCCAACGCCCTGGATATGGAAGCGGCCCGGGAGTCGGGACTGGGGGCGGCCCTGGTGGACCGGCTGATGCTGGACGAGAAGCGCATCGGTCAGATGGCCCGCTCCCTCGAAGAGATCGCCGCCCTCAAGGAGCCCGTGGGCCGGGTCCTGGAGGGGTGGCGCAACGAAGCCGATCTGAGGATCGAAAAGGTCAGCGTCCCCATCGGGGTGGTGGCGGTGATCTACGAATCCCGCCCCAACGTCACCGCCGACGTGGGCGCCCTCTGCTTCAAAAGCGGCAACGTGGCGATCCTCAAAGGAGGCAAGGAGGCCCAGCACTCCAACGCCGTCATCGCCCGGATCCTTCAGGATGTCCTGGAGGAGGAGGGGCTCCCCCGCGAGCTGATCTCCCTGCTTCCCGACGGCTCCAGAGAAGGGGTGGCCGAACTGATCCGCCAGGATCGCTATGTGGACCTGGTGGTCCCCCGGGGCGGGGAAGCCCTGATCCGCTACGTCACCGCCCACGCCA
>Ga0256835_1002537_pt1 | contig 9969 bp, 11 predicted proteins | sample PIR30metaG_FD_185972 | JGI IMG/M metagenome (GOLD analysis project Ga0256835, IMG submission 185972) | Hydrothermal vent microbial communities from East Pacific Rise, Pacific Ocean - PIR-30 | ecosystem: Environmental > Aquatic > Marine > Hydrothermal vents | place: Pacific Ocean: East Pacific...
AGGCCCACATGCAAGTAAGCCTAATAAACGATGGACCGGTAACGGTACTACTAGACAGCAGGAAGATATTTTAGAAATACCTCATAAATCTGAATGGGCCTTTAAGAGACCCTGCTAAAAATCTCTAAAACCATCGGTTAGGCACCTATAGGCTTCGTAAACCACAACTCCTACTGCCGTTGACAAGTTAAGGCTTCTCGTATTCCCCCACATTGGGATCTTGTAACTTTGATCTTCAAACCGCTTTAAGAGCCACTGTGGCAGCCCAAGGGTCTCCTTTCCAAAAACCAGATAACCACCCTGCTGGAAAGGTGCCTCAGTATAAACACGCTGTGCCTTTTTGGAAAAAAGAAGCATTCGTTCTGGCGGCACGCCCTCTAAAAATGTTTGAAGATCCCTATGGTAAACAACATCAACGTACTTCCAGTAATCAAGCCCCGCCCTCTTTAATGCCTTGTCATCGGTACTAAAACCAAGAGGTCTAACGAGATGAAGAGTGGAATCTGTTGCAGCACAAAGCCGTGCAATATTTCCTGTATTTGGCGGGATCTCTGGTTCAACAAGGACTACGTTTAGCTTGACCATAAAATACTTTTGACTGTTCTAGGATACCGCCCAGGTGAATACCATGATATTCAAGAGCTGTTTGACTTTTTTTGGCACTCACTACAAAGGCCAATAACCTCCAACTTGTGCCTTAGTATCTTGTAGTTGAAGCGTCTTTGTAGGTCTTCTTCGATTTGGGCCACACGTTTATCACTAAATTCTTCTATCCTTTTGCATTCCTGGCACCTCAAATGGCAGTGATGCTCGTGGCCATAGATGTGTTCATAGTGCATTTGGCCATTTTCAAAAAACACCTCTTCAATAAGGTTTGCCTTTATGAGTAGTGGGATAAGACGATAGATAGAGGCCTTGGAAACCCTTAGCCCTTTTTGTCTAATGGAGATGTAAAGGGAATCGACATCAAAATGTTCGTGGGTAGAAAATATCTCCTTTATAATGGTTTCCCTTTCGGGTGTATAGCGCATACCTTGACGCTTGAGAAACTCACGGAATATCTCAAGCTCTGAAGGCTTGTTGTTTCGAGCATCCATTTAAACGAGTCCCTAGAGACAAAAAAGTTTCCTCTTTTCAAAAGCATCTTATCTTATTACCATACCCCGTCAAGGCTTATTGACATTGAATAACAATTTCTTTAAGGCCACCTCTAAAAGGAGAAAAAGATAATTTTTAGAAGTAGCCTTAAGCACAAAGCCTTATCGGACGAGGGAGGCCAGGGTGCTTCAAAAACTTTTTGGAAAAATCAAGGCTGGTTGTTCATCATGTGAAACCTGCAAGGATACCCTTGCAACTGATACAGAGCCTGACGTCAAAAGCCTTTGTTTTGAAAAACTCCACAAGAATGAAAAAGAACAGTTCCTAAATCTACTGCGTCAAACAGGCAGGATCTTATCTTCTGAAGAAATGGATGTGGTGGATGAATTCCTATCACATGAAGGTCATTTGTCTGTAGCTTTTATAAAACAGCAGCTTGCCCAAAAGGGAAAGGAAACATCTGAAAAGGCCGTAGAGGACATCCTTGATCTTCTTTGCAGATATGGTCTGGCCCAAAAGGTTCAATTAAATGGCACAGGGCCTTGGTATGAACATCTTCACCTTGGTGAAAAGCACGATCACTTAATGTGCACAAGATGCGGGAAGGTGGTGGAATTTGAAGACGAAGACTTTAAAGAACAGATGAAACGGTCTGCAAGCCTGCACGGTTTTCAACCGCTTTTCCAGAAAACTACCATCTACGGCATATGCTCAAGGTGCAGGAAACTACAAAGCGGAACCATTCCACTTTCTGCCTTGAGCCAAGGTGAAAAAGCGCTTGTTGTGAGCTTTTCAGGCGGAACCAGTTTAAAGAAAAAATTATCAGACATGGGCCTTGTAACAGATGAACCCATAGAGGTCCTAAGTAAGAGTGGGCCGGTAATTCTAGGTGTCAAAGGTTCTAGAATAGCTATTGGAAAAGGCATTGCACAAAAGATACTGGTTACCCCCATAGAGGCTGATGAGGAGAACCTTGAAGTATGAACAACGATAAAATCGATTTAGGAAAGATATGTTTTATTGGAGGGGGGCAGATGGCCGAGGCCCTAATAAAAGGCCTTTTGAAACGGCAAATCTTTAGCCCAAAGGATATATTGTGTTCAGAACCTGTAGAAGAACGAAGAAAATATCTTGAAAAAGAATATCAGATCAAGACCTATTCCAACAATAGCGAAGCTGTAAAAAACGCCCAAATAGTTCTTCTGGCTGTAAAACCACAGGTAATTGATGTTGTGCTTAAAGAGTTAAGCCCAAGCATTCAAGACAGCCATCTTGTTATCTCCATAGCAGCCGGAGTCACTCTGGAGCAACTACAGACCCTCTTAGGCCCAAAAGCCAGAATCATTAGGGTGATGCCCAATACCCCTGCCCTTGTCTTGGAAGGCGCTGCAGGAATCGCCCAGGGCCTTCAGGCGAGCAGACAAGACCTTGAAACTGCACTTTTTATATTCAACGCAGTGGGACAGGCTGTGGAAGTGCCTGAAAGCCTAATGGATGCAGTAACAGGGCTTAGTGGAAGCGGCCCTGCATATTGTTTTCAGTTTATTGAGGCCCTAATTCAAGCAGGTATAAGGGAAGGACTCCCAAGGCCTACAGCAGCGACCCTTGCCATACAAACGGTACTTGGTTCTGCCAAGATGTGTATCGACACAGGAAGGCATCCTATGGAACTTGCCTCCATGGTCACAAGCCCTGGTGGGACTACCATTCAAGGACTTTATCAGCTAGAACGAAGCGGTTTTTCAGGCATTGTGATGGATGCTGTAAATGCAGCAACAAAGAGGTCAAAAGAACTTGGTAAAAAGTAACACTTGGGGCTAAGAATTAGGCTGCATCTAAAAGCAGGGATCTTGTTCAAATGTTTCTTGCGGCGATAAAACCATCAATCAGGTGAAAAAAGAAGCCACATCAATCAACACTACCAGTCTGCACACAAAGATTCTCATGGCCATTGGCCTTGCCATACCGTCTGGCCTATTTTTCCGAAATCAGCTCTTCATAGATTCTTGCGTCTTTGTGGGCACCATGTTCTTGAATGGCCTTAAAATGCTCATTGTGCCCATAATACTTTCATCCATTGTGGCTGGCATATTAAATCTTCCAAATGTAAAGGGTCTTGGGAAAATGGGTGCCACAACTGCCCTTTACTACCTTATGACCTCGGTTTTGGCAGTAATTACTGGCTGCATATTTGTATTTGCACTAAAACCCGGCCTCTCACATTCGCTGCCAGCAGGCCAGCTTCTTGGCCTTTCAGAAGAGGTGATGAAAAAAGTCCCAGATATTTCCTCAAGTTCTATCGCAGACATGAAGGATATATTTTTGAGAATGATCCCGCCCAATATCGTTTCTGCCGCTGCCAAAGGACAGATGCTAGGGATAATATTCTTTGGCATCCTGTTTGGCATATCTGGGCAACTTATTAACTCCAAAAGCAAAAAGACTCTGGCAGGCGTAGTTCAGGCCATCTTTGAAACAACAATGAAGATGACCGAACTAATAATGTATTTTGCTCCCTTTGGTATATTTGCCCTTGTCGCCAAGGTATTTGCTCAGACAGGCATGGATGCCTTAAGACCCTTGGCAATCTTTTTTGTAACGGTAATTCTCGCCCTAGGATTTCACTTTTTTATTACCCTGCCTTTGATACTCCGACTTTTTGGTGCATCTCCATTTGAACACATGAAAAGAATGGCCCCTGCTCTCTTGACTGCATTTTCGACATCATCTTCTTCTGCAACCTTACCCATCACAATGGAATGCATAGAGAAAAGGGCCAACATCCCCAACAGGATATCTGCCTTTGTTTTGCCGCTTGGTGCAACGGTAAATATGGATGGCACTGCCCTGTATGAGTGTGTGGCAGCCCTTTTTATAGCCCAGGCTATGGGCATAAAAATCGGACTTTTTAAGGCATTCGTGGTTGCCTTCACGGCTGTCATTACATCTATAGGAGTAGCAGGCATACCGGCTGCAAGCCTTGTTGCCATAGCAGTCATTTTAAAGATTCTTGGTTTACCAGTAGAGGCCATTGGCCCTATTCTGGCCGTAGATAGAATACTCGACATGCTGCGTACCAGTGTCAACGTATTCAGTGACTCTTGCGGAGCAGTTGTGGTGTCAAAGATTGCAAAAGATGACTAAAAAAACAGCAAGCAAGGCCGGAATTCTAATCATTGGTGAATGGCAAGCAGTCAAAGAAAAATGTCTTCAAGTGGCCTTTGACTTTCTTGGCAAAAAAGAGCATGACATGATCACCCTCCTAAGAGGGGATGAAGTCTCAGAGCTACAGGTAATGGAAGCCCTCAATACCAAGGGGCTCTTTAACACAAAAAAGGTTATTATCTATCAAGATCCTAGCTTTTTAGATTATGGCAGGGAGAAAGATCCGTCAAAAAAATTTCTTAAGGCCATTAAGGCCAATCGGATAAAAAGGGCAGCCACAATACTTGGACGCATCCTTTATAAAAAAGGAATCGAGATAGATGCCCTTGAAAGGTTTACACCGCAAAAAATATTATCCTTTCTCAAGATCGATTCTATAGGAGATGAACAGATAGAAGCCATTTTAAAGGAGCACATTCGTGATGTAGAAAAAGGTTTTTCTCTTCACGACTCTGGTGGCAAAGGTGTGATCTCTTGGCTTGAAAAAAAAGCAGACAAAAAGCAAGCAACCACCAATACCCTTTTGATCATCCACCTGTCTGATATGCCAGGAAAGTCTTCAACCTTGAACCGCTTGATGGAGCTTTGCCAAGTAATTGACCTCCGGATTGCAACAGACAGACGTAAAGGTGCAGATAAAGCACTATACCAGTTCATTTACGATCTTTTAAAAGAACATCAAAAACAGATGGACAAGGCTGCACTTGAACTATTTTTGAATCTTGTTGGCACTGATTCCATGTCTGCCATAAGAAACGAGCTGCTAAAGCTTGTTAATCTTCCAAGTGACAAAAAACGCATCACCATTCAGGACGTTCAGGGCCTTGTTGTAAGACATAAAGAGGAAGAGATATTCAAGCTTACAGAGGCATTTCGGGCAAAAAAACTTATACCTGCCCTTAACAGCCTCCATTTCTTAATGGAGCAAAACATACCCCCACTGGTCTTACTCGCTGCCATAAGAAACTGTACCTTGCGAATATTTTCAATAAAAGCCGCAGCAAGGAGTGTAGGAATCAACACTCCATGCCCATTCAATAAATTCAAGTACGATTATTGGGATGAGATAAAAAAGGTCCTTTCTGATTACGGCGCCAAAACAATGACACAGATGCATCCTTACAGTGCCTTTTTGCATTTTTCAGCACCTTACAAAATGGACACGCTTTATGACATCATTGAGAAATTTGCCGATCTTGACCTGGCCCTTAAGGGGAGTAAACTGGATGGCCGCATACTAATAGAAAGATTTTTTTTCAAATATCTTACTTGAATACATCAGTTTCACATTTGGGATGAGAATAGATGGAATTGACCAGCCTTAGCAAGCTCCTTTTTGAAGTAAGCATGCTCAAAAGAACCATGCGTACTGGATACGCCTTTCTTGGAACTGGTAAGGAAAGCGCAGCGGCTCATAGCTTCAATACAGCTTTTATAGCCTACGTTTTAGGAAAGATGACACCAGGGGCAGACGTCAATCGCATGATCCTTATGGCACTCATTCATGACGTTCCAGAGGCCAGAACTGGAGATGCCAATGCTGTGCATAAAAGATATATAAGAAGACATGAAAAAAGGGCATTGGAGCATGCCCTTGCAAAGACATCTTTGGCAGATGAACTACTGGAACTTTATGATGAATATGAAAAGGCAGAAAGTCTGGAGGCAATTCTTGTTCAAGATGCCGACCAGATCGATATGCTTTTGTCTCTCAGAGAACAAGAAGACTGTGGTAATCCCAACGCTTCCATGTGGATTCCTTATGTAAAAAATAGGCTTCGTACAGAACAGGCAAAGGCATTGGCTGAAAAGATAATGGAAACACATTGGGCTAGTTGGTGGATGGATGAGTTCAAAAAGAATCCTTCATAGGTAAACGGAGGTAACAAAAGGTGATGAAAAGAAGACTGACTTTTTTGATTTATCTTATACTAACCACTGTATTGCTACTGGGAAATGATATAGTAACGGTCCAAGCCATAGATAAAGACAAGCAGAAAGACACGACGATTTACATTGCATACACATGCAACACATGGGGACAGCTTCAGCCCTGCCCTTCTTGAGGCGGGAAAAAAGTCGGGGGAATTACCCGCCGGATCAGTTGGGTCCGTCAGCAAAGAAAGCAGAACAAACTAGACCTCCTTTTAGATGGTGGGAGGGCCCTTTTCATGCCCGGCAAAAGGATTTCAGGGCATGCAATAAAAAATGCAGAAAAACTCCTCAAATATTATGAGGAAATGGGCTATCAAAATATTTGCATATCGAGTGCGGAGCTGGGTGCTGGTATATCGTTTTTAAAAAAGCACGATTACTCTGGCAGTCTTTTTCTTTCAGCAAATGTGCTCAAGGAAGGAAAATTAGTGTTTGAACCTGGCAGAGGCTACAACATAAAAGGTAAAAAGGTTTGGGTCATCGCCCTAACAGACCTATTTTCTTCAAGCTCTCTTGCTAAAGAGGGAATAAAGATCGACGATCCTATCTCAGCCATTAAAAAGCTTTGGGGATCAATCCCCAAACAGACGGATATCGTAATACTACTCACCAGTTTGAACCAGCTTGAAACCAGAAAGATATTAAAGACATTTCCAGAAATTGATCTTGTCATCTCAAGCGGCATAGGGATGCCAACTTACGTGCCTCTCAAAGAAGGAAAAAGCCTTATAGTATCAACTCATCCAAAGGGGAAATCCATAGGCATAATTGCCATCGATGTCGCAAACGGAAAGATTGTAACATATGACAACAAGCTCATTATGCTTAAAGATTCAATGCTGGAAAACAATTTTTGATGTTTTTTTAATCATTACCGAGCATTAAGATGCCCTTGTAAAGGTAGTCTAAACCAGAGGCGATGGTAAGAATGGCAGTGACTATGTAACAACAGAAAAGCAGCCTGTCCAAAGCCATATGAGTTACCGTTGTAAAAAGGACTATAAAGATAGTGAATAACTGAAAAAGGGTTGTGAGTTTACTTACTACAGTAGGCCGAATCTCTATGCCAGATTGAAAAAGCAGTAATACAAGAACTCCAAACACTATTATCAGATCTCTACTTATAACCGTTACTGCCAGCCAATTAGGAACAAGCCCAATAACGGCTAGGGTAATATATGCCGATGCAAGAAGGGCCTTGTCTGCAATGGGATCAAGTATGGCCCCAACCCTGGTCTTTTGCTTCATTACCCTTGCCAGAAAACCATCAAGACCATCTGTTATTCCTGCAGCTGCAAAAACCACAAATGCCCAATCAAAACGCTCATTTATAAGGAAGATAACAAGAAGGGGGGTAAGCAATATTCTTACTATTGTTAATAAGTTTGGTATGTTCAATTAACTGCCTTCCAGATATCTTCCGATTCAAGGAGTCGTTTTGGGTGAAACCATCTTATTTCAGGGTCCTTTTTGAACCAGGTAATCTGTCTTTTTGCATAACGTCTCGTATCCCGCTTCATTTCAAAAATGGCCTGTGAAAGCCCACTTTCTTTCAAAAGGTAGGAGATAATATGCCGGTATCCAATGGATTGCAAGGATTTAAGACGTGGATCAAGGCCCTGTTCCAAGAGTCTGGAAACCTCCTTGATAAAGCCTTTTTCAATCATCTCGTCAACTCTCCTATCAATTAGTCTGTAAAGAGCACTTCGCTCCATCATAAGACCTATCTTAAAGATACGAATACCCCTTTCAATAAAGCCACCTATTTTTTTTCCCTGCTCCTGAGTCTCATCCCTCTTTGGACCATGGGACAAATATATTTCAAATGCCCTTGTAAGCCTGTATGTATCTTTAGGATGAATGTTCTCTACCCTTTTGGGATCCATTGACTTCAGTAAGGAATAGACGCCCTTATGCCCTTTTTGTCTGATCACCTCTTTCAGATATTTTCTAAAGGCAGGGATTGCGCATGGCAAGACAGAAAGGCCCTGCTCCAAACTCTTTAAATAAAAACCCGTGCCACCTACCAACACTGGAATCTTACCTTGTTTTAGTAAAAGCTCTATCCTTCTTGATGCCAATCTAATAAATGAAGCCGCATCCATTGGCTCCCAAGGCTGGCGTATATCAATCAGATGATGCACTATCCCCGACATCTCCTCCCTGGAGGGCTTGGCAGAACCAATATCAAGCCCCTTGTATATCTGCACAGAATCAAGATTGATAATCTCTCCACCCAGTCTTTTTGCCAATCTTATTGACACAGAAGTTTTGCCTGTAGCAGTAGGGCCAACAACGGCTATGACAGGAAATCTGTCTGGGATATTATTTGATTCCATCAGCTTCTAAAAAACCTGTTATACAATTCTTCACGGCCAATACTCACCATTATAGGTCTGCCATGTGGACAGTTGCTAACTCCCTCCTCCAAACACTCTCTAATGAGGCTTTCCATCTCAGCCCTTTGCATCCTTTTACCTGCCTTAACTGCCTGAGAGCAAGCAAGACGCGCCATTAAATCTCTAAAAAGTTCCTTTGATGGAATATGGGGATTTGACAATGCCAATTCAACCATCTCTTCCAAGGAAGCTTGATACCCCTCTTGATTTGCAAAAAATATTGGCACTGATCTTACAATTATCTGAGACTCTCCAAAGCCATCTATCTCTATCCCAAGCTCACCTAGAAGCTGCTTGGCATTGTCGAGATTTTCCATCATTCCTGCCTCCACATCAACCACAACAGGAACCAACAATGCCTGCCTTCTTAGAGAACCTGACGACTCCAATTCAGAGCTGATTCTTTGAAATAGTAATGCCTCATGTGCTGCATGTTGATCCACGATAAAAAGCTTTTCACATCGTTCAAAAAGCAAGAATGTCCCTGCAAACTGACCTATGAACTCGAACTGCACTCCCTTTGTATCTGCATAACTTGACGTTCTAACAGGTTCCTGTACTTCCAACAAAGAAGGAGCGCCTATTTCTTCTTTATTTTCCACTTTATCTGCCAGATATCTTCCATCCCTCTGTTTACCCTGTACATTTTCCCAAGGAAGCGGGAAATCTATATTCACCTGACTGGGTTTTTCAATATCAGGATCAGATTCAATATCATTCATCCCTGTAGAGGAGGCCTCACCTGAAGGCTCAAAAATATCCTGCTTCAAAACAACTGTTTTTGCATCTGTCTCCAAAGCACGCCTGACACCGTGAAACAACAATCGATAAATGTCTCCAGGACGCTCGAAACGCACTTCACTCTTTGTTGGATGAACGTTTACATCTACTAAAACCGGATCTATCTCTATGAAAAATACACCTGCCACATGGTTGCCTTTTACCAAAAAACCTTTCAAGGCATCGTTAAGCGCCTTCCAAAGTACAGGGCTAGAAACGGGGCGTCTGTTTAGGAAAAAATAGACATGCCTGGCAGACAACTTCACCTGATCGGGTCTTGCAACAAAACCGGAAAGTGCAAGTCCCGGCCCTTCATGCTCCACTTCTACCATATGGTGCACTACCTTTTTACCAACAAGTGGCTCTATACGCCTTGAAATGGGCTGATCAGGCCTGCATAGAAATACATTTTTGCCCTCTTTATTTACTTTGAAACCAACATCAGGCCAGGACGCACAAAAAAGATATATCATCTTCATACACCTGGCATACTCTGTCTGGTCGGACTTAAGAAACTTGGCCCTGGCAGGTATCTTCATAAAGAGATCTTCCACCCTTACCATCGTACCCGGAGAACAGGCCTGGGGACGCA
>Ga0256835_1002538_pt1 | contig 9968 bp, 8 predicted proteins | sample PIR30metaG_FD_185972 | JGI IMG/M metagenome (GOLD analysis project Ga0256835, IMG submission 185972) | Hydrothermal vent microbial communities from East Pacific Rise, Pacific Ocean - PIR-30 | ecosystem: Environmental > Aquatic > Marine > Hydrothermal vents | place: Pacific Ocean: East Pacific Rise...
CCAGCAACCCGGGGCTCAACACCCACCAGTTCCTGGTGGGGCTGGTGTTACCGTTTTAGGCCCGCTCCCGGCGCCGGCGGCAGGGACTAAACCGCGGCCGAGGGAGCCGGCGTCATGAGCTTCCGGTCCCGGCGGACGCACCCGGTCTTCTTGACCCTGCTGGCGGCGGCCCTGCTCCTGGCCGCGCCACCGGCGGCCCGGGCCTTCTCCCTGGATCAGTGGGGCCTGGCGCTCACCAGCGGCCAGGACATGGACGTGGCCCCCGGCCGGCTGTCGCGGGTCGGGGTGATCGGTCACGCGGCCGGCCCCCTGTGGCAGGGCCGCCACGCCCGCCTGGAGCTGCGCCTGGAGCTGCACGCCGGTTGGTTCAGCGACTACCACCGCGGCTGGGAGAGCGCCGCCACCGGCGGCCTGCGCCTACGGCTGGGCTGCGCCTGCGCCGGGTCCTTCTACCTGGAGGCCGGCATCGGACCGTCCTACAACTCGCTGGCCATCGCCGAGCTGGGCACCCGCTTCAACTTCCTGTCCTACGCCGGCCTGGGAGTGCGCCTGCCCTGGACCGAGAGCCTGGCCTGGGAGATCGGCTACCGCGTGCGCCACCTCAGCAACGCCGGCCTGCACCCCCGCAACCACGGGGTCACCAGCCACCAGTTCCTGCTGGGGGTGGTGATAAGCTTCTAGCCCGGCAACTCCCCCTCCAGGCGCACGAAGAGCTCGTCCATGCGTCCCAGGGCCGTCTGGGCCTCCGATAGCTGCCAGCCGCCCACCGCCTCGGTCACCTGCTCGCGCAGTTCCTTGAGCTCATCGAGGTAGCCGGCCACTACTTTGCCGGCGGCCGGGTCGCGGTCATCATCCTGGACCAGGCGCACCAGCACGTCCACCAGGTCGATCAGCGGCGGCGACTGCTCCAGCAGGCGGTTGTCCACCCCCGACAGCAACCGGTGCAGGCGGGGAAAGCTCCCGGCCAGACCGTCGGAATAATGCGGCTCGATGCGTACTCGTATCTGTTGATAGCTCTCCATGGTTCCTCCTCACAAACAGCCGTCCAGAATCTTGGCGGCCAAAACCGCCCGCAGGTCTATCCCCGCCTGGCGGGGACCGGCCGTGCCGTACTTGAAGTTAAACTCCAGGATCATCGGTTCACCGCCTCGCATCACCACGTCCACCCCCACGTCGTCGAAATTGGCCAGGCGGGCCGCCTCCACCGCCAGCTCCACCGCCGAGCCGGGCACCCCCCCAAAAACCACCCGGCCGCCCCGGGCCACGTTGGTGATCCAGCCCCCATCCGGGGCCACCCGCCAGTAGGAACACACCGGCTCGAAACCGATCACCACCACCCGGATGTCGCGGTCGATCTCCAGCCACTCCTGGATATAGGCCGGGTGGTTGTTCGCCAGATAGCGGTCCAGCTCGGCCTGGTCGCGGATGAGAAACACTCCGCGCCCCTTGGCCGAGCCGCGGGGGGTCTTGGCCACAAAGGGAAAGGTGAAGTAGTCAATTATCTCCCGGCACTGCCGGCCCCAGAAGACCCGGGTGCGGGGGTGGGCCAATCCAAAAACGTTCAGTAGGGCGGTCTGCTTGATCTTGTCGGACTCATAGAGGTGACTTTCCAGCGAAGGAAAAATCCGTTTCCCCATGGCCGCGAACTGGGCGGCATAGGCGTTGGTAGGGAAATAAATGGTGTGGGCCCGGCGGATCAGCGCCTGGTGGGCCGGCGGGTAGTCGCCAAAGTTGGGGCGCAGGCCCAGAGTGAGTATGCCCTGGAAACGGGCCAGGCGCGAACCTATGGCAATGGGTGGGTCACTCAACGGGTTCCTCGACGGTGGTCTGCGTCCCTGGGCATCTCGATATCACTCGCCAGCACTATACATTACCACGCCCAATGCTTGGGTTCCCATAGTGGGCCCAAGTCCGATACGTTAGTAGGCTCGTCCTATCTTATCCTCCGCTCGCAGCCGACTTTAGGGACGTGTCGATTTCACTTGAAACAGAAAAAATAGATACTAACGACCGCTTACCCCCGCGGGCCATGGACGCGCGGCATGCTGCCGCTCCCGTAGTGGGTCCAAGTCCGCTACGCTACAGGCTCGTGCACAGTGCCTGTGCTCCCGTAGTGGGTCCAAGTCCGATACGTTACAGGCTCATCTATCCTCCTGCTCCGCTCGCAGCCGACTTTAGGGCCGTGTCGAATTTACTTAAAACCCAAACAATTGAATATTAACGACCGCCCCACCCCGCGGGCCATGGATGGGCGGCCGGAGCGCGAGGGACTGGAAGGACCGAGCGATCCGACAATTTATCAAGGTCTCCTTGATAAACTGATTTAGAAAATACTACTGACGGATGGAACACCCCGCGGGCCATGGATGGCCCGCCGGAGCGCGAGGGACTGGAAGGACCGAGCGATCCGACAGTTTATCAAGGTCTCCTTGATAAACTGATTTAGAAAATACTACTGACGGATGGAACACCCCGCGGGCCATGGATGGCCCGCCGGAGCGCGAGGGACTGGAAGGACCGAGCGATCCGACAATTTATCAAGGTCTCCTTGATAAACTGATTTAGAAAATACTACTGACGGATGGAACACCCCGCGGGCCATGGATGGCCCGCCGGAGCGCGAGGGACTGGAAGGACCGAGCGATCCGACAGTTTATCAAGGTCTCCTTGATAAACTGATTTAGAAAATACTACTGACGGATGGAACACCCCGCGGGCCATGGATGGCCCGCCGGAGCGCGAGGGACTGGAAGGACCGAGCGATCCGACAATTTATCAAGGTCTCCTTGATAAATTGTTTATGAAAAAGGCCATGGACGGCCTTTTTCATAGGTAATAGAAACGAGAGACGGCCTGTAAGCCGGGTTCTGTACCTGGTATGAGGTCCAGATGATGGTCATTCATCTAGGACGCCGGTTGCCCGACGCCTCCAGCGACCTACCCAGGGACATCGGACGGGCCGTCCTCAAGCGTCCCTCTATTTGGTCTTGCACCGGGTGGGGTTTGCCTAGCCTCGGGCGTCACCGCCCGAGCTGGTGAGCTCTTACCTCGCCGTTTCACCCTTACCGCCGCCAAAAGGCGGAGGCGGTCTATTCTCTGTGGCACTTTCCGTGGGGTCGCCCCCCCTGGCCGTTAGCCAGCACCCTGCCCTGCGGTGCCCGGACTTTCCTCCCGCTCGCTTGAGCCGGCGACCATCCGGCCGTCTCTCGCTTCTGTTTTAATGATATAGCCGGTGTTAGCGCCTGGCAACCGGGCGTGGATAATGTTCGGGGGGTGGCGGCGGGTTTGAGGGGTTGTCAAGCGTCCTGGTCGATGGCCTGGTTGGCCAATTTATCGGCCACCGCGTTTTGGGCCCGGGGGACGTGGGCCACCTCGACGCCCTGGAAGCGGCCCAGCAGGTCGCGGGCCTGTTGGAACAGGGGCTTGAGGTGGGGGGCTTTTACGCGGTAGGCGCCCTGGAGCTGGCGCACGATGAGTTCGCTGTCCAGGCGCACCGCCAGGTGGGTGACGCCCCGGGCCAGGGCCGCTTCCAGGCCCAGGAGCAGGGCTTGGTACTCGGCCACGTTGTTGGTGGTCTCGCCGAGATAGCGGTGCAGGCGAGCCACCTCGCGGCCGTCGGGGTCATAGAGCACCGCCCCGGCCCCGGCCGGCCCCGGGTTGCCCCGGGCCGCGCCGTCGCTGTGCAGTACGAATGGTTCTTGCCGGGCCAAGGGCTCTGGTTACTCCGGGGTCTCGAAGCCGTCGGCGTCGGCCCAGTAGAGCAGCCGTTGGCAGGAGGGACAGGCCATGACCCGGTCCATGCGCTGCAACTCGTTGAACTGCTGGGGGGGAATATCCATGTGGCACATGAGGCAGGTGCCAGCCTTTACCGGGGCCAGGGCCACGCCTTGCCGCCGCTGCCGGATGAAGTCGTACTTGCTCAGCAGCCCGGCGTCCACGCCCTTGAGCAGGCCGCCGCGCTGCTTGCCCAGGCGTTTGAGCTCCCGGGCCACCCGCTTGACCCGGGCGGTCATCTCCTTGCGCTCGGCCTCGGAGGCGGCCAGGAACTCCTCGAGCACCTCGCCGTGCTTGGTCACCTCGATCTCCAACGACTCCTGGCGCTCCATCAGCTCCAGCAGGACTTCTTCTTTACCCTTGATGGAGTCCTTGGCCTCGTCGATCTCGGCGTTGGCGGCGCGGTATTCCCGCTGGGTCTTGGCCCCCATGAGCCGGTTCTCGGCCCGGCGCTGCCGGGCCTTGACCGCCTCGACGTCTTTCTCCAGCTCCTTGCGACGCGCCGCCACCTGTTCCAGCTCTTCTTGAGCCTCTTGCAGGGCGGCCCGCAACTGGGCCTCTTTATCGTCAAGCTGCTTTAGCTTTACCGGTATGTTCTGGTGATCCTGCTCCAGTTTGTAAAGTGTTTTATCCAGCACCTGGAGTTCGACCAACATACGAAGTTGCTCAAGCAAAACTATTCCTCCTAAGTTAACCCGGGCCCACCGGCCGCCAGGGCGGTTGGGGGTCCAGCCAGGCCCGCACCCGGCCGGCCAGCCCCGCCTCCTGCAGCATGCGCTCCAGTCGGCGGGCCCAAGGTTCGATGATTACCACTTCAGTTTGGTAGTGGCCCAGCACCACCAGGCATATCCCGGCGGCCGCGGCCTTTTCATGCATGTGATGGCCGGCCTCGCCGGTGACCAGCACCTGGGCCCCGGCCGCGGCCGCGGCGGTGATCAGCTCGCCGCCCGAGCCACCCACCACCGCCACCCGGCCCACCCGCTCCGGCAAATCGCCGGCCAGGGTGGCCGCCGGCGCGCCGAGCTCGCGGGCGGCCCTTTGCACCCAGGCCCGGCCGTCCTCGGGCTCCGGCAGATCGCCCACCCGGCCCAGGCCCACTCCCGCGGGCCCCTGGTCCAGGCGGTAAACGTCGTAGGCCGGTTCTTGGTAGGGATGGGCCTGGAGCAAGGCGGCTATTACGCGGTCCACGTCGGCCCGGGCGGCCACGGTTTCCAGCCGCCGCTCCTCCACCCGGCTGCGCCGGCCGGGCTCACCCACCCGCGGTCGCCCGTCGGCCGGCGCCAGGAAGCTCCCGGTGCCCGGCGCGCTAAAGGCGCATTCGCGGTAGTCGCCGATGCGTCCCGCCCCGGCGGCGAACATGGCGGCGGCCACCGCGTCCACGGCCTCGGGGGGCGCAAAAGTCACCAGCTTGACCAGGCCCTGGGTCCCGGCCGCCTGCAGGGGCCGCAGGCCGCCCAACCCCAAGCGCTGGGCCAAAACGTCATTGACTCCGCCGATGGCGGAGTCAAGGTTGGTGTGCGCGGCGAACAAGGCGATGCCGTGGGTGGCGGCCAGCAGCGGACAGGCGGCGGCCGGGTTGTCGCTTCGCAGGTTTTTCAGGGGGGTGAAGATGGGCGGGTGGTGGGTGAGGATCATTTGGACTCCGGCGGCGACGGCCTCTTCCAGCAGGCGGGGGGTGACCTCCAGGGCCACCCAGAGATGGCCGGCCTCCTGGGCCGGGTCGCCGGTAAAGAGCCCCACCCGGTCCCATGGCTCGGCCAGCCAGGCGGGGGCCCACCTGTCCATGGCTGCCATGACCTCGCCCACGCGGGCATTTCGCATTTGCCTTACCACCGGATCAAATGAATGGGCGCCCCCTTGGCGGGACGCCCCTACCCTACTTCTTTTCCAGGGCCCATTTGGCGGGTGCTACTTGACATGCTGCCGACCCCGCCAGGTTCATGGGCCTTACCTCCAATAAATGGTGGGCCCACCTGGCTTCGAACCAGGGACTATCCGGTTATGAGCCGGAGGCTCTACCAAACTGAGCTATGGGCCCGGTGATGACGAAACAATAAGTATTATGATAATTGCCCCTCCTGTCAAGACATATGACCCCAGTAACTTGCCCCGGCGCCCGGACACCCCACAAGTCCGCCAACCCGGCCGCGGCCGGCGGCGCGGCTTAGTTTTCGATGAACGAGCGCAGTTTCTTGGCCCGGCTGGGGTGGCGCAGCTTGCGCAGGGCCTTGGCCTCGATCTGGCGGATGCGCTCGCGGGTTACGTCAAAGTCCCGCCCCACCTCCTCCAGGGTGTGGTCGGCCTTGTGGCCGATGCCAAAGCGCATGCGCAGCACCTTTTCTTCGCGCGGGGTGAGGGTGGCCAGGACCTTGCGGGTCTGTTCGCAGAGGTTGAGGCTGATCACCGCGTCGGCCGGGTTGATCACCTTCTTGTCCTCGATGAAGTCGCCGAGGTGGCTGTCTTCTTCTTCGCCGATGGGGGTCTCCAGGCTGATGGGTTCCTTGGCGATCTTGAGCACCTTGCGCACCTTTTCCAAGGGGAAATCCATCTTTTCGGCGATTTCTTCGGGGGTGGGCTCGCGGCCGTACTCCTGTACCAGGTAGCGCGAGGTACGTATGAGCTTGTTGATGGTCTCGATCATGTGCACCGGGATGCGGATGGTGCGGGCCTGGTCGGCGATGGCCCGGGTGATGGCCTGGCGGATCCACCAGGTGGCGTAGGTGGAGAACTTGTAACCGCGCTGGTACTCGAACTTGTCCACCGCCTTCATCAGGCCGATGTTGCCCTCCTGGATCAGGTCCAGGAACTGCAGGCCGCGGTTGGTGTACTTCTTGGCGATGGAGACCACCAGGCGCAGGTTGGCCTCCACCAACTCCTTCTTGGCCATCATGGCCACCCGTTGGCCCTGGTGGACCTTGGCCATGAGCCGGCGCAGGCTGGCCCGGGACATCTTGCACTCGGCCTCCACCTCGCGGATCATGGCCCGGGCCTTTTTCACCTGGGCCTCCAGCTCCAACACCCGCGAGGGCTTGCAGCGGCATTTACCCATGGCCACCCGCTTGCCCTTGGCCGCCCGGATTTTGCGGGCCAGCTTGTTGATCTCGCCCTTGGGCAGGCCGGCCTCGAAGATGGCCGCGCTCAACAGGTTTTCGGCCTGGTCCAGGCCGTCGACATGCTTGCGCAGCATATCGCACAGGGCATCGATGCGTTTCTTTTCCAACTTGAGGTCGCAGAGCATGGTGACGATCTTACGCCGGTTCTTAGAGAGGTTGGCGCGCATGCGTTTTTTCTGGTCGGCCTTTAGCCCGTTGTTGCGCTGGCGCAGCTTGTCGTAGTGGTTGGAGTTGCGCTTGTCCAGCCGGCGCACCTTGTCGATGAGCTTTAGGAACTCTTCCTTGCGCTTTTCGTGGGCGGCGGCCGATTCCTCCTCGTCGATGTCGCGCACCACGTCGCGGATGCGCAGGCCGCCCTCTTTCAAGGTGGCCCCCATGGCCAGTATCTCCTGCACGCACAGGGAGCACTCCAGCAGGGCATCGAGCATCTGGCGTTCGCCGGCCTCGATGCGCTTGGCGATCTCCACCTCCCCCTCCCGGGTGAGCAGGCTCACCAGGCCCATCTCCTTGAGGTACATCTTCACCGGGTCGGTGACCCGCCCGTCCTCGGCCTGGGGCGAGGTGGCGTTGGCCCCGCCCGCGCCGTCTTCGTCTTCCTCGCCGGCGGTCTTGAGCTTGCTTTCGTTGTCCACCAGCTCGATGTCCAACTCGTCGAAGACCATGACCATGTCATCCATGCGCTCGGAGGTGAACTCCGAGCTCAGGGCGTTGTTGAGGTCGTCATAGGTGAGGAACCCCTTGATACGCCCCTTGCTGATGAGCTTTTGGAAGTCGGCTAAGTTCTTATCCATGCCCATGGTCAATCCTTCTCCGGCTTGAGGACTAGGTTGGATGACGACATTTGGCTGCGCTGTTTTTGCAGGCGGGCCACTTCGGCCAGGTCGCCGGCCGCCTCGGCGGCGGCGATGGCCGCTTGCAGTCGGGAGCGGCTGCGGCGGGGCCGGCGGCGCTCCAGGCTGGCCAGCAGGGCGCGGGCCTCGGCCTCGGCCCGGCGGGGGTCGTGCAGCGGGGCCCGCTGGGCCAGGCGGCTAACCACCGGGGCGGCCGCGGGATCGGCCAGGGTCTGGATCACCCGGTCGGCGGTGACCTGGCCGCCGGCGTCCAGTACCGCCTCTATGGCCTGGGCCACCGGGGCCAGCTCGGGATCGGTGACCATGGCCAGGGCCCCGCCGGCGGCCAGGGCGGCGGCAGCCTCGGTGGCCGCCAGCGCCCCTTCCAGGATTATGCTTTGGGTATTGGCCGCCAGGTTGCGCGGCCCGGCCGGGGCCGGGCGCGCCGGCGCGGCCGGGGTGTCGCCCTCGGGCAGGCCCAGGCGCCGGGCCAGCACCCCGCGGGGCAGGCCCAGGGCGGCGGCGGTGCGGCCCAGGTACTCCAGACGCACCACGGGGTCTTTTATGGCCCCCAGCACCTGGCCGCAGGCGGCGGCGGTGGCGCTCTTGCCCTCGGGGGTGGCGGTGTCGCCGCGCTGCACGATCATGTCCAGCACCACCTCGGTGAGCGGCCGGGCCGCGGCCACCTCGCGCTCCAGGGCCGCCGCGCCCACCTCGCGCACGTAGGTGTCGGGGTCGTGGCCGGCCGGCAGCAGCAGGGCCTTGGCGGTCACTTTTTCGCTTAAGAAAACCGGCAGGGAGCGCTCGGCCGCCTTGCGCCCGGCCTGGTCGGAATCGAAGACCACCACCACCTCGTCGGCCTGGCGCCCCAAGAGACGCACCTGGTCTGGGGTGAGCGCCGTGCCCATGGGGGCTACCGCCTCTGTGAAGCCATGGGCGCTCAGGGTGATCACGTCGAAGTAGCCCTCCACCACCAGGGCCCTGGCCTTGCGCCGCATGGGCAGCCGAGCCCGATCCAAGTTGTAGAGCATGCGAGACTTGCGAAACAGCGGTGACTCGGGTCCGTTGAGGTACTTGGGCTCCCCCGAACCCAAGATTCTGCCCCCGAAGCTCACCACCCGCCCCCCCATATCACGGATGGGAAACACCACCCGGTCGCGGAAGCGGTCATAGGCGCCGCGCCCCTTGGTGCCGGCGGCCAAGACCCCGGCCTCCATGGCCAGGCGCTCGTCCAGCCCCTGGGCGGCCAGATAGCGCTTGAGGTGCTCCCAGCCCTCGGGGGCGAAACCCAGGCCGAACTCCTCGATGGTCTGGGGACTCAGCCCGCGCCGGGCCAGCAGGTACTCCCGGGCCGCGGCGCCCACCGGGGCGGCCAGTTGCTGGCTGAAAAACTTACCGGCCAATTCCAGTACGCGCAAGAGGCGCTGGCGATGCTTTTGTTCCCGCTGCTGGGCCGGGCTCAGCTTGGGCTTGGGCATGGGCACCCCGTAGCGCCGGGCCAGCTCGCGCACCGCCTCGGGAAAACTCAGCCCCTCGTCGCGCATCACGAAGGTGAAGACGTTGCCGCCTTCGTTGCAGCCAAAGCAGTGCCAGGTGCCCCGGGCCCGGTTGACCACCAGGGAGGGGTCGGTGTCGCCGTGGAAGGGACACAGCCCCTTGAGGGTGCGGCCGGCGGTGATGAGCTTCACCCGGCGGCCCACCACCTCGGCGATGTCGGCGGCCAGGCGCACCTCGTCGATTTTTTCGTCGGGTATGCGTCCCCGGTATTCCACGCCCACCCCCTAGTCCCGCAACTCGGCCACGGTCACCGCGGCGGCGGAGCGCCCCAGGCCGGGATTGGCGGCCACCACCTGGGGGTGGCGGCTCAGGTACCGGCGCACCGCCTGGCGCAGGCGGCCGGTGCCCACCCCGTGGATCACCTTGAGGCTCTTGCGGCCGGCCAAGATGGCTTGGTCCAAGGCCTTGTCCACCAGGGGCAGGGCCTCGTCCACCCGCAGGCCCACCAGGTCCAGGTCCAGGCCGTCGCCGGCGGTGGCCTGCACCGTAATCTTGGTCCCGGCCGGCTTTTTCCCACCGGCCAGCGGGCTGATCTCCGCCGGCGGGACCATCACCCGCACCCCGGCCACCCCCACGCTCACCGCCACCGCGTCCCGCTCCGGGGAGAGGTCCTGCTCCAGCACCCCCGCTTGGCCCAGGCTGGCCACCATCACCCGGTCGCCGGCCTTGAGCGGCGGCGGCGGCGCGCCGGGGC
>Ga0256835_1002540_pt1 | contig 9964 bp, 12 predicted proteins | sample PIR30metaG_FD_185972 | JGI IMG/M metagenome (GOLD analysis project Ga0256835, IMG submission 185972) | Hydrothermal vent microbial communities from East Pacific Rise, Pacific Ocean - PIR-30 | ecosystem: Environmental > Aquatic > Marine > Hydrothermal vents | place: Pacific Ocean: East Pacific...
CCAGTTCGGTCAGGTCGATGCCGTACTGGGCGAGCGCCTCGAAGGTGCCTTCTCCATGTTCGCTTTCCACGGTTCTTCCTCCTCTAACTTCGTCGATGATCTTCTTCAGTTCGTCCGCCGGCGGCAGTCCGGGAAAGTTTTCCTCGGCAATCGCCAGCAGCAGGATGTCGATGGCGACGAACTTGTCGCCCTGTGCCTCGGCCAGCTGCTCGGCCCGCTTGATGACGCGGTCGAGCCGCTGCGAGAGGTACTGACCGCCCTCGGCGCCCTGCACCTTGGGCAGGCTCGCCAGCTCCTTGTTGGCGGCCTCGACGACTTCCTTGGGGTCACGCCCGGCGCGCTCGAGCAGCCGGGACGGCAGGCCGGTAGGGTCGCGGAACAGGACCACGACCATGTGGGGCAGGTCTATCTGCTGATGCCCCAGTTCACGCGCCAGCACCTGGGCCTGCGCCAGGGCCTCGCGGGATTGTGCAGTCCATTTCTCCAGATTCATGAGTACCTCCTTTTTGTCCTGTACTAGCATAACATTTGATAACGGTAATATCAAGTATTGAGATAATAATATACGCGGGCCGTTTTAGTGCCGCCAACAACGTAAAAAGCCCCCGTCCGGGGGCTTTTTGGTGGGCCGTGCAGGATTCGAACCTGCGACCAACCGATTAAAAGACGCTACACCTAGCTTCCCACAGTAATGTCTTACCCCATTCTCAGCGCGTTCTCTACACTATGACCTCACTACAGACCCGCTAAAAATGGGGTCGATTTTGGGGGTAGTGGGGTCACGTGGGGTCAGCGCTCTTCCTGCCTCCGGTCCAACCCCAGGGCTACGCCGGTGCGCTCTCCCAGCACGCGCATGACTGTTGACACCGTGGCCTCATAGCCCGCCCAGCCAAAAACGGCCGAGATCGACCCCAGCAGGGTGGGGCTCACGGTTAACCACTCGGTGAGCGTCCAGGCGGCGATGCCGCCCCAGAAGGATGTTACGAGAACCTTGGCCACGATCTGCCGCGGGGTGCGTTTTACCCCGTCGACGAGAACTCTCAGAAACGCAGAAATGGCCGCGAATGCGGCACCCAGCGAGAAGACGGTCCACATGGAAGCGTCTGGCGGATCTTTAAGCGGCATTTACTCTCCTTGTGCGGGCGGTAGCCCAAAACGCAGTCCAAACCTGAGCTCGAGCCTGGTAGTTTGCCCGGGCCAGTCTCCCCAACGGGCCCGGGCGTCGGCGAACAAAGTTCCAAAGGTCTGATCGATTAGCATTTGCAGGCGGGCGTATCCATAGTAGGCCTCAGAGTCCGGCACCCACACCCCAACCTCAGGCAGCAGCCACAACTGGGCGCCCAGCACCTCCGACGTCGCCGGAATGTTGTAGCGCGCCATCGCATACCAGGCGCCCGGGCCAGCGGCCACTTCGTCGAGCGTGGTTGCCTCTGCCGCCTGGTAGGCCCTGCCCACCTCAAAGTCCCATGCCTGAGCCGAAGCTAGCCCAAGCAGCAGCAACACCAGCAACATTACCTTGCGCATCAGAAACCACCTCTTCCTGGTCTACGGGGGCGGCGTGGGCGGCCGCCGCCCCCATGCGTGGACTTCTCCTCGGCGGAGATCCCACCCCCTCGAGCGCCGCCCAGATCAGGACGGCGCGGCTTAGTGCGGCCAGGCCCGAACCATCCGCCCACGGCGCGGGTCAGCCGGTGAATAACAAAAACGACGGCCAGCAGGCCGACGAGCATCAGGGCCGTGGAAATACTCACGTCCCGCCCCCTCTCCCTTCATAGGCCCGGCGTGCAGCATGCACCGCCAGAGCCGCCCAGACCACGTCGCGCCAGGTAGAGAGCGTTTGCGGATCGGCGTTCGGGGTGAGTCCCCATTGCGCTGCGGTTAGGTTGATAAGGGCGAGCAGCAGGGCAATGAGCGCCATCCACCCGCCGGTGGAGCCTGGCAGGATCTCGAGTAGTGGTTTTTGTTCCATCGTCAAACCCCCGTGAAGTGGAGGTGGAGCAACAGCAGCCCCACCCCCATGCCGACCAACCATAACCAGTACCGCATGGGGTTACGGTGCCAATCACGGTTGATCTGCTCGCTGAGCGTCAGGCCGCGGCCCCAACCGATCAGGATGTCGGCCAGGCCCAGAGCAGCCAGCAGAACCCCCAACCGCCAGGCAGCCGGCCAACCCAGCACTACTAGGGTCCAGATGATTAGGGCGACGAATAGCAACGTGACCGCCAGGGGCGTGGACATCCAGCGGTGGAACTTACTCATTTCTTCCTCCGAGTACGTACGTAGAGCTTGTTGCCAACTATCGAGGCCGCCTCGAGCGGCATTTCCAAGCCGTCGAGAAAAAAGCGATCGACCTCGACCGGCCTAACATCTGGTTTCTGTCCGAGCAGGTGCCAGAACTCAGCCACGCTAAGCACCTTCTCCTCATAGTCGGGGTCGGTCGCCCAACCTGGCTCTCCGGGCCGGGCGAGTAGCCCCTTGAGAAAGCCGCGAGCGTCACCGCGCTTGGCGGCTTCGGCCGCGTCTGCGTACCAGGGCAAGCGGGCGATGAGGTTGCCGTAATCCTCGAAACATGCCCGCCAGTCGGGGTATTTGCGCCAGTGCGCCACCACGGCGTGCCAGCCGGTTTCGGGGTCGAACTCCCGCGTGAGGAGATCGATCGTTTCACCATCCCAGCTCGGCCCGGCCTTGATGCCGAAGAGGTTGTTGGCGCGCCGGGCGAGCAGGCTGCGCCCATAGCGACTCTCGAGCGCCGCCTGGGCGGCGGCGATCTCGGGAACGATGGGCGCTCCGGCCTCGCGGGCCTGGCGCGCGGCCTCGAGGGCGCGCCTGATGAATGTCTGTCGGTCCATGTAAAAGGCCCCGCATTGCGGGGCCGTAGTCACCTCCATTCAGGCCTAGCTAGCTAACGTCCAGGGGCAAGCCTCAACATAGGGCTCCCAATGTTCTGGCACGAGCCACGTCAAGCCCCGCTCACGGGCAGCCTCGAGGGCGGCGTTGATGTCGGCAACGGTAGCGGCAGCTGATACCGCTCCGTAGATTTCCTTAAACGCTGCCCGCCCAGCGTCCAGGCGCTCCTGGAGTTCCTCGCTCGAGCGCCCTGCCGGAGGCGGCACCCCCAGCGCTTCGGCTTCCTTGGCTTCGGCAAGCTCTTCGTTGATGGTTTTAAATGCTGCAGTAGCCCGTTGGTAAATCTCGTGCTTTGCCGCTTCCCGCACGATGTCACTCCAGGCATCTCGAACCCGACTCAGATACGCGCTCGCAGCAGCCTGGTTTGCACCGATCACGCGGATGGCGTCAGCCTCGAGGGCTAGGCCCACAGCACCGGCTGGCAGCGGGATCGTTTTTTGAACGATGCGCAGCATGGCTACACCTCCACCGGTATCAGTACAAGACTGCGATATACGGACACCGCGGTGATGGTATTGTCAGACCCGCTAGGGTTACCAATGGATATGCCGAAGGTATAGCGGATCGATGACGCTGCAGTAAAGATGGTGGTCATGACCAGTTCTCCCATTTCGTTGGCAGCACTGGACGTGTACATCCCGTACGTGCCAATGGGGCTCCAATCTGCCCCGTCATAGGCCATCAACCGCGAATATGCTCGGCCGCCAGCGACGTCGACGTACGCGTTTACTGCGGCTATTAGCAGCGCTTTTTGACCAGCAGTGAACGTGTACGCCAGTTTGGGATCAGGCAAGATGTAACTACCTACCGCAGCTGTCGTGCTGGGACTGCTTGTGGATCCATTTGCCACTAATGCGTCTAGCACCCGCCGCGGTTGCATCAGCTTGCCATCGGCATCCAGCGTAGCCAGGCCACCGGCCTGGCCCGCCGCGGCACGCTTGCTCACGCCCCCCTGAACGATCGGAACGTCATCGCCAACCTGTACGGCGGCGCTTGCAAGCGCCGCCACCCAGTCAGCAAAACCTCTGTTTTGCGCCATCTATATCGCCTCCTCCCAAAGAATTTGGTACGCTCCGCTGTCGTCGGTGAGCAGATAGGCCCCGTCGTCGCTGGTGAGGGGCCCGCCTCGCTCTACCGCGTCGGCGATCCAGCGGAGCTCTACCGCATAGGAAAACGCACCGCGGGGCTGGGCGTTGCCTGCCCCTTGGAAAACCGCCAGGTGCGCGAGCAGCGCGTCGCCCTCGTGTTCGACGTAGAGCCAGCGAGCGGCTCCGGCGGCATCTACCAGCTCGTCCACCGCCGCCGCCGCATCCATGCCACCGGTAGCCCCGGCCCGGACGGTGAGCGCCACTTCCTGGGGCAGCTCGTTGCCAAGCCCGACTTCGATGTACCGCTCCGATTGTGGCGGCCTCACGACGTCGAGGTTCTTGGCTCCAGCCAGCAACCCCTCTAAACCGCTCAACACCACCAGCGGGGTGGGGCTACCACTCCCGTCAGATAGGTAAACTTGCATGTTCGCCTCCTACCAGGTCCAGACCACGCGGTTGCCTAGATTGTCGGTCCAGTATGGGCCAGTGGGTAGGAGCTCGAGCCTGATTTCGATCAACCCTGCTGCTGGCTCCCATCTCGTAGCTGTCCGACTCTTCAAGTTGGAAAACTCGCGCTCCAGCGTATTGGCTCCTTCGGTGTAGCGCAACCTTCCCCCGGCCCGGGCGATGTTGAGGATGCGCTTTAACTTAGCCAGGGCTTGACCGTGGTCGGCCTCGTGGATGCCGACCTCGAGCACGAGCGGCCGGGCCTCGGGTAATCGGTCGCCCCTGATCTTGATCCCCACCGAGGAGTCGTAGGCCTCTACGGCGATGGCGTGGTCGAGGCTCGGAGCATTCAGGGCCGTAATAGCCTCGGTGTTGGTGTCGTCGGTGATCTCCCAAGGCATGGACTACCTCCTAGTAAGCACTACCGCAGTGGTCTGCGCCTCGGCCTGCCGCTGATCAGCGAGGATACGGATCGCTCGGGCAGTGGGGTCAGTGCCACGCGAGCCTAGGCGGGCGACGGTGCGAATCCGTCGAGGATAAAGCTCGTACTCCCAGGTATCCACCTCCCCGGTTAGCTCTCCCCCCGGTGCGCCGATGACGGTGAGGTAGCGGGCAGGAGGCTGGTAGCCCTGCCACTCGACCTCGGCGGGTGACTGGTAGGGGAGGCGAATGAGAGAACTAGCGTACGCACTGAGGTCATCCATAACTAGACCGCATAGGCGATGAACGCGTATCGCATCAGCCGCAGCGGCATAGTATATATATGCCTTGACCTCAGAGTATGCGGTTCTATTAGGTATAGGGAAGTAGTACATTAAAGGGTACTTCCCTGCCGATGAGATTATGCCAGTTCCCTTTGAATAGTAACCTGTCAACGTTCCAGACGCGTCGTAATGATAAACTCCTATCATTATCGACGGGTAGTTACTGACGTCTTTAATGTCAACGAGAGCCAAAACGCCGTACGCTACACGTTTTAGTTTCGCTCGCAGTATCACGCTGCCGTCAGTATCCGAGCTAGCGTAGGTGATGTCATTGCAATCTACCGCCTTGTTGGGGTCACCCAGATTGGTGCTCGTGAGCGCATCTACGTCATCCGGAGTTGTCAAACGCAGTAGCCGGCCATTATAGACGTACGCCTTCTCTGCACCATATAGATCGTGTTCTGGAGCTTCGTATTGGTAGATGACTAGATTCGAGGCGCCGAATGCAAACGTCGGTCTGTAATCATATGAACCGTGTCGCTCCTCCAGATTCGACAGGGTGTTTACCAAACATACCTTGGTAACCACCTCCTCGCCTTCGACCGGCAGCCAGTCTAGCCCCTGGATTTCGTAGCCAGCGGTCGCCGTGTGCCCGGGCTCATTGAAGAAAAACGTACCGTCGGAACCCACGCCCCACGTGGTGCCGCCAACCGCATTGGCGAGATCCCCAATCACGTTGTATACCGGCACCAAGGTTCCTTCCTTGAGCTCAATGACACCTCCGGTATCTCGAACCCGTGCCTCGTCGTACATGATTGCCGGATGTCGGAGGCGGTCCACGATGTCGCGTACGATTGCCGCCACGTCCTGTTCGGCGTAGGTTTTTTCGTCCATGAGCCGCTGACGTAAGAGCTCCGCCGCCCCTACCGCGACGTACTCCCGCTTTTCGCCGTCGTCAGGCGGCCACGCGGTCTCGATGTAGCCGTAAAACGCGGGCTGGCCATCCACCAGGAGCTGCACGATATCGCGTGCGGCGATGTCTACCTCGGCAGGCTTCGCCTGGAAGCGCATTTGCTCAGAGTTACCGTCGCCCCGCACACTCCAACGGAAGCCATCAGCGATGCCTCCAGGATTGGTAGGCGTATATGTGGCCTTAAGTTCGGCTCGGTTGGGCGTCCAGACTCTCAACTCCCAGCTCAACTCCGGCCTCCCTTCGATGTGGGTTGAGTAGTAATGGACTTCATGACCAGACCCGGATTGGTCATGCCAACCCCCGCACGCTATAAGCCAGATCGGCAGGCTCAACCACAATAGATATTTGAGTGTTTGCAAACCTGTTCACCGCCTCTCCAAACCGGGCCACGTGCTGGCCCATCTCGTCCACCCACGACGGGGCGGCCAGCACCGGCGCCGTGGGCAGCTGGTAGGTGATGCTAGTCGTGGGCGGCACAACCCCTGACGTGGTGTTTTCGTCGGAGCCAAACGACGCCAAGGCATCGCGTAAAGGCTCGAGCACTTCCGCCAGATCATCGGCCAGTTGCGGAATAACGTCAGCGATCCCCTGGATAGCCTGGCGAGCAGCGTTGGTGTTACCGGCGGCCAGGGCGTCGGTCAGGTCGCTGAGCATCTGCCCCAAGGCGCCCTTGATGATGGCCCCCTGGATCACTGCTTCGATGATCGCGTTTTCGATCGCCCCCTTAATGCCGTCCTTAAGCTGCTGATACCAGTCCTCAGCGCCCTCGAGGAAGGCCTTCATGGCGTTGCGTAACCCGCCGAGCACACCGCTCTCGAGTGTTTGGGCAATGCCTAGGGCAAACTCGTTTATCTGCACGCGGTAGCGGTCGACAGAAAGAAGGTTGAAAAGGGCCTTTTCCTGATACTTTTCGACAGCCGCGTAGGCATCTTGGCTAATGAGCTCAAGCCTATCGCCCAACTTTTGGTATTCCGCTTCGGCCTGTTTCAGCGAAATGATTGACGTAGTCGGATCTAGCCACTGCGCCCAACTAGCTATTCGACCAGCGAGACCGGCCGCTTCGCTGAGCACCCCACCAACGACAGGAACTCTATTGAGCAAATCGCTCAGTCCGGCGAACCACTCGGTGATGCTCCCGCTTGAAAGGGCATCACCCATTTTTTCAAGACTGCTTAATGCTCCATCAATATTGCTTAGTAGCCGTTCTGATGCAGCTACAGCGTCCTCAAAGGCCTCTTTCGCCACCTCAGCCTCACTCTGCTGCCGCCTAATCGCTGCCTCTATGCCGTAATCAAACGAGCTACCCTTCAAGGCATCCATTGGGCTTTTTTGGTAATGAGGCTCAGGGGTCCACCCCAGCCTGTTAGTTCGCCTCGGATCACGGTACATCAGGCGCAAGTCGCTTTCGTACCGCCTGCGAGCGTCCTCGGCCTGCTGTCTGATTGCCGCCACGATGCCATGATCCTGCGAGCCGCGCACCATCGCGTCGTGGATGCGCTGATCGAGCATTAGCCCCACGTCGCGGGCGGCGTTGGCAATGCCCACGTCGTTCCTGGCGCTCACCAGCGAGCGCAGAAACGGCTCGCGCACGCCTTCTTCCAGCTCGGCGGCGTATCCAGCTACGTACTCGCTGAGGTCAGCGAGCATCTCGTGGTAGCCCTTGTCGCGCAGGTAGTCGGCATACCCCTCGGCGAAGTTGGCCGCAGCCTCACGGCCGGCCAGGTCCCAGTCCCAGCCGGGGAGAGCTGGCGCGGAGCCGCGTTCGTCGAGGTCGAAGTTCCACAGTTTGGGCTCGAGCATCCGCCCACCAGCAATGTCATCGTGCCCGGGCGCGTTGACGATGGCGGTTAGCGGCTGGTTGCCCTGGCGACCGTAGAAGGTGTCGGTGGCCTCCTTGACGTAGTCGAGCAGGGCCTTGGCACTCTTGGCTGCGTCGTCAAGGTCGTTTTTCAGGCCACCGTTGCCAACGTTGGTGCGGGTGTTGGCTATATTGGTGTTGACGTTCTTGATTTCGCCGTTCAGAACCTTGAGGATGCGCGCTTGTTCGTTTTGTGTGGCGGCTAGTTCGGCCTCGGCCTTGCGCAGGGGGACGACGGCGCCCTCGAGGTGATTGAGCAGCTCTATCTGGTTGAGCAGGCGCTGGCGCTGTAGCTGGGCCGCCTCAGTGCCGCCGCTGATCCGGCTGACCTGCTCGGAGAGTTCTTTGCGCACTTGCGCCAGCGTGCCCGCGAAGACGTCACCCCCGCGCTCGGCGGCCTTCTTCAGGTACTCAACGAGGTCGCGGCTTAGTCCGGAACGCTCGATGGCGACCATGAGCGCGTCCTTGGCCTTGGCCACCGTCTGCTCCTGGGTGACGCTCGAGACCGCAAGGAACTTAACGATAGCCTCAGTGGCCGCCTTGCTGATGTCCTTGATCGACTCCTTCGACTTCTCGGCCTCGGCGACGTACTCTTGCCACGCCTCCTTCCCAGGCCCGGACAGGGTGTCGGAGAGGGCCTTCATCTTGTCGATAAGCTCGTCGGCCGATCGCGCTTCGCCAAGCTCGCGCTTTACCGCGCGGATCTCGTCGCGAGCGTCCCTGGCCGCCAACTTGACCTTGTCGCCGAAGACGTGATCGAGCCAGTCAAACAGGGCATTCAGCTCTCGTAAGCCGCTGGTCGTCAAGCTGATTAACTCGGAAACCGCCGGAATGAGCCGCTCACCGAGTTCCTGGCGAAACTCGGCCCACTCACGATTAAGCTCGTTCTGTTTGCCAGGTAGGCCACCCAGAAGCTGGTCGAGGTCGCGCACCTCCTCCTTGGTGGCCTGCATCACCAGGTTCACCGCGGCGCGCGCCTTCTCCTCCTTCGTCAACGCCTCGACGCTCTTGCCGAGCGTCTTGGCCATCTCCTTGTAAGCCTGGTTCAGGTTCTCGGCAATGCCGGCGTAGTTGAGGTAGATGGACTGCTGAGTGACGACCGCATTGGTGACGGCGTCGATGCCCTCCTTGGTCGACTTGCCAGCCGCCAACGCCGAGGCCGCCGCCCCCTCGAAGAGGGTGGCGATCTCGTCCATCGTCAGCCCTTGGCGCAAGAGCTGGGTGGAGTATTCGGCTATGTCCTGAGGCAGTACGTGCAGGCGCTCGGCTATCGCCTCAAGCTTGACCATGCCAGCGTCGGCGTCCTGCCCCATACGCTCGAGCTGTTTGCGGAAGAGCCTGGTGGCAATCTCGGCCTTGCTGGCCCCCGTGGCCCAAGTGTATGCGGCCCGGGACAGACCGTACGCGCCCAAACCTGCAGTAAGCGGACCTAATAGCTTGCCCAGGCCACCAAATGATTGGCTCAGACCGCGTATTTGGGCGCGTACACGACCAGCCGTCCCTTGCGTCCGCTCGAGTTCCTTCTCGAACTGGGCCAGAGAACGAGAGGCGCGTTTTAGGTCTGCGGTCACCTGGTCGCGCAACCGCAGCAGGATTTCGATTTCATTTCGCCGCACGTTTCGCCTCCAGTTCCGCCTTTTGCCGTGCTTTCTCGGCCATCAATTGCTCGTGGGCGCTGCCCTCTTCGAAGATGCGAAGCAGTAACTCGAACTCACCCAGCGGGAGCTTCAGCAGATCGAGCGGGTTCGTCCCGTACGTCTTCCCCATGTAGTGGAGTGCCCGCAGCCACTTCACGAAAGGATTCGCGGTCCTGGGCAACCTCCTCCGCCCGGATCTCGCCGCTTACCTCGCGCAGTTTGCGCTCGAGTGCCGTTAGTACCCCCTCGCCGTAGGTGTCGCGCACCCAGGCCTTGAAGGCCTCGACCGTGGTGGCGTTTTCGCAGCCGCCATCGAGGGCCTCATGGCTAAAGCAGAGATCGACGTTGGT